>Ga0181534_10000809_pt1 | contig 21585 bp, 21 predicted proteins | sample PEATcosm2014_Bin_37_FD_119758 | JGI IMG/M metagenome (GOLD analysis project Ga0181534, IMG submission 119758) | Peatland microbial communities from MTU Mesocosm Facility, Houghton, MI, USA - PEATcosm2014_Bin17_10_metaG | ecosystem: Environmental > Terrestrial > Soil > Wetlands > Peat | place...
CCGCTCGGAGCTGCGCGCCCCGAGCGCCGGATAGGTGTGAACCGACGCGGTGCGTGTACGCTTTCCCCGCATCCAGGAAAGGTTGACACGGTGACTCCCACAATCGGAAACGGCGGCGCCGCGAACGGCAGCGCTCGCTACCAGCACCAAAAGGTGCGCGTCGCGATCATCGGCGTCGGCAACTGCGCCTGCTCGCTCGTGCAGGGCGTCCACTATTACCGCAACGCCGATCCGGAGCAGACGGTGCCTGGCCTGATGCACGTCGACCTCGGCGGCTACCACGTCCGCGACATCGAGTTCACCGCGGCTTTCGACATCGACGCCGACAAGGTCGGCAAGGACCTGGGAACGGCTATCTGGTCGGGACAGAACAACACGATCCGCTTCGCCGAGGTACCAGAGCAGCTCGGCGTGAAGGTCCACCGCGGAATGACGCTCGACGGCCTTGGCAAGTACCTCTCGCAAAAGATCACGAAGTCACCCGGCGAGACCGACGACATCGTAGGCATCCTGCGCGACACGCATACCGATGTCGTCGTCTCCTATCTCCCGGTTGGCTCGGAGCAGGCGACGAAGTGGTACGTCGAGCAGGTCCTCGAAGCGGGCTGTGCGTTCGTCAACTGTATTCCGGTCTTCATCGCACGCGAGGATTACTGGGACCGTCGCTTCAAGAAGGCGGGCCTGCCGATCATTGGCGACGACATCAAGTCGCAGGTCGGCGCGACGATCGTGCACCGTGCGCTCGCGAGCCTGTTCGCCGACCGCGGCGTCAGCATCGTCCATACCTCACAGCTCAACGTCGGCGGCAACATGGACTTCTTCAACATGCTCGAGCGCGAGCGGCTCGAGTCGAAGAAGATCTCAAAGACGAACGCCGTGACCTCTGTGATGGACCACGAGCTGCCCGCCGACGACGTGCACGTCGGGCCTTCCGACTACGTGCCGTGGCTGACCGACCGCAAGTGGGCGCACATCCGCGTCGAGGGACAGGCCTTCGGCGACGTGCCGCTGAGCGTCGAGATGAAACTCGAGGTCTGGGACTCGCCCAACTCGGCGGGCATCGTGATCGACGCTGTGCGCTGCTGCAAGCTCGCGCTCAACCACGGCGTCGCCGGTCAGCTCGACGGTCCAAGCTCCTACCTGATGAAGTCTCCCCACCGCCAGCGCCCGGACCACATCGCCCGCGCCGACACCGAGAAGTTCATCGCCCGCTACACCGGCCTCCCGGCGAGCAAGCCGAAGGCCGGCGCGCGGACTCGCAGCGCGCGCTAGCACCCTCGGGCGCACCCGCGCCTATCCTGAAGCGGTGCCATTCCAGATCGCCCACGTCTCGCCCGAACCGTGGGAGTCGCGTGGCGAGCTCGGGGTCTACGTCGAGTCGGTCGCAGGAGAGCTCGCGCGGCGCGGGCACCGAATACTGATCGTCGCCCCGTGCTACTCGCAGCGGCTTGCGGCCGCATCGCGCCGGGCGCTGCGCGACGCGCGCGACCGGCCCGAGCGCCTCTGGAGCACCGACGGCAGTCCGGCACTGTTCGCAGCCGGCGAGATCGTCGCTGTCACACCGGCCAGTCGGCCGGGACGTAGCGTCGCCGTACCGGTCGACGTCGCACGTACCGTCGAAACGCTCCTGGGCACGCTGCCGCTCGACTTCGTCCACGTGCACGAGCCATTCGCGCCGAGCACCGCGAGCACCGCGCTGCGCCACTCGCGCTCGCTCAACGTCGGCACCTTCCACGCCCCTGCCGAGCGCCTGATCTCGACCCAGGTGACGCGACGTTTCGTCGAGCTGTTCTTCGGCCGACTCGATGCCAGGCTCGCGAGCTACCGCGCCACCGCCGAGATGATGAACGCCCACTTCCCCGCCGATTACCGCGTCGTGCTGCCCGGCGCCGAGGTTCGCCCCACTGCGCGCCCCGCACCGCCCGGCACGCTGCACATCGCCTACATCGAAGAGGAGGAGCGCGCCGGCCTCCGCGTCTTTCTGCGAGCGCTCCGCCGCCTCGGCACTGGGCACGACTGGCGCGTGACCGTGCTGACCGGACGCGGCTCGTCGAGTCGCGTCCCGCTCCGCGCCGAGCTCGTCGAGCGCGTGCGCGTTGCCTCCCCGGATGAGCTGGACCGCGAGACGCTGCTCGCGCAAGCCGATGTCGTGGTGTTCGCTTCCGCCGGCGCGCTGCCGGCGCCTGGCCTGGCGCTGAGCGCGATCGGCGCCGGCGCGGTGCCGGTCGCATCACGCATCCCGGTCTATGAGGAGGTGCTCGGCGAGGGCGAGCGTGGACTCCTCTACGACCCGGGCGACGCTGAGCTGCTCGCCGCACACCTGCGCCGCGTGGCGGCTGACGCCGAGCTGCTGCAGCGGCTTCGCGGCGCCGGCGCCCCCCTGCGGGGAGAGCTCTCCTGGAGTCGCGTCGTCGATCAGCTCGAGGCGGTTTACGGGCTCGTCGCCGCGCGCCGCCGCGATGCCAGCGGCAACGCCGGCATCGCTCGCGCGCTCGCCCGCCGGCCACTGATCGATGTCGACCTGCATATGCACACCGACCACTCGCCGGACTGCGCGACGCCGGTTGAGGTGCTGCTCGCGACGGCCCGCGCGGAGGGTCTGGGGGCGATCGCCGTAACCGATCACAATGAGGTCTCGGGCGCGTTAGAGGCGCTGCGCAAGGCGAGCGGAGTCAAGGTGATCGTCGGCGAAGAGATCAAGACCGCGAGCCAGGGCGAGGTGATCGGCCTGTTCCTGCAAGAGAAGATTCCGCGCGGCCTGACGCTCGAGCAGACCGTGGCCGAGATCCGCCGCCAGGGCGGATTGGTCTACGTGCCGCACCCGTTCGACCGCCTCCACTCGGTCCCCGACTACGAGCACATGCTCGCGATCCTCGATGAGATCGACGCGATCGAAGTATTCAACCCGCGCGTCGCAATCAGCTCGTTCAACGAGGAGGCGGCGCGCTTCGCGGCCAAGTACCGCCTGATCGCGGGCGCCGGATCGGACGCGCACGTCGCCGCCGGCCTCGGCTCGGTGCGGGTACGGATGCGCGACTTCGACGGGCCTGACGAGTTTCTCGAGTCACTGCGCGACGCAGAGATCCACACGAAACCGACGAGCCTGCTGTACGTCCAGGCGCTGAAGTTTCTCGAGACACGGGCGACGCCGCCGCCGGCTCGCAGGGCCCGGCGCGAGCGTCGCGTGCGACGCGCCATGCGCAAGTCCTGATGCACGCCCAAGGACAAGCCAGCGGCCCACGGAAGATTGAGCGGCCGATGCCTGCGACCGACGACGAGATCCGTGAGCGCTACCTCGACCGCGCGATCCGCGAACTGAACCTGCTCTCACGCGAGATCCAGGAGTGCACGGCCTGCCCACGCGGCTCGCTGCTCCCGGTCCTCGGCTCGGGTCATCCGCAGGCCGACGTGATGCTGCTCAAGTACGCGCCCGTGCCGTCGGAGATCCAGGAGGGCGTCGCCTTCTACGGCCGTTCGGGCACGGCGCTGATGAAGTCGTTGCGCCGACTCCAGATGGATCCGCTGGCGGTCTACGGGACGCTGTTCGTCAAGTGTCCGGTCGCCGACAGCTCGCTCGCCGATCCGCTCTGCCTTGCGCGCGTCGCCGAGGAGATCGCGATCGTCTCGCCCAAGATCATCGTCCTGATGGGCATCGACGCACTCGAGGCGCTGAACGAACTCGCGCTGCCGCTGGCCTCGCCGGTCGAGCCAATCGTCGGCGAGCTGCAGGAGTTGACGGCGCAGACCACCGCGCTGCTCGTACCGAACATCGACGTCGCACTCGATGAGGAGCAGACCAAGCGCGCGTTCTGGTCGGCTTTCCGTGAGCTCGGCCGCTGGTATGCGGAGCTGCCGCCGTACTGAGGCGGCCCTGCCGCCGGGCGGCGTCGCGAGCTCGATCAGCTGACGAGCAGGACGATCTTGCCGAGCTTGGCGCCGGACGCGAAGCGCTCGTAGGCGGCCGCCACTCGATCGAGTGGGAAGGTCGCCGCGATCGGCACCACCACGGTCCCGTCGGCGAGCAGCGGCAGCACCTGTCGCTCGAGCGCGCGGGCCGTCAGCGCCTTCTCTTCGAGCGGCCGCATGCGCAGCATCGTGCCGCGAATCAGAGCGCGCTTGGACATCAGCGCACGCAGGTCGAGCTCGCCGCGCGCGCCGGCGCCGACGCCGACGACGGCGATCCGGCCGCCGCTCGCGAGAGCGTCGATATCGGGGGCGAGGTTCGGTGCTCCCACGAGTTCGAGGATCACGTCGAACGGCCCGTGGTCGCCGAAATCCTCGGGCGCGATCACACTCGCGCCGAGCTGCGCCACCGCATCGCGCGCGCTCGGATCGCGCACGGTCGCGTGGACGCGGACCCCAGCCGCGACCGCGATCTGGACCGCGGCGGTCCCGACTCCACCGGCGCCGCCGTGGACCAGCAGGCGCTCACCCGGGGCCAGGGCGCACTGGGTGAACAGTGCGTCGTGGGCGGTCGTGAAGACCTCGGGAAACCCGCCCGCCGCCTCCCAGCTGACGCCATCCGGCACGGGCATCAGCTGGCGCTCGTTCACGATCGCCAGCTCGGCCTGGCCGCCGCCGCCGACGATGCCCATCACGCGGTCGCCGAGCGCGAAACGCCTGGCCTGCGGCCCGCAGGCGGCAACCTCGCCGGCGAGCTCGAGACCCGGGATATCGGCCGGCGAGCCGGGCGGAGCGGGGTAGCGCCCGGCGAGCTGGTGCATGTCGGCTCCGTTGAGTCCGGCGGCGCGGACGCGCACGAGGACCTCGCCACCGCCGGGCTCGGGATCGGGATGCTCGGCGGGCGCGATCGTGCCCTCGCGGATCGTGGCGGCGATCATCGGCTCAGCAGTGCGACGCACTCGATGTGCGGCGTCTGGGGAAACATGTCGACCGGCGCGACGCGCTCCAGTCGCCAGCCCGCCTCGACGAGCTGGGCGGCGTTTGGCGCCAGCGTGGTCGGATTGCAGGAGACATAGACGATCCGCCTCGGTGCGGTCTCGATGATCCGGCGCACCACCTTCTGCGAGAGACCGGCGCGCGGCGGATCGACGACCACCACGTCGGGGCGGCCGGCCCGCTCGCGCAGCTCGCGCACCGCCAAGCGGACGTCGCCGGCATAGAAGCTCGCGTTGGCCACGCCGTTGCGCTCGGCGTTGGCGATCGCATCCGCGACCGCCGACTCGACCAGCTCGAGGCCGTCGACGTGTCCGGCGCGCCCGGCGAGGGCGAGGGCGATCGTGCCGGTGCCGCAGAACAGGTCGAACACGCGCTCCCAGCCGTGCAGGTCGCAGGCCTCGCGCGCCAGTCCGTAGAGCCGCTCGGCCATCTCGGTGTTGGTCTGGAAGAACGCCTCGGCTGAAATTCGCAGCACGAGCCCGCCCAATTCCTCATCGATCGTCGGCTGGCCGGCGAGCAGCGCGGTCTGACCACCGGTGCTCGTTTCGCCGAGCGCGTCGGTCCGCGTCCAGAGCAGGCTGTCGGCGTGCACGGCGTCGGCCAGCGAGGCGCTTTCGAGCTCCCCGTGGGTTGTGATCAGGCGTATCTGAAGCTGTCCCGTGCGCCGACCCTCGCGGACCACGAGATTGCGTAGGAAGCCGCTCCGCGCCCGGCGGTCGAACGGTTCGAGCTGCTGCGCTCGGCACCAGTCGAGTACCTCGGACCGCGCCCTGTTGCCGGCCTCGGACGCCAGCAGGCAGTCCTCGATGTGGTGGATCTGCTCCCACGAGCCGGGCTCGTGGAAACCGAGGCGAAGACCGGCGCCCGGGTCGCCGCCAAACGAGTATTCGAGCTTGTTGCGGTAGCGCCACTGCTCGACGGCGGGAACGATCGGCGCCAGCTCGAAGCCGTCGAGATGGCCGATCCGCCGCAGCGCCTCGTCGACCTGGCTCTGCTTGACCTCCAGCTGACGCTCGTATGCGAGCTCCTGCCACGGCGCGCCGGGATGGTCGGCGAGCGGCGGAACGCGATCCGGCCCCGGCTCGAGTAGCTCGACCGCGCGAGCCTGGGCGTAGGCGCGCTTGCGGTGATGAACCGTGGCTCGCACGAGATCTCCGGGGAACGCGCCGTCAACGAAGACGACGTAGCCGTTCAGCCGCGCGACGCCGGCGCCCCCGAACGCGAGTGAGTCGACGCGTAGCTCGAGCTGATCGCCGACGGCCGGTCGCGCGACCGGCTCGCTGCTCACGCGAGCAGCCATTCGAGCAGTGCCTTCTGCACGTGGCGACGGTTTTCGGCCTGATCCCAGATCCGCTGTCGCGAGCCGTAGAGCACGTCGGCGCTGATCTCCTCACCGGGATGCGCGGGCAGATCGTGCATCGCGAACGCGCCCGGCAGCGCAACGTCGAGCAGCGCGTCATCGAGCCGGTAAGCGGCAAATGCAGCTCGGCGCGCCGCGCTCTCGGCCTCGTCCCCCATCGAGATCCAGACGTCTGTGTAAACGGCGTGCGCCCCTCGTGCCGCGTCCGCCGGATCACGCACCAGCTTCGCAGCGGCGGTCGGCTCCAGCTCGTACCCCGCGGGCGAGGCGACGACGACCTCGACGCCGGCGGTGGAACCGAGCAGAGCGAGACTCCGAGCCACGTTGTTGCCGTCGCCGACGTAGCCAAGGCGCAGCCCTTCAAGCGTTCCGTAGGCCTCGCGCAGCGTCAGCAGGTCGGCCAGCGCCTGGCACGGATGATGCTCGGCGCTCAGCATGTTGAAGACCGGGATGTCGCTATAGCGCGCGAGCTCCTCGAGCGCGGACTGCGGCCCGGTTCGTACGCCGACGGCGTCGAGCTGGCGCTCGAGGACCAGCGCCGTGTCGCGCAGCGCCTCGCCGCGCGAGATCTGCAGCTCGTCGCCGCGGAGGACGACGGGATAGCCCCCGAGCTCGACGATGCCGACCTCGAAGGAGACTCGCGTGCGCGTCGAGGGCTTCTCGAAAACGAGTCCGACGACGCGCTCGGCGAGCGCTTTCGAGCTCCGCGGCGCGAGCTTCAGCTGGGCCGCGCGGTCGAGCAGCGCCGCGAGCTCGCCGGCGCTCAACTCGTTTCCGGTGAGGAAGTGGCGAGTCATCGCGAGCCGAACAGGTTAGAACGTCGTCGCGGCGGGCCGCGGGCGAGCTCCCAGGCATCAGCCGAGTGGGAGCCTCCGCTTCGCCTCGGCGTAGAGGTCGGCGGGTAGCGGACCTTTCGCGGCGATCGCGAGGTTCGTCTCTAGGTGGTCGATGCTGCTCGTGCCGACGATCGTGCTCGAGAGACCCGGATGGCTCAGTGTGAAGCGCAGCACGAACTCGAGCCTGCTCATTCCGTCGAGCAGCTCCTCGATCCTCGAGGACTCCCAGCGAGTCCGGGCCTCGTCGGCCGCCACGCCAATCGGAGGGACCGTCCAGCCCTTGTCGTCCGCCGGCGCACCCCGCGCCGCACCGCCACGGATCAGGACACCGGCGCCGCGCTCGGCAGCCCGCGTGATCAGCTCCTCGTGCTCGCGCTGGACCGCCGAGTAGGGGATCTGGAAGACGTCGAAGACATCCATCTCGATGTGCTCTGGCAGCTCGGGCAGGATGCCGGACATACCGAGGAAGCGCACCTTGCCCTCCTCACGGAGCTTGACCATGGCTTCGACGGTACCGTCAGCCTCCATCCGTGCGGCGCTCGGCGACATGTGGACCTGGACGAGGTCGAGGTGGTCGGTGCGCATGCGGCGCAGGCTCTGTTCAACGCCGGCGCGTACGTTGGCGCCACTGAAGTCGTGCGGGAACGGCGGCACAGCGCCGGGCGGCGCCTCAAGCAGGCAGCCGCACTTCGACGCGAGGAAGTACTCATCGCGCCGTTCTGCGAGGTAGCGGCCGATCAGCTCCTCGCTGCGGCCGTAGTCGATCGCGGTGTCGATCAGCGTGATGCCGCCATCGAGGACCGCGTTCAACAGGCGGCCGGCATCAGCGTCGTCGATCACCGGACCGCGCGGCGGACCGCGAAGCTCCATCGCGCCGTAACCGAGCGTGGAGACCTCTACGCCGGTGCGCCCGAGCGGACGTATTTTGAGGCTCACGGACGCCACGCTACCGCAGGCACCTTTTGCGGCAGAGCGTTACGACGATGCTGAGCCGCCACCCCACACGCCGTAGCCCTGCAGCGCGAGCACGGCGCGCCGGCGCCAGCTTCCGGGTCGCGGCAGGAGGCCGAGCTCAACCGCCGCCGCGTGTACGTCGTAGAAGGCGCGCACGCGCCAGAGCCGCTCACCGCTGAGGTCGAGCTGACACCAGCAGACGGCGTGCACCACGATTGCTCGATGGCTTGCCGGCAGGCCATCGAGCGAGCCCGTGTTGCGCCCGCGCAGACGAACCGGGAGGGCCAGCCAGGCGCCACTCGCAAGCGGCTCGCCGGTCGGCTCCATGGTGACGTCGGGAAACGCACGCCACAGCCGCTGCGCATGCTGGCCGAGCGCGGCAGTACCGAGGAGCGGCTCGCCGGTCAGCGGATCTTCGTAGTGGAGGTCGGGTGCACAGAGCTCGAGAAAGGCACGCGGGTCGCGGCCGGACCAGGCGGAGTGCCAGCGATCGGCAAGCGCGACATGAGCCACGCTCATCCGAGGTCGGGCATGCCCTCGTGCGGGCTCGACGCGCTCGCGAAGCGCCGGCGCGGGATTCGGCCCGCCCCACGCGCCTGATGTCCGGCCACGACGGCGGCGGCAATCGCCCGCGCCATCGCAACCGGTTCCTCAGCACGCGAGATCGCGCTCGCGCAGAGCACCGCCGCGCAGCCGAGCTCCATCGCGAGAGCGGCGTCCGAGGCGGTGCCGACCCCGGCGTCGAGCACGACCGGCACACCGGCGCGCTCACAGATCAAGGCGATGTTGTACGGGTTGCAGATTCCCATGCCGCTGCCAATCGGCGAGCCGAGCGGCATCACCGCCGCGCAACCCGCGTCCTCGAGGCGGCGCGCGAGAATCGGATCGTCGGTCGTGTAGGGCAGGACGACGAAGCCATCGTCGACCAGCTGTTCGGCCGCGACCAGCAGCTCTGCGGCGTCCGGCAACAGGGTCTGCTCATCGCCGATCACCTCGAGCTTGATCCAATTCGTCTGCAGTGCCTCGCGCGCCAGTTGCGCGGTCCGGACCGCGTCGCGCGCGGTAAAGCAGCCGGCGGTGTTCGGCAGCACGCCGACTCCGAGACCATCGAGCAGTTCGATCAGCGAGCCGCGTGCCGTCGCCTCGACGCGACGCATCGCCACGGTGACGAGCGCGGTCCCGCTCGCCTCGACCGCGCCGGCGAGCAGTTCGAGGCTCGTGAACCCGCCGCTGCCAAGGATCAGGCGCGAGCGCAGCGTCCGAGCTCCGATCGTCAGACCCTCGCCGGGGGGGCTGATGATCTCAGCCTCCTTGTGTTGCACCGACCACCTCGACGCGCGCACCGGGTGCCAGCTGAGCCGAGTGCCACTCCGAGCGGGGCACGACCTCCCCGTCCAGCGCAACCGCCAGGCCACGCGCCCGCTCGCCGAACCCGAGTCGCTCGAGCAGCGCGGCGACCGTCGTGGCGTCCTGCTGCTCATCGCCGTTGACGTAGATCACACGCCAACCTCGGCGCGAAGGTAGCGCCGGGCCCGCACGGAGACCGGAGCGAGGGCGCCTTCGAGCGCGCTGAGGACGAGCTGCGCCGTAAGCGGGGCGAGCAGGACGCCGTTGCGAAAGTGCCCGCAGGCGAGGATCAGGCCCCGCTCGTCGCTCGCGCCGATCAGCGGCAGGTTGTCCGGGCTGCCGGGGCGTAGCCCGACTGTTATCTCCTCGATCTCGAGGTCGAGTAGCCCGGGAACGAGCTCCGACGCGTCGCGCAGCAGCTCGTACAGTGGCCGCGCTGTAATGCTCGTGTCGAAGCCGCGCTCCTCCGAGCTCGCGCCGAGCACGTAGCTGCCGTCGCCGCGCGTCACGACGTAGCCACCCTCGAAGCGCAGCGTGCGACCAAGGAGGCCGGGCCCGTCAGCGTCGCGCAGCCGCATGATCTGGCCCTTGACCGGCCGGACGGGAACGTCGCTCAGCGCGGCCGACCAGGCGCCCGCGGCGAGCACGACATGATCGGCGCTCAACTCCCGGCCGTCGCCGAGAGCCACGCCGCTGACGCGCCCGCCGCTCCGCAGCAGAGCGGCCACCTCGCAATGTTCGCGCAGCTCAGCTCCGGCGCTGCGCGCCGCGAGTACGAGCGCGTCGCAGACCCAACGCGGGTCGACACTCGACTCACCGGTAATCGCGAGCGCCAGACGCAGCGATGGGGCGAGCGCGGGCTCGAGCTCGCGCGCGCCGCTCGGCGTGATCCGCTCGACAGCGAGGCCAAGGCGCCGGCGATAGGCGAGCTGGCGCTCCAGGGCCTCCGCCTCGTCGCGGTCGCGAGCGAGCACGAGCGTACCGTCGGCGCGCAGCCTGGAGGGTAGGCCCGAGTCGCGCTCGAGTCCGGCAGCGAACTGTGGCCAGGAGGCCGCGGAGGCCAGCCCCAGCTCGACGAGTGAGCGTCCGGCGTCACCGAAGTCGGCCTCGGCGACGGGCGCCAGCATCCCGGCCGCCGCGTGCGTCGCGCCGCGGCCGAAGCGATCGCGCTCAAGCAGCGTCACGCTGAGCCCGCTCTGCGCGGCGCGCCAGGCGATCGAGAGGCCGATCACCCCACCACCGACGACGATCACCTCACGGCGGTCCATCCCATTCCATGCTGGCACACTTTCGATCGATGCTCACCGCACAGCTCGCCGCCGCCCGCCTCTATCTGATCGGAGACGCGCGGACGCTGGAGCGTGTGGGCGGGGCCGCGGTCGCCGGCGGTGTCTCGGTGGTGCAGCTGCGCGAGCGCAGTCGCGAGCTGACCAGCGCGACGGCGTCCGCACTGCGCGAGCGCTTTCGCGACACGGGCGCCCTGTTCATCGTCAACGACGACGCGGCGCTCGCCGCCGAGATCGATGCCGACGGCGTCCACGTGGGTCAGGACGACATGGCCGTGGAGCGCGCCCGCGAGATCGTCGGGCCGGAGCGGCTCGTCGGGCTCTCGACGCACTCGGCGCCGCAGATCGACGCCGCCGAGGGGGTTGACTACATCGGTGTCGGCCCCGTCTGGGCGACGCCGACCAAACCGGGCTATGCGCCGGTTGGACTCGAGCTGGTGCGCTACGCCGCGACGCATGCTCGCGAGCCGTTCTTCGCGATCGGCGGCATCAACCCGGCCAACGCCGCTGAGGTCTTCGCCGCCGGAGCGCGGCGAATCGCCGTCGTCCGGGCGATCGGCCAGGCCGACGATCCGCGCGCGGCGGCAGTCGCGCTCCACGAGGCGGCGTCCGTTGTCCACGCCTAGCCGCCGCAAGACGCGCCCAGCGCCGCCCCCTGCGCCGGCTGGGGGCCCGGAGCCCAGTCAAAGCGAGCTACGCAACGAGGCCGCGCGCGCAGCACTCGAGCCGCTCGCGCCGGGCGAGCGCCCGCTCGGGCTACGCGTCGCGATCATCGTCGCGGCGGCGCTCGCGCTCGGCAACGCGATCGCCTACTTCGCCGGCGCAACGATCGGCGGCCGGCACCCCGGCGGTGGCGTGCTGACGTTCACCGCGGTCCTCGGAGCTCTGGCCGTCGGGATGGCGCTCACGCGCTATTGGGCGGTGATCCTCTTCGAAGCGCTGCTGACTCTGATCATCCTGCTTTTCACGCTGTTCCTCGTGGAGGCCGACAGCGTCGGCGGCCTCGCGGTCTGCCTCGGCGTGCTGGTTCCGAGCGGCTGGCTGTTCTGGAAGCTGATCCGCGTGATGGGCCGCATTCAGGTCACCCGGCACCACCAGGCCCCGCCCGTCTGAGCGGCTAGTCGCCGACCTGCGGCGGGCGGCGATCCTGCTTGCGCTGCGCCTGCGAGCGCTTGTCATGCAGGCGGCGTTCGCGCGCGCCACGACCGGGGCGGGTCGGCCGGCGTGGCGGCGCCACGTAGAGCGCATCGGCGAGCCGCTGGCGCAGGCGCTCGAGCGCGATCGCCCGGTTGCGGTGTTGGCTTCGCTCGTCCTGGGCAACCGCGCTGACGCGCGGCCCGACGGCCTCGAGCAACCGCTCGCGGACGGCGTCCGACAGCGCCTCGGAGCGCTCGACGTCGAATATCGCTTCGACCCTCGACGCCGTCACGTTCGCGTGCTGGCCACCAGGGCCCGAGGACCGGCTGGCGCGCAGCTCGATCTCCCTGAGCGGGACCGCGACCCCGGGTGCGATCTCGAGCCGCTCGCCCTCAACGCTGTCGCTCACGCGAGAAGGATCCCGAATCGCGCGGCGGCGCTTCGCTAGGGTACGGCTCGATGGCAGAGCGAAGTTTTGACTGCGTGGTAATCGGATCGGGCCCGGGCGGCTACGTCGCGGCGATCCGCGCGGCGCAGCTCGGGATGGCGACCGCGGTTATCGAGAAGGACGCCGTCGGCGGACGCTGCCTCAACTACGCATGCATACCCGCCAAGGCGGTGCTCCGCGCAGCCGACATTCTGAGTGAGGTTCGCGAGGCCGGCGAATACGGCATCCAGGTCGGCGAGCCCGAGGTCGATTTCGCCGCCGTGATGGAGCGGCGCGGGAAGGTCGTCGCAACGCTCACGGGCGGGGTCAGCGGGCTGTTCAAGAAGAACAAGATCGAGTTGATCACCGGTGAGGCGTCGCTGACCGAGGCGGGAACGGTGCGCGTCGGCGAGGACGAACTGCGAGCGAAGGCGGTGATCCTCGCCGCCGGCTCGATCCCCCGTCCGATCCCGGGCGTCGAGTTTGGCGGGCGCGTCATCGGCACAGAGGAGGCGTGGGCATTTGCGGCCCTCCCGGGCCGCCTCGCCGTGATCGGCGCCGGCGCGTCCGGGGCGGAGATCGCATCGGCGTACGCGCGCCTCGGGAGCGAAACGTACCTTTTCGAGATGCTCGATCGCGTACTGCCGACCGAGGACGAGGACATCTCGAAGGTGGTCGGTCGTGGACTCTCGCGGCAGGGCATCAAGGTCCAAACGAATGCGCCGGTCAGCGACGTGAAGAGCACGAGGACAGCCGTTTCGTTCACCACCGGCGAGGAGAAGCTGTCCGCCGACTGGCTCGTGATCGCGGCCGGACGCGGCCCCGACATCGCCGCGCTCGGGCTCGAGGCCGCCGGCGTGAAGCTCGACGACCGAGGCCTGATCGCGGTCGACGGCGCGCAGCGCACCTCGCGCGAGGGCATCTACGCGATCGGCGATCTGGTCGCCGGTCCGGCGCTCGCGCACAAGGCCTCCGACGAGGGCATCATCGCGGTCGAGGCTGCCGCCGGCCTGCAGACGCACCCGCTGGTCCACGAGGACATCCCGCGCGCGACCTTCTGTACGCCGAACGTCGGCAGCTTCGGCTTGACCGAGGCCCAGGCGCGCGAGGGTGGCTTCGACGTCGTCGTCGGCAAGGTGCCCTACGGCGCGGTCGGAGCAGGAACCGTCTACGGCGACCGCGCGGGCCTCGTCAAGGTTGTTGGCGAGCGCCGCTACGGCGAACTGCTGGGCGGCCATATCGTCGGCATGCGAGCGACCGAGCTGATCCAAGAGCTCGTCAACGTGCGCCAGCTCGAGGGTGGCTACTCCGAGGTGGCGCGAATTGTCCACGGCCACCCGACCCTGTCGGAGGCGGTCATGGAAGCCGCTCGCGACGCGGACGGCTGGCTGATCCACGGCTAGGAGCCGACTCGCAGGCCGCCTTTTACTTCGACCTCGCGAGCCCTGCGGCCTACCTCGCAGCCGAGCGGGTACTCAATATCGTGCCGGGGCCTTGCCCGTGGCAGCCGATCCGCACCCGACTGCTGCCCGACGCGGAGCGCTACGACGGCTATCGTTCCGAGACCGACATGCTTGCGGCACGCGAGGTCCTCGAGCAGCGGGCGCGGGCACTCGGCTTGCAGCCGCTGCTGTGGCCGCCTGACTTCCCGTTCGACAGCGACTTCGCGATGCTCGCCGCGACCTATGCCCAGCGAATCGGCAAGGGCGTGCCGTTCGCGCTGGCGGCGTTTCGCCAGGCCTTTGCCGGCGGTAACTCGCTGAGCCTCACCGACAACGTGCTGATTGCCGGCGCCGCCTGCGAGATGCATCCGCGAGCGATCCTGCGGGCGGTCGAGATCCGCGGCGTGCGCCAGGAGCTCGAGCGCGCGACCGCCGAGGCGCTCGAGTTGGGCGTCACCGACGTGCCCGCTGTGCGTGTCGGCGAAAAGGTGCTCGTCGGCGAGCCGCGCCTCGAGCATGCCGGCGGGCTCGTGGCGCGCGGCGGCGGCCAGCCCTGATCAGTGCTTGCCGCGTGGCTGCGGGTTTGCGGCGCAGGCCTTCAGGCCGAGGGCGCTCATCGCGAGGTCGTTTGCGGCGGCGTACCGATTGCTCCTGTCGAGGAGCTTGTACGCCGCGCTCACCTCGCCGTGGTTCAGTGCGGCGCTCTCTTCGCGGCCGAGGGCGAGCAGATGCGTCTGCTCCTGGAGGCCGGAGACGAACAGCGACTCCTGCTTGCCCGGCGCCGTCAGCCGGCTGAGGCGGTCGTACTCGACCTGGGCGATCGCGAAGGCCTTGCGGAGAAGCCGGGCCTCAGCCTTCGGCGTGTTCGTCGAGGGCACCAGCGCTTCGATCTGGCCGTCGGCCCTGGCGCAGATCGCGTTTGCGGCGCCGGCGAAGTTCGGCGTGGCCGACGAACCGCCGCAGGAGGCGACGGCGATAGCCAGCAAGGGCAGGATGACAAGGCAGTTACGCATTCGCGAGGCGCTGTCGCTCGAGATCACGTGCGCCGCGTCAGACGCGCCTGACGTCGACGCCGGCGCCCTCGAGGGTCGCGACGCCGCCGGCGGGCGGGTCGGCGAGCCATGCGGTGTCAACCGTCCCAGCGTGTGCGATCACGTTGAGGCCGCGCTCGTCGAACTTCTGCGCGTCAGCGACCAGCATGACGTTGCGGGCGCAGCTGATCATCGCCCGCTTGACCTCCGACTCGAGCGGGTCGGGGTCGGTCAGCGATCCATCGCCTTCGATCCCCTTGACCGAGAAGATCACGCGGTCGGCATAGAAGCCCTGGATCGCGCGCACCGTGTCGGCACCAACCATCGACCGCGTGAGCTTGCGGAAGTTGCCGCCGAGTCCGATCAGCTCGAGGGCCGGCGCGCTGCTCTTGCCGATGATGTGCATCACTGCGACGGAGTTCGTGAGGATCGTGGCGGCGCGGCCGGTCTCGATCATCTCGCGCACGACGTAGTAGGCGGAGCTCGACGAGTCGACGAACACGGTCTCCTGCGCCCCGAGCGTCGCGACGACGGCAGCGGCGATCCGCCGCTTGGCCTCGACGCCCTGCCCGAGACGGCTGTCGAAGGAGTCCTCGTGCGCCGCGAGGTCGGGCAGCACAGCGCCGCCATGGGTGCGCCGCGCGTGGCCTGCATCGGCGAGCATCGCGAGGTCGCGCCGCGCGGTCATCGGCGAGACGCCGAACAGCTCCTCGACCGTGGCGACGGTGACGCTCCCGCGCTGTCGCAGCTCCTCGAGGATCTGGCGGCGGCGCTCCGCGGGGACCATTTCACGCCTGCCAGGGGCGACCTCACTCATGGCTCAGCACGACGACGACACTCAGCGTGGGTAAGCCGCGGTCACGCCGCCATCGACGTTCAGCAGGTTGCCCGTGCTCTTGCCAGAGCGAGCCGGCGAGGCGAAGTGAAGAACCGATTGCGCGATGTCCTCCGGCAGGATAGTCACGCCCAGCACGGTCCTCTGACGGTAGTGCTCCTCGAGCTCGTCGGGCGCGATCCCGTAGGCGGCGGCACGCTCGGCGCGCCAGCCGGAGCCCCAGATTCGCGAGCCCGCGAGCACGGCGTCCGGGTTGACGCAGTTGACGCGGATGGCCGCGTTCCCGCCCTCCTCGGCGAGGCAGCGCGCGAGGTGCAGCTCCGCTGCCTTGGCCGACGAGTAGGCGGCGGCGTTGCGCCCGGCGACGAGCCCGTTCTTGGAGACGACGAAGATCACCGAGCCACCGAGTCCCTGGGGGCGCAGCAGCCGGAACGCGCTGCGGCCGACGAGGAAGTAGCCGGTTGCGAGGATCGCCTGGTTGCGCTGCCACTCCTCGAGCGTGGTCTCTTCGATCGCTGCACTCGACGCGATCCCGGCGTTCGACACGACGATGTCGACCCCACCGAACGCGTCGACAGCCGCTGTGAAGGCGGCGCTGACGCTGTCCTCGGAGGTCACGTCGCCGGCAACGGCAACGCCGCGATCGCCGATCTCTTCGACAGCGCCCGCGGCGCCGGCGCCGTCGATGTCGAACGCGACGATCACCGCGCCCGAGCTCGCCAGACGCTCGACGATCGCGCGGCCGATCCCGCCGGCGGCGCCCGTGACGAGTGCGACCTTGCCCTGCAGCTCGCCAGGCGGCGGTGCCAGCGAGAGCTTGTACAGCTCGAGCGGCCAGTACTCGACGGCGAAGCTCTCCGCCTCGGTCAGCGAGACGAAGTCGCTCAGCGAACTCGACCCGGCCATGACCTCGATCGCGCGGTGGTATAGGTCGCGCGAGATCCGCGCGGCCTGCAGGTTGCGCCCGACGGCGACGAGGCCGACCTTCTGGATCAGGACGACCCGCGCATCGGGGTCGGCGGGAACGGTCGTCTCGTCACCGTGTCGCTCGACGTAGGAGCGGTAGGACTCGCGGTAGGCGCCGGCGCGCTCGCGGATCCGCTCGACCACGACCTCGAGTGATTCGCTCGCCGGATCGAAGGGGATCCAGAGCGGCACGCGCTTGGTGTGCACGAGGTGGTCGGGGCACGCAGCGCCGACCTCCACGAGCCGGGGGGCGTCAACCGAGTCGACGAACTCGGTCACAGCCGGCGAGAGATCGGAGATCAGGATCTTCGCGCTCTCCGCGCTGACCGCGCCGCGCAGGGCCGGCAGGAGATCGCGGAGCCAGCTGCGGCGCGCGTCCTCGTCGAGCGCGGCCGAAGCGGCGGCACCGCCGAAGCGCGCAGCGTCGCCGGAGCGAGCATTGACGAAATCGGCAGCCTGGTTGATCACGGCGATCGTCTTGCGATAGGCCTCCTCGGCGGTGTCGCCCCAGACGACGAGCCCGTGCTTGGCGAGTACGACGAGCCGCAGCGACGGCTGCTCGCGGACGGCGGCGCCGACCTGCCGGGCGAGGGTGAAGCCCGGGCGGATGTAATCAATCCACGCCGCGTCGGCACCGAAGCACTCGGCGATCAGCTCCCTGCCGCCCTGCGCGCAGGCGAGCGCGTTGATCGCGTCGGGATGCGTGTGGTGGACGTGCGCCGCCGGCACGAACGCGTGCAGCAGCGTCTCGATCGAAGACCGCGGAGCCGCGGGGTCGAGCTGGCAGCGCGCGAGGTAGGCAACCATGTCCTCATCTGACATCTCTGCGCGCTCGAACAGCAGCTCCATGTCATCGAGTCGCAGCGGGGTGAAGTCGCGCGCGCCCATCGTCGCAAGGTCGGAACCGGAGCCCTTGACCCACATTGTCGCGACCACGCGACCGGTGTGGTCCGTGTCGGTCCCCTTGGCGGAGGTGTTGCCGCCGCCGAAGTTCGCGACGGCGCGATCGGCGCCGAGCAGGTGCGAGGCGTGCAGGACCTCGCCGAGCGTACCCCCGGGCCCGCCGGGCTCCGGACTCGACCAGCGGTCCTCCGCAGATGCGATCAAAGGCGTCGTGATGCTCACGGGTTCCCTCCCTCAGCGCCGCCGCGCCGCTTCGCTGCAGCAGCGACGTAGGTAGAGGCGCGCAGCTCGCCGACGGGGTCTGACGTGGCGCCCTTTGCTGTGCGCGCCCGCGCGCACAGCGGTCGCACGTCAGTGTTGTAGGCCTCGAGCAGCAACTCGTGGCCGCCGAGCACATCGCCGTCGAGTTGGCGCGCGGTGAGCGCGTCGCGGTCGACGAGCAGCGCCTTGGCGTAGGCCTCCTGCATGTTGACGATGCTGAGCACCATCGCCTCGACCTTCGCCTCGACGTTATGCGACTGGTCGATCGTCAGCCGCGGCAATGGGCGGCCCGAGCCGATCAGCTCGCAAAAGATCAGGAACAGCTCGAGCGGGTTGGTCGAGCCGACGATCAGATCGTCGTCGGCGTAGCGGCGGTTGTTGAAATGGAAGCCCCCGAGGCGGCCGTTCCGCGCCAGCCGCGAAACGATCTGCTCGACATTGGCGCCCGGCAGATGGTGGCCGAGGTCGATCAGCACCCGCGCCCGCTCGCCGAGCCCCTGGCAGATCAGCAAGGCCGCCCCCCAGTCGGGGATGTCCGTCGCGTAGAACGCCGGCTCGAACGGCTTGTACTCGACGAGCATCTCCTGCTCTGGCGGCAGCGCCGCATACCACTCGCCCAGGCACTCGAGCAGCCGCTCGTGCCGCGCCGCGAGATCATCCTGGCCGGCGTAGTTGGTGCCATCAGCAAGCCACAGAGACTGCGCTGTCGAGCCCAGGGCGGTCGCGATCTCGACACACTCGAGCAGGTGTGCCGTCGCCTTGCGGCGGACCTGCGCGTTGGGGTTGGTGACCGAGCCGAGCTTGTAGTCCGGGTCCTGGAAGAGGTTGGGGTTGACGGCACCGATATGCAGACCGAGCGCCTGCGCGTGAGCGCGCAGCTTGCCGTAGTCCTCGACCTTGTCCCACGGGAAGTGGAGCGCCACGCCTGCTGCCGAGCCGGTCAGGCGGTTGACCTCGGCGGCGTCCTCGAGCTTCTCGAAAACATCGCGCGGGCGACCCTCCTGGGGGAAAACGCCGAAGCGCGTCCCGGAGTCGCCATAGCCCCAGGACGGCGTCTCGACGTCGAACTGCACGAGCGCGTCAATGATTGCCTGCTCGTCCGCCATCGCCTACGCCAGACTCGGTTCGCAGGTCGAGACACGCAGACCGGTCAGCGACAGGAAGCGCTCGTAGGTCTGCGACGCGGAGTCATCGGCGGTCGGCTCGTAGCGCTCGGTCGTAAACGACGCGGCGACGAGCTCACGCATCTGCTCCAGTGACGCGACCTCACCGACGGCGCGGGCCTGGACGAGGATGTTGCCGATCGCGGTCGCCTCACCGGGGCCGGCGATCACCGGCACCCCGGTCATGTCGGCGGTCAGCTGGCAGAGGGCGCGGTTGCGCACGCCGCCGCCGATCACGTGGATCACGTCGATTTGACGCCCTGTCACGGCGCGCAGACGCTGCAGCACGAGGTTGTACTTGCAGGCGAGCGAAACGAGGATCGAGCGCGTGAACTCGCCCGCTTCGGCCGGCTCGCGCTGACCGCTCGCCTCGCACAGCGCAGCGATGCGCGAAGGCATGTCGCCGTGACGCAGGAGGTTGGGACTGTCAGGATCAAACAGCGCGACGTCGTCGCGGTGGCGCGTCGCCAGGCGCTCGAGCTCGGCGTAGTCAAGGGAGACGCCCTCGCTCTCCCAGTGCCGGCGGCACTCCTGGACGAGCCAGAGCCCCATCACGTTTCGCATCAGGCGCGTCGTACCGTCAATGCCGCGCTCGTTGGTCAGATTGACCGCCGCCGCCGCCGGTGTCAGCAGCGGCGCGCCCAGCTCGAGACCGAGGAGCGACCAGGTGCCCGACGAGAGGATCGCCGAGTTCGGGCCGCTGATCGGAGCAGCCACGAAGGCGGAGGCTGTGTCGTGCGAGGCGACGGTCCAGACCGGGATCCCGGCGATCGCGCTGTGCTCGCGGCGCACCTCGCCGAGCAGCGCGCCGGGTTCGCTCGGGGCACCGCGCAGCGCGTCGACCGGGAGTCCCAGCGCCTCGATCAGATCGTGCGCCCAGGCGCCCGTGCGCGCGTCGATCAGCCCCGTTGTCGAGGCGATCGTCGCCTCGTTCGCAAACGCTCCGGTCAGCCAGAGGGCGATCAGGTCGGGGATCATCGCCATGTGCTGCGCGGCCTGCGCGATCGGGCTGCCGGCTTCGGCGAGCAGCTGGTAGACGGTGTTTATCGGCATCGTCTGGATCCCGGTGCGCGCGTAGAGCTCGCCCGGCGCGACGCGGCGGGACGCGAGATCGATCATCCCCTCGGTGCGCTCGTCGCGATAGTGAAACGGGATCCCCAGGAGTCGGTGCGAGCCATCGAGCAGGCCGTAGTCGACACCCCAGGCGTCGATTCCAATCCCGGCGAGCTGCGTCGAGGAGACCGCCCGCGCCAGTCCCGCGACGGCCTCGTTGAACAGCGAGAGGATGTTCCAGTGCAGACCGTCGGGCAGCTCGACGGTGGTGTTCGCGAAGCGGTGGGCCTCCTCCAGCTCGAGGCTCGAGGCGCCAACACGTCCGACGATCACACGGCCGCTTTCGGCACCGAGGTCGACCGCGGCAAATGCCCTGCCGGAGCTAGTCAAGGTGGAAGATCTCCTCGAGCCTGACGAGCGCCTGATCGGGCGCCGCCTGGATCTCGAACAGCGGCGCCATCTCAGCCTGCCAGCGCTCGTTGATCGCCGTGTGCTGCATCGCGGCGAGCGCCGCGTCGAAGTCGTCGGTCTCGACGTAGCCAACGATCATTCCGTCGCCGCGCGCGAACAGCGAGTAGTTGCGCCAGCCTGCCTGGCGCAGCGCGTCGAGCATCTCCGGCCAGACGTCGGCATGGCGGCGCTTGTATTCGTCGAGCGTGTCGGCGCGAGCGTGCATGAGAAAACAGACGCGCTGCGTAGCGTGCTGCGCGCGCCCGGTCACTGAGCCTCTCCAAAGGTCGTTTGTGTGCAGATCCGTCGTTGTTTTACGACGATCCGACCGAACTCGATCAGAATAACCCAATTTGGGCCGCCCCGGAGGACGTTGACGCGTCGCGCGGACGGGCCTTCCGACCGGTGGGCCGTTCTCGACGGTTCATCCGGACTCCGCTGCTGGCGGACGCTCACACGACCACCAGCTCGATCTCCAGCAGTTCGCTGACCGCACGCAGCTCGGCGACCCTGTGTCCGGTCCCGAGCGCCCAGTGGTGGTTCACGGCTGTCGCGGCCCAGGCGTCGCACCACTCGCCCGGGTCGCGACCGAAGTCGACGCGTGAGGTCGTGTTGCCGATCTTCAGCAGCGGCCCGCCAACCACCGCCCCCTCGGCCGCGACGAGGCGGTAGCGACCATCGCGGAGCTGCGTCAGCCCGAGCGCCGTGACTGGTCCGTGCGCCACGTCGAACTCGACCGAGACGCCGTAGCCACGCTTGCCGTGGTAGATCCCGAGCCCGCGCAGCAGCGGACGGCGCTCGCTGATCGCGAGGTGCGCGGGCCCGTCGTGGCCCATCTCGACGACGGCGTCGTTGAAGTTGAGCGCTTGGATCTCGGTGAATGAGCCGCCGGCGCCGAGTCGGTCCATGATCAGCATCGCGAGCGAGGCGCGCAGCTCGTACTCGCCGCAGGCCGGCACGTGCGCCGCCGTGAGCAGCGAGGCACCAAGGATCATCCCCGCGCCGAGTCGCTCGTGGAGCTCGCCCTCGAGGCCGCGGTGGTAGTAGGCGAGCGAGTCGAGCGAGAAGTCGGCGACCAGCGTCTCGAGGCCGCAGGCGACGCGGACCGCCCACTGCAGGTCTTCTGATTCAACCGACTCGTCGAGCTCGAAAATGCCTCTGACCTGCGCGAGCTTGCGCCCCGCCTGCTCGTCTGTGACGTCGGCGACGCGGACCCGCAGATCGTCGAACTCGAG
>Ga0181534_10000810_pt1 | contig 21573 bp, 18 predicted proteins | sample PEATcosm2014_Bin_37_FD_119758 | JGI IMG/M metagenome (GOLD analysis project Ga0181534, IMG submission 119758) | Peatland microbial communities from MTU Mesocosm Facility, Houghton, MI, USA - PEATcosm2014_Bin17_10_metaG | ecosystem: Environmental > Terrestrial > Soil > Wetlands > Peat | place...
ACATCGAAGGATTGCTGACACGAGGCCGGCTTGCTGGTGAGAGGGGCTCAGGTCGCATGGCCGGATTGTATCCAGATTGCATCGCCGCGTATCTCAAACGTCAGCGAGGTGGTCGAAAGCACACTACTGAGCGCGTCGAGTGGCTCTCTGCCACGCACGGAACCGTGCAGGATGGTCCGTTCAGCCACAGCGCGTGCATGCTCATCCGCGAACTGGATCGGCCGACCGGTTTCCCGGCTCACCCACTCCAGGAATCCGACGAGCGGCTGCCCCTCTATCTCATAATCCGGGGCGAGCGCGGCGACCCACAGCCAGTCCCGGCCATAGGTCGGGATCGTGCCGCGCGTGACTGTTCCATCATTCAATGCGGTGAGCTCGGTTCCGGCGTCGGCCGCGATATTACCGAGTTGGACCTTGCCTTCTCTCACCCGCAACCTGACGAGACGGTCGTTGCTGATGACCTCAAACTCCGTGCCAACGTGTTCCACCGTGCCGGCGCGTGTCTCGATCTGGAACGGCCCATTGCTGTGCGTACCCGGCGGTAGATCCACGTAAATCTGGCCACGTCGCAGCACACCCCGCGTCGGTCCAGTCAGCTCCAGTGCGGTATCTGCAGCAACGCGCAGCGTACCTCCTCCCGCCAACGTCACCAACACGGGACCACGCGCCTGAAGTATCACTCCAGTCTTCAGTACATCGCCTGATTTGAGTTGCTCTACGTGAAGGAACCCCACGCGCTGCTCAGCCATGCCGACATCCACACGTGCGATGGTTCCAAACGTGTAGGTTTCACTAACTGGCTTGGAGTACCAAGCAGCTGCAAGCGCGATCAAAACCACCGCTGCGGCCAGTGACACCCAGCGCCCCCAACGGGCGGTACGCGGCACGGATCTGACAGCGGGATGGACCGAGCGCCATTCCTCTGCCACCCGCGTGCGAACCCGCTCGAGCGCCGCAGAGTCGAGTGACCGAGGCCGCAAGGTTTCGGTCAGCGCGCGTTCGATCCGCGCCTGCTCCGCAGCCTCCGCACCAGTTTTGTCGTACTCACTCATCCTGCGTCGCCCACTCCCCCGGGTTGCTGTTACTGGCGCGCCACCGATCCCGGAATGCTTCACGGGCGCGTGCGAGAAGCGACTGTGCGGCTGTCGTCGTCACACCCAACAACGCCGCGATTTCCTCAACCGACAGTCCGTCTCCGTACTTGGCCTCCAGCGCCAACGCATAGCGCTCCGGCAGACTGTTGAGCGCCTCTATCACCGCGGCTCCCGCCATCTCGGCTTCCGCTTGCGCCGCCGGTTCCTGATGCGGGGAGAGCCGCAACTGGCTCGCCAGTCGCAGCACCTGGTCGGAATCCTGAAGGCTCACATGCAGGGGCCGTCGCGCGGATTTGCGCATTGCGTCGGCGAGCTCGTGCCGGCCGATCTGGGTCAGCCAGGTAAAGAGCGCCGCCTCGCCGCGATAACTGCTCAAATTACGCATGGCCTTGACGAGCGTGTTCTGAACGATATCTTCCACGCTGGCATCATCCAGACCGGAACGGCGGCAGAGGTAGGCGACCAATCTGGGAGCGTAGGCATGGAAGAACTCATCGAAGGCGCGTGCATCCCCCGCGCCCATTCGTTCCACTAACGCTCGATCCGATTCGTACAATCCCGCGGCATCCCAGGCACCTGCCATTTACAATAGCAGCTTGGACGTCGCCAGCCGCCCCAATCAATCGAACCGCGGCTCCTAAGTTACGCCTAAGTCGGCCGGCCCATGATGCGCGCACCCCCTTTTTCCGAAGATGGACTGTAGGCACATGAAATCACGACTGCGTATCCTGGGCCCGCTGGCTGCCTTGGCCGCATTGGCCGTACCGTGTCTCGCCCCGGCGCAGACCGCACCAACATACAGCGTCGTCAGGAAAATCCCGCTGGGGGCACCGGATCGCTGGGATTATGTTGTTTTCGATCCGGACTCGGAGCGTGTGTTCGTAGCGCATGGCGACGAAGTGACAGTGGTGAACGGCGGCAACGGCGACCTCATTGGCCACATAAAGGGCTTCCCCGGCATCACCCATGGAGTGGCGGTGGTCACCGCCAGCAACCGGGGGTATACGGATGAAGGCGATGCCGGCAAGGCGCACTCGTTCAATCTGAAGACGCTGCAGGTCGAGAAGCACCTGCAAGCGCAGCAAGACGCCGATGCCATCATGTTCGACCCGGTCAGCAATCACGTCTTCGTCATGAACGGCGATACCGGCTCGATCACCGTCATTGATCCGAAAACCGACACCGTGGTGGCCACAATCAAAGTCGGTGGCAAGCTCGAATATGCCCGCGCCGGGGAGCACGGCAAGCTGTTCGTCAACGGCGCCGAAAAGCGCGAAGTCGTGAGCATCGACACGGCGACGAACGCGATAGTCGCCCGCTGGCCGCTACCGGACTGCGAAAGCCCGCACGGCTCGGCCATCGACCCGGACAGTCACCGGCTGTTTGTCAGTTGCCTCAATGAGCAACTGTTTGTCGTCGACACGCAAACCGGTAGGGTCGTTACTCATGTGCCGATCGGCAAGGGCTCCGATGCCGTGGCATTTGACCCCAAGCGCAACCTCGTCTTCAGCTCCAACGGCAAGGACGGCACCCTGTCCGTCATTGCGCAGAAAGACCCGAATACCTACGTTGCGCTGCAGCCCATCCAAACCTCCATTTCGGCCCGGACGATGGGCATCAACCCGGCAACCGGCCGGCTGTTCCTGGTTTCCGCCGCCGTCGCCGCCGGCGCCGCGCCTGACAAAAAGTCGGGTCGCATTGCGACCCAGCCAGGCTCACTGCAGCTCCTGTTCCTGGATCCAACGTCGTAACTTTGTATCGCAGACTGCCAAACCATCTGCCTTTCTAACGAAAGGTCGTAGAAAGTTCTCTGTCACTTTACAATCATGAGCGGCTGCTACGGTGGGCGGGATAATCCCAACACAAACGCCCCCGGAGGTGACGCATGAGCGTCAAACTATTTCCGCTCAGCTCGAGTCTGGCTGTCCTTGCCATCCTTGCCGCTCAGCAGTCCCACGCCAGCGAAGATTTCCACCACGGTGCCAGTCGCCACGTACTGCTCATCAGCATCGACGGAATGCATGCCCTCGACCTCCAGAACTGCGTAGCGGCCAGGAAGTGTCCGAACCTCGCGGCACTCACGGAAACAGGCATCAACTACACGCGCACCTCCACCTCCAAGCCGTCTGACTCGTTCCCGGGATTGATGGCCATCGTCACCGGAGGTACTCCGAAGCTCGTAGGTGCCTACTACGACGTCGCCTACGATCGCGTGCTGGCGCCTCCTGCTGCCGATACCGGCAACGGCGTTCTGCAAGGCAGCTGCAGCGTGGGCCGTCCCAACGGAACGCGCACGGAATACGAGGAAGGAGTCGAGATCGACCAGACGAAGCTCAATGGTGGCTCCCCCGCGTACTCAACCACGGACGGTGGCGTCAAATCGATTGATCCCAACAAACTGATCCGCGACCCGTACAACAGCTGCAAGCCGGTCTACCCCTGGAATTTCATACGGGCGAACACCGTGTTCGGCGTAGTTCACCACGCCGGCGGCTATACCGCCTGGTCCGACAAGCATTCGGTTTATGCAGCCGTTTCCGGGCCGACCGGCACGAGCTCGCCGAGCAACCTGGACGATTACTATTCGCCCGAAGTCAACTCCAACTCGATGGACCTGCCGGGAGTGAAGACCGCCACGGGGCTCGATTGCTCGAAGCTGCCCAACAACAACGGCGGCGACTGGACCACGGACTTTCAGAATATCAAGTGCTATGACCAGTTGAAGGTCAACGCCGTCGTCAACTGGATCCATGGCAAGTCCCATCTGGGCACCAGCGACGCGCCGGTACCGACCCTCCTCGGCATGAACTTCCAGGCCGTCAGTGTCGGCGAGAAGCTGATTGAGAAGGGCGTATTCGGCGGCTACCAGGACGCCGCGGGCACGCCCACCGCCAGCATGCTCGGCGAAATCGAGTTTGTTGACGGCGCCATCGGACAGTTCATCAGCGCCCTGAAGCAGACGCACCTGCTCGATTCGACCACGGTCATCGTCACGGCCAAGCATGGGCAGTCACCGATCGACACTCACCGCTTCTTCCCGATCCCGGGGAGCAGCGGCGCTAACGGCACTCCGCCGTCAGCGGTTCTCGGACCGAACTTCCTGCCCGACTCCGAGTTGAATCAGATCGGCGCCACCGAGGATGACATCTCGCTGCTGTGGCTGAAGCCCAACACGAGCACCACGGATGCCGTGAGCCTGCTCGAGACGAATGCCAAAGAGGCCGGCATCGGCGAGATTCTCTACGGCCCGTCGCTCGAAACCGCTTTCGACAAACCCGGCCTCCCCGCCGAAGGCGGCGATCCCCGCACGCCGGATATCATCGTCCTGCCGAACATCGGGGTCGTTTATACAGGGAGCACCAAGAAGCAGTCGGAGCATGGTGGCTTCGCACCCGACGACACGAATGTGATGCTGCTCGTTTCGAATCCTCGGATCCACGAGAAGACAGTCACTACATTCGTGGAGACGACTCAAGTCGCGCCGACCATCCTCGCGGTCCTCGGCCTGGATCCGCACAGCCTGGAGGCGGTGCGCAAGGAAGGAACGGCGGTCCTGCCGGGATTCGAAGATAGCGACGAAAGATAGGCCCTTTGCAGCACCCCTGCGGCTGATTTCCCCGTCCGTCATCGTCTAAGAGGCAATGACGGACGGGGCCACGGCGGGTGTTCTATGTATGATGCGGGATGGGTCTGCGGTGCCGTGGCTGCCGCATACACGCTGATTGCCTGGCTCGCGGTAAGACTGCGGCGTACAGATGCATCCACCATACCCGTTGACCCCCTCCCGGTCAGCGTGCTGAAACCCTTATGCGGCGCCGAGCCGCACCTGTACGAATGTTTGAAATCATTCTGCAGCCAGGACTTTCCCGAGTTCCAGATCATCTGCGGCGTCAGCAATCCTGCGGATCCGGCGATAGGCGTCGTTCGTCGGCTGCAGCAGGAATTCCCCAACGTTGAAATCCGGCTGAGCATCAACGCCCAGCAACGAGGATCCAATCGCAAGGTCAGCAACCTGCGCAACATGCTGCCCTTGGCAGACTTCGACCACCTCGTGCTCGCAGACAGCGACATCCTCGTCCCACGGGACTATCTGAGCAAGGTCACCGCGCCCCTCCACGATCAAAGCGTCGGAGTCGTAACCTGCACCTACTCCGGGAAGGCGGAACAGGGTATCTGGTCGAGCATCGGCGCTCTGTTCATCAATGACTGGTTTATGCCGTCCGCTCGCGTTGCCGCCCTGTTTGGATCGCGGCAATTCGCCTTCGGCGCGACGATTGCCCTGCGGCGCGATGCCCTGCTGGCGATCGGTGGTTTCGCACCGATCTCGGATCAACTCGCCGACGACTATCGTCTCGGCGAACTGACCAGAGCTCGAGGCCTGCGCACAGTGCTCAGCGAGTGTGTGGTCCAGACGCAAGTGAATGAACCAACCCTGGCAAGACTGGTTCAACACCAATTGCGCTGGCTACGGACCATCCGGGCGGTCCGGCCATTGGGATACGCATTGGCGTTCGTAACATTCGGCGTACCGGTGACGCTGCTCAGCTACACGTTCACAACGTTCTCCAGCGCCTCCCTGATCATGCTGAAGATCGCCTTGGTGTCGCGGGCTTGCCTGCATCTTCAAGCGCGCAGCGGCGCACGGACGCCACTTCCGCTGGTTCTTTGCAGCGACTTTCTCACCTTCGGTTTGTGGTGCTGGGCGCTGTTCGCGCAGCACATACATTGGCGCGACACGCGTTACAAAATCACCCGTGACGGCACCGTCGAAAGCGTTCGCTAGGGAGTGTTGGTTTTCACTTGGCGTGACAAAGTGTTTTAATCAGTGCTGCGGGCCGGCGTCCGGAATATTTTGCGCGGCACCGATTGATTTGCCGACGGCGCGCTGTCTAAACGAGCGCCAATCCGGAATTCGCGCGCAAGACTCGTCAGGAGCGCAAAGTTTTATCAGCTTCCTTGCGCTGTGAGTCCACCCGAATGGCACCCGCCGCATCGGTGACTACGCGCTCGAGTACCGCCAGGTACTCGGTGTATTTCTTGCGGCCGTCGCTCGTGATTCGGCACAGGGTCAACGAACGGTTGCCCTCGGTGCCCTTGAAGATGGTGATGAGTTCCGCTTCATCCAGGATGGCCAGATGGCGACTCAGATTCCCATCCGTCAGCTGGCACATCTTCTTCAGCTCATTGAACGAAAGGCCGGCGCTATTGGTAATGAGCGCCGTCAGCACACTGAGGCGGGCGTGCTCATGGATCAGACGATCCAGCCCCTGATAAGCAAACTGGGCCTCGCCCTCAGCGCTACGCGTGTGTTTCTTCGAGCTCATCTTCGCTACCGTATTTCAATACCGCTGCAATCAGCAATTGACCGACACCGAACGGAATCCCCATGGACCAGGGAGTCAGCTCATGGTGTACCCCACCCGCCGCGAGACACACCAGCCCGCTGACCATATACCACAGACCCACCACGAAAATGGGCCGCGGCAGGAAGCGGCAGGAGGCAAAAATCCCCAGGGAGAAAGCCAGTTGCCACAAGCCCGGCAGCATCCACGTAGCCTCCGGTGCCACCTGCCGCAAGACCACGGTCAGCATGAGCCCGACCACGATTGCCGGCAGGAAGTGTTCGATCGCCATCTGAAACTTCTGCTTCCACAAGCTGGCATGCATCCTTCGCGTCCGAAAGATGGTTTCACCGACCGAAAAAAACGCCGCCGCCGCCGCGGTACAGATCCATACCTCGAGGAAAATCTCAGCCGTGCCGTCGTGGGTTCTTTGCCAGAGCACCTGGCCGCTCGCGACCAGGAGCGCGAGCAGGCCGCTGGCAGCGGTTGAACGCGGCCCATAGCCCAGAAACTGAGTTTCACGCGCCATCTGGGCCCGGATGGCGTTGATATCGGCCAGCGCTCTTTGCAGCTCTCTCATGGCATGCCCTCACAGACTCCGCGGCACAAACTATCACACCCACGAAAATCGGGGGTAAACTCATGCAGAACGGCCAAGAACGAGCATTAATTACTTTACAATGCAAAGCGGATACCGTCCAATACCCTGATGACAGCGTTGCGTTGGATTGGTTTGCTCTGTGTATTGGGTAGTGCGCAATGCCAGGCCGAGGACTTCACGCTCCCGGGCGCCTGGCAGGACACCAAGCTCTACTTCACCGCTCCGATCCGTTGGGACGGTGAAGACTGGCTGATATTCGGGGGGACGCTCGCGGCTGTAGCCGCCTCGCACGCGCTCGACACCCCGGTGCGTAATCATTTCGCCGGTAAAACACCCGTACTGGACGGCAAGGACCCTCACAGCACCCGCGATGCAATCCCCGCGGCGGCTCTCGTCGGCGGCACCTTTGCACTGGCGGTGCTGGTCGACAGTCCGGACGGACGCAATGAGGCGTACCGAATGCTGGAAGCAGGCGCGCTCAGCGGCGTAACCGCTGAGGCACTGAAATACGCAGCCGGCCGCTCCAGACCCAACGAAACACTCCACGTGAACGACTGGCGGTCCGGAGGAAGCTCCTTTCCCTCGCTGCATGCAACTGCGGCCTGGTCGATCGGCACCGTCTTCGCGGAGTCAGGCTCGGACGACTACCGCTGGGTACGCCGCATCCTGGGTTACGGCGTGGCGAGCGTTACGGCCTACGAGCGGCTCCACGGCAACGTTCATTGGTTCTCCGATGTCGTGGCGGGCTCCGCCCTCGGACTCTACACCGGCGCGTTCGTCATGAACCGTCAGTTTCTTCGCACTGACAAGGTCGCCATCAACGTGACGCCGACCGAATTCGGTGGCGTCTCGCTTCAGGTCACCTACACTCCCCGCCACTAGAAGTTCAGACCCAACCCCAGGTCGAGGCGATTGAACGCCTTGTTGAGGTCGAACCACTGGTAGTCGGCTTTGAACACGACGTGCGGCGTGACGTAGAAGTTCACACCGGTCGTCCATACACGATCGCGGTTGGACGGCCACCGCCCGAAGTCCCCAGGTGTGTCAGTGAGCGGCACTGTGCCTTGTGGGATCTGCGGCTCGGCACCCGCGAACTTCGAACCCATGTCGTAGTACTCCCAGCGCACAAACGGGTTCAGCCGGTAATCGCCATACTCCCACGCCTGATAAGCCGCCTGCACAAAGTAACCGTAGAAGGCGGAAGGAATGGGATTCGGCGTGCCCGGATTGGCGCGGTTCACATCAGCCAGGTTGCTGATTGCGCCGCGCGCATACAGGGCCGAGAGATCAAACTTGCCCGGCGTCCAGCGGGCGTGGCCTTCCCACAAGGTCACGCGCGAATCGCCCGCCTGACCGGGGGCCGGCTCGGCCTTGCCTGTGAATACCGCACCGCCTACATCCAGGCCCGGAAGCCCGAAGTAGTTGAGGGCCACGTACTGCGACAAATTGCGGGCGGAGGCCAGTGACAACTCCTGGTGAGTCGCCTGCAACGGCGCGATATCGTTGTTGGCCAGCTCGAGTGCTGTCGTGTACTGCGGGAATTCGGGCGCGAAATCCCAACCGCCGAGATTGACGCCCGTGGTCACACCCGCGCTCCACGCGATTCCGAAGTCAAAATCGCCATGGAAGCTGAAGCCGCCTTCGCGCCAGGTGCTGGGGATGATCAGCGTCTCGACGAAATTGCGCTGCATGCCGTAGAAGTTGGTCGGCTCATGGTGCTCGTTGATGAAGCCGAATGGCATCAGGAACAGACCGGCCCGCAAGGTGGCCTTGTCGGCCAACTGACGGTCGACGTAGAACTGCTCAACCTCGAATTCGCCAACGTCGTCGGCGGAAGCGACGGCGTGCTCGACTTCGTACTCGGAGTTGAATTCGGTCTTGTCGTCGAACCGGTAGCCGATACCAAACACGGCACGGGCCAGGTCGGCGGTGGTGCGGGCTGTGTCGCGGCTTTGGCGGCTGTAGTAAATCTCGCCGTAACCCCACAGGCGCACGTTGTCCAGAGTGCCCACTCCAAACCCGGACGGCTGCGCGCCTGGCAACGGATTAGCCGATGCCGGCAAGCCCGTCCCCGACGTGTTAGCAGCTGGCGGCTGCCCGGGCGTCCCCGCGGTCTGCGCTGCCGCGTTCGGCAATGCGGAGCTGTTGTCCGGCAGTGCGGTGGTGGTGTTCGCCAGTGCGGAGCTGTTGCCCGGCAGTGCGGAGTTGTTACCAGCCACCGCGGTGGTTGACCGCCCCGGAGCACCCGCTGCTCCCGGCCGAGCCTGACCTGCCGCGGCAACCGCCTGCGCGTTGGCGGCATCCGTCTGCGCCTTCTGCAAGGCCGCCTGTTGTTGCTGTAACTGCTGCTCCAACTGCTGCTGATGCTGCATCAGCGACTGGTTCTGATCCGCGAGCTGGCGCAGCTGCATCTGCACCGCCAGCAGCGACTCCTGCAGCGCCTTGATTTCCTGCTCCTCCGTAGCCTTCTTGCTCTTCTGCTCGGCGGCGCCGGCCACTGTGGCCGTGCCGAGAGCGCAGGCAACGAGCGCGGCGACAGCCAGGCTCTTCTTGTTGGCGAGGTACATCAAAAGGCTCCTAAGGGCTGGGACTTGCGATGGGCGCACATTGAGCGGGAACGTTGTAGGCCGACGGATTGTTGGGATCGAACCCGTCCGTCAGCGTGCACAGAAACTGCACGAGATCGTCGATTTCCTGCGCGGTCATCGTGGGACCGTTGCCACCGGCAAACGCAGGCGCCGTATAAGGCACCTCGCCGGCATTCACGTTGGCATCGTAGAGAACCGGAAGGTCGTTGTACTGATACAGGTCAGGCGTTCCGTCCGCAGCCGTGTAGAACGTACCCACCGCCTGATACGGGTTGCCACCCGGACCTGCCGGCACGGGAGTCGGATTGTTACCCGTGTTGTTGTTGATATCACGGGTGACATACCACTCCACAGCCTTGTGGATTTCAGTGAATACACCGTTATGAAAATAGGGAGCCGTCAACGCAATGTTGCGCAACGTCGGCACTTTGAACTGGCCGCATGAGGGAATCAGGTGCGCCAGGTCAGGTCGAGCGCCACCATCCTGCGGATCCGACACGAACGGGCCGCAGATGCCCATGTCGTAGTACGTGTACTCGGCGTCATTCGGAACATTGACCGGCGTCGGCATGTACTTCAGCGGCGCCGCCGTAATCGGATTGGTCGCCGTGGCCGAGTTGGCGGGAATGTTCCAATTCCGCGGAATACCGATGTTGTCGAACGAGAAGTCCGTGAACAGCGCGCGGCTGCTGAATTCCTGGTGCACGCTCGGGTGACAGGCAGTGCAGTTACCCTTGCCGGGATTGTTGAACAGGGCCAGCCCATTCAACTCCCGATCGGACAGCTGCACCTTGCCGTCCACGTACGCGTCAAACTTGCTGCTGAACGGCTCGAATTCCTGCACGTCCTCGGTTTCGTAGGCGGCGATCGCGGCGCCCATGTTGACCAGGGTTTTATTCGGATCACTGAACGAATCCGCGGCGTACGCCTTCAGGTACAGCCGGAGGGTGTCCGGAGAGTTCTTCAGCCGGCTGACGACCTCGGCGGCGTCCTGGTTCGCCATCTCAAACGGGGTCACAAATGGCTGGACCGCCTGAGTAGCCAGCGAAGACGCGCGCCCATCACGGAAAAATCCGCCACTGGCCGCCCCATCCTCCAGTGAGAATGCCGGCGTAAAGGCGGCATACATCAGCGACGGCGCGTTGCGGAAGCCGGGCTCGTCCATGTTGACGCCGCCCAAAGGCACCGGCAGACCCATATCAACCGCGGGATCACCCGTAAACGCGCGCGATTTAACGTGACAGGTACCGCAGGACTGTTGGCCCGAGGCCGACAGACTCTTGTCGTTGAACAGCGCCTCACCCGCGACCGCCGCATCCGACATCGCCTGAACGGTGGGAGCGGCCGGCGTCTCGCTGCTACCGCCGCAACCTGACAGTGTCAGCAATGCAACGACGACGAGGCCCAGCGCATAACCGCGAGTCTTGTTGTTGTTCGAGACCATACCCTGCGTACAAATTCTTGCGAAGGGGAATCGTACTGAGAGTGATTCTCATTAGCAAGAACCTTGGCGATTTGGCGTCCGCCAGCGACAGCTCGAGGAACGACTCTAGGCTACAGCGCTGGCATTGGACGGTAGGCCAGCGCGGGTTGGGACGTCGGCCAGCGGGCGGGGTTGCAGGCGGCATGCCAGCGCAGGGTTTAACCGCAGGCCAGGGTGACGTAGCAGGCGGTACGCCAGCGCTGTGGTTGGACGCAGCCCAGCGGGCGGGGTGCAGGCGGTGGCCAGCGCAGGGTTTAACCGCAGGCCGCGGTGAGGTAGCGGGCGGTACGCCAGCGCTGTTGTTGGACCGCAGGCCAGCGGGCGGGGGGCCGGTGCCCCCAGGCGCGATCACTTGCCTGGGGGCGTCAACGGCAGGAAGGCTCAGGTGCCCTTGGGCGGTGGGGAAAACCCTTCCGCCCGATCAATCTGGCGCCAGCCGCGCGGCAACACCGCCCCGCGCTGCGCCCGCTCACCCTTGAACTCCTTCAGCTCACCCCAGGTGAACGTCTTCTGCTTCTCGCCAGACCACAGCACCAGCGTCCCCTGCGGCGGCACAACAGCGACGGCGGTCAGTACTTCCTCCCGGGAAGCAGCCTTCTTCCCAGGAATATCGAACAGCTTGTTGCCCTTCCCCTTCGGCATCTCCGGCACATCGCTGACCTTGAAGCCCAGCATCTTGCCTTCGCTGTTGATAACCAACACGAGCGCATCCGGCGACGGCACAAACGCCGGCGGCAGCACACTCGAGTTCTCAGGAACATTGAGCACGGTCTTGCCGGCACGCCGGTCCGTAATCAACTCCTTGAGGCGCACCGTAAACCCATACCCCGCATCGCTCGCCAGCAACCACAGGTCCTCAGGCTCACCCATGATCACACCGGCAAACTTCGCCCCATCAGGCGGATTCAACCGCCCCGACAACGGCTCGCCGTTCCCGCGAGCCGACGGCAAGGAGTGCGCCGGCAACGAATAAGTTCGCCCGGTGCTGTCCACGAAGATCGCCTGCTGCAGACTCTGTCCGCGAGCAACACTCTGGAACGCATCACCGCCCTTATAGGACAGGCTGCGCGGATCGATCTCGTGCCCCTTCGCCTGGCGCACAAAGCCGCCCGTCGACAACACAACCGTCACCGGCTCCTTCGCGATCAGCGAAGTCTCGTCAATCGCCACCGCGGCCTCGCGTTCGACGATCTTCGTCCTGCGGGCATCGCCGTGCTTTTCAGCGTCCGCCTCGATCTCCTTCGCCACCAGCTTCTTCAGCTTCGCCTTGCTGGCAAGCGTGCCCTCGAGGTCGTCGGCCTCCGCCTTCAGCTCCTTCTGCTCCTCGCGGATCTTCATCTCTTCGAGCTTGGCCAGGTGGCGCAAGCGCGTGTTGAGGATCTCTTCGGTCTGCTCATCCGAGAGCTTGAAGCGCTTCATCAGCACCGGCTTCGGCTCGTCCTCGCGGCGGATGATCCTGATCACCTCATCGAGGTTCAGGTAGGCAATCATCAAGCCTTCGAGGATATGCAGGCGCTTCCTGACCTTGTCGAGGCGGTGTTGCAGACGACGGGTGACCGTCGTGATGCGAAACTCCAGCCAGCCCGACAGCAGGTCCCTCAACCCCATCACACGCGGCCGGCCGTCGAGGCCGATGATGTTCAGGTTGACGCGATAGCCTCGCTCCAGATCCGTGGTGGCAAACAGGTGATTCATCACCTCCACCAGATCAACACGGTTCGAGCGCGGAATGATGACAAGACGAGTAGCGTTCTCGTGATCCGACTCGTCGCGCACGTCCTCGATCATGGGCAGCTTCTTCGCGCGCATCTGCTCCGCAATCTGCTCCGTGACCTTGCTCCCCGACACCTGGTACGGAAACGCCGTTACGACGATGTTGCCGTCCTCAATTTCGTAAACGGCGCGGGCCTTGAATGCACCCACACCCTTTTCGTAAAACTCCTTGATGTCGGCGCGTGGCGAGATGATCTCACCGCCCGTCGGCAGGTCCGGTCCCTTGATGTGTTTCATCAGGGCCGCGGTTGTCGCCTCAGGGTCATCCAACAGGTGAATACAGGCGGCCGCCACTTCACGCAGATTGTGCGGCGGAATGTCCGTCGCCATACCGACCGCGATGCCCTGCGTCCCGTTCAGCAACAGGTTGGGCAGTCGCGACGGCAGAATGACCGGCTCCTCGAGCGAGCCGTCAAAGTTGGGCTGCCAGTCAACGGTACCGTGTGCCAACTCGCCCAGCAGCACATCAGCGTACTTGGTCAGCTTCGACTCGGTGTACCGCATGGCCGCGAACGACTTCGGATCGTCCTGCGAGCCCCAGTTGCCCTGCCCGTCCACTATCGGATAGCGGTAGGCAAACGGCTGGGCCATCAACACCATCGCCTCGTAGCAGGCAGTGTCGCCGTGCGGATGGTATTTGCCGATGACGTCGCCCACGGTGCGGGCCGACTTCTTGTGCTTGTTGTTGGCGGCGAGACTGAGCTCGCTCATTGCGTAGATGATGCGGCGTTGCACGGGCTTCAACCCGTCGCCGAGCGCCGGCAACGCACGATCGAGAATGACGTACATCGAGTAATCGAGGTATGCCTTCTCGGTAAAGGACTTGAGGGGTTGTTTCTCGACGCCCTCGAAATTGAGCTCTTGATTATCCATTAGACCTGCACTTCAGCAAGGTTGCCCTTCTCTTCCAGCCAGTCACGGCGATCGCTCGCCCGTTTCTTGGCCAGCAACATGTCCATCAACTTGTCCGTCTCGTCCTGCTCTTCGATGGTGAGCTGCACCAGGCGCCGCGTGCGCGGATCGATGGTGGTCTCACGCAACTGCGACGGATTCATTTCTCCCAATCCTTTGAAGCGCGTCACCGAGGGCTTGGTGCGCGGATTGTCCTTTTCGATCTTCTTCAACATCTGGTCGCGCTCGGTCTCATCGAGCGCGTACATGACCTGCTTGCCGGCATCGATGCGGAACAGCGGCGGCATGGCCACATACACGTGACCATTCTTCACCAGCGGTCGGAAATGCTTCAAAAACAGGGCGCACAGCAGTGTTGCAATGTGCTGGCCGTCCGAGTCCGCGTCCGCCAGGATGCAGACCTTGTGATAGCGCAGTTGCGTCAGGTCCGCGGATCCCGGATCGACGCCGAGCGCGATCGAGATGTTGTGCACTTCCTCGGACGAAGAAATGGCGCCCGAATCCAGCTCCCAGGTGTTCAGGATCTTGCCGCGCAACGGCATGATCGCCTGGAAATCCTTCTCACGCGCCTGCTTCGCGGAACCGCCTGCGGAATCACCCTCGACCAGGAACAGCTCCGAGCGCTTCGGCTCCTGGCTGGAACAATCGGCCAGCTTGCCGGGCAACGCCGGTCCGCCGGATACCTTCTTGCGCACCACCTTCGCAGCGGCCTTGATGCGCTCCTGCGCGTTGGCGATGGCGAACTGCGCAATCTTCTCACCCGCGTCCGGATGGCGATTGAGCCACAGCCCCATCGCATCGCGCACCTGTGTTTCCACCAGTTGCGCGGCATCGCGTGAGGCCAGGCGCTCTTTCATCTGGCCGGCGAACTGCGGCTCCTGGATCTTGATCGAGAGCACGTAGCAAGCCTTCTCCCAGATGTCCTCCGGAGTCAGCTTCACACCGCGCGGCACGAGATCGCGGAACTCGCAGAACTCACGCACTGCCGCCGCAACCCCTGACCGCAGGCCGTTGACGTGCGTACCACCCTCGGCGGTTGGAATCAGGTTGACGTAACTTTCGCCGAACGCGGTTTCGGCGTTCGGTGCCCAACACAGGGCGTAGGAAACCGGATCGTTGTCACCCTCGCGCTTGCTCGTGATGACTTCGGCAGGAATCTTCTCAGTCGCGCCCAGCTCCTCGACCAGGTAGGCGCCCAGGTCACCCGTGAAGAACCACTCGTCCTTCTCGCCGGTCGCCTCGTTGGTGAAGGTGATTTTCAGTCCGGGGCACAACACGGCTTTCGCCTTGAGTGTGTGCTTGAGGGGCGCCACGGAAAACTTGTCGGTGTCGAAGAACTTCGGGTCCGGCCAGAAGCGCACGGTGGTTCCCGTGGTGCGCGGTGGGACGTTGCCCACTGTCTTCAGCTTCGATGTGACTTTGCCGTCATTGAAGCCGATGTAGTACTCCTTGCCACCGCGTTTGATCGTGGTGTCGAGCTTCTTGGACAGCGCGTTCACAACAGACACGCCAACACCGTGCAGACCGCCGGAGAACTTGTAGTTGGCGTCCGAGAATTTGCCGCCCGCGTGCAGGCGCGTGAGGATCAGCTCGACGCCACTGACTTTTTCCTTCGGGTGGATGTCGACCGGCATGCCGCGACCATCGTCCGCCACCTCCAGCGAGCCATCCTTGAACAGGGTGACGTCGATCTTCTTGCAATGCCCCTCGAGGGCCTCGTCAACACTGTTGTCGATGACCTCGTGAGCCAGGTGATTGGGGCGCGAAGTGTGCGTGTACATGCCCGGCCGGCGGCGTACGGGCTCGAGTCCACTGAGGACCTCGATATCGGATGCGTTGTATGAAGAGCTCATTGAATCCCGGGTGCAGGACGTGGCGCGCTGTCAGACGCGAAAGCGCGCGATCTTACAAAATGTCGGGCCGCACGGCGCCCCCTGGATCTGAAAATGAGGCTAAGTGCCTAACTTTTCAAGACAAATCAGCTACCAGAGAAGTGCGTACCGCGGCCCGTACAGGCTGGACGGTCTGATTGTAGGCGGGATGATCGATGCCCACGCCGAGCTCCGCGCCACTTCGCAGGGCGGCAATCATGGCCGATGTGAGCTCAAAACGCAGGAAATGCACGGCCGAGGTTTTCTCATCGTTCTCGCGTTCGAGATCCTCGTCCGCGATGGCAAAAACCCGTTCCTGGCCAGCGACCTGCACCCAGCAGCGATCCTCGATGCCGCGCAACTGCGCCAGCCGCTCGCGGCGCTCCGCCTCGTTGGGGTACTCAATTAGCAAGGTCACCTTCCAGTTGGTGCCGTCGGGAATCATGGGGTTATAGGACTCGAGCTCCTCCGCGATGCCCTCGGGCTCGAAGATCCGCTCGGTGCGCAGCATCTCCTGCACCTGGTACTGCATCGTCAGCCGGTCCTCGAACAACCAAGTGACATGCGCACCGACACCCAGTTGGCGATCGCGCTTGTGCTCCAGCACCCGCGTGCGAAACGCGGGCCGCTCGCGCGCATAGCGCTCCAGGCTAAACAGGTCCTCAACCGCTAGTTTTTGCATAGGCCGCAACTCCGTCGCCAGCGCCAACGGCGCTGGCGACCAATAATCAGATTCCGTATGCCTTCCTGAGCAGCTTCAAGGGATGCTCCGGCTCCTTGTGCTCCTTCAGGCCACTCTCAATCTGGTGACCTGCCATCGGGCAATCGCTGCTGTAATGATCCGGATGCGCGTTCTCGACCCGCGTCATCACCGGCCGGCCGATTTTCATGGAAAACGCCCGGTACTCCTTCTTGACCGCGTAAGTTCCGTTGTGACCGGAACACCGCTCGATCACATCCACCGTCGTGTCGGGCACCAGCTTGAATACATCACGGGTCTTCAGGCCGATGTTCTGCACACGCAGATGGCAGGCCACGTGATAACTGATCTTGCCGAGCGAAGCCCGGAAGTCGGTCTTCAGCAGCCCGGCCTTGTGACGCAACATCAGGTATTCAAACGGGTCGAAAATCCGCGCCTTGACCGCCTGCACATCCTGGTCGTCCGGATACATGAGCGGCAACTCCTGTTTGAACATCAACACACAGGAAGGAATCGGCGCGATGATGTCGTAACCGGCGGCCACGGCCTGTTGCAACTGCGGAATGTTGAATTCCTTCAGTTTGGCCACCGTCTCGAGATCGCCGTTCTCCAGCTTGGGCATGCCGCAGCAGCGCTCCTGGGCAATCAGCGTGACGTGCAGCCCGTTGTGCTGCAGCACCGCCGCCAGATCCTCGGCCAGATCCGGCTCATTGCGATTGCCGTAACAGGTGGTGAAGATGGCTACTTTGCCCGTGGTCTGCGCAGTCGGCGTGACCGGGGCTGCCGGCATGTTGGAATTGGCCGTCGTCCCCAGATTCCACAGATGACTGCGCGCGGTCCGGGAGTGGAAGGTCGGCAGGGGCGCGTCCTTCGCGACACCGAACGTCTTTTCCAACAACACGCGCGCGGGTTCCGTCCTGGCAATGGTGTTGACGATCTCGGCAACCACCGGAATACCGGCAAGCCTGCCGACCAGATCAGTGTTGGAGAGAGTCCGGTCGCGGAAGCTGGGACCGTCCTTGCGGTTCTGCGTGGCCTTGGCACGCAACATCAGATGCGGAAAGTCGACATTCCACGGGTGTGGCGGCACGTACGGACACTTGGTCATGTAGCACATGTCGCACAGGTAGCAGTTGTCGACGACCTTCCAGTAGACCTTCTTGTCGACCCCATCCAACTCCAGGGTGGGCGACTCGTCGATCGCATCGAACAGCGTGGGAAACGAATTGCACAGACTGAAGCAGCGGCGGCAGCCGTGACAGATGTCGAAAACCCGCTCCAACTCCTTGTCGAGCGCGGCCTCGTCGTAGAACTCGGGGTTGCGCCAATCGAGCGGATGGCGCGTCGGGGCTTCGAGGCTCCCTTCGCGTCCGCCTTCGGGTTTGGACGGGGACGTACTCATCGGAGAACCTCGCGCAGGCGGGAGTTGGATTTCGCGGACGCGCGCAACCGGCCCGGTCCGTCAGCCCTGCTCACAGGGCCAACGGCCAGGACGACAGACGCCGCAGTGGTCTCAGATGGAGTCCAGCGCCTTCTGGAAACGATTGGCGTGCGAGCGCTCGGCCTTGGCCAGCGTCTCAAACCAATCAGCGATTTCGGCAAAGCCTTCATCGCGAGCCTGCTTCGCCATGCCCGGATACATGTCGGTGTACTCGTGCGTCTCGCCGGCGATAGCGGCCTTCAGATTCAACTTCGTCTCACCGATGGGCAGACCCGTTGCCGGATCACCCACGGCCTCGAGGTATTCGAGGTGACCATGTGCATGGCCAGTCTCGCCTTCCGCTGTGGAGCGGAACACGGCTGACACGTCGTTGAAGCCTTCGACGTCCGCCTTGGCTGCGAAATAAAGATAACGACGGTTCGCTTGCGATTCGCCAGCGAACGCATCCTTGAGATTCTTTTCCGTCTTGCTGCCTTTTAGACTCACGACGCTCTCCTGAAGAATTAAGCTGGCCTGAAGAATTAGACCGGGTCTAACATGTGCGGGGGACTGTATTCCCACGGCGATGGGCCGTCAACCCATGGTAACGTGCCGCCCTTTCAAACTGTATTTCGAGGAGCCCGATTGGCCGATACACCTGATTTTGAACGCTCTTTGTCCGAGCTGGAAAGTCTGGTCGAACGGCTGGAGCGAGGCGACCTGCCGCTCGAGGATGCACTGAAGACTTTTGAACGCGGCGTGGAGCTGACACGCCACTGCCAGAGCTCGTTGAAGGCCGCGCAGCAGAAAGTTGAGATCCTCCTGAAGCGCAACGGTCAGTCCGGAGTCGAAACCTTCACGCCACCGGATGAGACTGCAGGTCAGGCGTGACCACACTCGAAAGCCGCATAGAGTCGTATCGAAATCGAATCGAGCAGGTGCTCGACCGCTGCCTCGCGCTCCCGGACGCCGGCACTGAGCGCCTGCGCGAAGCCATGCGATACAGCACTCTCGGCGGCGGTAAACGATTGCGACCCGCTCTCGTTTATCTGACGGGTGAATCCCTCGGAGCGCCGCTCACTAATCTCGATGCTCCGGCGGCTGCGGTTGAGCTCATCCATGTATACAGCCTCGTCCATGATGATCTTCCGGCAATGGACGATGACGACCTGCGACGTGGCCGACCAACCTGCCACCGCGCCTACGACGAAGCCACGGCGATTCTCGTGGGTGATGCGTTACAAGCCCTTGCTTTCGCGGTTCTTGCTGATGAGACCCTCGGCGATGTTCCACCGGCCACTCGATTGGCGATGATCAAGACCCTGGCGATTGCGGCCGGCACCACTGGAATGGCGGGCGGTCAGGCCGTCGACTTGGCCGCAGTGGGACAAACCTTGAGCGTCGGCGCGGTGGAGAACATGCATCGCCGCAAGACAGGTGCGCTGATTACAGGCAGCGTCCTGCTCGGAGCGCTAGGGGCCGGCATCAATCCCGGCGAGGCCAGCTCGGCATCAGAATGGCAAGCGCTGCAGTTATTTGGTGACGAGATCGGTCTCGCCTTCCAGATCCAGGATGACATTCTCGACGTCGAGGGCGATGTCGCGGTCCTCGGAAAAACTACCGGCGCGGACGCGGCCTTGAGCAAACCGACCTATCCCAGCACCGTCGGCCTGCCTGCCGCTCGCGATCGAGCCCGAGGTCTGCGCGATGGCGCCATAGCGGCATTGGCCCCGCTGGGGCCCAGAAATGCGCCTTTGGTCGAACTAGCTCAGTTCGTTGTGAGTCGCATCAAGTAGCTTGACCCTCGGAAGGTTCGGAGCCAGTCTTGGCTCAGTGTACAATTCACCACAATGACCGGTCCCAAGTACCCATTGCTCGAAACCATCGATACCCCGGACGACCTGCGCCGGCTATCGCCCGCGAAACTGCCCGAGCTCGCCCAGGAGCTGCGGGAGTTTCTCATCCACAGTGTGAGCACCCGTGGCGGGCATTTTGCCGCCGGCCTCGGCACCGTCGAACTGACGATAGCCCTGCACTACGTCTTCAATACCCCTCACGATAGGCTGGTTTGGGACGTGGGCCACCAGGCCTATCCGCACAAGGTTCTGACGGGGCGGCGCGACCAGCTGCATACGATCAAGCAGCCGGGCGGACTTGCTCCATTTCCCACGCGCTCGGAGAGCGAGTACGACACGTTCGGTGTCGGTCACTCCACGACGTCGATCAGTGCTGCGCTCGGCATGGCCGTGGCGGCTGCGCAACGCGGCGACAATCGCAGTGTGGTAGCAGTGATCGGCGACGGCGCCATCACAGGCGGCATGGCGTTCGAAGCACTCAATCACGCCGGCTCGTTGCCGACGGACCTGCTGGTCATTCTCAACGACAACGACATGTCGATCTCGGAGAACGTCGGTGCGCTGTCCAATCAGCTCGCCCGTGCGTTGTCCGGCCGCGTGTATGCAAACCTGAAGGAAGGCAGCAAGAAAGTGCTGGCCCAGATGCCCACTGTCTGGGAGCTGGCCCGCCGTTCCGAAGAGCACCTGAAAGGCATGGTCCTGCCGGGCACGCTGTTCGAAGAGCTCGGATTCAACTACATCGGACCGATGGACGGTCACGATGTGAAGGCACTCGTCTCGACCCTGAGCAACGTCAAGAAGCTCAAGGGGCCGCAGTTCCTGCACGTGATCACCCGCAAGGGCAAGGGTTACGCGCCGGCCGAAGCCGATCCGATCAAGTGGCACGGCCCGGGTCCGTTCGATCCGAAAGCCGGCACGATTTTCAAGGAAAAGGCCACGGGGCCGACGTACTCCCAGATCTTCGGGCAGTGGCTGTGCGACATGGCGGAACGCGATCCGCAGATTGTTGGTATCACGCCTGCCATGCGCGAAGGCTCCGGCATGGTCGAGTACTCGAAGCGTTTTCCCGACCGTTATTTCGACGTGGCGATTGCCGAGCAGCACGCGGTTACCTTTGCCGCGGGTCTGGCTGCCGAAGGCTACAAGCCCGTGGTGGCGATTTATTCGACGTTCCTGCAACGCGGCTACGATCAACTCATACACGACGTAGCTCTGCAGAATCTGCCTGTTGTGTTTGCTATCGATCGCGCCGGCCTCGTGGGCAGCGACGGTGCCACTCACCAGGGCGCGTACGACCTGACGTTCATGCGGTGCATACCCAACATGACGATCATGGCGCCGGCGGACGAGAACGAATGCCGCCAAATGTTATTTACCGCGACGACGCTCCAAGGCCCAGCAGCCGTCAGATTCCCTCGCGGCACCGGTTCTGGTACTCCACTGGTAGCGGAGATGACCCCGGTGCCCATCGGGCGCGCGCAGATGCGCCGCGAGGGACGGAGCGGGTTGGCGATACTGGTCTTCGGTACGCTGCTCGAGTCGGCGCAGAAGATCGCGGAGCGGCTCGACGCGACGGTAGTCAACATGCGTTTTGTCAAACCGCTGGACGAGGACTTGGTTATCTCGGTCGCGGCACGGCATCGCGCGATCGTGACCATCGAAGAAAACGCCACCCTCGGCGGCGCCGGCTCGGCTGTGGCCGAGTTGCTCGCATCCGAAGGGTTGCAGGTGCCACTGCTGCAGATCGGTATCCCCGACCGCTTCATTGAGCACGGTTCGCGCGAAAGCTGCCTCGCCGCCGCCGGACTCGACCTGGCTGGACTCACAGCCAGCGTGGAGCGCTGGTGGGCCATGCAGGGCCAGGACCGCATGCGCTCAGCCGGAGGCGGCTGAGCCTCCAGTCCACTTGTGCATGGGGCCCGGCCATCGCTCT
>Ga0181534_10000811_pt1 | contig 21536 bp, 14 predicted proteins | sample PEATcosm2014_Bin_37_FD_119758 | JGI IMG/M metagenome (GOLD analysis project Ga0181534, IMG submission 119758) | Peatland microbial communities from MTU Mesocosm Facility, Houghton, MI, USA - PEATcosm2014_Bin17_10_metaG | ecosystem: Environmental > Terrestrial > Soil > Wetlands > Peat | place...
CAAGCTCGTCGCCGAACTGACCGACCAATACAACACCATCCTCATGGCCAACCACGGCGTCGTCACCTGGAGCCACAACAACATCGAGGAAGCCTACTGGCGCATGGAGATCATCGAGGCCTATTGCCGCACCATCGTGGTCGCGGGCCAGCTCGGCAAGCCCATCAACACCTTCACCGGCCCGCAGATGAAGGAACTGCTCAACATCAAGCAGAGCCTCGGTTTCGTGGACCCGCGCTTCGGCATGAAGGAATGCGAACTCTGCGACAGCGGCGACTGGCGTCCCGGCGCCACCTGCGAATTACCGCCCAAGGACGAATCCATCGGCAGAGACCCTGAAGCCGAAGACGCCGTGCAAGCCATTACGGAGCAGATTTTGAACAAGCTGAAAAGTTGAATCCGAAATGTGCGGCGCAATGGAATCTTGTCCTACAAATAATTCAAGCCGTCGGCATTTGGAAAAAATTCTAAAGACACAAGAAAGCTCACGGGAAACTGCGGTCGTTATTTCTTTGCCAGGGCGCTGGCGACGACCGCCTCCAATTCTTCGCCGCGCAAATCCTTGCCGATGATTTTGCCTTCGCCGTCGAGCAGGAAAGTCGACGGGATGCTTTGAATGCCGTATTTGACGGCCAGTTTGTTACCCCAGCCCTGTCCGTCGAAGAATTGCTGCCAGGTCATGTCCTTTGATTTGATGAATTCGGTGAGCTTCGTCTGATCTTGATCCAAACTGACGCCGATGATTTCAAAACCCTGCGCGTGATGTTTCTGATAGGTGGCAAAAACGTTGGGCAATTCGCCCACGCAGGGACCGCACCATGTCGCCCAGAAATCAATCATGACAACCTTGCCTTTGTAGTTGGCTATGGACAGCGGTTTGCCGTCCACGTCCTTTTCATTGAAATCCGGAAATATTGTTCCGACGGCGAGTGCATCTTGTATTTTTTTTGCCGCCGCTGCCGCTGTGTCCTGCTTTTCGAGTGAGGCGACAAATTCAGTGTCCTTGAAATCGGTCTTGAGTTGCGCCATGAGTTCATCGGCTTTTGCCTCGTCGTGGAAAATCTGGACATACAGCAATGCCTTCATGTATAAAATGTGCGCCACGGCGTCGGTCTTTTCGCCCTTGTGCTCGGCCAGCAGGGCATCAAATTGCTTCAGATCGTCGGCCAGATCGCTTTCGGTCTGTTTGCCAGCGGCCAGATCAGTTTTGACTTTCACGATCAGTGTCTTGAGTTCTGTAGTCGCGTCGGCTGTGAACCCGGTCTGAACCGACCAGAACAGCGCCGCGATTCCAAGAATGATCATCAGTTTATTTTTCATGATATTGAAATTGGATCGGCATCGAAGACATTCTGACACAGTTCACGGTAAGTCAAATCAATATATGACGGACCTATTGCAAGCCCGACGTTAAATGCGTGATTTGGAAAGGAGGCTCCCGCATTGTGTTATCAATTATTTCGTTTAGTTTTGTTCGTGACGAGGTTGGTTCAATCTGTCTAATTGTTCCAAATTATGCGTCAACGAATCCACCTAGGCCTAAAAACAGGCGATGTGCCTGGAAGCTTTTAGACGCGATGAAAACTTCGCACGCCAATGCCCTCCAGTCATTCGCCCACGATTTGCAATGGCTGCTGGCGTTGCGGTTGTGGGTGCAAATGGCGACGGTATGGTTTTTCGTCTGGGGCGTGGCAATCCTCGCGTTGAGAATTCGCGGGACGCAGGATTCTTTCTGGCTCACGCTCGGCTTGTTTGGAATTGTTCCGCTCGTTTTGGTTTCCGCCATCCGGGTCCGTCGGCTCAGGCCGGAGTTCTCAAAAATCCGCGCGAATTACGACCGCATTAACGCATGCGGCGGCGTCATCATGTCGGAGGAGGCGGCGGACATGGAAGCGTGGCTGGCTCAATTGCCGGAGGCGGTCGTGCCAAAATTCCGCTGGCACAGCGGGCGCGCCATGCTGCTGCTGAGCGTGTCGGCCATCTTCGCAGCGACGACGTTGCTGCTGCCGGAGCGGCTGGCGAGATTTTCCGCTCATCGTTCGCTGGAGATCGGACAGATTGTCAGGCAGTTGCAGGCCGAGGTGAAAACACTCGCGCAGGAAAAAATTGTCAACGACAAGAAGGCGGACGACTTGCAGCGACAGTTGTCTCAATTGCAAAAAGATGCCTTCGGCTACGACCCGGACAAAACCTGGGAGGCGCTCGACCACATCAAACAGTCCGACTCGGATGCAGCAAAAGAAGCGGCGGAAGAAGCCCTGACTAAAACGGAATCCTTGACGAAGGCGGAAACTTTGGCGAAGGCGATGCAGCAGGCGGCGGATGCTGGCATGAACGAAATGACGGCTTCGCAGGCGGCGCAGGATTTGGCCTCGATGCTGAGCGCAGCAAAACTGGAGGATGGGATTTTGAACAGCCAGATTCCGCCGGAACTTCTGGCCGGCCTCAACGGTTTGAACAAGGAGCAGATGGAAAAACTGTTGCAGGCGCTGGAGCTGAATAAAAATTCCCTCGGCATGACGGTCAGCAATCTGGCGAATTTGAAAATGATTGATCCGGCGATGCTGGCGAAATTGCTGAATGCGGGACAAGGCTATAATCCAGGCGCGCTCGCGGATTATCTGTCCACCTGCACGAACGGCGGCGACGATTTGGTGCTTTCGTGGCTGGATCATCCCGGCAAAGGCGGTCCCGGCGGCGGCGGGCCGGCGGCGGACATGACCTGGAACGACGGTGCTTCGGAAAAGGATTTGAAATTTCAGGAACACGCGCTGCCGCCGTCGTCGCACCTTGACGACGCGCAACTCGTCGGCGTGAGCAAGGCCGCGCCGGAATTGAGCGGCAATGATGTGTCCGCGCAACACGGCGCGCTCGACCACGCAGTTGCCAGCGGCGGCTCGGCGCACGCCCAAATTATTTTGCCCGAACAACGGCAGGCGGTTCAGAATTTTTTCAAACGGGAGAATTAAATTATGCCTGACACCATCCTTAAACCTGAAGAATTGCAGCCTGCCGCCGAGCTGGTGCGCAAAACCTTGGAGCAGCTCGACCGCATTTTGCTCGGTCGCAAGGAGCTTCATCGCCTTGTTTTGATTGGCGTTTTGTCGCGCGGCCACGTTTTGCTCGAAGGTTTGCCCGGTCTCGGCAAGACTGCGCTCGTCAAAACCATCGGGCAGATTTTGAAATTGGATTTCAAGCGCATCCAGTTCACGCCCGACCTGATGCCCGGCGACGTTCTCGGCACGCACATCTTGCAGGAAACGAGTTCGGGCAAACGCGAACTGCTTTTCCAGCCAGGCCCGGTGTTCACAAATATTTTGCTCGCAGACGAAATCAACCGCGCCTCGCCCAAGACACAATCGGCCATGCTCGAAACGATGCAGGAAAATTGCGTGACGCTGCTCGGCACGACGCGCGCGCTGCCGCAGCCGTTTTTTGTTCTGGCGAGCCAGAATCCGATTGAACTCGAAGGAACATATCCGCTGCCGGAAGCGCAACTGGACCGCTTTCTTTTCCGCGTGATGTTCGAAAATGTGGACGCGGACGTGCTTGATCAAATTATTTCCGAGCGGCGGCGTGGCGAACTGCCCGCGCCGACGTGGCAGATGGAGCGCGACCAGTTGGAAATGCTTTTCCAGACGATGGGGAAAATTTATCTGCCGCATCCGGTTTCGCGCTACATCGCGCGGCTGGTTTCGGCGACGCATCCCGGCGGCGCGGAAGCGACCGAGCCGGTCAACAAATACGTCAGTTACGGCGCATCGCCGCGCGCGGCGATTGCGATTGCCGAGGCGGCGCGCGGCAACGCGCTTGTGGCCGGACGGCCGAGCGTCGGTTTCGAGGACGTGAAAATTGTCGCGCAGCCGGTTTTGAATCACCGGCTGATTTTGAACTATCAGGCGCGCTTCGACCGCATGACGCCGTCGAAGCTCGTCACGGAACTGCTCGGCCAGCTTGACGAGACGGGATTGAATTTGCCGAAGGACGTGGAACTTGCGAAGGCGTAAAGCAAATTAAAAATGCAAAATGCAAAATTAAAAAACGGGGAACGCTTTTTTTGCACGGCACGGTTATTATTAATTTTTAACTTTGCATTTTTAATTTTTCCCTGCCGCGCCGACGATTTTGGCGACATTTCCGTTGACGCGAACGCGATTTACACCGGCAACACGTTTCACGGCTACGCGGAGATGCGCGTGAATTTGCAAAACCGTTCGCACGGCAAATCGCACGTCGTCACGCTGGTTTTTCCGAACAACGCCTACGGCGCTTACGGCAACAGCATCACCCGTCTCTCGCGCACGATGACGGTTGCGCCGGAATCAAGCCAGGTCGTTTCGCTGCTGCAGCCGCCGTTGCCCGCGCAGGGCGACGGCTCCATTCGCGTGGAAGTGGACGGTCGTCACGAAGGCGAAGTCCGCGCGCCGAACGCGAACAACCATTGCAACGAGTATTCGCGCGGCGGGCAGATGGCGACGGTGTTCATCAGCCGCAGTCTGGATTTCGATTCTGTCCAGCGCACATTTCAAGCCAGCAGCGGCGCGTTCACGGCGGCGATGGCGGCGGGCGCGCCAGATACGAGTGGCAGCGGCTATCAGCCCACAACCTGGATGCCTGACACGCGGCGCGGCGGCTCGACCAACTGGCTGGAACTTGATTACGCCACGCCGCAAACTGTGGACAAAATTACTGTTTATAGCACGCAATCACCAACTGCGTCAGGTTCCGTCACGCTGGTCGGAACATCGGGAACAAACATTGCGAAAGTTTCGATGTCAGCCGGCAAGACCGGATCGAGCGGTTCGAGGAGTTCGGGATGGACAACAGAGTTTTCGTTTCCCGAAACCAGCGAGCCGGTGAAAACCGTGCGACTGGACTTTGACAGAACCCCACCTTACACCATCGCGATTGACGCCGTAGGAATTTCCGGACTATCCGGCAGTCAGTGGGCATCCGATGCCCGCGCCAGCAGCGACAACAGCGCCTCCGCCGGGGCCTACATGCCTGGCAGCGTCAGCGCGGATTCCGTCGAAAGTCTCCGGGCTGAGTCGCCGGTTTCGGACTGGAGTGAAAACTGGCTGGCTTACTCGCCGTTTGATGCCGTCGTCCTCAATGCGGCGGACTTGGGTTCGATGTCGCCGGCGGTAGTTGGTGCGATTGGAGATTATTTGTCGGCTGGTGGAAATGTCGTTATGTCCGGCAAAACGGATTTGCCGGCGGCGTGGCATCCTTTGCAGAAAAAAAATCTGCGCGACGGCGCCGAATACGATGTCGGTTTCGGTCGCTGCTTTGCCTTCGGTTCGGAAAATCTTGAGACAATTGATCCGCAGTCCATCAAGACCCTGCGCGACACCGTGCGAGAGGCCGCGCATTACTGGCAAAGCCTGCCCGGCGACAGCGGCGCGGCAAATGCCGTGATGCCCGTCGTCGAAAACCTGAAAATTCCCGTGCGCGGCATCGTCATCATCATGCTCGCGTTCATCATCGTCATCGGGCCGGTCAACATGATTTATCTCAACCGCATCAAGCGCCGGACGTGGATGCTGTGGACGATCCCGGCAATTTCGTTTGCCACGACGCTCATCGTCTTTGCCTACAGTTTGCTGCGCGAAGGCATCACGCCCGACACGCGCATCGCCGGGCTGACGGTGCTGGACCAGGCCAGCCATCGCGCCGCGACCGTCGGCGGCACGGCGTTTTATTGTCCGCTCACGCCGAGCGGCGGGTTGCATTTTGATTTCGGGACGGAAGCAACGCCGCTTGTCCAATTCGACTACGGTTCGGGAACTTCGCGCGAGGTGGACTGGACGCAGTCGCAACATTTCTCGCGCGGCTGGGTTTCCGCGCGCGTGCCGGCGCATTTTCACCTGCGAAAAACCGAGACGCGCCGCGAACGCATCCAGATCGTCAACGAACACGGAACATTGCGGGTCGTCAACGGACTAGGCGCGCCGATCAAGTCGCTCTGGGTCGCCGACGCGGACATGAATTTTTACGAGGCCGAAAATGTCGCCGCCGGACAGATAGCCGGGTTGATTCTATCAAAACAACCGCAGCCGTCGGAAAAATCCGGCGCGAACGGTTTGCTGCGCGACATCAGTTTCGCAGCGCACGCGGAGTCCTTGGGAGACAGCGCGGGAAAATATCTTTTGCCGAACACTTACATCGCCGTGCTGGACGGAAATCCGTTCATCGAAAACGCGCTCGGTCCGGCTTCCAGCCCGAAGCGCACAAAAAGTTCGGCGGTGGTTTTTGGAATCCTCGACCCGACCGACATCCAATGAAAGTCGAAGTCAAAAATTTGCGGAAAGAATTCGGCAAGACCGTGGCCGTGGACAACATTTCCTTCTCGTTCGATTCCGGCCACGTCTTCGGCTTCGTCGGCCCGAACGGCGCGGGCAAGACGACAACCATGCGGATCATTTCCACGATTGAAGAGCCGACTTCCGGCGACGTTTTGCTCAACGGAATTTCCGTCTGCGAAGAACCGGAACTCGCGCGCCGAGCCGTCGGTTATGTGCCGGACACTTTGCCCGCGCACGCGGACATCACCGTTCACGAATATCTGGATTTTTACGCGCGCGCCTACGGATTGCGCGGAAAAAAACGAACGCAGGCGGTCGAGGCGATTGAAGAATTCACCAATGTAGCCGGCATTCGCGAAAAACATCTCAAAGCGCTTTCCAAAGGAATGAAACAGCGTGTCAGCCTTGGCCGTGCGCTGGTTTATGACCCGGACGTTTTGGTTTTGGATGAACCCGCCGCCGGACTCGACCCGCGCGCGCGTGTGGAATTGCGCGAACTTCTCATGCTTTTGGCCGAGCGCAAGAAGGCCATTCTCATCAGTTCGCACATCCTCACCGAGCTGACGGAAATTTGCAATGGCGTCGTCATCATCGAGCGCGGAAAAATCCTGGAGACCGGCACGATTGAAGACGTGCTGAAAAAAAGCGCACCGCGCCGGACGGTGGCCATCCGCCTGCTCGACACGCAGAACGCGGCGCTGCTCAAGGAATTGTTGCAGACGCCGTTCGTCGAGAATGCGCGCGACGTGGCGAACGAGATCCATTTTGAATTGAACGGCGACGAATCCGCCGCGTGCGACATCCTAGGCGGATTAATCGCAAAAAAATTCAAGGTCATCGAATTCCGCCAGACCAAGGCGAATCTGGAGGATATTTTTATGAACGTGACAAAGGGAGGCGTGCAATGAACATCTCGGACATTAAAAACCATTTCACCAACTGGCGCGAATGGGAGTTGAACCCCATCGTCATCAAGGAACTGCGGCAAGGCGTCCGCAGTTGGACGGTCACGGGAATGTTGCTGCTGTTTCTCGTCGTGCTGTTCATCGCGTCGCTGGGTTTTCTCGTCACCGAAAGTTTCGACATCAATCCGAATATGCAGCTCGGCGGCTCGATGTTCTCGGCGTTCACTGTGATTCTTGCCGGCGCGAGCATTTTTTTCATTCCGCTTTACACCGCCGTGCGCGTCGCGGCGGAACGGCAGGAAAACAATCCTGACCTGCTTTACGTCACCACGCTTTCACCGGCGCGCATCATCCGTGGAAAATTCCTGTGCAGCGCCTACATCGCGCTGCTGTTCTTCAGCGCGTGCATGCCGTTCATGGCGTTCACGAACCTGCTGCGCGGCGTGGATTTGCCGACCGTGTTCTTCATCCTGGCCTATTTGTTTCTGGTGGTGTGTGCGGCGAACATGATCGCCATATTCGTCGCGTGCATTCCCGCGAGCCGCCCGTTCAAAGTCCTGTTCGCGCTGGGCGGATTTTTTGCATCGTTCTGGATTGTCATCCCGCTCGTCGAGATTTCCTGGGAACTGATGCGCTCCGGCGTCGGCGCCATGATGTCCGGGCGCGATTTTTGGATCGGCGTGCTCACCGCCGCCGCCATCGGGCTGGCCGCGACCGGACTTTTTTTTGTCCTGTCCGTCGCGCTGGTTTCGCCGCCGTCCGCGAACCGCGCTTTGCCTGTGCGCATTTACCTGACCGTCATCTGGCTGCTTGGCGGACTGTTGAATTTTGGGTGGGTGGCGCAAACCGGCGACGCCGAGCGGATGAACATTTGGACATTCTCGACCTTCGCTGTGATGATGTTTGCGCTGCTCGTGACCATCAGCAATTCCGACCAGATCAGCCAGCGCGTGCGGCGAACCATTCCGGCGGCGCGCGTGAAACGTTTTTTCGCCTTTTTCTTTTTTAACGGCGCGGCGGGCGGCCTGCTGTGGACAGGTGGAATTCTTATTGCCACTTATTTTGCAAGCCAGACTGTCATGCTTTTCCTGCCCACGGCCGCCTATCCGTCCATTCTTTCCATGCAAGGACAAATCTGGTTCGCCACCACCGCAGCCTATGCCTTTGCCTACGCGCTGACCGCGTTGTTCATTCACCGAAATTTTCTTTCGCGTCGTCCGCCTAAGCTCGCCGGCCTGCTGGCGGTATTGCTGGCCGCAGCGTGGGCCATTGCGCCGAGCGTCGTGCTGTTTTTCCTGAACCAGCTTTCGTGGAAATCCGTCGAGGGACTGCAACTCGGCAACATCTTCAACGTCGCTTCCCTCCGCGACGATGACCAGCGGCTTTACCATTTGTATTTCGCCTTCGGCTGGCTGCTGGTGATGATTGTCATCAACGCGAAATGGTTTTTCCGGCAGGCAAATAATTTCCGTCCGCCGCCCGTCGCGCCGCCGGTGTTGAAATAATTTTTTGCATGGACTCCGCCATCCGACAATCCCTCCGCGACGGCGAAAAGCTCGGCCTGCGTTACGCGCTGCAAATTCCGCAGGTTGCCGCCAGCGGCTGGACCGGCTCGCGCTCCGGGCGGCGCGCGGGCAGCTCGATTGATTTTCAGGACTACCGCGAATACCAGCCCGGCGACGACTTGCGTTTCATTGACTGGGGCATTTACGCGCGCACCGACCGCCTCACCGTGAAACTGTTCCGCGAGGAAGTCACGCCACATCTGGATCTGATTCTCGACGGCTCGCGTTCAATGAATTTGATCGAAACTGCGAAAGCAAATGCGGTCGCGCAACTTGCCGCGCTGCTCGCCACTGCCGCCGCCAATGCGCAATGCACGCAAGCCGTCTGGTTGAGCGGTGAAGGCTTTCAACGCCTGCCCAACGACACCCTCACGCCATCCGCTTGGGACAAACTGGACTTGGAAAGCAAACGAACGCCGGACCAATCATTTGAAATCCTGCCGCCAAAATTCCGCCGCCTCGGCGTGCGCGTGCTCGTCAGCGACCTGCTCTGGCCGGGCGAGCCGCTGCAAATGCTGCGCCGCTTGCGCGACGGCGCCGCGGCATTGTTCGTCATCCAACTGCTCTCACGCGACGACGCGACTCCACCCGAACACGGAAATTTGCGCGTCGTGGACAGCGAGACCGGTGACGAAAGCGAAATCTACATTGATTCCAGCATCGCCAAACAATACGCCGAAAATCTCACGCAATTACAGCAATCATGGAGCGACGCCTGCCGCCAGTGTGGCGCGCACATGACCACGCTCATCGCCGAGGATTTGGGAAAATCGATTTCAGAGCTCGAAGCAATTCAACTGCTCGTGCCCGCATGATTCCGTTCCTCACTTATCCGCTCGCCATGGTCGCGCTCGCCAGCGTGCCCGCGCTTGCGGCGATTTACATTTTGCGGAACCGTTTTCGGAGCCGCCAAGTTTCCAGTCTCTTATTGTGGCGCTTTCACGTCCAGTCCAAGTCCGGCGGTGCGAAAGTCCATCGCCTGCAACTGCCGCTCCTTTTTTTCCTTGAGCTGCTCGCGTTGCTGCTGCTCGTCGTTGCCGCCACCGGGCCGCAATGGAAAATGCCGCAATCCGCGCGCCCGCTCATCGTCGTCCTCGACGATTCATTTTCCATGCGCGCCGCCAGCGATGGTGTTTCCGCACAAACCCGCGCGCATGATTTTTTGGAAAAACTTTTCCGCCACCAGCCGCCACCGTCCACGCGATTGATTCTCGCCGGAACCGAACCGCGATCACTCGGCCCGACCGTGAAAAGCTGGCGCGAACTGGACGAATTATTGTCGCAATGGAAATGCTGGTCGCCCGATTCAGCGATTGATTCCGCCATCACGCTCGCCGCCGAGTTGGGCAAGCAGCAGGCGAACATTTTAGTCCTCACCGACCACAAACCTGCCGATGAGAAAATTTCCAGCCAGCGGCTCGAATGGCATGCGTTCGGTCTGCCGCTGGATAATTTCGCCATCGTCAACGCCTCGCGCACCGCATTCGGCGATCAGGATCGTTGCCTGCTTGAAATCGCCAATTTCTCCAGTGCCGTCCGCACGACGAAGCTGGCCGTGCAGACCGGCACGAACTCCCCGGAGACTTCGCTTGTCTCGCTCGGCGCGCACGAAAGCCAGCGGCTGGTCTTCAACATTCCATCGTCCGCTCCGTCATTGCGCGCTACGCTCGAATCGGATTTGCTCGCCGAGGACAACCAAGTTCAACTGCTGCCGCCGATTCGCAAACGCGTGCGTGTTCAAGTTGAATTGACGAATGAAAATTTATCCGCGCTCGCCAATCGCACGCTTGACGCGACCGGATTGCGCGCGGCGATTTCAGAAAATCCCGAGCTCGTGATTCACGAATCCGACACGATGACCAGCAGTAATTCCTGGAGTTTGCGCTGGCAGAGCTCCGGGGCGACGAACGCCTACACCGGCCCTTTCATCGTGGACAATTCGCATCCGCTCGCCGAAGGCATCGCACTCGAAGGCGTCGTCTGGGCGGCGGCTTCGATGACCAATGCGCCCGGCGACGTGCCGGTGATCCTTGCCGGCGACGTGCCTTTATTTTCCGAGCGCGAAGATGCAATTGGCCGCCGCCAGCTCACGTTGAATTTGAACCCCGAACTTTCGACGCTGCCAAGCACGCCCGACTGGCCAATTCTTTTCTGGAACATCCTGCAATGGCGCATTTCCGAGATGCCCGGCTTGAAGGAAAGCAATGCGCGGCTCGGCGCGGAGGTGAATTTGAAAACGACCGACGAGACCGTGACCGTCACGCAACCCGATGGCGGGAAACAATTTTTCCCAAAAACCGGCGGAGAACTAGCACTCGAAACGCCGATGCCGGGAATTTATTCCGTCGCGATGGGCGTGACCACCAACCAATTTTCCGTGAACGCGCTCGCCGCCGATGAATCTGATTTATCCATGTGCGCGACCGGGCAGTGGGGCAAATGGAGCGAAGACACCGAGCGGCGGCTCGAAGAAACTTCCGCCGTCTGGATTTTTGGACTGCTCGCGCTGGCGTTGCTCACGACGCATTTGTATTTGGTTGCGACGGCGAAAGGAGGAGGATAAATGTTTGTCCTCTTCCAACCTGTCTGGCTGCTGCTGCTGGTTCCGCTGGCGGCGGCGTGGTTCGCCTGGCCGCTGCCGAATCGCGGGCTGAAGATTTTGCGCGCGTTGATTTTTGTTCTCGTGGTTCTGGCGCTGGCACAGCTTGCGATAAAACTTCCTGACCGCGCCGGAACAGTGGTTGTCGTCGCCGACCGCAGCGAATCCATGCCGCAAAATTCCGACGCGTCGGAAAAGGAGATCATCGGCCTGCTGCACCATTCCATGGGACCGCGCGACCAGCTTGGCGTCGTCGCGTTTGGCCAGCAGGCGGTGGTCGAGCAGTCGCCACAAAGCGTCGAGTTCGGCGGTTTCTCCGCGCAGGTTGGCCCGGATCATTCTGATTTGAATGGTGCCATTGAATCCGCTCTGTCGCTGATCCCTCCGGACGGCGGCGGACGCATCCTGGTTTTGTCCGATGGCAAATGGACGGGCAAAGATCCCGCCGCCGCCGCTGCCCGCGCCGCCGGGCGCGGCGTGTCGGTGGATTATCGCCTGCTCGCGCGCCCGCAAATCAACGACACGGCGATCCAGAGTTTTCTCACGCCGCAATCGGTTTTGCCCGACCAGGCGTTTGTCTTGAGCGCGTGGGTGCAGTCGCCGGCGGAACAGGAAATCCAGTATCAGCTCAAGCGCGGCGACGAAATTATTTCTTCCGGTGGCAAACAAGTTTCTGCCGGGCTGACGCGGCTGATGTTCCGCGACCGCGCCGCGGCTGCGGGCGTGAACGAATACACGGTGACAATTCAAGGTGCGACGAACGATCCGGTTCCCGAAAATAATTCCGCCCGCGCGCTTGTTGGCGTGGAAGGCGCGAAGCCGGTTTTGGTGGTTTCGGCGGCGGGAGAAAATTCCGGCCTTGTGAAATTATTGCTCGGCGGCAATGTTGAAGTTGCCGGCAAAACTCCGGCGCAATGCAACTGGTCGCTCGAAGACCTCTCGCAATACTCCGCAGTGATGATTGAAAATGTTCCGGCGGGCGAAATCGGCATGAGCGGCATGGAAACGCTGGCGTCGTGGGTCGAAGAAACCGGCAGCGGACTGGCGATGACCGGCGGACAAAAATCCTACGGCCCGGGCGGTTATTTCAAATCACCACTGGAGCGCGTCATGCCGGTCTCCATGGAAATGCGCCGCGAGCATCGCAAATTGAGCGTCGCGGTCGTCGTCGCACTGGATCGTTCCGGCAGCATGGCGATGCCGGCGGGCGGCGGGCGCGAGAAAATTGACCTCGCGGATTTGGGAACAGTTCAAGTCTTGGATTTGCTTTCGCCAATGGACGAGATCGGCGTGTTCGCCGTGGACACTGCGGCGCATGAAATCGTTCCGCTCGACACGGTGGAAAAAAATCAGGTTTATCGCGGAAAAATTCTGAAAATTGATTCAGAAGGTGGCGGCATTTACATCTACGAGGCGCTCGTGGCTTCCGCGCGGATGATTTCCACCGCGAAGGCGCAGACGAAACACATCATCCTTTTTTCCGACGCAGCCGATGCCGAGCAGTCGGACCACTATCAAGACATTGTGGCAAAACTGCGCGATGCGGACGTGACAGTGAGCGTCGTCGGTCTCGGCACGGATCACGACGTGGATGCAAATATGCTGAAAGACCTCGCGCGGCGCGGCGGCGGCGAATGTTATTTCAGCGACAACCCGGACGAAATCCCTCGCATCTTCGCGCAGGACACGTTCACCATCGCGCGCAGCACTTTCATTGATCAGCCGACGCCGTTTCAAATGACTGCCGGCTATTCCCTGCTTGGTTCGCAAACGGTTTCCGCGCCGCCGCTACTCGGCGGTTACAATCTTTGCTATATCCGTCCACAGGCAAATCTCGCCGCCATCACGAGCGACGAATACAAAGCGCCGGTCGTTGCGTCGTGGAACGCGGGCAATGGCCGCGTGCTGTGCTATCTCGGCGAGGCGGACGGAAAATTCAGCGGTGATTTTTCAAAATGGGATCAGGCCGGTGAATTTTACGCGACGCTCACGCGCTGGGTCGCCGGCAAACACGAGCCGCTGCCGGACGAAATGCTGCTCACGCAGGAAATCCGTGACGGCGTTTGTTTCATGCAATTGCATCTTGATCCCGAACGCAAGGCCGAGCCGTTTTCCAATCTGCCACGCGTAAAAGTTTTGCACGGACTGCCCGGCGCGGCCCCGGCAAAAGCAACGGTCGCACTCGAATGGAAAAACGCCGACCTGCTCGAAGCCGCCATTCCGATTGCCGGACGTGAAACGGTTTTGAACACGGTGGAAATTTCCGGTCAATCGCCGGTCACGCTGCCGCCGGTGTGCCTGCCGTATTCGCCGGAATTTGCGCCCGACCAGCCGGGACGTGGCGCGGCGGCGCTCGCGCAAATTGCCACGACGACCGGTGGCAAAGAACGCGTCGAAATCCCGAAAATCTGGAGCGAACTGCCGATCCGGTCGCGCTATGTGGAACTTGCACCGTGGCTGCTCGTTCTGGGAACGATAATTTTTTTGCTGGAAATTTTGGAACGCCGCACCGGTTGGGTTTCGCATTTGTCCGGACGCAAAGCCGCTCTAGTCCAAGTTCCGACGGAATCAACTGACACAGAAGTGCCGCAAGTTGCTCCGAAGCGAAAACCAATTTTCCCATGGCTCGTCCCTAAGCCGGTCCAGACAACCACTGCGCCGGCCTCTGCAAAAATGAAATCTCCGGCGCCGGCGTCAGCCACACCTGCCGAAACAAAACCCGCGTTGGAAAAACCAGCCGGCCCGGAATCCGCTTTTGATGCGCTTCGCAAAGCCCGCGAACGCGCTCAGCGCCGCACGGACAAGAACCGTTAGCGCGCGAACATCCAGCTCCGCCAAGAGCTACGGCCCGGCAAGCCGGTTTAGTTCTTCACCTTTTCGACGACGAGCATTTCGATTGGCATATTCGTGGGAACAAGTTCGAGGCCGAGTTGGTCGAGGACAACTCGCTTGGTAGTTTCCAGCACCGTTTCGCCGGGAAGCTTTTTCCAGCGCAGGTCCAAAGCAATGCGATTGGTCAATCCGGTTTGGTCGAGAACTGGGATTTGCAAATGGTTTTCAAGCTCTTCTGCCAAGGCATATATTGGAAAGTTCTTGGAATTGAGTCCTTCCACGCTTGATTGAATTGCACCTCCACTGAACTCGTCGCCTTGAGCTGATTTCTGAAGCCCGACGGCGTTTGGATTTTTGACTTGGAGCAAAAACACATCGCGGGCGCGCGTTTCCCGATGGGCAGCAAATCCAAATTGTTTTTTGATCAGATCTCGCAGAATACTTTTCACCTTGTCTTGACTGAAGTCATTCTGATTGTGTGGAAGCGTTATCAGATAATCAAAACGTTCTTTCGGAAAATCTTCCGGCAACTCCACGCGAGTCGGCCAATTTCCAGAAAAATTGTCGGCAAAAACGAGTCCCCATTCGAGTTCATAATTCTGGCAGACAATTCGTTCGTCCATCCCGCGCATGGACGAACCCATTCCCGGTTTTCCAAAATGCGTCGGACGGATGATTTCTAGGTTGTCGGGAACTTTAGCCAAGGCATCACCATTCGTTTCAAACCATTTTTCATCCACGTTCAATGGAATAAATTCCTTAACCACCACCGTTGTCGTTCCGGCGGCGAGTAACACGCCGACGCCCACTGCAACCGCCATTTTTGCCTTTGTCCACGCCATAATTTTCAATGCTCCTTCGATGAGGGTTAGAGTTGAAGCGCTCACCGCCGCGCCTTTTGCCGCCGCCGCCGTGACCGTCGCCGCCAAACCCACCGGCGCGGCTTGGACGGAATTTGCCGAGACCGCGCCCGCAATCGCCGCCGCCGTCAGCGTGACGCCGCGCTTCGCGAAAAACGCCCGCAGTTTTTCCACCGCACGCGTCACGCGCTTTTGCGCCGCCGGTTCGTCCACGCGCAACGCCGCCGCCATTTCACGCGCGGATTTGTTTTCAAAATACCGGAGCAGGATGGCGTTGCGGTCGCGTTCGCCGAGCTTGGAAATCGCGTCGTCGAGCAGCGGTGCGATTTGCGTCCACGCTTCCGAATCCGTTTCATTCAAGACTGATTGCATAAATGCCTCCGATTCGCGGTGCTGGCGGCGGATTTCCGTCCGCAGAAAATTCGCCGCCGTCAGCCGCGTGGTCTGGTGCAGCCAGCCGGTCAAAATGGCCTGGCGGGAAAAACTTTTCGCCTTGCGCGCGAGGATGATGAAGACGGCCTGCGTGATTTCTTCCGCCGCGTGCGGATTGCTGGTGCGCCGCAGCGCGTTGGAATAGACGAAGTTGACGTGCCGCCCGACGAGCGCGGCGAACGCGGGTTCGGAATTTTCCCCGGCGTATTGTCGCAGCAGTTCGATGTCGTCCAGCCCGGTCATTCACTAATAAATGTCCGCAGAATTGGATTTGGGACAGATTATTCTTAACGATTCGGTTTTGTCCGCAGATTACACAGATTCGCGAAGATTCACTTATCCATCTGCGTAATCCGCAGATAAAAGAAGTTTTATGGTTTGACAGTCGTTTCGGAAAGGAGCAAAAGAAGGCAAGCCATGAATACGAAAAGCTGGGTTCTTCGGTTGCTGGTCGTGGCGTTCCTCGCCAGCGTGATTTTGCTTTTTTCGGCGAACAGCCAGAGGAACGCGGCTCTGCTTTCTTTCCGCGAGTCCAAGCAGCAGGCGGCGGATTTGCAGACGCAACTGGATCAGATCAAAAGTTCCATTGCCGATTCGCAAAACGCGGAACTTTCCAGATTGCACGCGGACAACCAGGATTTGCCGCGTCTCCGAAATCAACTCACTTTATTGCAGGCTACGAATGTGATGTTGCTGGCGGCGAATGAGAAATTGACGCGGCAATTGCAGGCTCTCGTCATCGCCGCGCAGCAGGCGCAGGCGCAGGCGCAGCAGCTTGCGGCGGAAAAACAGCAGGCGCGCGCGGCGGCGGTGCAGGCGGACGAGGAATCCGCGCGCAATCAATGCATCAACAATCTCCGCCAGATTTACGCGGCAAAACAGGAATGGGCTTTGGAAAACAACAAAACCGCCGATGCCATTCCGACCGCGCAGGACATCGCGCCATATATCAAACTGGACGCCGACGGAAATATCCCCGGTTGTCCTTCCGGCGGCACTTACACGATTGGCGCGGTTGGCGTTCCGCCGACCTGCTCGATTCCCGGCCACGTCCTGCCGTGACATTTGCGTCACGGCAATTTTCATTCTTGGCTTTCGCAATTTCCCGGCTAGACTCTGCGCTCCATGATTGACACTGACATCGAACTTTTGAAGGGCATCGCCAACCAACTGCGTATTCATTCCATCACCGCGACGACGGCGGCGGGCAGCGGACATCCGACTTCGTGCTGCTCGGCGGCGGATTTGGTCGCGACATTATTTTTCAGCCAGATGCGTTACGACGCGAAAAATCCGCACTACTACAACAATGACCGTTTCATTTTGTCGAAAGGACACGCCGCGCCGTTGCTTTATGCCGCGTGGGCGGAAAACGGTTTTATTCCGATTCCTGAATTGTTGACGCTGCGGCAATTCACCAGCGAACTCGAAGGCCATCCGACGCCGCGCCTCGCGTTCGTGGACGTGGCGACCGGTTCGCTTGGCCAGGGTTTGGGCGTCGGCGTCGGCATGGCGCGCGCCGCGCGGCTCGACAAACTGGATTACAACACTTACGTCCTGCTGGGTGACGGCGAAATTGCCGAGGGTGCGGTCTGGGAAGCCGCGTCGCTCGCGGGCGTCTATAAGCTGAACAACCTCATCGCCATCGTGGACGCGAACCGTCTGGGCCAGAGCGAGGCGACGGCGTTCGGCCACGACATTGGCGTCTATGCAAAACGGTTTGACGCCTTCGGCTGGCGCGTTGAAACGATTGACGGCCACGACATCGAGGAAATTTCCGAAGTGCTGCAAGGCGTCGGCCTCGACGACAAGCCGCTCGTCATCATCGCCAAGACTTACAAGGGCGCAGGCGTTTCATTTTTGCAGGACAAGGACGGCTGGCACGGCAAACCGCTGAACAAAGAGGAAGCCGCGAAAGCCATCGCTGAATTGCAGCCCAGCGCCAAATCTGGAATCGGCGTTGCCATTCCCTCGCCGAACCCCTTGCCCGCGCCGGCCAACGCCGTTCCCGCGAGCTATCCGCCGATCAATTACAATCTCGGCGACAAAATTGCCACGCGCGAAGCCTACGGTGCCGCGCTTGCACGCATGGGCGAAGCAGATTTGCGAATTGTCGCGGTGGACGGCGACACAAAAAACTCCACCTTCGCGGACAAGTTTTTCAAAAAATTTCCGGAACGCTCCACCGAATGTTATATTGCCGAGCAAAACATGGTCGGGGTTGCCACCGGCTTTGGCGCGCGCGGCAAAGTGCCGTTCGCCTCGACGTTCGCGACATTTTTCACGCGCGCGTATGACCAGATTCGCGTCGCGGGAATTTCGCAGGCAAACATCAAGCTCGTCGGCTCGCACGTCGGCGTGAGCATTGGCGAGGACGGCCCTTCGCAAATGGCGCTGGAGGATCTGGCGATGATGCGCGCAATTGTCGGCAGCACCGTTTTGTATCCGGCCGATGCCGTCGCCACGGAAAAATTGCTGGAACAAATGGCGCTGGGCAAAGGCGTTTATTTTCTACGCACGTCGCGTCCCAAGACGCCGGTGATTTACGGCAACGACGAACAATTTCCCGTCGGCGGCGCGAAAGTTCTGCGCACAGGCGACAAAGTTACCATCGTCGCAGCGGGTGTCACGCTGTTTGAAGCATTGAAAGCCGCCGATACTTTGAAAGCCGAAGGCATCACTGTCACCGTCATTGACGCTTACAGCATCAAGCCGCTTGGCAAAAAGGAAATTCTCGCCGCTGCGCAAAAAACAAACAATACCGTCATTACTGTCGAGGATCATTATGCCGAGGGCGGGCTGGGCGACGCGGTCGCGGGCGAATTGAGCGCGGATGGAATCAAAGTCCACAAGCTGGCCGTGGTCGGAATGCCGCACTCCGGCAAGGCCGAGGAATTGCTGGCGAAATTCGGCATTGATGCGGCCGGAATCGTGAAGAAGGTGAAGTCGCTTGGTTGAAAGGAGCAGCCGCAGCCTGTGGCTGGCATCCAGTCCTGGTGCGTTAGCGGAATTCACCGCCGGGTCAAAAGCGGTGGCTTATGCGTTTCACATTGCCAAAGCGCAGGCGTTCAACGATGGCAATCGGCGCGGAACCGACTTTTCTTGAACTGTTTTCGGTTCAATCGGCTCCAAGTGAAGATGAACTGTATGCCGCGATGATTGACATTGCAAAAAAAAGGCCGCGAAAAGCCGGATTGGCAGAATTTTTTCGTTCCGTTGCAAAACGAAAGCTGTAGATTTGTCCAATCCATGACGTTCACTAAACCCAACCCGCCATCGCAAACCGGAAATCAAAAATCCGCCGAAGTCGTCGTGTCCGTGCGCGGGTTGACGAAAGTGTTCAAGGATTTCTGGAATCGCCCCAAGGCGCGCGCGGTGGACAACGTGGATTTTGAAGTCCGGCGCGGCGAGGTTTTCGGCCTGCTCGGACCGAACGGCTCCGGCAAGTCTACGACGGTCAAGCTCTTGCTCGGTTTGCTGAATCCCACGAAGGGACACATCGAGGTCTTCGGCCATTCGCCGCGCCATGTGCAGACGAAATCGCGCATCGGTTATCTGCCGGAGGAATCGTATCTGTATCGCTACCTCAACTCGCGCGAGACGCTGGATTTTTTCGGGAATCTTTTTCATCTCTCGAAAAGCGAGCGCGACAATCGCGCGGAACAACTTTTGGAAATGGTCGGCCTCGGCAAAACGCAGACGCGCGCCGTCGGCGAATTTTCCAAGGGCATGCAACGCCGCATCGGCCTCGCGCAGGCGCTCATCAACGATCCTGATCTGGTCATTCTCGACGAGCCAACCGCTGGTCTTGATCCGATCGGCTGCCGCGAGGTGAAGGATTTGATCATCGCGCTCGCGCGTCGCGGCAAGACGGTGATCTTGAGCAGCCATTTGCTTTCCGATGTCGAAGATGTGTGCGACCGCGTGGTGATTTATTATGGCGGAAAAATCCAGGCCGCCGGCACGCTGAAGGAACTGCTCGCCGAGCCGGACACGCTGCGCATCACGACGCCGATTCTGCCGCGCGAAACTTTGGAACGCGTTCTGGAAATTATCCGCAAGGACGTTTCGACCGGCGAAGTGCGCGTGGACAATCCGACGCAAAATCTCGAAAGCTATTTTCTCGACGTGGTGGCGAAGGCCCGCGCGGCCAACGAAACCAGCGGCGCGCAATCCGGCGCACGCGTGGCCGAGTATCTGCGCGGCGGCGTGGAAGCAAAACCACAGACGGAAAAAGTTTTGGAAAAATTATCGTTGCCGCAGGCGGCGCAAACAATTCCTGAAATAAAAATTTCTGCGCCAGCTGCCGAAGCAAAATTGGACGACAAAATACTGGCCGCGTTAACGCAGCCGACGGAAACAAAAATTCCTGAGATCAAAACGCCCGCGCCGGAAACGAAGCCGGTGGATTTGTCAAAGGCGGATGAAAAATTGTCGTCGCTGCTTCGCGGAAAGAAGTGATTCGAGGACGAAGATGACGACGAGGAGGATTTCCTGATGCAAAGAATTTTCGCCATTGCCTGGTTGACGTGGAAGGCCGCGCTGCGGTTCAAGCTGTTCCTCGTCATCGCAGTGCTGTTGATTCTCGCGGTGGTTGGTTTGCCGCTGGTGATCAAAGATGACGGCACGGCGCAAGGATTCACGCAGATCATTTTGACTTACACGTTGAGCGCAATTACGGCGTTGCTCGGCCTTTCGACGTTGTGGCTTTCGTGCGGCACGCTGGCGCGGGACATCGAGGAATGCCAGATCCAGATCGTCGCGACAAAGCCGATTGCGCGCTGGCAAATCTGGCTCGGCAAATGGCTGGGAATCATCTCGCTCAACGCCGCGCTGCTGGCGATTTCCGGCGGCTGCGTCTTTGGATTGCTGCAATGGCGTGCGACGAAGCTGCCGGCGGCGGAGCAGAAGATTTTGCGCGAACAGGTGCTGGTCGCGCGCGGTTCGGCGAGGGAGAAAAGTTTTGACGCGGAGATTGACGCGGCGGCGGAGCAGACGTTGAAGGAGCGTCTTAAAAACAATCCAGAGTTAGCCCGGTCGGCGGACTTGCCGAAAGTGCAAAAAGACATCCGCGAGCAGGTGCAGGCCGAATTGGAAGTCGTGCAGCCGGGATACACTTCCCGCCCGTGGCAGATTGATCTGGGCTTTCAGAAAGATTTTCTGCGCGACAAGCCGCTGCAACTGCGCGTGAAATTCAACGCGGCGCAGAATAGCGCATCCGGCACCTTTGACGCGCTGTGGCAGGTCGGCGTGCCGGGAACGACCAATTTCTGGCGCACGGAAACGCCGATGAGCCTCGCGCCGGACACGTTCCACGAATTTCAAATCCCGCCGAATCTGTTCGACGCCAACGGCGTGATGACGATCGTGTTTGTGAATCCAAATAATGTTACGTTGCGGTTCCCGCTCGCGGATGGCCTGGAGGTTTTATATCCCGAAGGCGGCTTCGCGCTGAATTTTGCGCGCGGGCTGGGGATCATTTTCTGCTGGATGGCCTTGCTCGCGGCGCTCGGGCTGGCGGCGGCAAGTTTTCTGTCGTTTCCCGTCGCGACTTTTTTTTCGCTGGCAATGCTGGTGGTGGTTTTGTCGAGCGGAACACTGGCGGAAACGGTGGAAAACGGAACGGTCGGCGTGGGCGACGCAGAAAAGGGGATCGTGGGACATTCGATGGCGGATGTGGTTTTGATTCCGATGTTCAAGGGTATTCTGGACGTGGTCAATCTCACCAAAAACATTTCGCCGATTGATTTGTTGAGCACGGGCCGCGCGATTTCATGGGGACAGCTTGGCTTGGCGTTTGGGCAAATCGTTTTGCTGCTGGGTGGAATCATCGCCGTCATCGGAATCATTTTGTTCAACCGGCGCGAACTGGCGACGGCACAGGGAACGCAATGAACGCGCGCGTCAAAAAAATTATTTTATTGCTGCTCGCCGCCGCGCTGCTGTCGGGTTCCGGCCAGTTGCAAAAATCATTGAACCGCGACCGCAAGCAGCTTGGCCTGACCATTGCCGAGCCGTTGCAAAACGCGCCGCCGATG
>Ga0181534_10000812_pt1 | contig 21532 bp, 19 predicted proteins | sample PEATcosm2014_Bin_37_FD_119758 | JGI IMG/M metagenome (GOLD analysis project Ga0181534, IMG submission 119758) | Peatland microbial communities from MTU Mesocosm Facility, Houghton, MI, USA - PEATcosm2014_Bin17_10_metaG | ecosystem: Environmental > Terrestrial > Soil > Wetlands > Peat | place...
GCCGGAGTCGAAGCCTCTCCTCGAACAGCTCCTCCGCTCGCCCGTCGCGCTCGACGTGTCGGTGCACGTCAACGTCATCGCCGGGGCCAAAGCTCATCGACTCGCCGCTCGCGCGGTGCATCGCGTGCGCAGCGACGACGTCACCTCCAGTGCGGCGGGCTTTCGTCGCAGCGCCCGCTTCGTACGAAGTTTCGAGCGCCTCGCGCAACGCGAGGTTCTGGTCGCCAGCGGCCGCGCTCTCGTGCGTATCGGCGTCTTCGTGGTGGTGGGGGCCGCGTCCCTCGAGGAGCTCGAACGTCGCAGCGCGGCGATTTGGCGACGAGCCCACGACGGCGGACTTCGACTTGAACGTGGGCGCGCCCGCCAGTACGAGTGGTATCGAAGTCAACTTCCGGGCGGTCCGGGCTGGTGAGGGCCTGGACCCACTGGGGGACGTCCCACGATCTGGTGAGTTTGCGAACGCCAGCCCACGACGCGGGTACCCAACTGGCGGGCGAGGCGCTCGGTCAGTGCCAGTACGGATCGTCGTTTGTCCTCGACGTCTTTGACGCCTACGGAGCTGGTCTCGTCTCTAATCCCAACGTCATCGTCGCGGGCTCCATCGGCGCCGGCAAGAGCACCGTCGTCAAGATGCAACTCGAGCGGGCGCTGCGTCGCGGACGTCGAGCGGTGGTCGTCGATCCCAAGGGTGAGTACGGGGAACTGGCCACCCGTCACGGGGTGCGTCCCATCGCGCTGGGGCGCGACGGCTGGTGCAGTCCCTTTCCTTTGGACGAGCGCGAAGGTCACCATCTGCTTCGCGCGATGGTGGCGAGCGCGCAAGGCTGCGCCCTCTCCAGCGAACAACACTTCGCTCTGGACGAGGTCTGGCGACGGTTGGAGACCCCACCCACCCGGGTTCTCTTTGCGCTCTATGAACTACTCGCCACCCACCTGGAGTCGACGACGTCCAGCGCCGAGCGATCTCTCGCCTTGGTGCTACACCGCTTTATACACGGAGACCTCGCCGGGCTCTTCGACGGATCGGGCGAGCCGTTGCGCTTCAGCGGGGATCTGGTGGTCGTCGACCTCTCTCCCCAGTGGTCGTCGAACTCACTCGGCGTCGCGGTGCTGAGTGCCGTAGCGGCGGCCCAGCGGGTGGTCGGTGATCCCGGGTCGCTGGGCTATCTGGTCATCGACGAGGCGTGGGCGCTCTTGAGCGACCCCGCGGCTCTGCGCTGGCTGCAGGGTTCGTGGAAGCTGGCGCGGGCGAGGGGGCTCTCTCACGTCATGGTCCTGCATCGTTGGAGCGACGTGGCGTCGGCGGGTGACGCCGGGAGCGTGGAGCGGGATCGGGCTCGAGGACTCCTTCGTGAGTGCGAGACCGCCTGGCTCTTTCGCCAGCCCCCGGACGAAGCGCGCGAGATGGCCCTCGCCCTCGGACTCGCGGCGCGCGAAGAGAGGTACCTGGTCGCCCTGCCCAAGGGCGTCGCCCTCGTTCGTTACGGAGCCCATCGATCGATCGTGCGCGTGGAACCGGACGAGCGCGACCTCCTCTTCATCGACACCGACCTCGCCATGCGCGCTCAATGAACGATCGTCCGATCCTGGGTCGTCGGTACTGGAACGGAGTCTCGGGCGGTCCCTACGTCACGATCGGTCCGCGCAGCTCGCTCCTGGTCGTCGGCCCGACTCAGGCCGGGAAGACGTCCTCGCTGGTGGTGCCCGCGCTGTTGCGCTGGCGCGATGCGGTGATCGTCACCAGCGTCAAGCAGGACGTTGTCGAGGCCACGTGCCCGTGGCGCCGATCGCTCGGCGCCGTACAGATACTCGAACCCGGTCGAGAGGGCGGACTGACGTGGGATCCGCTGGAGGGAATCACCACTCTTCGCCACGCGACGAGAGTCGCGCGTGACCTCACCCTCGAGTCGGACCGCGGCGACGGCGCGTTCTGGAACGCGCTGGCGACCAAACTCGTCGCGAGTCTGTTGATCCTCGCGGGCGAGCGTGGCGCGTCGATCTTTGACGTGGCCCGCGTGGTTGAAGGTCACGACCTCGGGTCCTGGCTCAGCTCGCGTCCCTCGATCGCGGCCGACGTCCTGCGCAGCTTCCTCGACTATGACCCGAAGACCCTGGACGGTGTTGTCACGACCGCCGACACCATGTTGATGCCCTGGCGCTTCGCTCAGCCCCTCGCCGCGGTCCGCGGCGTCCTCACCGGCGCCAACACCCTGTACTTGTGCAGTCCCCGCGGTGAGCAGCGCCACTACGAGCCGCTCTTTCGCGGCGCCCTTCGCATGGTGCTGGAAGAGCAGCAGCGTCGCGTCGACGAGGGAACCGCTCGCCGGCTCCTGCTGGTTCTCGACGAGGCCGCCACCGTGGCCTCACTGGACGAACTTGATCAACTGGCCGCCACCGTTAGCGGCCTCGGGGTCACGCTCGTCACGGTGGTCCAGGACTTCGCCCAACTGGTCGCTCGCTGGGGACCGCGGGCCGCCACCATCGTCAACAACCACACCACTCGCCTCGTGCTCGGCGGGCTCGCCGACGCCACCGTGGGCACCTACCTGCCCGAGTTGGTGGAGAGTCGACCGGAGGCGCCGATCCGGCCCCTCCGACTTCGGCCCCGCGGAACGGGGCTGGTGGTCGCCGAGGGCCGACCGGTCTTTCCGGTACGCCTTCGACCCTGGTGGCGCGTTCGCCACCTCCGTCACCGGGGCGTTCGTCCCCGGTAACTACGATCTCTCCATGGCATATCAATCGCTCCTGCTCCAAGAGCAGATCTTTGCCATCGACATTGGTGCCACCAACATCAAGTTTTCGCACGTGAACGACCTGGGGGTGCTGGTTCGCGGGGTACGTCGCCGGCCAACGCCCTACCCGTGTTCGCCCCATCGTTTGGTCGAGTTCCTCGAAGAGCGCATCGTCAAAAGCGGGTGTCGGCGGGTCGGAGTGGGCTTTCCGGGCGAGTTTCGTGACGGCCACGTGATTGCTCCGGGCAATCTCTCGCGTCCCGGGGGGATCGCGACCGAGAAGGATCCCGAGCTCGACGCGCTCTGGCGAGGTTTCCCACTCCAAGAGGCGTTGTGTGCCAAGACCGGTCGCGACGTGCGGGTCGTCAACGACGCGACCATGGCGGCCCTCGGGTGCATCGAAGGCGTGGGCACCGAGGTGGTGCTGGCTCTGGGAACGGGACTCGGTCTCGCACTCGCGATTGACGGAAAGCTTCGACCAGTGCGTGACGTCGGGGCGGAGATCTATCGCGACGGCAAAACCTACGACGAGACCATCGGCGAGCGAGGGCGCTCCCTGGATGAGGAGCACTGGAATCCCACCCTCGTAGACATCGTGATGAAGTTCGCCGAGGAGTTTCACGCCAATACGGTGCATCTGGCCGGGGGAAACGCGCGCCGCGTGGTGCCCACCGAGTTCGAGAATCTGCCCTTTCGCGTGGTGATCAACGGAAACGACGCGCCGATGCGCGGCGCGGCGCGGCTGTTCGCGACGAACTAAGCCCCGCCCGCGGCCAGGTCCACGGCCGCCGCCGCGAGCACTCCCGCCACCACGCGGCACGCGCCATCGTCAATGGCGAAGTCGGGGCTGTGATGCATGCCGCTGGAGCCGTCCGCCAAGGCGCCACCCACGAAGAGATAGCAACCGGGCACGCGGTTGGAGAACTCGGAGAAATCGTCGCTCGGCGTCACGGGGGGAAAGGCCAGGACACCTCCGTCGCCCACGACCGTCGTCGCGCTGCGCATAACACTCTTCGTCACCATGTCGTTATTGGAGACGGCCGGCGCTCCGGGACCCAAGTGGAGCTCGCAGGAGACCTGAAACGTACTCTCGACCTCGTCGAGCAAGGCCCGAAGTCGCGTGACGGCCTCGGCCTTCTGTTCGGCGGTGAAGGTGCGCAGGGTTCCTTGTAGTTGGGCGTGCCGGGGGACGACGTTGTTGGCCGTTCCGGCGGACAGAACACCGGCGGAGCAGGCGCAGGAGGTTCCCTCATAGATCAGTCCGTCGGCCACTGAGCCCAAGCGGGGCGCGAGATAGCTCACCGCCAGCACCACGTTGCCTTCCACCGTCGCCATGGCGCCGTGGCCGCCGCGGCCGTGGATGTTGATGGTGAGTGGCTGAGCGTCACTCATCAAGATACCGGCGCGAGTCGCCACCAGCCCGACGGGCGCGAGCGATGTCACGTGAGCGCCGATCACGAAGTCAACGGGATTACTCTCCAAGACGCCCCCGGCGATCATGGCCTGCGCCCCGCTGATCGCCTCTTCGGCCGGTTGAAAGAGGAGCGTGAACTCGCCCTCGAGGTCGTCGCGCCGACGCGCCAGGAGATCGGCCACCCCGAGAAGCCCCGCCACGTGAACGTCGTGACCGCAGGCGTGCATGACGCCGTCGTTCAGGGAGGCAAAGGAGAGATCGGACCGCTCCTCGCTGACGGGTAGCCCGTCCATGTCGGCACGGACCATGACGCGTCGTCCCGGCCGCGCGCCCACGAGACGAGCGACCACGCCGGTGACCGTGGGGCACGGGCGGATCTCGAAACCGAGTTCGGCCAAGCGATCGCTCACAACTTGGGTGGTGCGATGTTCCTCGAAGGCCAACTCGGGGTGCGCGTGAAGGTCGTGTCGGATCTCGATCATCGGATCTTCCACCTCGTTCAAGAGACCTGGCAGGCTCTCGCTGAACGTACGGGACATAGTGGGATGCAACTTAGTACCCCAGGAGAGTCGGAATCGTCGTCGGCTAGGATGGTGGGCCAGTACCACGCGGCTGTAGCTCAGCGGATTAGAGCATCGGTCTACGGAACCGAGGGTCGGGGGTTCGAATCCCTCCAGCCGCACTTTTTGACCTTCAGTTGATCGGTAATTCGCTACCGTGGCGTGATGAGTAATCCACGTGTTCCAGGGGGCGTCGTGCACGACTTGCCCGCGGATCTGCGCAGCGCGCTCGTCGCTAACCAAGTGGCGCTCGATGCCTGGAAGGACATCACGCCTCTCGCTCGAAATGAGTTCATCTGTTGGGTGACCGACGCCAAACAAGACGCCACCAGAGAACGTCGAATCCGTCGCACGCAGGAGGAGCTAGAAGAAGGTATGCGTCGACCGTGCTGCTGGCCGGGCTGTAAGCACCGCGAGCGTACCGGCGCTTAGCGACAGGAATTGCGGTCAGGAAAACTGGTTACGACGCGGCGGCGCGGCCGAGTGAACGCATCGGGAACTGTTCTCGTCGAGCTCAATGTACCGACAGCGCTGATGTCCATCCGGGGATGATGTCACCGACCGGGGTACTCAAGACGTCGTGCAACAGGCCGCCGTAGATGCTGCGAAAGTCCGTCGCCACCTGCAGGTTGCCGTTCACATCGAGCGCACTCAGCGACGGCTGTTCGCCGTAGAGGCCCCCCTTGACCGTGTTGCCAATAAGAAAGACGGGCGCCGACGTGCCGTGGTCGGTGCCGTCGCTGGCGTTCGACATCACCCGACGACCAAACTCGGAGTAGATCATGACCGTGACGTCGTTGGCTCGAGCGCCCGAGTTGATGCTCGTCATGAAAGCGCCGACCGCCGCGTCGACCTCGGCGAGCAGGGCGTTCTGATCGGACACTTCGCCGGTGTGCGTATCGAACGAGCTCAGATTCACTTCCCACACGCGCGTCGGAACGTTGGCGTTAATCAATGTCGACACGATGGTGAGTTGTTCACTCATGAACGAACCCGTGGGTGACGAGCTGACCAGGGGCCCGAGCGCTTTCGCGGTGGTGTAGAGGTCGGAGATTGACGTCGCCGCCGCGGCCTCGAGGGCGCCGTCGGAGTAAGAGGGAACACCCATGCGCGGCAAGATCGAGGCCACCGGTCCCCAGGGGAGCCCAATGCCTCCCACGTCGACCATGGACGCCACACTCTTCTCGCCGACCATCAACGGCGGCAACGTTGATCCGATTCCGATCGCGTTAAAGGGGTCGTGCGGCTGACGGTCGAGCCAACGCCCGATCCACCCCGACGTCACGTCGGCCGTCAGTGACGCGGACTGCCAGATGGCCATCGAGGAGAAGTGCGACAGGCTGGGGTTGGGGTAACTCGTCCCGAGAACGATCGCGACCTTGTTCTGGCCGTAGAGCGTATTGATCGACGGCATGGATGCGTTGAATCCCAGGCCGTCGCTGATGGGAAGAATCTCTGACGCCGACAGAGCAATGTTCGAGCGGGCACTCTGGTACGCCGAATCGGTGTACGGGACCACCGTGTTGAGACCGTCGTTACCTCCATAGAGGGTCACGATGACGAGAATGGGCGTAGAGAGCGGCAGGGGCGAGGTGTTCGCCGCACCGGCCAAGTCTTCCAAGGTGAGTTGGGCGGAGAGGGCGCCAACGATGCCGGCACCGGTCCACTGGAGGAATCGTCGTCGATTGAACTCGCAGGTGATCACGCGCTCACCACGTACTCGGGGGACAGCAGCGCCGCCAGCGCAAGCTCGGACGGAGTACCAGTGGCCGAGGCCAGCGTGCTAGCGGTACGGCGCGACCACTCCGCCACGCCGAGCCAATCGGCGCAGGCCTGCACCATTTTCGACTTGGGCACCTTGAGGGGCGCCAGATCGCCCACCTGCACGATGCTCGCGGCCAGTTGGAATCGGTATTGGAAGGCACTTCCGCTCAACCACGCTTGGCCGTAGGGCCAGCCACCCACGTTGGGGGGGTTGAACGGAACCTGCCCCATCTGGGAGAGTTCCCACTGGGTACCGCCCGCGTTCATCCTCGAAGGACGGACGTTGAGGGCGCGGCACGCGCCGATGAACCACTCGACCGGTGACTTGACGAGGGAGTTAGCGGGATTGGTCCACGCCGAGGAGTAGACCAGCGCGCTGACGAGGGAGGAAATGTCGCGGCTCGCGAAACTCCCCGCCAGGGACGGCGGAGGCGTCGTCGATCCCGAGACGAAACGGAACCACAGGCGCTCGGTGATGAACTGGGCGTTCTCCTGCTTTGACACGATCAACGCCACCAGGCTTTCGGCGTCGAGCTTGGCCGTCGTGCCGAGAATGGTGACGGGCTTGTCGAAGTGCTGGGTCGGGTTAAAGCCGACCGCTCCCGTAGGAAGGTTGGTGTAATAGCCCGTCAGGGCCCGCGCCGCCGCTTTGACGTCGTCCTCGGTGAATTTATTGACTCCGAGCGTCATCAGTTCCATTAGTTCGCGGGCCAGATTTTCGTTGGGCGAGGTGACGTAGTTCTCCTCGTTGTCCAGCCAGTAGTTCAGTGCCCCGTCGATCACCATGGCCCGGGCCATATCGTGGAAATTCCCCAGGGCGCGGCTGCGGAGTGTGTTGTTCTGCTTCAACATCGGAAGGGGGTAGGTGACCTTCGAGATCGCGGTCGCCCAGTGTCCGTGCCAAAACCACGTCATGCGTTCGTTCAAGGGGTAGTCGGCTGCGTACATACGATCGAGCCACCACGAGACGAGTTTCGTACCGTCTGTATAGATCTCATGCCAAAACGCCGTTGACGCCGCCGTGTTGCCGTTGGGAATCTGGCCAAGATTCGACAAATGAAGTTCACCCACAGCATCGAGGCCACGATCAGGGAGTCCGTCTTCGAGCACGGACGCTTGGGTGGCGCCAAGTCCGCGTCCCAGAAGCTCCGCGTACTGGCCCGGTTTCGGACCAAAGTTAAACCGGTGGACCAGGCGCGAGGTGGCGAGGCGTTGTTCGTACGAGGCGGTGCTCACCCTCGCAACGTACAAGGACATTTCTCGAAAACACGAGGGTTTCAGTTACAAGACCGAGACTTTTTGAGGAATTGGGACCCCGATGATGATTCCTTGAGGCGAGCGGACCCCCTGCCCCTCGGGGCGTCTTCGAGGAAGTGCCAGGTCAGACCCGGTGGTGCTGGTGTCAGCGAGGAGATTCGTCGTCCGCGGCCGACGGTTACCGGGGAATCGGGGACCTCGTACGCACGGCCGGCGAAGGCGGCGGGGCCGCGGTCTTAAAATAAATCTTCGTCGCTACCGTCGTGGACCCCGGATCGATCTCAACGGTGACCGGGTCGCGCGCGGCGATGGTGTCGCCCGAGCCGCCGACTTCAGTGAGGATCGTCGAGGACGTCACCACATAGGTCACGGTCGCCCGGTCGCGACGGCGAACGGTGAGGGCCCCGTCGGTCCCCCCCGAGGGAGCGGTGTACGCGGTGACCCTTCCAGAGAAGTGCAGCGACCTCGACGAGGGAGTAAATCTAATCTTTTGCGCCGTGTTCGCCAGCGCGCTCGTGGCGAACACCTCGGCCCAGTCGCCGACCGCCAGGGTGTTCCTCGAGTCGCCAACTCCGGTGATGACGGTGGAGGATGAGGTGGCAAAGGTTGCCGATTCGGAGTTCTTCTGGAGCGTGATGGACCCCGGTGTTGAGACCGACGCCGCGCTATAGGCGGTGACGCGGCCATCAAAACGAACCGACGTCGCCGCGTCAAAGGCGATCGCCAGTGCGACACTCGGCGCCGCCGGCGCCGCTTGAATACTCGCGAAGTCACCGACGGCAATCGCGCTGTTTCCGCCGCCATTTTCGGTGATGACGGTGCTCGGCGCGACCGAGTACATCAAGGAAGTGCCGTCGCGCCTCACGATCGTGACCGATCCGGACGTGTCGCCCGAGGGAGCGGTGTAGTCGGTGACGATGCCCGAGAAGCTGACCGGCGCGGCCGCGCTGAAGGTGATCGACGAGGCGTCCTTGGGGGCGACCACCGGCGCTTGGACGGTGGCAAAGTCGTCGACCGCGAGCGTCGCTCCGCTTCCCCCGATCTGAGTAATCGCGGTCGTGGCTGACGTGCTAAAGATCAACGTTGCGCCGGCTGGATCGGTAAGGGTGAGGGACCCCGCCGTCGTTCCCGACGCGGCCGTGTAGCTAGCGACTTGACCGCTGAACTGGATGGTGCTGGAGTGTGCCGATCCGGTGTGCGCGGTGCCGGGTCGTGACGACGCGGAGGCAATGCTGAGTGAACCAAGAGTCACACTGACCCCCAAGGTGGACGCCAACGCGAGGCGCCCGACGAACTTCACTTCGAACCCCCTCACACAGACTCCCTTGCCGAATGCGTGGGCCCAAAGGGACCCTCGCCGAGTGTGCCATGAGTGGATCACCGACACCCGCTCGACCGCGGGGTGGAGATCCGGAAAATCTCCGTTCTGATCAGGTATCGAACACGATGCAGATATTCCTAAGGTAATTCCCATGAACCGTCGTTTCCGTCGCAACATTCGACGTGGTTTTCTTTACCGATTCTTTGCCGTTGCCGTGTTTCGACCCAGCGTCGCCACCTGAATCCAGTTCGGCACGACCCGTGGAACGTGATGGGGCGCGACGGTTCGGCCAACTGATCGATCTCAGTGTCGCGAGTCGTTGTTCGCCACGCCGCGAGGTGAAGTGTCGTACCTGAAGAGCCGGTGCCGTCGATCCATGAGTACAGTCGGCTCTATGGAACAGCTCGAAAAGTTCACGGCCGTGAACGACGTAGACGGCGACGTCCACCTTGTGCGCTCCACCAGCATGAAGTCCACCCTGTGTGGGATGACGCCCGCCAAAGCGTCGACGCGTGAGGTGACCTGTTATCGCTGCCACGAGTTCGCCGTCGGTATTTAGAACCTCGGGCGGACGTCAACGTGGTTGGTGGAGAGCCAACGCCTACGCGGGAGTCGACGGCCGCAGTAGTCTAGTATTTCGAGTGATGAAGTAGAGTTATGCGACGAGACGAGCGAGGACGACTTTCATGGACGTGTCACGAAACGCGCGAGGCGTTCACGCGAGGGGCGCATGCACGCTCTCGTAGTTGCTGATCACGCCGAGTCGCGACCCGTTGAACTGGGAGCGCGTCAATGTTCGTTGGTAGAGTTGTGCGACACTGAAGCACATTTTCTGCGGCCTCTGCTGACCGTTCAGCCGTCAATCACGATTTCGTATTAGGAGTTTTCATGAAGGTATTCGTACTTGGCGGCGACGGGTTCTGTGGCTGGCCCACCGCCCTTCATCTCTCGGATCTCGGTCACGACGTCACGATCGTTGACAACCTGAGTCGCCGCAAGATTGACGTCGACCTCGAGGTGGAGTCCCTGACGCCGATCGCCCCGATCGGTGAACGTCTCAGGGTCTGGAAGCAATTGACCGGTAGGGATATCGCCTTTGTCCATCTCGACCTGGCCCAGGAGTATGACCGTCTGGAAGACCTGTTCCGCGACCAGCGTCCCGATGCCGTGGTCCACTTTGGCGAGCAGCGCGCGGCGCCGTATTCCATGCGCGACTCCTCCACCAAGCGCTACACCGTCGACAACAACGTCCGAGCCACGCACAACATTCTGGTCGCGATCGCCACCACCGGCCTCGACATCGCGATGGTTCACCTCGGCACCATGGGGGTCTACGGGTACGGCTGGTCGGGGACGGCCCCCATCCCCGAGGGTTACCTCACGGTGAAAGTCGACACCCCCGACGGCGAGATTGACCGGGAGATCCTGCATCCAGCCAATCCCGGCTCGGTGTACCACATGACCAAGACGCTCGACCAGCTCCTCTTCGCGTTCTACGCGGCGAACGATCAGGTTCGCATCACCGACCTGCACCAGGGAATCGTCTGGGGCACCCAGACCCCCCAGACCGTTCTCGACGAGCGACTGATCAACCGCTTCGACTACGACGGTGACTACGGCACCGTGCTGAACCGCTTCCTCATGCAGGCGGCGATCGGCCACCCGCTCACCGTTCACGGTACCGGGGGCCAGACGCGAGCCTTCATTCACATTCGCGACACGGTGCGCTGCATCCAGATCGCCCTGGAGAACCCGCCGGAGCGCGGGCAAAAGCCCCAGGTCTTTAATCAGGTCACCGAGACTCACCGCGTACGTGAGCTGGCCGAGTTGATCTCCAAGCTCACCGGCGCCGAGATCGCGAACCTGCCCAACCCCCGGCGCGAAGCGGTGGAGAACGAACTCAACGTGAGCCGCGAGAAGTTTCTCGCCTTGGGACTCGAGCCCACCACGTTGTCCGAAGGTCTGCTCGAGGAGTCGCGCGACATCGCTCTTCGCTACAAGGATCGGGCCGACGCGACCAAGATCATTGCCCGTTCGGTCTGGCGTCAGGGCATGGAGACGTCCCCCGACCTGATGAAAAACTGATCAGAGCCAGATCCCCCCATTCCCGCGCGCTCGTGTGAGAATTCGAGAATGTCAAAGATCTACGAGTACATCCGCCACCCGCGGGCGAGCGAGCTCGCTCACCTGGGCCGCCCCATCAAAACGAACGACCTTCGCCAGCCCAAATCGGACAGCTTCTTTGCCAAGCTGAACGCGAAATTTGGTCTGCGCATCACCTTGGTGGTGGGCACCATGTGGTGCGCCTACATCTTTACGGTGCTCGCGCTCTTCGCACTGCCCGACGCCATCAAGCAGGGGACCTACTTCATCATCGTGTGGCTGTCGAGCAGTTTTCTGCAGCTGGTGCTCCTGCCCATCATCATCGTCGGGCAAAACATCCAAGCCGCCGCGTCGGACAAGCGCGCCGAGGAGACCTACAAGGACGCCGAGGCCGTGTTGAAAGAGGCCGAGGAGATCCAGAAGCACTTGCTCGCCCAGGACGAAGTCATCACCGCCATTATGGATCGGTTGGAGAAAATGATTGGTGAGGCGACGGCCCAGCCTTCCAGCTAGAAGCCGCGAACGTTCACCACGTCAAGGATCTGCTGACACATTTCGGGCCAGGTCGGTACGACGTCACGCAACAGGGCTCGCCGGAAGGGCTCGCCGAACTGATTGAAGTCGATGCGTCGCGTGACGTCGGTCACGGTGGACAAGAAGTTGACGCCCACCGTGACAAAGACGATTGATCGGATCATGTAGCGCAGGCGCACCTTCTCGTCCTCGCCCACCTGGCTGAGGAGCGGCACGACGGACTCGAGTTCGCCGATCTGGCCCAGCACGGCGTCGCGAAGTCTGTCACTGTGGGCGGCCGCGAGGGCGGTCTCCAACGTGAAGCTCTGTCGCACGGCGTTCTGCTGGCTCGCCGAGGAGTACAAAAGCTGGGACAGCGCGCCCTCGTCGAGCAGGTCGACGAAGTTGGCGAACTTCATCCAGCGCGCGCGCATCAGGTCGTGAAAGGCGGCGATGACCAAGTCCTCCTTGGAGGGGTAGAGCTTGTAGATGGCGCCCGGAGAACAGTTGGCCCGGCGGGCGATCCGCGAGATGGTCGCCCGCGTGTAGCCGCTCTTACCCACCACCCCGAAGGTCGCGTAGGCGAGTTGCGCCTTGAGGTCGTCCGCCGGCGCGAGAATGATCCGCTCATCGGGCGGGCGGAAAGTGACCGGGGCGACGTCGGCCGGCTCGACTTCGAGAGCGGCGACGAGCAACTTCTCGAGTGTCGCTTGGTAGTCGCGATCCCAACCGAACTGGGAGGTGGCGAAGATCTGCATCATGGTCATCGCGAAGAGGGCGAGACCTCGCGCAAAGAGCGCCTGATCGCGTTCGCTCGCGTGGGGATCCAAGCGAAAGTGCGTCTGCACAAACGGCTCGACCTCTTCGTTCAAGGTCGGAATTCGCCGGGCCGTCAGCAATAGGTGGACGCACGCCACGTCCGCGGGGGTCGTATCGCGAATGGCGTCGAACAGGGCTCCCACGCTCGTCACACTGGGTGACGTCGCGGCGGTCATGCACATCTCGAGCAGGTCCGCTGCCCGTTTCGCGAGGACCGAGTTCCACAGGTCGACCAGCAGTTCATCCACGTCTTCGTAGCGGGCGTAGGTGGCGCCGTGCGTGAGCCCGGCGTGGTGGCCCACGTCACGAAGAGAGACGTGGTCCACGCCCACGCGCAGGACCTCGCTGATCGCCGAGTTGCGGATCGCGGCGTCGTTGGCGATAGCGCGCGCACTTCGCGCGCGCTGGCTTCGTGGCATAACTCATAATACCTAACGAAACGCCAAATCCAATAAGGGACGTTATTGCGGGCGCGCCCGATCCGGCCGCCGGGGGCGGTCGGGCTGGCCGCTCTGACGTGCCAGATTAGAAGAGTGGGGCCTCTCTCGTGAGTCGTTGGATCGCCGCTCTTCACGCGAGCAGTCAAATGGTCGTTGACGTGCATCGTGGGGTGGTGTTGCCCGAAGGTCGCGTCATCGTGATCGTCGTACCGCTCGCCGCGTTGCTCTTCTATCTGCTGGTGGTTCGTCGTAACCGTGGACGCTGAGTGACGAGGGACTTTCCCTACGTGCCCCTCGACCAGAGGGGGTGGCGCCTTTCCATGGGCCTGCGCCCTTTGGCCGGCGCCGACTGGCTCGAGATTGACGAGAATTTCGACGAGGAGCGAGCGCTGAAGACGCGCCTGCTCGAAGAGAACTACGACGTGGTGGTGGCCACGAATCCCCAAGGCGACGACGCCAGCCGAGAACTCCTCGACGAGATCCGGACGAACCTTCGTGCGCACCATCCCGGAGTTGACACGTCTTTCGACGAGAGCGAACACCCGATTGTGGCCGCGAGTCGCCTGGTTCAAGAGGACCTGTGCGTTCTGGTGCGCGATGACGCGTGGCGCCTGCGCGCCGCCTGTGTCTGCTTTCCCTCGCGCTGGGATCTCGCGTCAAAGATTGGTACGACACTTGACGACATTCATCGTCCGGTGCCGGGATACGAGGACGGACTGTCTCGCCCGACCAACGCGTTCTTCGAGCGACTGGGGCCCGATCGCGCATTTTGGCGGTTGAACTGGACGCTGCTCGATAGCCCCCGGCTCTTTCAGCCCGCGAGCGCACGCGTCGCGCCCGAAGGGGATCTGGGGGAGTGGTACTTTCGCGTTGAGCGCCAGACGCTGCGCTCCCTCCCTCGCACCAAAGCCGTGGTCTTCACCATTCGCACGTACGTCACGCCGGCGGCGTTGCTCGGCCAGCGCGACGCGACGTTCCGCGAGACCCTGATCCAGGCGATCGAGACCGCCCCCGCGTCGCTTCAGGAGTACAAAGGTTGGACCGGGGTGGCCGAGCGACTCCGTGACGCGGGGACCCCTAGTTAGACGCGACGCCCCGTCGCGCGCGGTCCCGCGCCGAGTCGATCGATCAGGGCGCTAAACCACGTCAGCTCTAGATAGGCGACGATGACCGGACCGATGCACAGCCACAGGTTGTCGCGCGACGAGAAGGCAAAGACGACGAGGAGGGCGAGCTCGGCGATAATCCGCCACGTGGGGCGCATGCCCAGTCGTCGATTCACGAGGGCACTCGCCACGAAGAGATTCATTCCCGGTAGGAACGCGGCCAACGACCAGCGGCCCTCGAGTTCCTTCACGCCGACGGCGCAGACCGCGGTACCCAGGACGAGCAGGGCCCCCGCGGCGACCGTCGCGACCAGGGCGAACCAGTGCGGTGCGGGGTGCGCCGTTCCGGGCCAGTGCGCCAGGACGCTGACGAGGAGCCCCAGCCCTCCGAGTACTCCGACGATGCCCACGTTCTGCACTCGCCGCAGCGCCAGCACCAGCCGGACCGCGTTGGTCGGCCGCGGGCCGTCGACTCGCTCGCCGTAGGGTCGGGTCACGTCGGACCACGCGGTACCGGTCCACACTCGCCACTGCCGCGCCCCGGCGGGGTCTGGGTACCAGCCGGGTGGAATGGGGCTCGGGGCCGAACTGCTCACCCATCAAGCCTCCCATAGGACCGCGACGCCCTGATCGTCTCCGGTTACGGGTTGGCCGGAACGCTCACGAGGGTGGTGATGCCGATCGCCGCGCAGACCTTGGATCCGCACGCCACACCGAGCAGGGGCGAGGGGACATAACGCAACGAGACGCCGGTCATGGTCTTACCGTGCACCAAAGAGAGCCAGGCCTGTCCGCCCGCTCGTTGACCAACGACCACGCAGCGGGTACTCGTGGTGCAGGCAACGGAGCTCGCCGGGTGGGTCAGCGTCACCACCTGCCACGTTCTCGCGAAGGTGGAGGAACGAACCAGCTGGGACGTGCCCGCGGTGGTGGCGAGGGCCACGCACCGGCGACGTTGACAGCTCAGCGAGGTCAGAGTCGTCCAGGTGCTCGGGGTGGTCTCGAGGCTCCACGACGAGCCACCGTCGTTCGAGACGTAGAGCGAAAACACGTGCGCCGGGGTCATGAGTCCGAGCGCGCAGGAACTGGCTGATCCGCACGAGAAGGTCGTGATGGCGTCACTTTTGGCAAAGTGAAGTGGCGAGGGGGTCGACCAGGTCGTGCCGACGTCCGAACTCAGACTTACTCGCGGCACGCCGCCGGGGCCCGTGTCGACGAGCGCACAGGTCGCGGCGTTGCAGGTGATTGAGCTGACGCCGATCCCCTGTGGCGGAGGAGTCAGTGCGGTGAGCGAACTCCCGTGACTGTCGAAAAGCCAGAGCACGTCGTGTCCCGGACTCGATCCGCCGAGGAGGCACTGGGAACCCGAACAGGCGATCGTCGTCAACAAGATCGACGAGGTGGCGGGCAGCGTCAGATTGAGCCAGTGACCGTGGGGCGTGGCGAACTCGGCCACCGAGGTCGGCCCCGCGGCATTGCTGGCGGAGCCGATGGCCACGCAGACGTCGTTGAGCGTGCACGACACGTTGGTCAGAGGCACGGCGAAACTCAGCGCGGGCGTTCCACTGAGGTGAACCGGAGTCACCGTGGTGCGGGGAGTCCCGCAGCTCGCCAGAGTGACCGCGCCCACCGCGAGAACGGCGGCGGCGCGCCACCCCGTACGCACGCGACTTACACCTCGGCTCACTTGACTCCCTGCTGGATCGCCCGGCGGCGAAGAACTAGTGAACGGACCGGACCGCGTCGCTGAGCACGGCGAGACCGTCGGTGAGTTGGTCGTCACTGATAATCAGCGGAGGGAGCAGGCGAATGACGTTGCCGTCGGTACCGCAGCTAAGGGCGACGACGCCGTGTTGTTGGCAGTAGGCGATCACGGCCTTCGCCGCCGCGGCGTTGGGCGTCTTGGTGCCGGGTTGCACCAGTTCCATCGCGACCATGGCCCCACGACCACGAACGTCGCCGATAATGGCGACGTCTTTCGCCAGTGAGCGCAGCGACGCGAACAGGGTCTCGCCGATGCTCTTGGCGCGCTCGAGCAGATTCTGATCTTTCAACGTCTGAATCGTGGCGAGCGCCGCTACGGCGGCGACCGGGTTGCCGCCGTAGGTGCCGCCGAGTCCGCCTTCGTGCACCGCGTTCATGAGCTCGGCGCGGCCGGTGACCCCGGCCAGAGGCATGCCGCCCGCGAGGCCCTTCGCCGTGGTAACGATGTCCGGGATGACACCCTCGTGGTCCACGGCGAACCACTCGCCCGTGCGACCAAATCCGCTCTGGATCTCGTCGGCAATAAAGACCACGCCGTTGTCCGTCGTCCACTTTGACAGCGCTGGCAAAAACCCGTCGGCCGGCACCACGAAACCGCCCTCGCCCTGAATGGGCTCGATCAAGAGAGCGGCGACGTTATGGACACCGATGTCGGTCTCGATGATCTTGATGGCTCGCGCGGCGGCGTCCGCGCCGCTCAGTCCGTCGCGGAAGGGATAGCTCATCGGGACGCGGTACACCTCGGGCGCAAAGGGACCGAAGCGATCCTTGTAGGGCATGTTCTTGGCGGTGAGGGCCATGGTGAGATTCGTGCGGCCGTGGTAGGCGTGCTCGAAAACGACCACGGCGCTCTTGCCGGTGGCGAGGCGCGCGATCTTCACCGCGTTCTCGATCGCTTCGGCGCCGGAATTAAACAGAGCCGAGGTCTTGGCGTGATCGCCGGGCGTGAGTTCGCTGAGCGCTTCGCAGACCTCCACGTAACTCTCGTAGGGCGTCACCATAAAACAGGTGTGGGTGAACTTGGCCACCTGATTGCTCACCGCTTCCACCAGGGCGGGCACGGCGTGGCCAATCCCGGTAACGGCAATGCCCGAGCCCAGGTCGAGCAGTTGGTTACCGTCGACGTCGACGAGGATGGCCCCCTCGGCCCGGTCGATGTAAATGGGAAATCCGACGGTGAGTCCGGCACTCACGGCGGCCTTACGACGGGCGTGCAGTTCTTGGGACTTGGGGCCGGGCAGGTCGGTAATGACCTTGCGCTCGGTGCCCACCTGAGAAGTGAGTGACGAAACCATGAGATCTCCTGAGATAGCGGTCGTGAGACGAGTCCAGCGTACTGGGCCAGGTGCAGTGAGGAAATGAGAAAGACGGGTGACGACTGTCACCCGTCTTTCGTCGGCGGAGGAGGTGGGATTTGAACCCACGGTGCCCGTAGACACAGCAGTTTTCGAGACTGCCCGATTCGGCCGCTCTCGCACCCCTCCGTAGAGAAGTCTACTTCGGGGCTCCCGACTCGACTTTGGGTCTTAGCTTGGTGTCCTACGATTCTGCGTCATGGATGATGACGAGCGCTTTATGAGAGCCGCCCTGGCGCAGGCGTCGCTCGCCGCGGCGCACGGTGACGTGCCCGTGGGCTGTGTCATCGTGGCGGACGGCGTCGTCGTGGCGAGCGGCGAGAACCGACGAGAAGTAGACCGTGATCCGACCGCGCACGCGGAGATCGTGGCCCTGCGCGCCGCCGCGCGTCATCGCGGCCACTGGCGTCTCGACAACGTCACGGCCTACGTGACCCTCGAGCCCTGTGTCATGTGTGCGGGAGCTCTCCTGAACGCCCGTGTCGCGCGCCTGGTGGTGGGCGCCTTGGACGAAAAGGCGGGCGCCGTGGGCTCTCGCTACAACCTCTTGAGCGACCCGCGACTGCTACACGAAGTGGCGCTCACCTACGACGTGTTGGGTGAGGACGCCGCGACCCTACTGCGCGCGTTTTTTCTTGAGCGCCGGGCCGAGTAACGAGCACGGCGACGATCTCGAGGGAGGTCGTCGAGGTCAGCGCGAATGCTCGTGACGACTTCGCGACCACGCGGCGGCCAGTGAGTTTACGATTCCGACGTAGTCGTCAAGGGTTCCCACCGCCAGTCCAACCGTCTGGGCCTCGTCGTCCCAGCTACGCAGCACGAGGGCGTCCACGAAACCGTGATGCTCTTCAAAGCGCAAGCACTCCTCGTCACTCAACAGGCCACCCTGGGCCTTCAGCGTGAGCTTCGACGCCTCGGAGAGCCGGTCGAAGTACGCGGGTTCGCGCGTGCACCGCCAGCGCTTGGCGGTGACGTGTAGCGACACGGGCTGGGCCACCGAGGGGCCGAAGAGGGGCGAGAGTATGCGAGCGCCGATCGCTTCGTGATCGTCGTCCACCTCAGCGCTGAGCAACTCGGGACGGTGGTGAACGTCGCCCACCAGGTGTCCGACGTCGTGAAAGAGCGCGGCCACAATCATGGCGTCGCTGGCGTGTTCGTCGCGAGCGAGCGCCGCGCACTGCAGGGCGTGTTGGATCTGGGTGACCGACTCACCGTAGGGTTCGTCACCCTTGGATTCGTACAAGTCAAAGAGGTCGCTGGTTGATGCGGGCGTGTGCACGGTGCTCCTCTCGTCGATGGTCAGGCTACGACCCGAGGGTAAGGCCACGGTGAGAGAGGAGCAAGGATCTCGTGAACGGCGGGGGCCATCGCGGTGACGGCCCGAGATCAGATCGGAGAGAGGTTCTTCAGCCCCAGCTGAGCCGCCACGAACCGGGCGAGCAGCACGCCACCCGCCAGGTCATTAGCCGCGGTGCGCCGGTGGTTGGTGTCGTACTGGCTGATGGTGACCGTTCCACAGCCGCCCGGGTCCGCGACCACGACCGCGTACGGCGTGGTCGCCCCCCCGCGGTAGAAACTCATCGTGAGCGACGCGTCGAAGTCTGCGGGACAGGCCGTGGGAAGCGGGCTCGGTTCCTGCAGGACGTTGACGTGGGCGATGATGGAGGCAATCTGAGACTTGTTGGTTGAGGTGACGCTCGACGTCCGATCCTTCTTGACGTTCAGTCCACGGTTGAGTGTGACGGTCAGCTTCGTGGCCCCGGCGGGTACGACCGCCGTGGCCGGCTTCTGCGAGCGCCACCAGACCGACGCGTTGATACTGAACTCCAAAGTGCCGTTGGGCTTCGCGAGGGTGATGTACACGACTTCGGGCCGTATCAGCACCGAGGTGCCGTTCAACAAATAGACCAATGCGCGGATCGAGCCCGTGCTGCTCGAGGTGGTGGAGGGGTGTCCTTGGACTCGCTGGCTCGCGAGCCATCGGAGCGAGGACGAGGCGGAAGGGGCCGTGTAGTACTTCGCCCCGCCGACCTCATTTCCAGGATACGCACTGTTCTTCGCCCCGGAGAAGGGCGCGGTCGTTTCGGCGGCGGCGGCGGTGATCTGTCGTGAGCCGGGAGGTAGCGGGGCGGACGCGAACAGAGACCTCAACTCCTGGCGGGCGAGGCCCTCGCGCGCCGCGTTGGAGGGTCCCGGCGACGACGCGTACGCGGGCAACGCCGCGACGAAAACGGCGGACACGACGGCGAGTGCGCTCACCGCACCAAGTGAGCGCCGCGAAGCGCCACGGAAGAATGTATTCAAGGTCTTCATACCTTATGTCTGTGCACTGGTGCGCCGTACTTACAGAACACTGTGATGACAGGTTGGTGACGAATACCTCGTCGCGAGCCCTAGCGCGGCCATCCCTCATTCGAGGGCGGAGTCAACGTGCGAAATTCCAGTGCCCGCCACTCATCTACGGGGGACGACGAAGCGGCCCACGGACTACGTTCTCGCGCGAGAGGCAGCGAGGCGTCGGGAGCGAACGCCTCGATTCGGTGATCGGTGAGCCCGCGCGCGAGACCCCTCAACGACCTCCACTTAGCGTTCGCACCCACGAGCCGAACGCTAAAGCGCCAGCCTAAGAATCGCGTGACCAGAGTGCGTGGAGTACGAGCCAGTTAAGCGTCCGGCGGGCAACTCCCTCCATCGGGGAATTAGATGTTGCAAATCAGAAGGCGGGGACGAAAGGGGTGTCCCTAGAGTGCGACCTATGAACGATCTCGACGAAGCTCGATGGGCGGCCGTCACGTCGCGCGACGCCACGATGGCGGGCTGTTTCGTCTACGCCGTGACGACCACGGGGATCTACTGTCGACCGGGGTGTGGGGCACGGCGTCCGTTGCCCGAACACGTCCACTACTTCTCGACCGCTCACGACGCGCAACGCGCTGGTTATCGTTCGTGCAAGCGCTGTCGTCCTGATGAGGTCGACGTGGTTGACTCGATGACCAAGGCCGTCATTGCCACGTGTCGAGAGATCGAGCGAACTCATGGCGAGTGCGACGTGGCCGTGCTCGCGGCCGACGTGGGGTACAGCGAGGGCCACCTTCGTCGCAGTTTTCGCGACCTGGTCGGGGTGTCACTCGCCGTCTATATGCGCGAGCACCAACTGGAGCGAGTTCGCGAGACCTTGCGCGACGCCAACTCGGTGACCGAGGCGATCTTTGACGCGGGCTATCGCTCGCCCAGTGCCTTCTACGAACGCGGTGCTCCCCGACTGGGGATGACCCCGGCTCAGTATCGCGACGGCGCCCGCGACGAAGTGGTCCGCTTCACCACCGTAGAGACGCCGGTCGGCGTCGTGCTGGCGGCGAGCACGGAGCGGGGAATCTGCTCCATTCGCGTGAGCCACGACGAAGAGTCACTCGTCCGAGGAGTCTTCGACGAGTTTCCACGCGCCCGCGTCAGCCGAGACGACGACGGACTTCGTGAAGTGGCCGTCGTCCTCGCTCGCGCGGTACGTGGTGAGGGCGACACCGGGGTACTTCCTCTCGACCTCCAAGGCACCGCCTTTCAGATTCGAGTCTGGGAGTCACTCCGCGCCATCCCCCGGGGCGAGACGCGCACGTACTCTGACGTCGCCCAACAGATCGGGTCACCGCGGGCCGTGCGAGCGGTGGCTTCGGCGTGCGCGGCCAACGCCGTCGCGCTGGCGATTCCCTGTCATCGCGTGGTTCGTCGTGACGGGTCACTGGGCGGTTATCGCTGGGGACTCGACGTGAAAGAGGCACTGCTTCGGGCCGAGCAAACGCGAAACGAGCAGTCGGCGTAGCGCTGCCGGCGTTCCATCGGTGGTGGCGGAGGAGGTGGGATTTGAACCCACGGAAGGTTTCCCTTCACACGATTTCCAATCGTGCCGATTCGGCCGCTCTCGCACTCCTCCAGGGGTGCCCATCGCGAAATGAACACCGGCTCGCAAGGCTACCCGAGCCCCGCCCAACCGATCTCCGGTAACCTGAAATCGCCGAGGTTGAAAGCGGTGGTCGGGTCCCGTGCGACGACCTTTCGTGAACCGAGTCAGGGGCGGAAGCCAGCAGCTCTCAGCGAACTGTGTCGGGTGCCACGGATCGCCTGACCACTGCTTTGGATCTCGGCACGACAGGGCCTCCCGTTAGCATCGTTCCATGGCTGATGCGAAAGCGACCCCCACCTCACTCGACGGGGTGACCGCTTTATATCGGCGCTATCGCCCGGGACGTTTCGCCGAACTGCGGGGCCAAGACCACGTCGTGCGCGCGCTGCAGGGAGCCGTCAAAAACGATCGTGTCTCGCACGCCTACCTCTTCTCCGGGCCCCGCGGAACGGGAAAGACCACGACGGCGCGCATTCTCGCCAAGGC
>Ga0181534_10000813_pt1 | contig 21524 bp, 16 predicted proteins | sample PEATcosm2014_Bin_37_FD_119758 | JGI IMG/M metagenome (GOLD analysis project Ga0181534, IMG submission 119758) | Peatland microbial communities from MTU Mesocosm Facility, Houghton, MI, USA - PEATcosm2014_Bin17_10_metaG | ecosystem: Environmental > Terrestrial > Soil > Wetlands > Peat | place...
GCGCGCCACCCGTCTGCCCATCATGTACCTGGTGATGCGCCGGGTGCGCCGCGGGTACTACGAGGTCGAGGCGCAGCCCCTGTGGGATGGGCGCGAGGTGCTCGCGCCGAACGCCATCACCGAGCGCTATGCGCGCGCGTGCGAAGCCGATGTGCTCAAGCATCCGGCCGACTGGCTCTGGTCCTACCGCCGCTGGCGCTTGAAGAAGCCCCTGTACGGCGCCGCCTGAATCGGGCTCGCCGGCGGCGGCTCACGCCGCCGGCGGGTTGATTTTTCCCTCGAGGTGCCTGGCGAGTTCGCCGATGGTCGGGTGATCGAACAGTTCGGTCAGATCGATCAGTCCGGGAAAATCCCGCTCGATATTCTCGTGTATCTCGATGAGCTTCAGCGAGCTTGCGCCGATTTCGAACAGATTGTCGTTCACGTCGATGCGTTTGCCCGGCAGGGCGGTTTCGCAGATGCTCTGCAGGCGCGCTTCGAGCTCGGTCCCGGTGACGTGGGAACCGGAATGCGCATCGCGCAGCACCTGGAGTTCGCGCAATTCGGCATCGAACTCGCCCGCGAGATGCGCCTGCTCGAGCAGGTGGCGCTGCACCTTGCCGCTGGTGGTCTTCGGAATGCGTTTGACGGGGATGACCTGAGCCACCTCGAGACCCGTGTGCTCGTTGATCAATCGGCTGACCGCCGCGGCGGTCGGCAGGAATTCGCCCATGCTGCCGCGGTGCAGGACGAACACCACGAGTTCCTCACCCTGGCTGCCGGCTTTGGCGATGCCCGCCGTCACCACCTTGTTGAGGTCGAGTCCGGGCGCACGCTGGGCGATGTTCTCGAGATCGTATGGGTAGTAGTTCTGGCCATTGATGAAAATGATTTCCTTGCTGCGGCCGGTGATGTACAGCTGCCCTTCGTGCAGCACCCCGAGATCGCCGGTGTCGACCCAGCCGTCGGCGCCGATCGCGAGTGCGGTCGCCTCCGGGTCGCCGAAGTAGCCGCGCGTCACGCTCGGTCCGCGGATCAAGATATGGCCCACCTGCTCGTCCGGCAGCGCCGCGCGCGCGTCGTCCGCGATGCGCAGCTCCGTGTTCGGCACCACGCGCCCGACGCACATCAGTTCGATCGCATCACGCGCATCCGCGGGATTCACCTCGATGCTCGAGCCGATGCCGAGCCGGTGGCGGTTGGCGCGAATCCAGCGGTAGTCGGAATCCGGATCGGGGAAACTCACCGCGAGACACGCTTCGGCCAGGCCGTACACCGGGTACATCGCACGGCGCTTGAGTCCGGTATAGGCGAGCGCCTGCATGAACTCGTTGCAGAGCGGCACCGAGATCGGTTCGGCGCCGTTGTAGATGGAGCGGACGCACGACAGGTCGACGCCCTCCAGCCGCCGGTCGCCGAGCACCTTGAGGAAATGCCGATAGCCGAAATTCGGCGAGCAGGTGAGGGTCGCGCGCTTTTTCGATGCGAGTTGCAGCCACAGCAGCGGGCGGCGCACGAACAGGTCGGTCGGCATCAGGTTGACGTGGGCACGATTGGCGAATTGAACCAGGTAAAAGCCGATCAAACCCATGTCGTGGGTGAGCGGCATCCAGCTCAACGTGACGTCCCGCTCGTCGTACTTGCCGACGGCCGTTGCGCCGGTGATGTTCGCGATGAGGTTGCCATGGGTCAGCATCACGCCCTTCGGCTCGCTGGTCGAGCCCGATGAGAATTGGATGAACGCCAGATCCTCAGGGGCCGGGCGGTGCACCTTGCCGGGCCGCGAGATGTCGCTGATCGATTCGACCAGGAAGCAGCGCGACTTGAGCTCGGCGAACAGCTCGCTCTCCCCGACCTCGGCCGCGAGGTGCTGCAGCCGCTCGAGGTTTTTCGAGTCGGTGTAGAGCAGCGGTTTGCCGAGCTTGCGCGCCACGCGCAGCAGTTTGTGGCGATGCTCATCGCTGATGCCGACCGCCAGCGGCACCGGGACGATGCCGCCGCACACCGCGGCCCAGAAGCCGTCGAGAAACTGCTCGTTGTTGCTCAGGAAGATGATCAGCTTGTCGCCGCGCTGCGCTCCCATCGCCTGCAGGTGGTGCAGGATCCCGAGCGCGCGCTCGTGAACCTCCCCGTAGGACACGCGCCGCTCCGCTGCCTCCCCTTCGACGTACGTGACGGCGCGGTCCACCGCGCGGTTGTTTTCGAGGATTTCCAGCAGGGTCGTGGGGGTCATCGTGCATTCACCGTCATCATGAGATTGGAGCGGGGTCGTAAATTGATCTGTGCCTCGAGTTCGATCGGATCATCGCCGAGGCGCGTCAAATGAAAGCGCCGCGTCATGCGATTGACGTGCACCAGCATCTCGAACATGGCCATGTTCTCGCCGATGCAATGACGCGGTCCGACGGCGAACGGGATGAAGGCGAAGCGGTGCCGCTCCTTGGCATCGACGCCGGCAAAGCGCTCGGGCCGGAATTCGTCCGGTTCGCTCCAGTAGTCCGGGTGCCGGTGCAGCGTGTACGGGCAGATGAACACGTCGGTGCGCGGCGCGATGGCGAAGCCGCCGAGTGTGTCGGCCTCGAGCGTGCGCCGCGTGAACAGCCATCCCGGCGGATACAGCCGCAGCGCCTCCTGCAGCACCTGGTGGGTGAATGGCAGCGCTTCGGCGGCACCGAGGCTGAGGGCGCCATCGCCGCTGCCATCCGCCTCGGCCTCGAGCGCCGCGGCGGTCTGCGGATGCTGGCTGATCAGGTACCAGGCCCAGGTGAGCGCCGAGGCGGTGGTCTCGTGGCCGGCGACGATCAGCGTGAGCACTTCGTCGATGAGCTCCTTCGCGCTCATGGCCGTCTCGTTGTCGCGATCGCGCGCCGCGATGAGCATGCCGAGAAAGTCGCTGTGCTGCTCCCCGGTGCGCTGTCGACGCTCGATCAATTCTCCGACGAGCTTGCCCAACGAGCGGAAGCGAAACGCGAATTTGAGGTCGCGATTCTGCTCCTTGGCCACCACCTCGAACGGGTTCGCGCCCAATTGCCGTTCGAGACGCTCGAGATCCGCGCCGAAAATCGAGTGCAGCACGATTTCGAGCGTCAGTTCGCTGACGTCGTCCGTCAGATTGATCGGCTCGCGGCGTGCCGCCTTGTCGGCCCAGCGCGCGGCGAATTTCTCGTTGACCTCATGGATCAAGCCGCTGAACCGATCGATGACGCGGCGGTGAAAGCAGGGCTGCATCATGCGCCGCTGGCGGCGCCAGAAATCCCCCTCGCTCGTCATGATGCCATTGCCGAGCAGGATCTTGACCTGGCCCATCCCCTCGCCCTTGGTGTAGTTGCGGTGATTGGACAGCAGCACGTGCTTGATGTCATCGGGATGATTGATGACGTAGTTGTAGACTCCGCGGCTCGGCGCGAAGACCCGGTAGACGTCGCCGAAGCGCACAAAATACTCGCGCAGTCGCGCCAACGACTCATCGCTACCGCCGAGATCGAAGCCTTCGGCGGGGCCTGGGGGAACAGCGGTGGTGTGCATCCGCGTATTGTAACGCACGCGCGCGCCTCGGCTCGCGCCGCGGCTCGCCCCAGGCTTGCGCAGGGCGGCGCCGATCCCGACAATGAGCGTCTGTGCAGAAAAAACCCGCCGGCGGCCTTCGCAACACCATTTACCAGCAGCAAACGCGCTCCGGTCGGCGCCTGACGCGCGGCCGATTGCTGCTGTATCGGATGCTCGTGCCGATGGGGCTGCTGCTGTTGCGCCTGGTATGGGGTTGGTGCCGCGTGGTGCGCGTCGTGGGCGCGGAGCACATCACGGCGGCGCTCGAACGGGCGCCCTCTTTCATCCCGGTGTACTGGCATCAACACCAGGTGTTTTGCGTGCGCCAGCTGCTGCAAATGCGCCGCTCGGGCGTGAAATTGGGATTCCTGATCAGCCCGTCGGTCGACGGGGAGGTCGGCGCCATGCTGGTGGAGAGCCTCGGCGCGCACGTGATTCGCGGCTCCTCGAGCTACACCGGCGCACGCGCCCTGCGCGACTACTACCAAGCCCTGGCGCACGACGGGGTGTCGCCCGCCATCACGCCGGACGGTCCGCGCGGTCCGCCCTGGAAGTTCAAACCCGGTGCGATCCTGCTCGCGCAAATGTCGCAGCGGCCCATCATCCCGATGGCGTACGCGGCCTCGCGGGCCTGGAAAATCAAGTGGGACCGTTTCGTCATTCCCATGCCGGGCGCGCGGATCGCCATCGTGGTCGGCGCACCGGTTTCGATCCAAAAGGGATTGGATGCCGCGGGGCTCGAACTGCGGCAGGCCGAGATGGAGCGCTGCCTGCACGCCCTCTACCGGCAAGCGCAGGAGTTGCTGTCACAATCCGGGTGACGAATCCTCACGAATACAAGCGCTTAGCTTGTATTCCTGATCGTTTGTGAGAGAATCCCCGCATGCTCCTTAAGGGTCAATTTTCTGAGAACTGTGTTACACATTCGATTTCTCGCTTGAATCGAGTGGCAAACTGTTGATCCACAACCGCAATCCGCATTTCGGGACCCTGGACGGCGCATGGCGATAGCATCCAACGATCCCCGACAATTGGACCTCACGGCCTCGGATGTGCTTGCGCCCCAAACCTGGCCGCGGCGCGGCAGCCGCCCCACCGTCGGGCTCGATGTCATCTGCACCAAGATTGCGGTCGATTTTCAAAGCATGACCGCTGCCAACGCGGTCGAGTGCATCCTGGCGAGTCTCGAATTGCTGCGCGAGACCACGCGCACCGACGCCGCCTTTCACATCACCGTGGACACCGAAGCGGCCGTGTTCACCGAAGTGCACGTGGCCCGCGGCATGCTGGCGACCGGCAACCCGGAGCAGCTGCGCGGCCAGAGTCTGGAGGCGCTGCCTTGGCTGCGTTCGCGCCTCGCGCCGCTGCGCGTCTCGGAAATTCGCGACACCGCGCACCCGCGGCCGGATCAAGCCGAGGATGCGGCGCTGTGGGCGAACCTCGGCATCGGCGCGGTGCTGATGATCGGCTATGCCATCGAAGGGCGCCCCGCCGGCGTGCTCGGCATCGCGGAGGCGCGTCCGCGCGACAACTGGGAGGTTCAGCTGCACCTCCTGCTGAAGCTCATGGGCAGCAGCCTGTCGACCGGCCTCGAGCGCATCGAAATTCAGGCGCATCTGCGCGATCTGGAGGAGCGCAACGAGCTCGCGCTGTACAGCGCCAACGACGGGCTGTGGGATTTCGACACGCTCAACAATCGCGTCTATCTCTCGCCGCGCTGGAAGGCGATGCTCGGCTACGACGAAAATGACGTCGGGCAGGCGCCCGACTGGCGCACCCTCGTGCATTCCGACGACATGTCGCGCGTGCAGGCGGCCATCCGCGATCACGTGGCCGGCAAGACGCCGATTTTCGAGAGTCTGCATCGCATGCGCCATGCCACCGGCGAGTGGCGCTGGGTGATCAGCCGCGCCAAGGCCAAGGTCGACGACAAGGGCAGACTGCTGCGGCTGGTCGGGGTCGAGCTCGACATCACCGAACGCAAGTTGTACGAGGAGGCGCTGTTCCGCGAGAAGGAGAGCGCGCAGATCACGCTGCAAAGCATCGGGGATGGCGTCATCACCACCGACGCGAAGGGCGTGATCGATTATTTGAACCCGGTGGCCGAGGCGCTCACCGGCTGGCGCCTGGAGGACAGCCAGGGCCGGGCGATCGAGGAGATATTCCGCGCGTTTCACGAGGAGACCTGCGAACCGTTGGAAAATCCGCTGGCCGTCGCCATCCGCCGCACCCGGTCGATCAAATCGGTGCGTCCGATGTTGCTCATCCGGCGCGACGGCAACGAGATCTACGTCGAGAGCACCGCCTCGCCCATCCGCGACGGCAGCGGTGCGGTCTCCGGCGGCGTGCTGGTGTTCCACGATGTCAGCGAAGCGCGCGAACTGAACCGCCGGCTGTCCTATCACGCGAGCCACGACGTGCTGACCGGCCTCGTGAACCGGCGCGAATTCGAAAACCGCATGGAGCGGGCGCTGAAGAGCGCCAAGGCGCGCGAAACCTCCTATGCGCTGTGCTGTCTCGATCTCGATCAGTTCAAGATCGTCAACGACACCTGCGGCCACAGCGCGGGCGATGCCCTGCTCGGACAGGTCGGCGCGCTGCTCAAATCCAAAGTGCGCTGGCGCGACACCTTGTCGCGCCTCGGCGGCGATGAGTTCGGCATCCTGCTCGAAAGCTGCTCGCTCGATGAGGCGATGCGCACCGCCGAGGCGCTGCGCGAAGCGGTTCGCAACTTCAAGTTCACCTGGGAGGAGCGCACGTTCCGGTTGGGGGCGAGCATCGGCGTCGTGCCGATCTCGGCCGACAATGCCGACGTCGCCTCGGTTTTGAGCGCCGCCGACAGCGCCTGTCAGGCGGCCAAGGAAGCGGGACGCAACCGGGTGCACAGCTTCGAGGAAAACGACATCGATTTGATGCGCCGGCGCCGCGAGATGCAATGGGCCGCACGCATCAACAACGCGCTCGAAGAGGGCCGCTTCGAGCTGTTCCGCCAGACCATCCTGCCGCTGCAGACGGCCGAGACCGGCGCCCATTACGAACTGCTGCTGCGCATGCGCGATGAAACCGGAAAGATCGTCGCGCCCGACAATTTCATCACCGCGGCCGAGCGCTACGGCATCACCCCGAGCATCGACCGCTGGGTCATCGAGAACGCGTTTCGGTGGCTGGTTTCGGAGGCGGACGAACGCGAAAAGCTCGCCATGTGCTCGATCAACCTGTCGGGGCAGAGCCTCGGGGATGACAAGTTCCTGCCCTATGTGATCGATCAGTTCCATCGCAGCGGCCTCGATGCGACCAAGATCTGCTTCGAAATCACCGAGACCGCGGCGATCGCGAGCTTCTCGCAGGCCAACCGCTTCATCCAGGCGCTCAAGGAACTCGGCTGCAAGTTCGCCCTGGACGATTTCGGCACCGGCCTGTCCTCGTTCGGCTACCTGAAGCATTTCCCGGTCGATTTCCTCAAGATCGACGGCAGCTTCGTCAAGGAAATCCTGCACGACCCGATCGATCGGGAGATGGTGCGTTCGATCAACGAGATCGGTCATCTGACCGGCAAGCAGACCATCGCCGAGTTCGCCGAAAATCTCGAGATCATCAACATGCTGCGCAGCCTCGGCGTCGACTACGCGCAGGGCTACGGCGTTTCGCAGCCGCAGCGCGTGTTGAAGGCCGCGAACATCGCCTAAAAGGTTCGCCCGTCGGGCGCCTTGCCTGCGGCTCAGCGGGCCTGCCAGTCGAACCGCATGGACAGATCGATGGCTTTCACGTGCTTGGTGATGCCGCCCACCGAAATGTAATCGACACCGGTCTCGGCGATGCTGCGAATGCGCTCGAGGGTCACGCTGCCGGACGCTTCGAGCTTGAGCGGATGCGCCGCGGTGCGATTGACGGCCACGGCCTCCATCATGCCCGGCAGCGAGAATTCATCGAGCAACGCGATGTCCGCGCCGGCATCGATCGCCTGCCGCAGCTCATCGAGATTCTCCACCTCGACCTCCACCGGTACCGCGGCCCCGCCGCGGCGCGCCGCCGCCACGGCCAGCGCGATGGAGCCGGCCGCCATGATGTGATTCTCCTTGATCAATATCCCATCAAAGAGACCGATGCGGTGGTTGTGGCCGCCCCCGATCCGGACCGCATATTTTTGCGCCGTGCGCAGTCCGGGAATGGTCTTGCGGGTGTCGAGCAGACGGCAGCCGGTGCCGGCGAGCCGTTCGGCGTAGGCGTGGACGGCCGTGGCCGTGCCCGACAGCAATTGCAGAAAATTGAGCGCCGTGCGCTCCCCCGTCAACAAGGCCCGCGCGGGTCCTTCGACGTGGAACAGCGCCTCGTTGGGCGCGACGGCGGCGCCCTCGGCGACGTGCCAGGTCAGGCTCACCGTGGGATCGAGCCGCTGAAAAACGGCATTGACGTACGGGATCCCGCAAAGAATGGCGCGCTCGCGGGTGATGACCGTTGCGTGGCCGTGCAGGGCGGCCGGGATGAGCGCGGCGGTCAAATCGCCGCGGCCGATGTCCTCCTCGAGGGCCCGTTCGACCTGGCGCGTGAGGTCGGCGGGTGGGGCTAGCGGGGCAACCATGGGCTCCTTTTCGGCCGTCGCGGCTGGAAGATGGGATTTACGTCCCCAATATTGCCACGATGCCCGAATCGCCGCCCGAGTCGCCCTGTGTCAAGATCTGCATCCTCGATCCGCAGGGGTACTGCATCGGCTGTTATCGTACAATCGACGAAATAGCCCGCTGGCGGGATCTCGCGATCGCGGAACAACGGGCGGTGCTGCGGCTGGTCGCTGAACGCGCCGCGGTGCGGGCAGTGGCGCGCAAATGACAAAATCGGAGAAGGTCGACATGAATGCAATCGAGCGAATCAAGAATCAGCTGTCCGCGGCTCCCGTGGTGCTGTACATGAAGGGCACCCCGGATTTTCCGCAGTGCGGTTTCTCGGCCCAGACCGTCGGCGCGCTGCGCGCCTGCAAGGCGCAGTTCGAGCACGTGAACATTTTCGAGGATCCGGAGGTGCGCGAAGCGCTCAAGACGTTTTCGAACTGGCCCACGTTTCCACAGCTTTATGTCAACGGCGAGCTGGTCGGCGGCTGCGACATCACCATCGAGATGTACAAGAGCGGTGAATTGAAACAGCTGCTCGCCGAAGCCGGTGCCGTAACGGCCGGCTGACGGCCCGCCGGGCGGCGTGCCCCCGTCACGGGGCTGCGCCCGCGATCTCACGGCGGCGGTGGCACTTCCGGCGCCTCGGACTCGACCTCGAGCGGACCCATGGCGGCGAGACGCCGCCGGCTGGCCTCGAACACTCCTTGAAATTGGTTGCACACCGTGCAGAAAAGATCCGCGGTGCGCTCCGCATCGTAGGCCGCGGAATGTGCCGAAGCGGTATCCCACTCCAGGCCGGCCGCGAGCGTGGCCCGCATGAGCACGGTTTGTCCGAACGCAACGCCGCCCAGGGTGGCCGTGTCGAAGCTCGAGAACGGATGGAAGGGATTGCGTTTGATCTGGGTGCGCGCCACGGCCGCGTTCAAGAAGTTCAAATCGAAAAACGCGTTGTGTCCGACCAGCACGGCGCGCGTGCAGTCGGCATTGCGCACGGCGGTGCGCACTTCGCGGAACACCCGCTGCAGCGCATCCTCCTCGGGAATGGCCGGACGCAACGGGTGATGCGGATCGATGCCGGTCACCGCCAGCGAGGCGGGTTCGAGATTCGAGCCGGGAAACGGTGTCACGTGATAGCGGAAGGTCTCGCCGCGCGTGAGCGTGCCGTCGCTGCGCATTTCGAGCAGGACCGCGGCGATCTCGAGCAGCGCATCCGTCTTTGCGTTGAAGCCGCCGGTCTCGACGTCGATGACGACGGGCAAAAATCCGCGGAAGCGCGTCGCGAAGGTGATGGGTGGGAGCTGCATCATGCCGCCGCCGCCGCGCCGAGGCGCCAGGCGACGGCTTCGCCGCCGCGATAGGGCACCAGCATCCCATTGCCGAACTCGTATGCCGCCGGGGGAACCCAGGACTCCTTGATCAAAGTGATGCGCTCCTCATGCGGCGGTAATCCGTAAAAATTCGCGCCGAAAAGGCTGGCGAAACCCTCGAGACGATCCAGCCGGCCCGCGGCTTCGAAGGCCTCCGCGTACAGTTCGAGCGCGGCGTGCGCGGTGAACATTCCGGCACAGCCGCAGCCCGACTCCTTTGCGGAGCGCTCGTGCGGCGCGCTGTCGGTGCCGAGAAAGAAGCGCGGATTGCCGCTGGTGGCGGCCGCCAGCAGAGCTTCGCGATCCCGTTCGCGTTTGAGGATGGGCAGGCAATAAAAGTGCGGCCGGATGCCGCCGGCGAAAATCGCGTTGCGGTTGAGCAGCAGATGCTGCGGCGTGATGGTCGCCGCCACGCCGCCGCGTGCGCCCGCGACGAACTCCGCGGCGCGCGCCGTGGTGATGTGTTCGAACACCACCTTGAGCGCCGCAAACCGCTCGAGCAACGGGATCAGCACCGCATCGATGAACACCGCCTCGCGGTCGAAGACATCGACGTCGGGGCGTGTCGATTCGCCATGCACCAGCAGCGGCATGCCGAGTTCCTCCATGCGCGCGAGCGCGGCATGGGTGTGGCGTATGTCGGTCACGCCGGCCTCCGCGAGCGTGGTCGCCCCGGCGGGGTAGAGCTTGACGCCGTGCACGAATCCGCTGCGCGCCGCGCGCTCGATTTCCTGCGGCGTGGTGACGTCGGTCAGATACAAGGTCATCAGCGGGGCGAAGCGGCTTCCGGCCGGCAGCGCCGCGAGCACCCGCTGCCGATACGCCGCGGCGAGATCGGTGCTGACGATGGGCGACTTGAGATTCGGCATCACGATGGCGCGGCCGAAGCGCGCCGCGGTAAATGGCAGCACCGCGGCGAGCGCCGCGCCGTCGCGCAAATGCACGTGCCAGTCGTCGGGTCGACGGATCGCGAGGGTGTTCACCGCCGCGCCGCCCGTGGCGGCGGTGCGGTGCGCGGCCAGCCCCGCTGCAGCAATTCGAGCGTGTAGCGCACCCCGAAGCCGGTGATCTCGGTGGCGATGTGCGCGAGTACGCCGTGGCGCGAACCGGCCGCGAGATCGAGATGCAGCCAGGGAATGTTGCCCGGCACGAACCGGCTGAGAAACCGGGCCGCCAAAATGTGATCACCCTTCGAATCAGCGGAGCATTGCAGCACATCGGCGACCGTGCTTTCCAGATCGGAATCGAAGTCCTTGTCCATGGGGAAGCACCAGACCCGCTCGCCGCTGGCGGCGCCGGCCGCCTCGAGAAAGTCACGCGTCTCCGGGCGATTGGTGAATGCACCGCTGTAGCGCTCCGTCAACGCATAGACGCAGGCGCCGGTCAGCGTGGCGTAATCGATGATGGTTCCGGGCTTGCCGCGCGCCGCGAGGCTCAAGGTGTCGGCGAGTACCATGCGACCTTCGGCATCCGTATGGATGACCTGGATGGTCGTGCCGTTGCAGGCGCGCACCACGTCCTGGGGCTTGTAGGCGAGCGGGCCGGTTCGATTTTCGGTGATGGCGAGCCAGCAGTCGACCGCGAGCGGCGAGCGCAGCGCATGCAGGGCGTAGAGGCTGCCGACCGCCACCGCGCTGCCCTGCATGTCGGTGTGCATGTCGAGCATGCCCTTGTGGGTCTTCAAATTGGTGCCGCCGGTGTCGAAGCACACGCCCTTGCCGACCAGGCTCACCGCCGGCGCCGCGGGTCCGCGCGGCCGATAGGACAGCCGCACGATGCCGGCATCGCGAGCCCCGTTGCCGCGCGACACCGCCAGAAAGGCGCCCGCGCCAAGCCGGCGCAACTGGGGTTCGCCCAGGAAGCGGTAGGTCAGGTGCAGGCGGCGCGCAAAATCCTTCAGCACCCGGCGGTAGCCGGCCGCGTCCAGGGTATTCGGGGGCAGGGCGGTCAACCAGCGGGCGATGTTGTTGCCGGCGGCGGTGGCCAGGGTCGTATCGAGGCCGGCCAGCGTGCGCGGGGCGACCAAATCGACGCGCACCGGCCGGGACGCCGCCTTCGGCTTGCTCTTGAAGCTCGCGCAGCGGAACGCCGCCGCTTCGAGTGCCGCAACGCTCGCCAGCACGGTCGCATCGGCCGCGGCCGCGGCGGTGCAACCCTGCTGCCACAGCAGCAGCGTGTCGGGCTCGCCCTCGAGGGCGAGGCGCGCCAGCTTGCCGGCGGTTTGCAGACGCTCGAACGGACTCGCTTCGGCGACCAGGCAGGCGGCGATCAGCACCGTTTCGGCGCGGGTTCCGACCCGCAAATGACAGCAGTCGCCCTCCTTGCGGATGCGCCGCGTGTACAAATCGCGCAGCAGCCGGCCATGGGGCAGGGCGGCCCAATCGGCGGCCGTGGGTTCGAGCGGGAGGAACACGATGGCGGCGGAGTACCGGGCGAGCCTGGCCGGGGACGGCGGCGTGCGCACGCAGCGTACGGGAATGAGCAGGGAACTGAAGGGCAAGCGAATCGGCATACTTTTAGCACCGCGACCGGGGGCGTGAGTACCTCGTACGCCACGCGTGAAACCAAGCTTCGGTGAGAGCGTTCTGCTAGCTGATCCCTTTGCTTGACCGAGAAAAACCAAACCCCGAAGATAGCGCTGCTGAATTCGCAGTGGCAGTTCGCGCAGGGGCGCTGTAACGTGCCTGCATCTTAACAGGACACGTGGGCGCGTGCATGTGCACCTGCCGCTTTGCAAGGTTCCTATGACACAACAGTCCCCCTTCGAAGACATCGATCCGACGGAAACCCAGGAGTGGCTCGAGTCGATCGACTCGGTGCTGCGGGCTCGAGGTCCCGAGCGTGCGCATTTTCTGCTCGAAAAGCTGGTGGACTTCACCCGCCGATCCGGCACCTACCTGCCCTTCAAGCCGAATACGGCGTATCTGAACACCATTTCGAAGGCGCAGGAGCCCGACTACCCGGGCGACCGCTCGCTCGAGCGGCGCAACGAGGCTTACATTCGCTGGAACGCGCTCGCCATGGTGATGCAGGCGAACCGCAGCAACTCCGAATACGGCGGACATATCGCGAGCTACGCTTCGGCCGCGACGCTGTACGAGGTCGGTTTCAACCATTTCTGGCGCGCGCGCAGCGACGCGCATCCGGGCGACATGATTTTCATGCAGGGCCACTCGAGCCCCGGCATCTACGCACGCGCTTACCTCGAAGGGCGGCTCGATGAGGGGCAGCTGCGGCGCTTCCGGCAGGAGGTGGGCGGCGGCGGCTTGTCCTCGTATCCGCACCCCTGGCTCATGCCGGACTTCTGGCAGTTCCCCACCGTATCGATGGGTTTGGGTCCGATGACGGCGATATTTCAAGCGCGCTTCGTGCGCTATCTCGAACACCGCGGCATCGTACCGCCCTCCGACCGCAAGGTCTGGGCGTTCCTCGGCGACGGCGAGATGGACGAGCCGGAATCGATGGGCGCACTCACCATGCCGGTGCGGGAGCAGCTCGACAACCTCATCTTCGTGATCAATTGCAATCTGCAGCGCCTCGACGGGCCGGTGCGCGGCAACGGCAAGATCATTCAGGAGCTCGAGGCCGCCTTCCTCGGCGCCGGTTGGAACGTGATCAAGGTGCTGTGGGGTTCGCGCTGGGATCCGCTGCTCGAGCGCGATCAGAAAGGACTGCTCAAGCGGCTGATGGAAGAGTGCGTGGATGGCGAGTATCAGAATTTCAAGTCCAAGGGCGGTGCCTATACCCGGGAGCATTTCTTCGGCAAGTATCCCGAGCTGCGGGAAATGGTCGCCAACATGTCGGATGAGGAGATCTGGCGCCTGAACCGCGGCGGCCATGATCCGCAGAAGGTCTATGCCGCCTACGCGTCGGCGGTTGCGCACAAGGGAGCCCCCACCGTGATCCTGGCGAAGACCGTCAAGGGCTTCGGCCTGGGGCCCGCGGCCGAAGGCCTCAACGTCGCGCATCAGCAGAAAAAGCTCGGCGATGAGGCGCTGCGCGCGGTGCGCGACCGCTTCAATATCCAGATCTCGGATGAGGAAATCGCCGGCCTGTCCTTCCGCAAGCCGGCGGCCGAAAGCGAGGAGACGAAGTATCTGCAGGAGCGGCGCAGCACCCTCGGCGGTTATTTGCCGGCGCGCCACTCCTCGGCCCCGCCACTGGTGGTGCCACCGATCGAGGCGTTCAGCGCCCTGCTCGAGGGGACGCAGGATCGGGAGATTTCGACCACCATGGCGCTCGTGCGCATGCTGACCATCCTGGTGAGGGACAAGAACATCGGCCGGCACATCGTGCCGATCGTGCCGGACGAGGCGCGCACCTTCGGCATGGAGGGCATGTTTCGCCAGATCGGCATCTACTCCTCGGTGGGACAGCTCTACACACCGCAGGATGCCGATCAGCTCATGTTCTATCGCGAGGACAAGCAGGGACAGATTCTCGAGGAGGGCATCAACGAAGCCGGCAGCCTGTGCTCGTGGCTCGCCGCGGCCACGGCTTACTCGAACCATGGCGTGAGCATGGTGCCGTTCTACATCTACTATTCGATGTTCGGCTTTCAGCGCGTCGGGGATTTCATCTGGGCGGCCGGCGACAGTCAGGCGCGCGGGTTTCTGATCGGCGGCACCGCCGGACGCACCACGCTCGCCGGCGAAGGGCTGCAGCATCAGGACGGACACAGCCAGCTGGTCGCGACCACGGTGCCGAATTGCGTCGCCTACGATCCGGCCTATGCCTATGAGCTCGCGGTGATCGTGCAGGACGGCATGCGCCGGATGTACCAGGAACAGGAAAGCGTTTTCTACTACATCACCTGCATGAACGAGAACTACACGCATCCGGCGATGCCCGCCGGCGTCGCCCAGGGGATTTTGAGCGGGATGTATCTGCTGCAAATCGGCGGCCGCGGCAAGGTGCGCGTGACGCTGTTTGGATCGGGTACGATCCTGCGCGAGGTGCTCGCCGCCGCGCAATTGCTCGAACAGAGTTTCGGCGTGCCCGCCGATGTCTATTCGGTCACGAGCTTCAGCGAACTGCGCAAGAATGCGCTGCAGATCGAGCGCTGGAACATGCTGCATCCGACCGAACCCAGACGCCAGACCTACATCGAGCAGGCGCTCGGCGAGCGCGAGGGGCCGTTCGTCGCCGCCACCGACTACATGAAGACCGTGGGGGATCAGATTCGTCAGTGGGTTCCGGGACCGTATACCGTGCTGGGAACCGATGGATTCGGGCGCAGCGACTCGCGTGCGCAACTGCGCAGCTTCTTCGAGGTGGACCGCCATTATGTGGTGGTCGCCGCGCTCAAGGCGCTGGCCGATGAGGGCAAGATCGACCGGCAGACCGTGTCGAAGGCCATGCAGACCTTCGGGATCGATCCCGAGAAACCCAATCCGCTGTCGGTCTAGGCACGAGGCACATCACGTGGCAGACCCTCTCAAGGTACTCGTTCCGGATATCGGCGGCTTCAAGGACGTCAGCGTCATCGACGTGCTGGTCCGTGACGGTCAGCAGATCGACAAAGAAGCTCCCCTGATCACGCTCGAAACCGAAAAGGCGGCGATGGACGTGCCCGCTCCGGCCGCAGGCCGCATCGTGCAGATCCTGCTCAAGCAGGGCGACAAGGTGTCCGAGGGTTCGGCGATCTTGCTGCTCGAGGCGGCCGCCGAGAGCGCACCGGCATCGACCGGCGCCGCAGCAACGGCACCCGCGCCCACCCCCGCCCCGGTACCGGCCGCAGCGGCCCCCGCAGCGGCGCCCACGCAGGCCGCCGCGGCCGCGACGGGCACGGCCGATTCGGGCAGCGTGGCGCGCCTGACCGAGCGCACGGTCGTCGCGATCGACGAGGCGGCCTTCTCCACGGCCTACGCCAGCCCCTCGGTCCGCAAGTTCGCCCGTGAACTCGGCGCGAACCTCGGCAGGATCACGGGCACGGGACCCAAGGGCCGGATCACGCAGGACGACGTGAAGGCCCACGTGAAGCGCCTGCTGACCACGCCGGCCGCGCCGGTATCGGCGTTGCCCAAGGTTCCCGAGGTCGATTTCAAGAAATTTGGTGCCGTCGAGCTCGAACCGCTGTCGCGCATCCAGCGCATCTCCGGTGCGCGTTTGCAGGCCAGCTGGCTCAATCTGCCGCATGTCACCCAGCACGATGAGGCCGACATCACCGAGTTGGAGGCGGCAAGGGTGGCCCTCAAGGGCAAGGCTTCGCAGGAGGGCGTGCGGCTCACCCCGCTCGCCTTCATCGTCAAGGCCTGTGTTCTGGCGCTTCGGGAATTCCCACGCTTCAACGCCTCGCTCGATGCGGCCGGCGAGAATCTGGTGCTGAAGAAATATGTGCATATAGGCTTTGCCGCCGACACGCCGAACGGATTGGTGGTGCCGGTGATCCGCGACGCGGATCGGTTGAATCTCTATGAGATCGCGCGTGCGCTCGCGGCGTTCTCCGAAAAGGCGCGCTCCGGCAAGCTGACGGCGGCCGAAATGCAGGGCGGCTCGTTCACCATTTCGAGTCTGGGCGGCATCGGCGGCACCTACTTCACCCCGATCATCAACGCACCCGAAGTGGCCATCCTCGGCGTGTCGAAATCCAGCCAAAAACCCGTGTTCGAACACGGTGAGTTCGTGCCGCGCCTGATGCTGCCGCTGTCCCTCTCGTACGATCACCGGGTCATCGACGGCGCAGCGGCGGCCCGATTCATCGTCTTTTTGAGCAAGGCCTTGAGCGACGTGAAGGCCTTGCTGTGAGCGTGGTGCAGATTCGCGTACCCGACCTCGGCGACGTCAAAGGCGTGACCGTGCTCGACGTGCTGGTGAGCGTGGGCTCGACTCTGCGTGTCGAGGATCCGCTCATCACCCTTGAAAGTGAAAAAGCCTCGATGGACGTGCCCTCGCCGGTGAGCGGGGTGGTCGCCTCGATCGACGTCAAGAAAGGTCAGGAGGTGTCGGTCGGCACGTTGATCGCGACCGCCACCGTGGACGAGTCGTCCGCTGCGCCGCCGGCAGCCGCGGCGCCCGCGGGAGCGCTCGACTTGGTGGTGCTCGGCGCCGGCCCGGGCGGCTACACCGCCGCCTTTCGCGCCGCGGACCTCGGGCTCAAGGTCACTCTGATCGAGCGCTGGCCGATGCTCGGCGGGGTCTGTCTGAACGTCGGCTGCATCCCATCGAAGGCGCTGCTGCATGCGGCCAAGGTGATCGAGGACGCCGCCGACATGGCGGCCTGCGGCATCGTCTTCGGTGCGCCGCAGATCGACCGGGATCGTTTGCGGACGTGGAAGAACCGCGTCGTGACCAAACTCACCAACGGACTGACCCTGCTCGCCAAACAGCGCAAAGTCGATGTGCTGCGCGGTGAGGCGACGTTCGTCGGTCCGCACAGCTTGGAGGTGCGCAGCGCCGAGGGCGTACGGCGCGTCGATTTCAAGCAGTGCATCATCGCCGCCGGGTCCGAATCGGTGCGCCTGCCGGGATTTCCCGAGGATCCGCGCGTCATCGATTCGACCGGTGCGCTCGAATTGCCGGCCGACTGCCGACGGCTGCTGGTGATCGGCGGCGGCATCATCGGGCTTGAAATGGCCTGCGTTTACGATGCGCTCGGTGCGGCCGTGACCGTGGTGGAACTGAGCGATGGTCTGATGCCGGGCACCGATCGCGACCTGGTGCGGCCACTGCAAAAAAGGATCGAAAAACGCTACGCCGGGATTCTGCTGAAGACCCGCGTGTCGCGGCTCGAACCCCACGCGGAAGGTCTGCGCGCCACATTCGATGGGCCGGATGCGCCGGCGCCCGCGGAGTTCGACCGCGTGCTGGTGGCGGTCGGGCGCAGCGCCAACGGCCATGCCATCAAAGCCGCCGCGGCCGGCGTCAAGGTCGATCAGCGCGGCATCATTGCGGTCGACAAGCAGATGCGCACCAACCTGCCGCATATTTTTGCCATCGGCGACATCGCCGGCGCGCCGATGCTGGCGCACAAGGCCACGCACGAGGCGAAGGTGGCGGCGGAGGTCGCCGCCGGACACAAGGCGGCATTCGATGCGCGTTGCATTCCCTCCGTGGCGTACACCGATCCGGAAATCGCCTGGGTAGGGCTCAACGAGACCGAGGCGAAAGCCCGCGGGATCGAGTTCGGCAAGGCGATGTTTCCGTGGGCCGCGAGCGGACGCTCACTCGCCATCAATCGCGACGAAGGCTTCACCAAGGTGCTGTTCGACAAGAACACCCATCGTGTGCTTGGCGGGGGCATCGTCGGCACCAATGCCGGCGAACTGATCGCCGAGGTGGGCCTGGCGATCGAAATGGGTGCCGATGCCGCCGACCTCGGACTCACGATTCACGCCCATCCGACCCTGTCGGAAACGGTGGCGTTCGCCGCCGAGGCGTTCGAGGGAACACTCACCGACCTTTACATGCCGAAGCGCTAGCGGCGCGGGGTTCGGCTGCCGCCGATCGCTCAAGGGGCGGCGACGCAGTCCTTGACGAAAGCGGTCTTTTTTTCTCCGACCAGCTTCCTGGCCTTGGCCTCCTTCAGGCACGCGGTTCGCTTGGCGTGCTTGGCCGCGGCATCGCCGTCGCTCATCGTGCCGCTCGCCGGGATGGAGCTGCCAACCGGCGCGGTACCGCCCGCCGGCGGGGTGATGGCGGCCGCCGCCGCCGTCGCCGCGTTGGCGGTGGCCGCAACGGCTGACAGCAGACAGGTCAGGGTGATTCGAACGAGGGCGCGCATGATCGGCTGAGCATAGCGAGCGGCCCTCACCGCTCCGATGACGCGCGCATGAAGCTTGCTTAACCTTGCGGCTAGCGCGTGGGACGCGCCTTGAGCCGGCGGCGCGCGAGTTCCATGTAATGGCCCTCATCCGGCGCGCGACCGGCCCGCTGGGCTTCCCACAACGTCTCGCCCAGGGCTTCCATGAGGGCGTGTTCGGCGCCGTGCCGATCGCCCAGCTGCGACTCGAGGGCCGCTTCCAGCGCCCGAATCCCCGGCGGACGATCGATGGAGATTTGCTCGCGCACCGCGATGTGCAGGCCCATATGTAAAAACGGATTTTCCGCCGCTTCGGCCCGGGCGGGGTCGGGCGCGGGCGCGGCCGCGACGTTTTGCACCGCGAGCTGGTACTCCGGGTGCCATTCGATCACGTCGGCAATCAACGCCTCGAGCGGCGTGAGCGGCGAGCGGGCGAGATGCTTGCGCCAGGCATCGGCGTAGCTCTGGCGCAGCTGCTCGCGGGTGTGGCCGCCGGTCACGGTCATCTCAAGGATGCGCCGCGGGCGCGTGCAGGCCCTTGGTTTTGAGCCGATACCCGCACAGATCGGCGATGGGACAGCGCGGGCAAGCGGGATTTCGCGCCGTGCAGACGTAGCGGCCATGCAGGATCAGCCAATGATGGGCGTCCCGCAAAAACTCCGCCGGTACCGCCTTCATCAACTTGTCCTCCACCGCCCGTACCGTCCCGCCGACCGCGAGGCCGGTGCGATTGGCGACGCGAAAGATATGCGTATCGACGGCCATCGTGCTTTGCCCGAAGGCGGTGTTGAGCACGACGTTCGCCGTTTTGCGGCCGACGCCCGGCAGCCGTTCGAGCGCCTCGCGCGTGCGCGGGACCTCTCCGGCGTGCTGCGCGAGCAACGCCTCGCTGGTGGCAATGATATTTTTCGCCTTGCCGTTGTAAAGACCGATCGACTGGATGTACGGCGTGAGCCCCCGCACACCCAAAGCGGCCATGGCCTGCGGCGTGTTGGCGGCGGCGAACAGTTTCGCAGTCGCCTTGTTGACGCTCTTGTCCGTGGCCTGGGCCGACAGGATGACCGCCACCAGCAGTTCGAATGCCGAGCGGTAATGCAGTTCCGTGCGCGGTGCGGGGTTCGCGGCCCGCAGACGCGCGAACAGTTCGTGCCGCTTCGCCGCGTTCACCGCGGCTCTCCGGGCCCGCTCCCGGCGGGCATGGTGCATGCGAGGGCGAGGGCGGCCGCCTTCTGCGCCTCGATGGCACGCCCGCGCTCGAGCGCCTGCTGCTGCAATCGCTCGCCATGCGCGGCATAGCGTGCGCGATTCAGTTCGGGCCGGTTGACGGCCGTGGCCGGGGCGGGCCGCAACTCGATGCAGTCGACCGGGCAGGGCGGCAGGCACAGCCCGCAGCCCGTGCAGCGCTCGATCAGCACCGTGTGAATGAACTTCGCGGCTCCGATGATGGCATCGACCGGGCAGGGTGCGAGGCAGCGGGCACAGCCGATACAGCGGGCCTCATCGATCCACGCGATGCTCGGCGCCGATTCGACGCCGTTGGCCGGATCGAGCGGCCGGGCCTCCTGCCCGAGCAGATCCGCGAGGGCACGGATCGTCGCCGCGCCGCCCGGCGGACAATGGTTGATGTCCGCTTCGCTCCGGGCGATGGCCTCCGCGTAGGGGCGGCAACCCGCATAGCCGCAGCGGGTGCACTGGGTCTGCGGCAGCAAGGCATCGATGCGCGCCACGTCGCGGGACGCGGAAGCGGCGTTCATCACTTCACGCGCATGCCGGGTGACGCGCCGGCGTCGGGCGACAAAACGAATATGTCCGCGCCGCCGGGTCCGGCCGCCAGCATCATCCCCTCGGAGCTGCCGAAGCGCATTTTGCGCGGCTCCAAATTGGCAACCACCACGATCAACCGGCCCACGAGGGTGGCGGGATCGTACGCGGCGCGTATCCCGGCGAAGATCTGCCGCTCGCCGAGCTCACCCACATCGAGGCGCAATTTGAGCAGCTTGTCGGCCCCGGCGATCAGGTCGGCCTCGAGCACCCGCGCGATGCGCAGGTCGACACGCAAGAACTCGTCGATGGAAATCCGGCCGGCGGCTGCTGTGGGGCTGGCTGCGGCGGCCGCCGGGACGGCGCCGGCTGCGGACTGCGCTGCTTTGACGGCCGGAGATTTGCCAGCGGGAGATTTGACCGGCGCGGCCTGGTCCGCCGGCACACGCTCGGCCGGGAGGGGTTCGGTCTCGACCAGACGCGCCACGGCCTTGGGATCGAGCCGCGTGGCGAGCGCTTCGTAGGGCAGTATCGCCGTGCCGAGCAACGGGCGCGCGGCGCTGTCCCAGCCCCAGGCGGGCTCGTGCAGGAAGCGGCGTGCATGCGCCGCCATCTCCGGCAGAACCGGCGCCAGATAAATCATCAGGGCGCGAAAGCAGTTGAGCCCCTGGGTGCAGATGGCCTGCACGTCGGCCTCGGTGCCGGGCTGTTTGGCGAGCGTCCAGGGCTTGCGCGCATCGATGTATTGGTTGGCCCGGTCGGCAAGGGCCATGATGTCGCGGATCGCCCCGGCGGTGTCGCGCATCTCGTACGCCGCTGCGATCGCATCCCCGGCGGCGGCGAACGCGGCGTACAGGTCCGGTTCGGGCAGCGCCTCCGCGAGCACGCCGCCCGATGCCCTGCTGATGAAGCCGGCGCAGCGGCTGGCGATGTTCACGAGCTTGCCCACGATGTCGGAATTCAGCCGGCTGGTGAACTCATCGAGGTTCATGTCCAGATCATCGATGCCGGGTCCGAGCTTGGCGGCGAAATAATAGCGCAGGTACTCGGCCTTGAAGGAGTCGAGATAGCGGCGCGCCGTGATGAACGTGCCGCGCGATTTGGACATTTTCTGCCCATTGATGGTCACGAAGCCGTGGGCGTGCACCGTGGTCGGCCGGCGCATGTCCGCCGCCTCGAGCACCGCGGGCCAGAACAGCGTGTGAAAATACAGGATGTCCTTGCCGATGAAATGGTGCAGTTCGGTGGTCGCACCGGCGGCAAAGAAGTCATCGAACTTCAGCGCGGTGCGGGCGCACAGCTGGGTAAAGCTGCCGAGGTATCCGATCGGCGCGTCGAACCAGACGTAGAAATACTTGCCGGGAGCGTCCGGGATCTCAAAGCCGAAGTACGGCGCATCGCGCGAGATGTCCCAGTCCTTGAGGCCCTGGGAGAACCACTCCTCGAGCTTGCGCGCCACGCTCTCCTGCAGCGCACCGCTCTTCACCCAGCGCGCAAGCTGCGGTTCGAACGCGCTCAGGCGAA
>Ga0181534_10000816_pt1 | contig 21502 bp, 19 predicted proteins | sample PEATcosm2014_Bin_37_FD_119758 | JGI IMG/M metagenome (GOLD analysis project Ga0181534, IMG submission 119758) | Peatland microbial communities from MTU Mesocosm Facility, Houghton, MI, USA - PEATcosm2014_Bin17_10_metaG | ecosystem: Environmental > Terrestrial > Soil > Wetlands > Peat | place...
CTTGGAAGAAAATCATTTCACTGTAGGCCTGGCCACCGGCCTGCAAGCCGACGCTCACCTGGGTCATCGACGTGTCGCCGATGTATTTGCCTTTCTGATATACGCGGCCCTTGCCGTGCGCGCCGCCGATCACAAGTCCGCCTTTGCCGATCGTCGGAAAAACCGCGTAGCCATAGCTGGATTTGAAAAATCCGGCGCTTTCCCCCGCGTTCTTGAAAAGCGTGGTGGTGTCGCTGTAATCATCAGCAAACGCGGGGCGAGCCGCCAGTACAACCAAAGTCATCGCAAGACATGCGCACCAAAATCTTTTCATGTGACACCTCGTAATGATTTCATAAGGGACCGGGTTAGCTTTGGCCACACCGATCTCTACGCAGCCTTCAACGCTACCCCGCATCCTGAACCAAGGCGCCCCGCATGCAAGTGGCCTTTGGTCCTAGGTGCCTGGCTAAGGCCTCCACGCATGACACAATTCAATTCACGTTCGCTTGCCATTTGTCGGCGCCGACGCACTCTGGACCACCGATCAGACCGATTGGACCCTCGTGCGCAGCCTTCTCAATGTAAAAATTCGCGACGGCCTGGCGCAGGCGGGCATCGAGGTTCCGGTGCCGCAGCGCGACCTGCGCCTGGCGAGCGTCTCCAAGGAGGCGGCGGAGGAATTGTCAGGATTGAGTGGGCGCTGATAAAGTGTTCGAAGTCCATGGATCCAGAGGCGAATCGAAGATGCGGGCTTTTCGTGGCATCGGCTTGGCTCTCGTGTCGCTCCTGCTCGCCGCACCCCCCGCGGTGCGTGCGGCCAGTCTCGGGTTTTTATCGAACACCGTGGCTTCCAAATTCAACGATGACGACGTACGTATCTTGCAATCGACGGCCTTGAGTCTGCTCACCGACGGCGTGGCCGGTCAAAGCCAGGAGTGGGCCAATCCGAACTCGACGGCGAAGGGCAAGCTCACCATCGTCAAGGTCTTCCGCAGCACGGAGGGCTTCCTCTGCAAATCTCTGCGTGCGGAAAATAGCGCGCGTGGGCTGCACGGCGTGGCGACGTATCCCGTGTGTGAGATCCACCCGGGGGACTGGAAGCTGCACAGCCAGGCGAAACCGGCGCCCTGAAGCGGAGCGCATCCCCAGCCGTTGAGACGGCGGGGTCACCGCAGCGTCAATTCCAGGCGGACCATCCCTCCTTCTTTCTTTGCCTTGTCGTTGGCGACCAGAAACACGCGGTCCGGGGAAATTTGCGTGTCGGTCAACAGGGCGCTTTGCAGGTTCGCCGCTCTTTGCTGTCCCAGGGCCGTGAGCTCGCTCTCGCCGATCGAAATGTGCTGATGCAGCTCACCGCTCAGAAAGTCGATTTTCGCACTGGTCGATTCCGGTTTCGTCTTGATCGCCGCAATGGATTCCGGAAACTTCGCCGGGCCGCCGAATGCCTGCGCATACGCCTGTGCCAGAACCTCCAGCTTCGCAGCCGGATCGAGCTGCTCAAACGCCGGCTGGGTGCCCGACAAATGCCGGCGGGCGCTCTCTTCCGCCTGCGCATCCTTGATCTGTCCCTGAAACTTCGCCTCCACGAGCGGTGGCCGATCGAGTTCGCTCACCACGGCGATGGGGACTTCGATCTTGAGCTGCGGACGCGAGCTCAACGCCTTGACCACGGTCTTGGCCTTTTCCGCGGCCGCCGGGTCCAAGCCGGCCAGACCGGGCTGGAAGTCGATGAATTGCAGATCCGGGCCACCGCCGAACAGTGAACCCAGCAGCTTGAACGGCGCGGTGACGGCTTTCTCCAGCAGATTGACGAATACCTTCCAGATGATCGGACCGATTTTGAATTGCGGATCATCCAGAGATCCCGTCACGGGCAGATCGAGATCGATCACGCCGTTCGAATCCTTGAGCAGGGCCACCGCCAGCTTGATCGGCAAGGAAACCGCGTCCTTGCTTTCGGTTTTTGCGCCGAATTCGAGCTGATCGACGATGATGTGGTGCTGCGCGTCCAACTTCCGCCCGTCGACCTTGTAATGCAGCTCCGTGGTCAATTTCCCCTTGGCGATGTTGTAGCCGGCAAATCTACCCGAATAGGGATTGAAAGTACTGAGTTCGATGTTGCGAAAGCTCATCGCCAGGTCCGTATACAACGCCGGCCCGAGTACGTTGACCTCGCCGGTGATCGAGACCGGCGCAAACGGATCCACCGAACCGTGAATGTCGATCTTTGCCCGGGAATTCTGCTTCGACGAAAGCCCGAGCACGGTCCCATCGAGATTCTGAATGCCGGCTGCGAAGTTCGGCGTGACGGACAGATCGGCAAAATCGGCCTCGCTCGCTCGCACGATGATTTTCTTGATGAGCGTCGGCATCATCGGCGCCGCGGCCGGGGCGGCGGCGGCGGTGATGGGCTTGCCGGAGGCGGTCTTTTTACGGGGCCGCGGTGGCGTCGGCGCAGGCGATGCGGTTTCGGTCACCTGCGCGCCGCTGCGGCCGGCCGGAGCGGTCACGGTGGCCCCGGGGCCGGCCAGTATCCGCGTCACGTTGATGGTGCGATCCGGCTCGATGATGACCCGGGCGTAGAGTTTGCTCGCCAGGACTTGATCGATCTGCAGTTGATCGGGATCGTGTTCGAAATCCACACCCCGCACATCCAGGCGATCCCAGCTGATGAAATTCTGGTGCAGCGCGTTATCGGTGGTGTGCAATTTGGCGACAATGACATCGCCGGTCAATTTCAAGGCGGGCTTTTTGGCCCCGTACCGCACCTTGAGGTCGCCGCTCAATGCGCCGGCCGACAAGGTCATCGAGGTGTGTTGCGCGACATACGGTTGCACGGCGGTCAGATCGATCGCGGCGAGCTTGATCTGCAGATCGGCGCTCGCGGGCTGCGGCGTGACCTGGCCGGTCACGCTCAAGGATCCCTTGTCGTTGATCCTCGTGTCGAGTGACAGGGTCACCGGTTTCGACAGGTCGAGGCTGACACCGGTGACTTTCAACGACAGCGGCGCAAGCAGCAATTTTGCCGCCGGCTTCGTGCTGCGGTCCTCGGCGGAAATGTGCGCATCCCGGACGGCAAGCTCGCGTAAATCAAATTGCCAGCCGGGCGCGGCGGCGGCGTTGGGCTCGGCGCTGCCCGCGCTGGCCACCGCGGCTTTGGACACCGGCGTGGGAGCCGCGGCGGGCGCGGCCCCCGTCGGGGGTGCGGGCGGCGCCGCCAGTTTCAACAAATTGATCGACCCGTCGGCCTCCATCCAGGTGAGCAGTTTCACGCCGCTCAAAGTCAGCGAATCCACGTGCGCCTGCCGCTTGGCAAGATCGACGCGGGCACCGCCCAGGGCGATTTCCGGCACGACGATCCAGTCGACGTCCGATTCCTTCGGCCTGACGGCAAGGTCGGTCAGCGTTGCCTTGGGGACTTCCACCTGCAGGTCGATGGCGTCCTTCAGCGAGAATTGATAGGTCGCGGAAAGATCGAGCTTACCGGTGTCGACCGAAAAATTGGACCGCTCCGCCAGATACGTCAAAATCGGGTGCGCCTGCAGCCCGACGAGTTGAAATTCACCGTCCGAGGCGATCGGCTGTGCCGTGACGTGTCCATGCCACTCGATTTTTTCGCCGAGCTTCGACGTTCCGGTGAAGGTGAAGCGACCCCCTTCGACTCCCGTGGAAAAATCCTGCAGCTCGAAATCGATCGGTTCCAACCGCACCGCGAAAGTCGCGGCGCGACTTCGATCCTCGTAGGTCATCAAACCGTGGGTCACTTTGAAATCCCCGATGCGAATCGCCGGCAGCGGCCCGCCGCCCGGTTTTTCCGGCTTGGGGGCGGACGGCGCCGGACTTAACTGCAACAGATTCAGCCGTCCATCTTTTGCGACGAGGGCGTTCGCCGACGGCGAATCAATTTCGATGCGCGCGAAGGTGTAGGCGCGGTGCCATATCGAGGATAGTTCGAAGTCGACGAAAAGTCTGCCGAAGCCCACCAATCGGGTCCCGCCGGCATCGGTCAACGCAAAATCGTTCACCTCGACCTCGAGCAGAAATGGATTGATGTGGATCGCGCCCACGCTGGGCGTAACGCCCGGCAAAACCTTCGGGATCTGGTCCATCAAGGTGTTGCGCGCGAGCTTCGGCGCCAGCCAAAAGCCGGCCAGCGCATACAATCCGACCAGCAGCGCGGCGACGATCGCCACGCGGAGGATCTTGGTCTTGGCGGATGTCGACAAGGGGCATTCCTTGCTAGAAGGCGAATTGTATGTTGACGGTTGTCATCGTATCCACCTTCTTTAACGGGGCGGCCGGGTTGGTATTGTCGATGACCGCGTAGCCGACGCTGAGCGCCAGCCGCGTCGACATCTTGACGGTCAACGCGATGTTGTCCTGCAGCATCGTGTTGTCCGAGCCCGCCTCCATCAGGAATTTATTGGTCAGGACCGTGGTGGCGTTGAATTTATGCGAATAATCCGCGCCGGCCGTGCCGATGATCTCGCCGGTAGCCTCCAACGGGACGCGTGAGATCACTGCCCCGGAAGAATCCATGGTCAACGTCTCCGGGCGCAATCGTCGGTATCCCACGCCGGCCTGCAGGGTCAAGCTGGTGGCATCCGTGGCGATGACTTTGTAGCCGGACCCGGTGGTCAGACTGGCCTGGTACTGAAAGCCATTGAACAAGTCGTGCTCGTAGCGAAATGCGCCGAACATGTACAGACGGTCTGAGAAATTGTAATTGGTCTGTTGACGCGCATCCCAACGCTCGGCCGAGACGATATCCGCGCTCTTGCCATACAGGCCGGTCACCAGCAGTTCATTCTTCCAGGCTCCGTCATAGCGGGACAGATCGATGTTGCCGTTGATCGATTCGGCATCGCTGTTGCCCTTCGATTGCAGGAAGCCGAATTGTCCCTTGCCGATCCAGACGTCCTGGGGCGGCGGTGGCGGCGGCGCGTCGTCGGCCCACGCAGGGGTGGTAGCGACCAGGACGATGAGCGCCGTGGCGGCCGTAAGAACGCGATGATCAATCATAAATCTCTCCGCAACTGTGAATTGCCGTTCAAAGTGAATCGAGTGGTGACGCGCGTCGGCCGGTCAAGCCTTCGATCGACAGCGCGAACAGGGTCGCCCCTGATACTACGACAGCACGCAATCGCCGTTGATGAGTTCGATGCATCAACTCGATGCGCCCTTGACATCCCAAATTTATGCAGGTGTCCGCAGTTTGTATTGGCGCCACTTCGAGTAAGGAATCGCGAGGATCGTGCTCGCGATCAAGTACAACAGGACGGCAGGCAGCACGAACTTCTGCTCGGGAAAGTTGGCGGCTGCGATGGGCAGGGCCACGCCAGGGTGACGGGCCGCAGTCGACAGCGCGAGCACGGTCCGGTTGCCGGGATCCGGCCGCCGAGCAGATGGCCGCCGGCGAGTCCCGCGACGATGAACGCCACGATCGCCGCAAGCGTGCCGTTGCCGAGTACCGACACCATCTCCGGCCACTTGGTGATCAGTATCGGCGCGACGCCCAAGGCGAGCAGCACCGATGCCACGATCGCGATTGGCCTCACGATTTTCTGCGCAAGCTCCGGCGCGAGCTGGCCGACGATCACTCCAGCGCCCAGGGGTGCCAGCACGGTGAGCAGTATGATGAGCGCCACCTGTCGCGCAGACGCGTGCATGGGCAGCGCGAAATGGCGTCCCAGAACCTCCAACGCGGCGGGAACGAAGAGAATCGAGAACAGCCCCGCCATGACCAACAGACCGAGCGCATAGGCCGATGTCCCGCCGGCCTTCATCTGTTTCTTGGGCAGCACCGGCGGAACCGGCGAGAGCGCCAGCGCCACCAGCGCGATCTTCACCGGTGGATTCAGATCAAACGCATCGGCCAGCGCCACCGCGACGAGCGGCATGATCACATTCATGGCGAACAGCGATCGCAGCAGCAAGGCCGGGCGGCGGCAAAGATACAGCACGTCCTCGACGACCACGCCGAGTCCAATGGCGAAGACCGTGAGCCAGATGCTCGTCTTCACCAACCAAGGGATCAACGTGGCGAGAGTCAACATCCATCCCGTGAGGCGCAATGGCCTGTCAGACGTACCAGTATGGTCCGGCAAGCTATGTTGTGCCCCTCGCCACGCGCAATGGGACTTTGGTCCGGTGCGGTCCGTCACACCGGAGCATCGCGCGGCCGCGCTAGAGTCCGTCACATGCGCAATGCAAATCTCACCGAACGGCAATGGTGGCAACGGGCCAAGCGCCACGAAAAGTGGCTGACCGCCATGGGTCGGGAATTGGAACTCATCGGCGCCCGGTTCGACCGGCGCGAAAACGCGCAGGAGCTGACCGACTGCGCCGCCCGTGCCCGGGCCATCGGGGTGCGGGTTGCCCGGCTGCAGCGGGTCATGCAGCGCCACGCCACGCGTGCTCCGCCCGAGCGCGCGGGCTGGACAACGCGTTCGCTCGACATGCTGCCGAATTAAGCCAAAAAAAATCCGGCCATCAAGATCGATGGCCGGATATGCACCTCGTGCCGAGGTGTTGGGAGCTAGTTGCTCGGACCCTTGGCCGCCGCCTCCGCCTCGGCCATCCGCTTCGCCATCTCCGCCTTGAGCGCGTCCAGATTGAAGCTTGCGCCGCGCTGCATCGGCGGAAAATCGAGGAAGGTCTGGATTTCCTTGGCCATGACCTGTTGGACGAACACGAAGCGCCAGAATTGGTATTTGAACCAGTCGAAGTACTGCTGTGCGCCGTCTTTCGTGCCGTTGCTCGGCCAGCCGGTGCGCTCGAACGGATCCAGGCGCAGGTTGGTGATGTACGGCACGTCGGGATGGGTCTTCTCGCCGAGCCAGCCCGCCGGCTGATCGATGAAGCGGAACTTGTAGTCATCGATGCGAACCGCGCCGACCGTGCTTTCACCCAGATAGAAAATCTCGTGGCGCGCGGACGGCCCCTTGCCGGTGATTGCGGCCATCTGATCGTAGCCGTCCAAATGGTTCTTGAAGGTCCGGTCGCCCAGCTTCACGCCTTTGAGCAGCTGATCGGTGATGTTCGGATTGCCCGCCGCATCCAGGAAGGTGGGGTACCAATCCATGCCGGAGAAAATGCCGTTCTGCACGGAGTCCGCCGGTACGTGGCCGGGCCAGCGCAGGATCGCGGGGACGCGAAAGCCGCCTTCGAGCACGGTGCCTTTGGACTGTGCGAACGGGGTCTGACCGCCGTCGGGCCAGGTGAACACCTCGGTCCCGTTGTCGGTGGTGAACACGACGATGGTGTTGTCCTCCTCGCCCATGTCCTTGAGCTTCTGCAGCACCAAACCGATGTCATCGTCGAGCTGCTTCATGCCCGCTTCTTCTTCCGACCAGCCATTCTCCGAGTTGCGGGTGGCTTCGTACTTCGGCGAAAGATGCGTGACGATGTGCATGCGCGTCGGATTCAGCCAGACGAAAAATGGCTTGCCAGCTTTCTTGGACTTGTCCATGAAGCTGATGGCAAGATCGCGGATCTCGTCATCCACGGTCTCCATGCGCTTGGGATACAGCGGGCCCGCATCTTCGATTTTCTGCTTGCCGACCACGCCCCAGCGCGGCATCTCGGTCTTGTCATCGACGTCCGAGGCCCAGCTATGAACCATGTTGCGCGGGCCGACCTGGTTCAAGAGGTTCTGCGGGTAGTTCGGGTGCGCCGGATCCTCCATGGCATCCAGGTGGTACAGATATCCGAAGAATTCGTCGAAGCCGTGCACCGTCGGCAGATACTCGTTGCGATCTCCGAGGTGGTTCTTGCCGAATTGCCCGGTCGCATAGCCCTGCGCCTTGAGTGCGTTGGCGATGGTGCTCGCTTCGGCCGGAATGCCGACCTTGGCGCCCGCCTGACCGACCGTGGTCATGCCGGTGCGGATCGGCAGCTCGCCGGTGATGAAGTTGGCACGGCCCGCGGTGCAGCTCGCTTCGGCGTAGTAGTCGGTGAACAGCATACCTTCCTTCGCCAACTGGTCGAGGTTCGGCGTCCTGCCGGCCATCAACCCGCGGTGATAGGCGCCGATATTCCACATGCCGATGTCATCGCCCATGATCACGACGATGTTGGGCTTTTTTGCCTGGGCCCAGGTCGGCGCCGCCGCCAGTGTCAGGCACAACGGCACGGCCGCGATGGCCAACAAGAGACCTTTGATAGTTCGCAAGACACGACTCCTTGGTCAATGGGGGGGGTGACGACACGCACAGTGGCACGGCTCGCCGGGGCCGTGTATTGGACAAAGGACATATGGGCATCGGCACGGCCGGTCCCGGCGCCGGCGCAGTTCCCCCCACACCCGATACCCACTATCCTGCGGGAGGTTCGCCGCAGCGAATCGCTGGCCTGCGCCAGACGCCACAACAAGGGGATCCGCGTGCCAAGACTTTCGACCCTGCTGCTGGGCCTGGGCGCCTGCCTGGGCCTGCTCATTGCCCCGGCCAGCTACGCCGGCAAGACCCGCAACGTCATCCTCGTCATCAGCGACGGGGTGCGATGGCAGGAAGTGTTCACCGGCGCCGATCCGCTGCTGCTCAACGACAAGGCCGGCGGCAGCTGGACCCCGGTGGCGGAACTCAAGCAAAAATACTGGAGCGACGACCCGATGGTGCGGCGCAAACTGCTGTTCCCGTTCCTCTGGGGCACCGTCGCGACCCACGGGCAGCTGCTCGGCAATCAGCAAAGAGGCAGCGTCGCGCACGTCACGAACCCGATGTGGTTCTCCTATCCCGGGTACAACGAGATGTCGAGCGGCGTGGCCGACCCGCACATCGACTCCAACGAATTCGGGCCGAACCCGAACGTGACGGTATTCGAGTGGCTCAATACGCGACCCGGGTTCCAGGGAAAAGTCGAAATCTTCGGCACCTGGAGCGCCTTCGCGGACATCTTCAATGGACCGCGCAGCAAGCTGCCGATCCGCGCCGGCGCGACGCTGGTCGATGTCTCGGACCAGAGTCCGCGCGGCCGTCTGTTGACGGAGCTGTATCAAACGACGACCCGGCTGGAGGGTTCGGATCCCTTCGACTCGTTCCTGCACGTGACGCTGCGCGAGCATTTGAAGACCCACCGGCCGCGCGTGCTGTTCGTCGGCTACGGCGACACCGATACCTGGCAGCACGTCGGCCGCTACGATGCGCTGCTCGAGACGGCACACTCGTTCGATGCGTTTCTGGCGGACCTGTGGAATCAGATTCAGTCGATTCCCGAGTACAAGGACTGCACGACCTTGATCGTGTCCACCGACCATGGACGCGGCAGCGGTCCGGTGGAGTGGAAGGATCACGGCGTCGAGGAAAAGGGCTCGCAGAACATCTGGATCGGCGTGCTCGGCCCCGACACGGCGCCGCTCGGCGAGCGTCACGACATCGCGACGGTGACCCAGTCGCAGATCGCCGCGACCATCGCCGCGCTGGTTGGTGAGGACTTTCGCGCCTTCAAGCCGGCGGCGGCGCCTTCGCTGCTCGAGGTGCTCGGTGCCCCCGGGCACCCTTGAAGCCGGGCTCTAGCCGAATTTCGCCTTCATCCGCGCGGACAAGCGCGCGAGGTCGATCACCACGCGTTCGTGCGTCCCGGCGCCGATCTCCTCGTCCCCGTCGCGCGCACGGATCGTGAACTCGATGCGCCGCCCATCGACGGCGGTTACCGTCGCCTCGCCGGTGACCCGCCGACCCGCCGGCGTCGCCGCGAGATGGCGCACGTCCACCCGCGTGCCGAGCGCGCTCTCGCCCGCGCCGAGATAAGGCTTGATGGCGTTGAGAGCCGCGTTTTCCATGATCATGATCATGACCGGCGTCGCCAGGACGGGCGGCAGCGTCAGATCCTTGAATTGGTTGGCGAGATGCTCGGGCTTGATCTCGAGACTGAAGGAGCCCGCGATCCCGACTGGTATGGATGACATGGAATTCCTCTTTGATTCAGTGATTGAGATCTACCGGGACCCGGCCTGATCAGCCCGCGAGCCCGAGCGCCGCGATCGCATTGTCCTTGAGGATCAAATCATGCACCTCGGGCTTGAACCCCGCTTCGCGAAAGTCCTTGATCCAGCGATCGGGCGCGATCAACGGAAAATCCGATCCGAACAGCATCTTGCGCTTCAATTGGGTGTTGGCGTAGTGCACCAGCTGGGGCGGAAAGTATTTCGGCGACCAACCGGACAGATCGATGTACACGTTGGGCTTGTGCAGGCATACCGACAAGGCTTCGTCCTGCCACGGCCACGACGGATGGGCGATGATGATGGTCATGTCCGGAAAATCCGCCGCGACATCGTCGAGGTGGATGGGATTCGAGTACTTGAGCCTGAGGCCGCCGCCCCCGCGCATGCCGGTGCCGATGCCCGAATGGCCGCTGTGAAAAATTGCCGGCATTTTGTGTTCGGCAATCACTTCATAGAGACCATAGGCCAGGCGATCGTCCGGAAAAAAGCCCTGCAACGTGGGATGGAACTTGAACCCCTTGACCACCCCGTCCTTGATCAGTCGGCGCGCCTCGCGCACGCCCATCTTGCCCTTGTGCGGATCGATGCTGGCGAATGCCACCATGATGTCCGCATTTTCACGCGCCGCATCGCACACCTCTTCGTTCGGAATGCGCTTTGAGCCGATCTCGTGCTCCGAATCGACCGTGAACATGACCAGGCCGATCTTGCGCTCGCGGTAATAGGCGACGGTTTCGGCGATCGACGGGCGCTTGCCGGCCTTGAAATACTTCGAGGCTGCGTCCTCGAACTCCTGCCAGACCTCATCCGCCGGCTGGCGGCAGGACACTTCGGCGTGGGTGTGCACGTCGATGGCAACCAATTCGGCGAGATTCATCGGCGGCTCCTACGCAAGCGCGGGCGGCGCCATTTCGATGACCTCAGCCGGGGGGTGCGGCAACAACCACAGCGCCACGGCGGCGATGAGCGAACCCGACCCCATGGTCAGTGCGACGAACTGCAGTCCGTAGCCCGCGCTGAACAGCAAACCCGCCACGATCGGAGCGAGCATGGCGCCGGCGCGGCCGAAACCGATGGCAAAGCCGGTGCCCGTGGCGCGTATCTGGGTCGGAAACACCTGGGCGAGAATGCCGTAGACGCCGACCACCCCGGCATTGGTGAAAAACCCGGCGATCGCACAGATGAGCGACAAGTCGGCGAGCGTCGATTGTCCGCGGCCGAACACCCCGACCAGGATGGTGGACATGACCAGCGCGAACATCGTCAGGTGCTTGAGCGCAAAGCGCAGCGACAGCAGGCCGAGCACGGCCCCGCCGCTGGCGCCGCCAACGTTGGCCCATACCAATACCCCGGCCGCTGATGAGGGCGAAAAGCCCATGTCCACCACGATTTTCGGCACCCACTTCAAAATGAAATAGAACGTCGAGATGTGCAGGAAATAAGCCGCCGTGACCAGCACGGTGACCCGCACCCAGGCGGGACTGAAAATTTCCGTGACGGAGCGCCTGGCCGCGGCGGCGGCGATCACCGGCAGCGCGAGGACGGGCGGGTGCCCCATGCGGCCGAGCCCGTAATTGACCCGCGCGAGCGCGCCCGGCGGCTGGCGCTGACACAGCCAGGACACCGACTCCGGCACGAGCCACAGCACCAAGGGGATGAAAGCCGCGGTCGCCGCGGCGCCAAATCGAAACACCGCGCGCCAGTCGCCATGCCGCAGCAGCAGAGCGGCGATCGAGCCGCCGACGATCGCACCGATCGGATAGCCGATCGCCATCAACGACACATTCAGGCCGCGACGGCGCTGATTGGAAAACTCGGCCGCCACCGCGTTGATGGTCGCCAGCATGCCGCCGATGCCGAGACCGGTGATCACCCGCCACACCGACAGGTCGTAGACCCCGCGGGTGCGGGTCGCCATGAACATGCCGACGGTCATGACGAGGAGGCAACCGAGCAGCGTGCGCCGCCGGCCAAACCGGTCGGCGACGCCGCCGAGCAGCATGGATCCGAACCCCATGCCGATCAGTTCCATGGACAGAACGAATCCCAACGCCGCGCGATCGATCCCCCAGTCGCGGGCGATACCGGGCGAGGCGAAGCTGATGGCGAGCACATCGAAGCCATCGAGCGCATTCAGGCCGACCGTGATCGCCACAACCGCGATCTGGATCGCGCTCATGGGGCTCACCGACAGCGTCTCGCGCGGATCCTGCGCGCGAGGGATCGAATCCGTCACGACGTTCAGATCATCATGCAGACGGATTTGACTTCGGTGTACATTTCGATCGCAACACGCCCATGCTCGCGGCCGATGCCGGATTGCTTGAAGCCGCCGAACGGCATGTTCGGGTCGACCATGTTGTGACAGTTGACCCACACCGTCCCCGCCTTGATGCGCGGAATCAGGCGATGCGCGGCCGACAGGTTATTCGTCCAGATGCTCGCGCCCAGCCCGTAGGGCGTGTTGTTCGCCGCCTTGACCACCTCGTCGAGTTCGTCGAAGCGCTGCGCCACCAGCACCGGTCCGAAGATCTCCTCGCGCACCACGCGCATGTCCTCGCGCACGTTCACGAGCACGGTGGGCTTGACGTAGTAACCGGGGTGCGACGGCGCCTCGCCGCCGGTCATCACCGATGCGCCCTGTTTGCGGCCCGACTCGATGAAGCCGAGCACGCGCTCCTGCTGCTCCTTGGAGACCAACGGTCCCATCTCCGTGGTCTGATCGAGACCCGGCCCCAGGCGGATGCCCGCGGCCGCGGCGCTCACGCCCTCGACCACCTTGTCGAAAATGGAACTGTGCACGTACAGCCGCGACCCGGCGGTGCAGACCTGGCCGGCATTGAAGAATATCGCGCCGGCCGTGCCGCCGGCGACCGCCGCCGGATCCGCATCCGGCAGCACGATCATCGGGGATTTGCCGCCGAGTTCCAGCGACACGCGCTTCAGCGTGTCGGTCGCGCTCTTGTTGATCACCTTGCCGACCTCGGTCGAGCCGGTGAAGGCCACCTTGTCGACCCCGGGATGCGCCACGAGTGCGGCCCCGGTGCTCTCGCCCTCGCCCGTGATGATATTGACCACGCCCGGCGGAAAGCCGGCCTCGCGAATCAGCTCACCGAGACGCAGGGCCGAGAGCGGCGTTTGTTCCGCGGGCTTCAGGACGCAGGTGCACCCAACCGCAAGCGCCGGCCCGAGCTTCCAAGCCGCCATCGCCAAGGGAAAATTCCACGGCACGATCTGCGCCACCACGCCCACCGGTTCGCGCGTCACGAAGGTGTGAAACTTGGTTCCCGGCGGCCCGCCGATCGAGGTCTGCATGGTGGTGCCTTCGATCTTGGTCGCCCACCCGGCCATGTAGCGGAAGTAATCGCGCGTCCCGGGCACATCGATGATGCTCGCCATGAAGCGGGTCTTGCCGTTGTCGATGCTCTCGATCTCGGCGAATTCCGCCGCGTTCTGTTCGATCAGGTCCGCGAGCTTCCACAACAGCGCCTCGCGGCCCGACGGCAGCATGCTCGCCCAGGGTCCGCTCTCGAGCGCGGCACGCGCCGCCGCGACGGCGCGATTCACATCTTCCGCGCCGGCATCGGCCACCTGGCCAATTTCGCGGCCGGTGGCCGGGTCATAGACCTTGATCGTCTTGCCCGAGCGCGCCTCGACCCATTCGTTGTTGATGAACAGACGCGGCTTCATGGCCAGGAATTTGCTGACGGCGGCCGACGGGCTGGGTTGCGCCGCGATGGCGGCGGCAGAAGGATTGATGTTTGCGTTCAAGGCTGTTCTCCACAAGATGGGCTGGCGGTGCTAGGCCACCATGTGGCGTCACTTCCCGCACTCGGCGAGGGGCACCCACGGGCTAGCATCAGGTCTCTTTTTCAGGCGCAACTGTAGCAGGAAGGCGCCCCCTGAACGAAGTGAAATCAGGGCGTCGTGCCGGGCATCCGATGACACACCGCACAGCCCGACACCGGGCCATGGTGCTTCAAGCCGGCCGGCGGATCGCGGTGACACTCGAAACAAAAGCCGTGGAAACGTGCCTCGACGCCCATTTTGAGGTCGCTGCGTGCGCTGCGATGGCAGCGCACGCAATCGTCCCAGCCCAGCCCGTCGGCATAATTGTGATGGCAGATGAGGCAATTGACCATGCCGTGCTTGCCGTGCGGAAAATCGAGCGGCAGGGCCGGGGCGCCGTCGGCGCGCACCCCGGCGGCCGCGGCCCCGAGCAGCGGCTCCCGCAATACACCGTCGACCGGGTGCGGATACAGCAGCGCAACGGCGGCCGCACTCACCACCACCGCGCCGGTCACCAGGTGGCTGTGGCGCCCGAACACCAGCCGCCGGCGCAGCGGCGCATGCGGTCCGGCAGCAACGTCGCGTCCGGCCGTCTCGTCGCGGCGCCGGGCGCGCAGCAGCAGCAACAGGGCCGCGATCGCCACAACAAGCAGCCACGCGCGTCGCCCGGCACCGCCCACATAACGGTGGGTCACGACGACGTGCACGGCGATGAGGACGGTGAGCGCACACCCAAGCACCACGTGCGTGGCCTGAAAATTGCGGTGACTCGCGAACAGCCGCCGGCGCGCGACGTCGCCGGCGCCGAGCACCAGCAGCAGCAGCAGGCACGTGGCCACGATGCCCGCCCACTGATAAAGCGGCGTCGTGGGCTTCAGGTACTCGAGCACGCTGCGGTCGGCGAGGATCAGGCCGCCCGCGTGTATGACGGCGCCGAGCAGCGCCCCCCAGCCGATGAGGGTGTGCGTTCGCAACGACAGCAGCGTCGGGGGCACGGAATCTCGCGGGCGCACCGGTGCGCCCGCGAGCGCGAGGCAGGCCAGGGCGCTCGCGAGCCCGGCGAGTTGCGCAAGCTCCCACCCGAGGCCGGCAAAACCGCTGATGAGCGGGATCCCCACGAGCAGCAGGAGCGCCGCGCCCCACACCGCGTAGCGGGTGTCGAAGCGTCGGGCGTCACTGCGCCGCGTATCGCTGCGCCGGGCGTCGCTACGCTTCACACAGGGCTCATTCGAGCAGCCGCTCCAGCTCGATTTCGCACTGCCGGGCATGCTCGAACCGTACGGCGTGCAGCCCGAGCGCCGCGGCCGCCGCGACGTTCGCCGGCATATCGTCGACGAACACCGTGCGCTCCGCGCTCAACTCGTAGCGCGTCAACAGGTAGCGGTAAATTTCCGGCTCCGGCTTCATCATCTTGATCTGCGCCGAGATGACGATCCCGCGAAACGCCGGCCAAAAACTGTGCCGTTCGCGCAGGTGCCCATAGGTGCCGACCGCCATGTTCGACAGACAATACAGCGGCACCTGCCGGCTCACGAGCCGCTCGAGCAGCGCCACGGTGTCCGCCTTCGGCTTCAGCGACTCGAGCACGGCCGCGAACAAGCCGTCGAGTTCCGCAGCGGGGCGGCGCGTGCGCTGCGCCAGCCGCCGCAACACCTCGAGCTCGCTGAGCGTGCCGCGGTCCAGTTCGCTCCAGTCCGCATGCAGGAACAGCGCCGACTTCACGGCCGCACGGTCGTTCGGATCCGGGTAGTAGGTTTCGAGGATGACATCCGGATTCCAGTCGAACACGACGCCGCCGAGATCGAAGATGACGTTGCGCATCTGCTAAGCCTCGCCCCACACCTCGCGCGCAATGCGCACGACCAGTTCGAGCTTGCGCCACTGCTCCTCCTCGGAGACCGCGTTGCCATGGTGGGTGCTCGAAAATCCGCATTGCGGCGAGAGACACAGCCGCTCGAGCGGCACGTGAACCGCGGCCGCCTCGATGCGCCGCTTGATTTCATCGCCGCTCTCGATCGCCCCCTGCTTGGTGGTCACCAGGCCGAGCACCGCCTTTTTTCCGGCCGGCAAAAAGCGCAGCGGGTCGAACGAACCCGCGCGCGCGGAATCGAACTCCATGAAGAACCCGTCGACCTCCGTCGCGAACAGGGCCTCGGCGACGCTTTCATAGCCGCCCTCGGCAACCCACGAACTCTTGAAGTTGCCGCGGCAGGTATGCAGGGTGATGGCCATCCCGGCGGGCCGGTCACGCAGTGCCGCATTGATGACGCTCGCGAACTGGCGTGGCAGCAATGCCGGGTCATCGCCATTGCGCAGGCAGCCGGCGCGGAACTTCGCATCGCAAAGGTAGGCGAAGGACACATCGTCGAGCTGCAGGTAGGTGCAGCCGCGATCCGCGAAGTGGCGGATGGCCTGACGATAGGCGCGCGCGACGTCGTCCCAGAATTCGGCGAGATCCGGATAGATCGCCTGCGACACCGCGTTGCGGCCGCCGCGCAGATACAGCATGCAGGGGGACGGAATGGTCACCTTGGCGGTGCGCGAAGTGATGCCCTGCAGGAAGGCGAACGGCTCGGTCATGATCGGGCGGCTGCAGCCGACCTTGCCGGTCACCGTCGCCATCGGCGGCTGCTCCTCGGTGCCGCCGAAGCGGTTCTCGCCCGGCATGGCCACGATGCTGACGCCGTCGAGTTCGGCCAGAAAGTCGATATGCCAATAGTCGCGGCGCAGCTCGCCGTCGGTGATCGAATCAAGGCCGATCGATTCCTGCCGCGCGACGAGGTTGCGGATGCAGTCATCTTCGATCTGGCGCAGCGCCGCGGCGGCCAGGGCGCCGCGCTTGAATTGCGCGCGCGCCTCGGCGAGTTCCCGTGGCCGCAGCAGACTGCCGACCTGGTCGGCGCGATAAGGGGGTCTCATATTTTATGCTCCGGTTGGCCGCCGCCACCACCAAACGCCCGCGCCATCACAGGTGCGCACCGCATCTCCGGTGCGCTCGAGTCGGACGAGGTGCGCCATCGCCTCGCCGGTGGCCATGCCGAGCAGGCCTGCGCCGATGGGCCGGGAAAACAGCGCCTCGAACACATCGACCACCCGGCGCGGTTGGCGCAGCGCCTCCTGCAGACGCTCGAGAGCCCGTTCATGCGAGGTCGCGAGCTGATCGAGGCGCCGATGCAGCCCGTGGAAAGGACTGTTGTGCGCCGGCAGCACGAGCACGTCATCCGGGATGCGCCGCTTGAGCGCGACGATCGAATTCTGCCAGTCGGCGAGTGGATCGGCGTCCGGCTCCATCGGGTACACCGACACGTTGGAGGAGATCTTTGGCAGCACCTGGTCGCCGGCGATCAGCAGTTTGAGAGAGGGACAGTACAGACACGCATGCTCGGGCGAGTGTCCGTTGCCGACCACCACCTCCCACTCGTGCGCACCGATGCGCAGCGTCTCCCCGTCGTGCAGGCGGCGGAATGCCTCGGGCAGGGGCGCGATCATCGCGCCGAATGCGCCAAATTTTTCCCGGTACCGGTCGATGGCCGCCGCATCCCAGCCGCAGGCGCGGTAAAAATCGAGTGCCTCGGCCGGCGCCGCGCGCTGCGTATCCGCCGCCATCAAACGGCAGGTGAGGTACTCCAGCCGGCTCATCCACAGCCGCACCTTGAAGCGTGCGGTCAGCCATCCGGCCAAGCCGCAATGATCCGGGTGCATGTGCGTGACCAGCACGCGCGATACCGGGGTGCCGCCCATGGCGCCCGCGAAGGCCGCGGCCCACGCCTCCCGGGTCGGCGCCGAGTCGATGCCGGTGTCGACCACCGCCCAGCCTTCGGGCTCGGCGATGGCCCACACGTTGATCCACGGCAGCGCCGCGAACAACGGCATGCGCATCCACAGCACGCCGGGCGCGACGAGCACAGCCGATCCGTCGCCGGTTTGCGGTTCCTGGGCGATTGGAGCTATCAGGGCCGCACTCCTATTGCGATGCCAGCGCCGCCGGAATGAAATCCTTTTGCACGGCCTGGCGCAGCAAATGCGGCGGCAACAGACCCTGCGCCAGGATGAAGTCGTGGAAATTCTTGGCGACGAATTTCTTGCCCAAGGCTTTTTCGGTTTCCTCGCGCAGCTCGAGCAGCCGCGTATAGCCATAGAAGTAGCTGTTCGCCTGGCCCGGTGCGCGGAAGGTGAAGCGCTCGACCTCCTCGGTGGCAAAGGCGTGCGACAACACGACGTCCTCCTGCAGCACCCGATAGGCGTCGGCCGGCTGGATCTTCCCGGACTGCAGTTCCGGATCGAGGAACGCGCGCGCCGCCCGCAGCAGCCGCAAATCGAGCGACATCAGCTGCCCTTCGGGCGGCATGTAGGGCTTGATCAGAAATTCCGAATACAAGCCCCACCCCTCGGCGTTGGTCGAGTTGAAGGCATATTCGGCACGCGCCATGGACACGCCCTGCTCGACCATCGAATCGAACTGCAATTCGTGCCCGGGCCGGGCCTCGTGGGCGGTCAGGGTCCAGGCCACGGCATCAAAGGTGAAATCGTCGTACCGATCGTCAGTCCCGCCCGTGGCCGAGGGAATGTTGAGCGGCAGGATGAATTCGCCGCGCTGACCCGTGTTGTGCAGGAACGGCGGCGGCTTCATGTGCGGCGCCGGAACCTGCGCGGTTTCCGCCGCGCTCGCGAGCCGGATGATCGCGGGCCGGTTCGGCAGCGTCACGAGCTGCTCCTTGACGATGATCCCTTCGATGTCCTTGAGCCGCTGCTCGTAGAACGGCAGGATCGCCGGACCCGTGATCTGCTGCTTTTTGAGCTCCGCGATGACGTATCGGTAGTCGCTCGAGGGCAGCTTGCGCTCACGCGCGATTTGCGCGGCAATCGGCGCCATTTCCTGCTGGTACTTCACGAACGCCGTATGCGCCATTGCCGCGATCTGCGCCGGAGGGATGTCGATGCCGTATTCCTCGAACTTGAGCGCGTATTGCTCGGGGGGCAGCCGAAAATCCGTGCGGGCGTGCGGCAGCACGTTCGCACGCACCCACGCGTCGTACGCGGTCAGCTGGACCTTGAGTTTGGCGTAGGCGTCCTCCCAACCCGTCAATTGATATTTCTTGAACAAGGTGGCGATCTCGTCGACGTAATTGGAGTTGCGCCCCAATTCCGTTTCGATCTCGTCCTTCGACGGATAGATCACATCCGGCTTGGCCATCTGCTCCTGTTGGCGCTGGAGCAGGATGTCGGTCAGCGGCAGGTACCCCGGTTCGACGCCGGCATATTTCTTCAGCCGCAGCACCGCCGCCGGGCGGCGCTGCGCATCCACCTGATCGTCGAGCAGCGAGCGCAGTCCCTGGAACACGTCCTCGCTCGCGTTCATGAACGGCACCATGCGACGCATGCCGAAGTCCTGCTGCCGGTCCTGCAGGTCGATCGCATCGATGAGGATCTGCAGGTCCTCGGCCACGTAGCGATTCTTCTCCTGCGGCAGCTGCTTCTTGATGGTCGCGATCACGGCATCCCGCTCGGCACGCTCCGCCAACTCGTCCGCCAGGGTCGGCTTGGCGATGTCCGCATCGTACTGGCTCAAGCCCTCCGCGGAACCGTACTCGGGCGAATGGCGCAGATTCACATCGACGAGCATCTGCGTGTAGCGGTTGCTCTGCTCGATCCACGCGGCCGGCCGCGGCGGCGAGTCCGCAGCGGCCGCCTGGACGAGGGCGAAGAGAATCAGAAACAGGGCGGACCGGTTGCGATACATGATCACTCGCTGGGTGGTTGTTTGGCGCGATTGTGACATATCGGTTCGCCGCGCGGTCCTAGCGCAACGCCTCGATCAGATCGCAGGCGCGGCTGAATGCCGAGTCCGCATCCATGCGCCCCGCCACCTCGAGCACACGCTGCTTGACCGCCCGATCGGTGAGCACAGCGCCGATCGCCCGCGCCACGCTGCGCGCACGATAGCCGGTCTGCGCGATGCTGCGCCCCACCCCAAGCCGCTCGATGCGCCACCCATTGTCGAACTGGTCGTGCCCGCTCGGCACGACCAGGTGTGGGATGCCGGCCCGCAGTGTCTGCGCCAGGGTGCCGATGCCGCCGTGATACACGAGCAGCGCCGCCCGCGGCAGCAACTCGCTGAACGGCAGGTACCCGAACGCGGCGACGCCGGGCGGCAGCATGCGCGGCAGCTGCTGCGGGAAGTTGGTGACGAGCATGGCGCGGACTCCGAGTTCGGCGGCGGCGGCGGCCGATTCGCGGAAATAGCGGTGCTGGGTGGCCGCGGCCGAGCCCGGCGTGAAGACGATCGGCGGCGCGCCGGCGCCGAGGAATTCCTCGGCTTCGCGCGGCAGCGGCGCGAGGCCGCCACCGTCCCACAGCGGAAACCCGACCAGATGCGTGTGCGGCGGCCAATCCATCTGCGGCGCGGCGAACCAATCCGGGAAAAAGCCGATGACGCACTGCGGCGAATGAATCCAGCGGTCGAGCACCCGGTGGATGGGTGCCAGCCCCAAGCTCGCACGAAACGCGTTGAGCGGCGCTTTGAGCGCACGATCGATCACCGCCCAATCGGCGAGGCGGAAGAGCGCGCGCTTGAACCACATCGGGTGCGCGGCGGATATGCGCCAGGTGCCCATGAGACCCTGCTCGATATGGCTGCGAATGACCGTGGGCTGTAGATGCACCGTGGCGGTCGGCACGCCGAGCTTGTCCTGCGCGACGCGGGCCCCGAGGGCGATGCTCGAGGCCGCCACCACCGTGTCCGAGTCCGCATGGGCCTCGATCAGCCGGTAGACCTCGGCGACGGACGGCACGATGATGCTGCGCGCCACCACGCCGAAGCCCTTGCGCGCATGCCACAGGTCCGGATCGGCAATCACCGCTTCGGCATCGGCGAGGGTCCCCACCGGCAGAAATCCCAATCCTTGCTGTTCGATCAGGGGTTGGAACAGCGGATTGGTGATGAGGGTCGCCCGGTGACCGCGGGCGCGCAGCGCAAGCCCTAAACCGATGAAGGGGTGCACGTCCCCGGCACTGCCGAGGGTGGGCAACAGCACGTGCACGGTATGGCGACCCGGGGCCTTAGCGGGCGCCCGCGGCAAACCCATCCACGAGGCTCAAGCGTAATCGTCTATGAGCGACTTCGGCGGCCGCGGTCGCTGCGGATCGGCGGCATCGGGGCTCTTGGCTGGCGGTGTGTGCGGTTTCTGGTCCGCGGCCGGCTGGTCGCCCGGCCCGTCCTTGCGGCTGCGTTTGTCCGCGATCGGCAGTGCCGGGTACAACCCGGAATTGCTCAAGCGATCAACTTCGCTCATGGGACCTCGCTTATTCGGACGCGGGCGAGGGCGGCTTCACTTCCGCCTTTGCTTGATCCTTCACCAGTACAGTCGTGTCCAACGCGGTGGGCGCGCGCAATAGTAACTCATTACTGACGTGGCCCGCATCTGCCGATGCGGGGGCGGGAGCCTGCGGCGCGATTTCCTCGAGCACCAGGATGGCGACGCGGCGGTTGGCATTGCGCCCCTCGACCGAATCGTTGGCCAGCCGCGGATGAAACTCCCCGAAGCCGACGATCTCCAGTCGCAGCGGATCGATGCCGTCGGCGGTGAATTCGTGCACCACGCTCGCCGCCCGCGCCGCCGAGAGCTCCCAGTTCGAGGGAAAGGCCGCGGTCTTGATGGGCCGATCGTCGGTGTGGCCCTCGACCCGGATCGGGTTCGGAAAGGGCTTGAGCACGTCGGCGAGCTTGTCGAGCACCGGGGCCGCGGCCGGGGCAAACGCGCCCGCGCCGCTCGGAAACAGGATGTC
>Ga0181534_10000817_pt1 | contig 21500 bp, 20 predicted proteins | sample PEATcosm2014_Bin_37_FD_119758 | JGI IMG/M metagenome (GOLD analysis project Ga0181534, IMG submission 119758) | Peatland microbial communities from MTU Mesocosm Facility, Houghton, MI, USA - PEATcosm2014_Bin17_10_metaG | ecosystem: Environmental > Terrestrial > Soil > Wetlands > Peat | place...
ATGATCGCCGCGAGCAGTCGCGGCCACGGCGTATTGAAACGCGATGGACGATTTTCCCGAACCCGGCGGCCCAATCAACAGCGTGCTGGTGCCGCGTTCGATGCCACCACCCAACAAGGCGTCGAGCGACTCAACACCGCTGACAATTACGGACCGCTGGTAATCGGTTTGATGTTCGGCAGCCACCAGCCGCGGGAACACTTCGATGCCACCCGCTCTGATCACGAAGTCGTGAAACCCACTTGCGAATTCGCTGCCGCGAAACTTGAGGATCTGCAGCTCACGACGAACTTTGCCGTACGCCGGCGCCTGGGACTCGAGCGAAATCACCCCATGCGCGATACTGTGAAGCTGCAGGTCGGGTCCTTCCGCGGTCCGGTCGTCGAGCAACACGACAGTGCAGTCGCGGCCGATGAAGAATTGCTTCAATGCCAGAATTTGACGCCGGTAGCGGAGAGAGTTTTGCGCCAGGAGCCGCAACTCGGACAGCGAGTCGAACACCATCCTGGCAGGTTTGAGCCGCTCGACCGCCTCGAGAACCTTGCGCGTCGTCTCAGTGAGCTCGACCTCCGACGGGTTCAGCATCGTCAAGTCGCTCTCGCCGTCGAGTTCCTCGGCGTTGGCAACGAGCTCAAAAACTTCGATTCCATCGAGCGACCAGCCGTGCGAATCAGCCCCTGCAGCCAGCTCTTCCTGCGTTTCCGACAAGGTTACGTACAGGCATTTTTCCCCGCGAGCCGCCCCCTCCAGCAGGTACTGCATTGCAAGGGTCGTCTTCCCGGCCCCCGGATCACCGTCGAGCAGGTAGAGGCGACCTGGTATGAGCCCGCCACACATGATTGCGTCGAGCCCCGGCACTCCCGTTTCGAACCTTTGACCACCCCGTTTGCTCATAAGCCTCGCCCTGGTGACAACTGCGTCAACTGAGCCGTCATTGCCCTAGGGACAAATGCTTTCCAGGGGTATGGGTTCCTGTCGCGGCAATGGCGAAGGCCGGCGGCGGGGGGCCGCCGGCGCGGGCTCGTGCTTTACAATGGCTCGAGAACGTTATCGTGCGTCAACCGCGTGCGGGAATCATTGCCAGGGTGGCTCGACGCCATCAGTCGGCCGATGGTGGCTACCCTTGCAATTGCCGGCGGCGGCGGAGGCTGCGTTGCCGCCAAATCTGACAGATAACGTCGCCAGCGGCTTGCAGCCGGTGACGTCGAGCGCATGGCATCAATAATGGTGTCGGAGGTCATGTGCCAACCCTCATGTTGTAGGACCCGTTCATGCCGCGCTGGCGACCTGAGTCAACACAAACATCATCAACATGATCCAGCCCAGCAAACGAGCCCGCTCCACCAGTTCGGACGAGCGGTCTTTGCGAAAACGGCGTGAGTCCATCGTACTGTCCTCCACAATTCGATGTGTTACCCAAAACTGGCATCGGCCCGAGCCGTGCTCCGGGCAGGCTCGGGCCGACGACTCATCCTCACATATCATAGTCCCCAGGCGGCGGAGCCGCGCTGCGGCTCGCTTGCTTCGGCGCCTCCGCGATCGAGGCCTCGGTCGTCAAAAACAGCCCAGCAACGGAAGCGGCATTTTGCAAAGCCAGTCGGGTGACTTTGGTTGGGTCGAGAATTCCCAGCTCGATCATGTCGCCGAACTCGGCGTTTGCCGCGTTATAACCAAAGTTGCTGGCGCCCGCACGTACCCGATTCAGCACCACTGCCGCGTCATCGCCTGCGTTGGCTACGATCTGCCGCAACGGCTCCTCCATGGCGCGCGCTAATATCCTGATGCCGTGCGATTCGTCATCATTCCGACCCACGAGTTTTTCGACGGCCGCCACCGCTCGGATCAATGCCACGCCGCCACCTGGGACCACGCCCTCCTCCACGGCCGCCCGCGTTGCGTGCAGCGCGTCCTCCACCCGAGCCTTCTTCTCCTTCATCTCAACTTCCGTGGCGGCACCGACTTTCAGGACGGCCACGCCACCGGAAAGCTTCGCAACCCGCTCCTGCAGCTTCTCCTTGTCATAGTCAGAAGTTGTCTCCTCGATCTGCTGGCGAATACTCGCCACCCGACCCTGTATGTCCGCTGCCTTTCCGGCGCCATCAATGAGGGTCGTATTCTCCTTCTCGACCAGCACTTTCCTGGCTTCGCCCAGGCTGTCGAGGCCCGCCTTTTCCAGTGTCAGGCCGATCTCTTCAGAGATGACGGTGCCGCCGGTGAGGATGGCAATGTCCTGCAACAGGGCCTTGCGCCGGTCGCCGAAGCCGGGGGCCTTTACGGCCGCGACTTTGAGGATGCCCCTGAGATTGTTGACCACGAGTGTGGCCAATGCCTCGCCGTCGACATCCTCGGCGATAATCAGCAAGGGGCGACTGGTCTTGGCCACGGCTTCGAGGATCGGCAGCAACTCACGGATGTTTGAAATCTTCTTATCCACCAGCAGGACGTACGGCTTATCCAGGTCGGCACTTTGTGCCTGCTGATTGCTGATGAAATAGGGCGACAGGTAGCCGCGATCGAATTGCATGCCTTCGACTACGTCGAGCTCATTTTCCAGACCCGAGCCCTCTTCGATGGTGATCACCCCTTCTTTGCCGACCTTGGCCATGGCATCGGCGATGATCTGCCCGATCGCCTGATCGGCGTTCGCGGAAATCGTCGCCACCTGGGAAATGGCGGTCGAGTCCTTGCAAGGAGTCGACAACTTGCGCAGTTCCCCGACCGCCGCGGCGCTGGCCTTGTCGATCCCGCGCTTCAGGTCCATAGGATTGGCGCCGACGGCCACCGCCTTCAGCCCTTCTCGTATGATTGCCTGCGCGAGAACGGTTGCTGTGGTCGTGCCATCGCCTGCTTCGTCAGCCGTGTTGGAAGCCACCTCCTTCACCAGCTGCGCACCCATGTTCTCGAGCTTGTCCTGCAGCTCGATCTCCTTTGCAACAGAGACGCCGTCCTTGGTGATCGTCGGCGCACCGAAGCTCTTCTCAATGATGGCGTTGCGCCCTTTCGGGCCAAGGGTGGCTTTGACTGCGTTGGCCAGAACGTTGACCCCGCGAAACATGCGCTGCCGGGCTTCGTCATGAAAACTGATTTCTTTAGCAGCCATTATTCATCCTCCAATAGATAATGGTATGAAGTGGTGTGGATCGACGTAATCGAGGTTACTTGTCGACGACGGCCATGACATCTTCTTCGCGCATGACGACCAACTCCTCGTTGTTGACCTTGACCTCGGTCCCGCTGTACTTGCCGAACAGCACGCGATCGCCGATCTTGATATCAATGGCCCGGGTCTGGCCGTTCTCCAGGACCTTGCCCTGACCGACCGCGATCACTTTGCCGAACGTTGGCTTTTCACCTGCCGTATCGGGGATCAGGATGCCCCCGCTGGAGCGCTGCTCCTGCGGCTCGCGTTTCACGACCACCCGGTCGTGCAATGGACGAATGTTCACGCTACCTCCTATCTAATTGATTTAAATAGAAATCGTGCTAATCATTGGCACTCGCCGTACCGGAGTGCTAATGATATTCATGGCGCGTTATTCTGCAAGAGGCTCTTGAACCCGATGCCGGGGCCCCTATATGGCGGAATCGGGCGATGCTCATTTTTCAATTTGTTGAAACAGCATGCACACAGAGGAGGAAATGCCATGGCTGTTGTCCGTTATGAACCCTGGAATGTCGTTTCGCAGTTGCAGAGCGAGATCAACCGCGTGTTCGGGAATCTCAATGACACTGATAGCAACAGTGCGACTTCCGAGTGGAGTCCGGCTGTCGACGTCCGCGAGTTCACCGATCGATTCCAACTGCTGCTGGACGTCCCGGGCGTGGAGCCCAAGGACGTCGAGATCACGCTCGATAACGGGATCCTCACGATCGCGGGCAATCGGACGGAAGAGAAGGCGGTTGGCGCCAATGGCACTGAACAACCGCAGCAACAGCGTGTGGAGCGGCGTCTAGGCCGTTTCCACCGGCGTTTTATTCTGCCGGATACGGCAGATGCGGAAAACGTGAATGCGAGCGGCCGCAATGGCGTTTTGGAAATTGTGATTCCCAAACAGCCGAAGGCTCAACCTCGCCGCATCGCAGTGAGGTAAAAGCGGTCAGCGCCATCCGCTGCGGTGCGTCGCGTGGACGTACGAATGGGCGGGCCGAGCGGATGGCGTCTACCGAAGAAGCCTCACCCACGTGAGTCGCGGAGGGCTGCCGTCGAGAGTTACCTCCCGGCGGACGATCCTGCGTTACTGCGCGGAGGAGTTCGTTAGGTTCGTATCCTCCAGCTCGTTTGAGCGGGCGGGCTCCAGGAACTCATCTATACCGCGAAACCGCGCGTACTCTTCAGCATATCTCGCTGTGAGATGGGCTTGTTCGGCGGCGGAAAGCTTTTTGAGGTCCAGAAAGCGATCGTTTTCCTCTTCGTATACATGATGCGCGACCGCTCCACGAACGTGCTCGAGCTTGTCTTCAAACTCCTGGCTCAGGGGATCCAGATATTCCAATTCCCCCAGGTTGGCCTTGGCCCCAGCCTGCTCGGTATAGCCAGCCGTGCCGTGCATCTTGTGGCCGAAGTGAATGAGTGCAGGGTAAATAACCGCCTCCTCCGCGTTCGCATGAGCGCTCAACAACACGGCCAGCTCCATCAGGGCGGCGCGGCGGGTCGCACTCTCCCGCGCTGCTTTGACATCGGCAAAGGCAGCGTCAATTTCTTCATGATGATCGAGAATCTCGGCAAACCAGTCGTCGGCGCCAGCGACAGCCCGCGCTTTGGCGTGCGCTTGGCGACGCGCCTCTTCGCTTTCAGGAGGGGTAACGGCGGCCACGACTTTATCCAGGATAGACATTTTGGGAACCTCAGTGAGTTGTGTAATCACTGAGAAGCAAGACAGATGCCGCTCCGACAATGCACTAACATAAGTTACGCAGGCAAGGTGGCGCGCGCCTCATGCCGGCGCAACCAAGGTACCAGATCGTGCCCGGGCATCGCCTTCGCGAACAACCACCCCTGCACGAACGTGCACCCGAGACCGCGCAACAACTCCAACTCCCGACTGGATTCCACGCCTTCGGCCACAGTGATGAGCCCCAGCTCGCGGGACATTTCCAACGCAGAGCGCAGCATGATTTGCATGTCTTCGCGCTCAAACACGGTGTGAATGAACGACCTGTCGATCTTCAACTCGGTAAATGGAATCTGCGCCAGTTGCTGCATGGAGGAAAAACCCGTTCCATAGTCATCGAGCGCGAGCCCGAAGCCCCGCAGCCGCAACTGGTTCAGCACCCGCAGCGCCACGGCGAGCTCACGCAGCAGCGATGACTCGGTCACCTCGAATATTATGCGCTCGGCGGCAATGCCATAAGTCCGTTGCAAGCCCACGATCTCCTGCACCAGGCCCGGACGATCCAGCATCATTGGCGAGAGATTGATCGCGACCGAGATATCAACACCCTGCGCGTTCCATTCAACTGCCTGCAACAGCGACTGATGAATGACCTGCAGCGTCAGTTGATTGATCAGGTCGTGCCGCTCCGACAAGGGAATGAAAGCATCGGGAAATATCAGACCGAGTTGCGGGTGCTGCCAGCGTGCCAGAGCCTCCACGCCACGCACCGCGCCGCTGCTGATTTCAATCTTCGGCTGATAGTGAACGCAGATCTCGTTGCGCTCGAGTGCAATGCGCAATGCCTCGACATCGACCTCCATGGCGTGCGGGGATGGCTTGGGTGACGCCGGCAGCTTTTGCCAATTCTGCAGTACCTCAGCCAGCGCCTCACGCGTCAATGGCTTCTGTGCCTTGGCTAAAATGCGTAGCCCCAGCACATTCCCCATCTGACACACTGACTGAATCAGGGCCCGCTCACGGGAAGAGGCCACGACGATCGGGATATCGATGCCTCGCTCCCGTAATTGCGCGAGCAGCTCAGGCCCATCCATGGTCGGCATTTCCAGATCCACGATCAGTAGGCACGGCGGATGGGGCAGCGAGTCCAGCAGCGCCAGCGCCTCGCGCCCATTGCCCGCTTCGTAAATAGTTGCAACGCCCAACTCACGACACAACTCGACACCATGACGGCGCTGCACCGAACTATCATCGACGAGCAGAACCGAGTCCGCGGGAGCGGATTGAGAGGATGAGGCGGCGGAACGTTGCATTGCAGTCACTCGTTTAATACCGTGGCGTCGCGGGGCGGCTCAGGACAGCTTCCGGTAAATGGCAGGCGCAACCATTTCCACCGACTCGCTCACCCCGACCATGCTGTCCGAATGCCCGACCAACAAGTAGCCTTGCGGTTTCAGCACGGTCAGGAGGCGGGCCACGACGTCTCGCTTGGTCTGCGCATTGAAATAAATGAGAACGTTGCGCAGAAAAATCACATCGAACATGCCGATCTGCGGAAACGGCGCATTGAGGTTGATCTGCCGAAAGCGCGTTCTGCTGCGCAGATGCCGCTCGACGAGCAAGGTGCCGTTGTGTTCGTCCTGACCGCGAAGGCAGAAGCGCTGTAGATAAGCTGGCGGGATATGCGAGATGCGTTCGGTGGAATAGTGTCCGGCGCGGGCGCGCTTCAGCACCCGGCTGCTGATGTCCGAAGCCATCACCTCCCACTGACCCGGGATGCAATCCTCCAACACCATTGCAATGCTGTACGCTTCCTCGCCGGTCGAGCCGGCCGCGCTCCACACGCGGAACTGCGAGCCGGCGGTGCGTTTACCGGTGACCAGGCGGCGCAGAAATTCGAAGTGCTTGGGCTCGCGAAAGAAGTAAGTTTCGTTCGTGGTGAGCAGGTCCACGGCGACCTGCAGCTCCGGCGACTCACCGGCGCTCAACAGCCGCAGGTACTGCGAATAACTGGACAGTTGATGAGCCGCCAGCCGCTTCGCCAGCCGCCCGCTCACCAGCGCCTTTTTACTATCCGGCAGCGAGATCCCCGCCCGTCCGTAAATAAAGCGCTGGAACTGGGCGAACTCGCCGTCGGTGATGGTGGGCATCGTCTCCATTAAGCAGTGGAACTCTCAGGCGCATCCGCCAGAGCGGCGAGCTCATCGGCCGCCAGCATCCGATTGACATCGAGCAGGATCACAAACCGCCCGCCGACCTTGCCCATGCCCTGCACGAATTCAGCGCGAATGCGCATTCCGAAGCTCGGGGGCGGTTCTATTTCAGTGGCCGGGATATCGAGCACGGCATTGACCGTATCAACGATCACACCGATCACGTGTCGCTGAGCTCCCGACTCAACCTCAACAATGACGATACAGGTGCGCTTGGTCACCGGGCTCGCCTGCTTGCCGAAACGCACCGACAGGTCGAGAACCGGGACCACCGCGCCGCGCAGATTGATCACCCCGCGTACGTAATGCGGGCTCATCGGTACGGCGGTGGGGTGGCTGTACTCGATGATTTCCTTGATCGCCAGAATACCGATGGCATAGACATCGGCACTCAACACGAAAGTGAGATATTGCTGTACGTGCCCAGCATCACCCGCCTGCGCCGGCGCGGATACGGCCGGCGGACGGGTGGAGGGCTGGATGTTTGGCTCGCTCATCTGGAATCTCCTGTGCAGACGTTCAGCCAAACTTGACGAACTTACCCTCGTCCAACACGGCGTCGGTCTCCTCGTCCGTCAAGGGCTTCGCACTCGGCTGCGACCTGAGCGGCACAACCGTACGGACCGACGACTTCCTGCGCACGGCTTGGCGCTTGCCGTCGCCAACCTTGAAGAACGACATGGTCGCCTGCAGTTGCTCGGCTTGACCGCTCATTTCTTCCGCTGTCGCAGCCAGCTGCTCCGATGCCGCGGCATTCTGTTGAGTGGTCTGGCTCAACTGCGTCACCGCGGAGTTGATCTGTGAAACGCCCGTCGATTGTTCCTGGGAGGCTGCGGATATCTCCTGCACGAGGTCGGATGTCTTCTTGATGCTCGGAACCATTTCGCCCAGCAGCGCACCAGCTTTCTCCGCAAGCTCCACACTGCCTGTGGCCACGGTGCCGATTTCCTGAGCCGCTATCTGGCTACGTTCGGCAAGCTTGCGTACCTCCGCGGCAACGACCGCAAACCCTTTCCCGTGCTCCCCCGCCCGCGCAGCTTCAATCGCCGCGTTCAACGCCAGCAGGTTTGTCTGATAGGCAATGTCGTCGATGATGCTGATCTTCTGCGCGATCTGCTTCATCGCCGTCACGGTCGCCTTGACTGCCTCGCCGCCCTCGGCCGCGTCGCCGGCGGCCTTGGTGGCCATGCCGTCCGTCACTTTCGCGTTCTCCGTGTTTTGAGCGATCGATGCGGTCATCTGTTCCATCGAGGCACTGGTCTCCTCGACTCCGGCCGCCTGCTCACTCGCTGCCTGAGACAGCGATTGTGAGGTACTACTGACTTCCTCCGAAGCACCCGCCAGGGCGTCGGACGCCGAATTGACATCAGTAATGATGGAAGAGAGTTTCGCGACCATATCGCGCACGGCGGCGAGCATGCTGCTGTCATCGCCCTTTTTGACCTCAACCGAAACCAAGAGGTTGCCCTCGGCAACGGACTGCAAAACGGAGGCAGCATACGCCGGCTCGCCACCTAGCTGCTGCAGAATGCTGCGTGTAACCACAATACCGGCCAAGGTCGCAAGAATGACAGCCAGTACGCCGAGGCTGAGCATCAGGTTACGCGAGCTCGCATAGGTTGCATGCGCCTTAACGGCTTCCTGATCGTTGAGATCTGATTCGAAGTCCGCAAGTTTCAACATGGTTTCCTGCATGGCTTTGTTCCGTTGCGCCACGCCGGAGGACAAGTATTTGAACGCCTCGTCGTTCTTGTTAGCCAATCCCAACGTCGCGACCTTGTCGAAATCCGGCTGCAGATCCTGCCACTGCTTCTTGATCGAAGACATCAGGTCCTTTTCCGTCGGCGTCGTGCTTGCGATATCGAGAAACATCTTTTCGAGAGCATTGGACTCGGTGCCGACGGTCTCGATCGCCTTGCGAAGCCTCTCGTATTCGGGCTTCATCTGCGCATCGTCGGTGAACAAAATCAAATTGCGCAGCGCCACGGAGATTTCGAAAGCCTCGGCACGCATCGCCAAGGCGTGCTTCATCTCAACATTGTTTTCGTCGGTGATCGTACGAAGGCCTTCGTTCAGCTGCGCCAGCCGTAAGATGCCGACCCCGATGACACCTGTCAGCAGTATCAAAACGACGCCGAAGGCCAGCGCCAGGCGGCTGCTCACTTTCATATCGGAAAACATGATCTACTCCTGAATGAATTTAATGCTGGGTCGGACGCGCGTCGCGAGCCCGGGTGACAGCCTGCTGCACGAGCGCGGGCACATCGAGAATCAATGCAACTTCGCCGGTGCCGAGAATGCTCGAGCCGCTGACGTAGTCGACGTTGCGAAACAACTTGCCGAGCGGCTTGATCACGGTCTGAAACTCCCCGAGCAACGCATCGACCACGATGCCTGCGCGTGTTCCGGCGTGTTTCACCACCACGACACTCGGTCGCCGCACGGGCGCCTCCGCCGTCCCGACCAGCTCTCGAAGCGGGATGAACGGCAATACCTGACCGCGCAAATTCGTGAAGTTGTGCCCGGCTTCGGGGTTGAACTCGATGCACTCCTCAATGGCATCCAGCGGCAGCACGAAGTTCGACTTACCAACCGAAACCTGGAAACCGTTGATGATGGCAAGTGTCAACGGTAGGCGGATCGTCACGGTAGTGCCTTGGCCTTCCACGCTGTTGATTGTCACTGTGCCGCGCAAGGCAGTTATGTTGCGCTTCACTACGTCCATTCCGACACCACGCCCAGAAAGGTTCGTGACGCTGTCAGCCGTCGAGAATCCAGGCTCGAACACGAGATTGAAGATCTCCGCATCGGTGAGTACCCGGTCCGGCTGGATCAGGCCTCTCTCCAGCGCCTTCGCCAGGATTCTCTCCCGGCGCAGGCCACCGCCGTCGTCCTGCACCTCGATCACGATGCTTCCGGAGTCATGATAGGCGTTCAGAGTGATGGTCCCGCCGCCGGATTTGCCGCGCTCGCGCCGGATCTGCGCAGACTCGATTCCATGGTCCATGGCGTTACGCACCAGGTGCGTCAGCGGATCGCCGATTTGATCGACAACCGTTTTATCGAGTTCCGTCTCTTCGCCACGCACAGCCAGGTTTATCTCTTTACCCAGCTCGCGCGAGACGTCGTGGACAACTCGCCGGAACCGATCAAAGGTACCGCCGATTTTCACCATTCTGAGTTGTAACGCGCCCTCGCGGACCTGTTCTACAAGGGTGCTGAGAGTTGACGTACGCTCTTCCAGCTCACTGCTGCCGCCGCGTCGAGCCAGCATGTTGACTCCTGCCGCAGCAATTATCAGCTCGCCGATCCGCGTTATCAGGGAGTCGAGCTTGCCGGCGTCCACCCGAACAGATTGCGGCAGAATAGTAGCGGACGTGGGAGCTTCGCGCTTCGCGTTGCCCGGATGGACGGGCTTGTCCGCGGCGGGCACAGCCTCTGCGGGCGTGACCACACTATGCTCCGAGTCGGTGCCGATCTCGGTAATCTCGAGCTTGCAGTCCTCGCGTACAAAATCAAAGGCTCCCACAATGCGTGAGCGCGGCTCGCTCGTACGCAACTCCATCCGGAATCCGAGGTAACAGGTTTCCGGCTCAAACGAACCCGCCTCCGGCAAAGTGTCATCCAGGACCTGAATCTTCAGAACCTCGCAGAACGTGCCCAGGTATCGAACAAATCCAAGGGGATCCATGCCCGCGGCCAACACGCCTGGAGAGAATCGAACCGACAGCTGCCAGTCGCAATGCTTAGTCGCACTCTCGTCCGGGCTCGCCGGGTGAGCATCGAGCGCACCACCATTGCCATCCGGCTTTTCCACGCTCTTGGCCGCTGTTGGCGCGACATTAACCACACGTCCTAACCCCGCGAGCAGCTCCTGACCACGTGCAACCTGCGCCGCGTCAGGGGGCATGTCCGTGCCGACGAGTGAAACCAGTGACTGGATGTGATCCTTGCACGACAGCAGCAACGCAACCAGCTCGCCGCTCATGGCCGTCTGGTTCAGGCGAACCTTATCGAGGACGGTCTCCACCACATGCACGAACGACACGATGTCATTTAAGCCAAACAGACCCGCGGAACCCTTGATCGTGTGGGCACTGCGGAAAATCAGGTTGATCGTCTCGGGTGTCGCGGAGCTAGCGCTGCACTCCAGTAGTGCCGCCTCCATGTCGCGCAGGAGATCGGCGCACTCAGCAATGAAACCCGGAAGTGCCTCATTCAGATTCATGGAAGGGCTCCCGCTGAGGGCGCGTCAATCAGCGTGCTCATCTGTACGAGCTCCAAGACGCCGCGCACGGGCGAACTCGGTGCGACAATCCGCAACTCGCGACCCAGAGCCGCCGCCTGACGTCGCGCGACGAGAAGGATCTGCAAGCCCGCGGTATCCATCTCCGAAACCTTTGACAGATCGAGCAGCTCGGTTGCCCCGCGCTCAGCCAGTCCGTCCAAGACCAGCTTGCTCACGGCGGCAGCCGTATACACGGTCATCTCCCCCTCGATGCTCATTCGCTTTCCCCTGCAACGGACCTGGCGTTTCATGGATGTTCACAACTCGTGACGATCGGTGGTTTGATCAAGTTTACGGTGGGAGCGACCGACTTCTACCCGTCACTTTACTCCAGGGGTGCCGCCCGCATTGTGACGCTTACCAGACTGCAACTCGAAATTAATGTAGCAACTTCACAGCAACTACAACTAAAGGCGGATCCAGTCACTTCGCCGGCGGTTCAGCCAACCGCCCGCAGAGCAGCCGCATCCGGTGGGAAAGCGACTGCCGTGTTGCGCAGCACCATTCCGCAGGCGTCTACCGCCAATGGCGGGCTGAAGTAGTACCCTTGAATATACGTGGTTCCCAACTCACTCAACCGCCGTGCCTGTTCCGAGGTTTCCACGCCCTCCGCCACCGTGGACAATCCCAAACTCTGCGCCATCCGAATAATGGCCCGCACGATGGCTTCGTCGGCGCCGCTGGACTCTATATCGCGCACGAAAGCACGATCGATCTTGAGGCAGTCCACGGGCAGTTGTTTCAAATACGCGAGGCTGGAGTATCCGGTACCGAAGTCATCGACCGATACCTGTACGCCCATTTGCCGGATCTCGTTCAAGTGTTGCAAACGCTTGTCCGACCCCGCCATGAATACGCTTTCCGTAATCTCGATACGCAGCAACGAAGGTGCGACCCGCTCCTGCCGCAGCGCGTTACTCAACACTTCGACCAGGTTGTGCTGTTCCAATTGGATTGAGGATACGTTGACTGCGACCGGCACCACTGCCAGACCGGCTCGGTCCCATTCCCCAATCTGCCGGCAGGCCTCCCGGATGACGAAGGCCCCGATTTCGCAGATCTGTCCGGTCCGCTCCGCGATGCCAATGAACTTCAGTGGCGGCACTTTGCCCTTGATCGGATGGTGCCAGCGGATCAGAGCCTCGAGACTCGCCACACGTTGAGTTTTGGGATCTACCAACGGCTGATAGTCGAGATAGAATTGGCCACGCTCGATGGCCTCGCGCAATTCGGCTTCGAACTCCAGCCGCTCAGTTACACGCTGAATCATCTCGGTCGTGAATACCGTGTATGAATTCTTGCCGGCTTCCTTCGATTCATACATGGCGATGTCGGCGTTCTTCAATAGGGTTTCGTACTCGTCACCATCCTCGGGGTATACGCTCACACCTATGCTGGCTGTCACCTTCAAATGCTGACCGGTCACCTCAAAAGGCACGGCAAGCTCCTCACAGATCCGCGCCGCTATTTTGTCTGCGCTCCCACGTCCGCGCAGGTCGCCGGCCACCACGACGAACTCATCGCCGCCCATCCGGACGATCAGATCGTCCGATGACAGGCAGCTTCGTAACCGCGCCGCCGCGAGGCACAGCAGCTTGTCGCCGTGGGTGTGACCCCTCAGGTCATTAATCTTCTTGAAATTATCCAGATCTATGTACAGAAACGCCGCGCGGCGCTGGCTGTGCTCAGCTGCTGCAATGATCTGCGGAAGGCGCCGTTCCAGCCCGAGGCGATTCAACAGTCCGGTCAGCATGTCGTGATGCGCCAGATGCGCGAGTTGGTCCTGATTGTGGACCAACTGCCGTTCCGCACGGCGGCGCGCTGACACATCGCGCAGCACGAAGCTGGTGACCTCCCGATCATCGAGATTGAGCGGATTTGCCGTCACCTCGACGTCGATAAACCTTTTATCTTTACATCTGACGAGGAGTGTCCGATCAACCGCCGCGGCCGCATGCGTTTCCGCATGAACGGGCTTCAGCACATCGCCATCGCAGGCGAAGAACAGCTCGTCAATGTCGGATCCGACCAATTCGTCAAGGGGAAATCCAAGGGTATCGGTTGCCGCCGGATTCGCCTCCAGAATCCGGCGCGACCGGGTATCTACCAGGAGCATGGTCTCCTGCGCCTGTGTGATCACTGCCCGGAAGCGCCGCTCACTGGCGACCTTCGCTGCCACCACTCCTTCGACGTACAGCATCAAACCACCGACACTGAACGCGAAAATAGTCACTACGATACTGGTCATCAGAACCAGGGAGCGGCCTGTCTGTTGGCCGAACGACAGCAAGGCACGCGGAATATCCGTCGCCAGGACTGCAACTGGCATACCGCCAGAATCTCTCAATACCTGATAGCCCGTGAGGAGAGAGTCGCTGGCGGGTATCAGGACTCGACCCGCGCCCCCCGGCGCGGAGTGCCAGAGCGCCTGCGCAGCGACCGGCAGGCTCGCGGTCGAGCTACCAGACAGATACAGGTGCAGCGACAACTGACTCGTTCGCCGTGCTCGGGCCACGATACGCTCGTCGATAAATCGGGCGAACACGAGTGTTCCGCGCGACTCGCCGTACTCACTCGTTGGCAGGACCTCGAACGCCGCCGCCGCCAGCAGTCCATGCGGCGTCTTGACCAGTCGCTCCATGTTGGCTGCCTGGGGCAGCGCGAGGAGGTCACCTAGCCTGCTCCGCATCAGGTCCTTGATCGACGCATCGCCGGCGACCGCGAGCGTCACGCCAGTGCCGGCAGCCTGCAACGAAAGCAACTCTCTGCCGTCTGAATCCAGCATCCACACCCAGTCGACACCCATGTTAGCCAACACGCCCGGAGTGAGATTGGAATCAACGAAGTGGGGGTCGTGGGTGCGCGCGAATTCGTAAGACACGTCCCAATGAGCATAATCGTGGGCGCTGATCACCAACTGACTGAGATCGGCGTCGAACGCTCGCAGCGCCTGGTCCTGACTACGGCTTCCCTGGCCTGTCTCCAGCTCGGAAAAGCTGTGCGAAATGACAGCGCGTATCGCTACGCTCAGCAGCGCAACCAACATGATGGCGACAGACGTTACGATCAGCAGAATGACCATGCGCCGGCGCACTGGGGTCTTAAACGGCATCACGGTCACCCGCTGTCTGCAGCACCTGTCCTGCCGATCGGGGCCAACTAGTTTGCTGCCGGTTTCTGCAGGGCCGCGCTCTGCGCTGTGCCGCTCGGCGCCACGCAGACGGCCAGCGGGGATTGCGGCAACTCTTCATGCAGACGGATCATCTGCAGCAGCAGCTCCTTCGACAGTACCGCCTTGTCTGACTGCTCCTGCTCAATCAACAGCTGCAGCAGCGTTCGATTGGTGACGTCGCTGCTGTCGCGCTGATCCACGACCGAGAAATCAATCTGTTGCATGACCAGGTCGAGAACATCAGCCAGTGTTATGTAGCGCCGCTGCGTGCTGTCATATAGACGCCGACTGGCGGACTTCGTGATGGTGCGGCTTCCGGTCATCGGCAGTTCCTCCAGCTTTGGTAGCGGTTTTTAATTATCCGCTCCCGTGGGCTGAACAAAAGCTGGGCGCGGCGGATTCGCGACGTGCACACTCTCGTAGTTTCCGCAATCGCAGCAGCTCAGCTGCTGCGCGTGACGTCCATTGAGTCGGCGATCATGCGAATTCGGGCCGCGATTTCGAGGAGTCCCAGCACTTGGGCGGCCGCGCCGAGCTGCACCGCCTCCCGGGGCATCCCCCAGACAACGCTGGTAGCCTCATCCTGAGCGATTGTTGGAGATCCCGCGTCGCGCATCTCCTTCAAGCCCACAGCGCCGTCTTTGCCCATGCCGGTGAGGATCACGCCGATCGCATTCCGCCCTGCTTGCTGCGCCACGGAACGAAACAGCACGTCTACACTCGGCTTGTGTCGGTTCACAGCCGGCCCGTCATCCAATTTGCAGACGTAGCGAGCGCCATCGCGCACGAGCAACAGGTGCCGATCACCGGGGGCGATGTAAACGTGCCCCGGCAGAATCTGCTGGCCCTGCTCTGCCTCATATACCGTCATCTGGCAGCATGCATCCATGCGCCGTGCGAACTGCGTGCTGAATGCCTTCGGAATGTGCTGGGTGATGACAATTCCCGGAGTATCGGCCGGCAGCCTGACCAGCACGTCCTTGATCGCTTCGGTACCGCCGGTCGAAGCGCCGATCGCAATGATGCGGTCGGTGGTCCGCAAATGGCGCGGAGGCGCCGCTTTTGCAAGTACCGCTTCAGCGCTGTATCGGGGAGAGACATCTGCGGTGCTCGCACTACCGGTGTACGGTCTCACCCTGGCCTTCGCTGCGGACTTGATTTTCGCCGTCAATTCTTCTGCGTAGTCGCCCAACGTTGCGGCAAGGTCGACCTTTGGCTTCGGCAAATAATCCACGGCGCCCACCGAAAGGGCATCAAGCGTCACTTCGGCGCCATGCTCGGTCAGCGACGATACCATCACCACCGGCATCGGACGCAGCCGCATCAAATTCCGCAGGAAAGTTACACCGTCCATCTTGGGCATCTCGACATCCAGCGTCAGTACGTCTGGATTGAGTTGTTTGATCTTCTCCCGCGCCATGTAGGCATCGCTGGCCGTGCCGACGACCTCGAGATCCGCATCAGCTGCGATCAATTCGGTGAGCACTTTGCGAACCAGCGCGGAATCGTCAACAATCAAAACCTTCACGCGCTGCTTGCTCATTTTCACTGTTGCGCTCATCAGAACAGCTCCACGTCGTTGCCAACCGGCTTGCGCCCCAGGTTGGAGAGATAACGGCTCTCGACATCAGCCACGGCGCCGCGCTCCAGGCTGCGCAGCCGGAACATCGACACCCGGCCGGTCAGCGGAAAGTAATGGACCCGCCGCGGGTACGTGTCGCCGACGTCCTCGCCCACGAGTGCCAGCCCTTCGACGCGCAGCCAATTCCGCGCGAACTCCACGTTTCGCTGGCCAACGTCAGTCAGCGAGGCCAGAATCTGTCCCCCGCCCACCAGCTTCACTTCCAGGCGCTCGCGGCGCGCCCCGAGTTTCAACAGATCATTGATGAGACTCTCCATTGCAAACGAACCGTAGCGCGTGGAAGTGCCACCTTTGCCATCCAGCCAGGAGCTGGATCCCTGCGTAATGTCTTCCGGCAGCAGGAAATGATTCATTCCTCCGGCTCTCAAAACCGGGTCGCGCACACACGCGGAAATACATGAGCCCAACACCGTGGTGATGACCTCGTCGCTGCGTGTCACGTAATACTCGCCAGGCATGATTTTTATGGACCAGCGATCGCTCTGCCGGTCCCAACTGCGCCGCACATGCTCGAATCCGGGCAATACCGGCGGTGGCATCTGAGCCGCTGGGCCCTGTTTTAAGTCAGGCGTCACGAGTCAGCCCCGCAGTACGCTCGGTCATCCATACTAAAATAACTCTATTGAGCCCCGCGCGGCGTGTTCGTCGAGCGCGTGCACACCAGTCGATTGAATGCGTCCGGGCGGTGGAATCATGGCATCCAGCAGTTCGCGCTGAGCATCGGTGATCAAGCGTTCGCGCAGTACGCTGCGCAAACCTTCCCATGCATCGGCATTGCCGTCACGTGGGTTGCAAAGTTGTTCGGCGGCCCCGTCGAGGTAATTCCCAACGTGGTGCAGGTGCTGTACCAGCCGGTCGTAGAATTGTAGTTGAACGATACTCCCGCGGACGTGTTGTTCCAACTGCAATAGCCTGTTTTCGAGCACAGCTCTGGACGCCTCCTCCACAACGCTGTCAGAGCCACCCGTCCCCAGCGCCCGCAACTCGGCCAATCCGACAGCCATAGCCTCGATGAGTGCACCCAATTCCTCAACGGCGGGTTGAGCCTCCCGCACCGCAAGCTCAATCTGAGTAACCGACGCGGCGATCGCCTGCGCCGCATCGTTATAATCAAAGGCATGCATCAGCGGCTCGATCAAGTGACGATTCGGGCGATGGTGGCCAACAGGCGCTCGGGGCTGAAGGGCTTCACAACCCACCCAGTCGCGCCCGCCGCCTTGCCTTCGAGCTTTTTCTCCACGCTGGCTTCCGTGGTGAGCACGAGCAACGGCACTCCGCGGTAGTGCGGGAGCATGCGCAGCTCACGCACCAGAGTGATTCCATCCATGTTAGGCATGTTTACATCGGTGATAACGAGATCCACAGCGGCCTGCTCTCTCGCCAGCTCCAGAGCTTCACGCCCATCGCAGGCTTGCAACACCTCGTAGCCTGCGCTTTTGAGCGTCACCCCGACCATCTGCCGCATGGAAGGCGAATCGTCTACTGCGAGTATCTTCGTCATTTACGTGTGTCTGCCGGTCTAGAACTCACGCCAGTCCCCATCACCGCCGTTGGCTACTGCCTTCACACGTGGGGGCGGCGCCGCTTCCGACTGCACAGCTCGGGACGACTGCTTGGCGGCTTGGTTCGGCTTGCCATTGAAGGGCCGCGTCGGGGCGCGCCGATCGGCAATCGAAGTGGGTTTCGAGTCCGTATGCGCCGACGATCCCTCCTGCTGTGAGTCGCCGACCTCATATCGACTCATCATCGTCGTCAGATCTCTCGCCTTATCTGCCATCGACTGAGATGCCGCAGTAGCTTCTTCGACGAGCGCGGCGTTCTGCTGCGTCATTTCGTCCATCTGCATGACGGCCTTATTGACCTGTTCGATACCCGATGACTGCTCCCGGGATGCCGCCGAGATCTCCGCCACGATGTCGGACACCTTCTTCACAGAGAGCACGATCTGCTCGAGTGTCTGGCCCGACTGGGTCACCAGCAACGAACCATCTTCCACCTTGCGCACCGAGTCCTGAATCAGCTCCTTGATTTCCTTTGCCGCCGTGGCTGATCGGCCTGCGAGGCTGCGCACTTCAGTGGCGACGACTGCGAAGCCGCGGCCCTGCTCGCCCGCCCTCGCTGCCTCGACTGCGGCATTCAGCGCCAGCAAGTTGGTCTGGAAGGCGATCTCATCGATCACGCTGATAATGTCCGCGATCTTCTTTGACGAATCGTTGATGTCGGCCATCGCCTTTACGGCATTGCCGACGACCGCGCCACCTTTCTCCGCCTGGTCGCGTGCGGCCGTTGCGAGCTGGTTTGCCTGGCCGGCATTGTCGGCGTTCTGCTTCACCGTCGACGTCATCTCTTCCATCGAGGAGGCCGTTTCCTCCAGCGATGAGGACTGCTGCTCGGTTCGCTGGGAAAGATTGGCATTACCCTGCGAAATTTCTTCCGCGCCCCGCAATACCTCGGCCGCCGCCGTCTTCACATTTGAAACGATGTCGGCAACGCTTCCCAGCAACGCGTTGATGGCTTCCGCAAGCTTCTGCAGATCCCTGCTCTTGCCGGTGGTATCGAGCCGACGTGACAGGTCACCAGTCGTGGCCGCTTTGAGAATTAACTCGGTCTCCTCGACAGACTCCTCCATCTGCCGGTTCAACTCAACCTGCTCGGTCACGTCGGTCGCGTACTTGACCACCTTATACGGCTTACCGTGGGCATCGCAGACCGGGTTATAGCTCGCCTGCAGCCAGACTTCCTTGCCGCCTTTACCAATGCGCTTATACTTCCCGGCGTCGTACTCACCGCGACCCAGCTTCTCCCAGAAGCGCCGATATTCGTCGCTCGCCCGATAGGCGGCGTCGATAAACATGCTGTGGTGCTGGCCCTGCACCTCTTCGAGGCGATAACCCACTGCGTTCAGAAAGAGCTCATTCGCGTTGAGAATCCTGCCGTCGATCGCAAATTCGATGACCGCCTGAGACTTCCCGATGGCGGCGATCTGCCCTGCATAGTCGACGTTGAGCAGGCGTTCCTTGGCATCAGCCCATTCGACTATCGTTCCGAGGCGTTGGTTTTTTTCGTCAAATAGCGGAGTGGCGATCAGGTCAAAGGCCTTGGTCCCAATCCGGATCATTGCCCGGTGAACAGTCGACAGCCGCGCCAGCATTCCTCGTTGATGACTCGGATTCTTGTGAAACGCATCGATATTGCGCCCCAGCAATGTGGCAACACTGAAACCGGGCAGCTCCCGTTGCAGCTCCGGCTCGGCCTCCAGAAGCAGCGCTTTGACGCCGCTGTTCATATACGTAATGTTTAGATCAACATCGGCGATCATCACGCTCGCAACCATGCAATCCAGCGCCGTCAATCTCGGCATCAACGCCGCCGGTATACGCGCACTTGCGGCAGCCTCGCGCGGTTTCGGCGCCCGTGTTAGTTCTCGCTTCTTCACCATGACAATGATTCCTCTACTTTTGAGTTGAGAATGAGCCGGGCTGTCAGGCAGCCGCGGCGCTCTGCATTGGTTCCTGCTCGGACAGCATCCCCGGCAGTTGCGCACCGATCAAACGATCGATATCGAGCAACACAACCATCCGTTCGGCGACCGGCAGCAATCCCCTGATATATCCAGTAGCTTCGCGCGACCCTATATCCGGAGCAGGTTTTACTTGTGCCGAATTCAGGGTGACGACGTCAGACACGCCATCAACCACGACACCGTAGTCGCGCCGCCCCTGGCGGGACTGTACCGACAGCACGATGATTACCGTAACCGGGGTGTATTCCGCCCGCTCCAGATTGAACTGCATGCGCATGTCCACAATCGGCACGATTGATCCGCGCAGATTCAGAACGCCCAGCACATGGGACGGCGCATGGGGTATCTTTGTAACGGTAGACCACCCGCGGATCTCCTGCACCCGCAGGATATCCACGCCATACGTCTCGCTGCCGAGCACGAAAGTCAGAACCTGTTGCGAACCGGGTCCGCCGTCCGCGCCGCGATCTGCCATCGTATTGGTAGTCATGTTCACAACACCTCTATCTAACTTGTAATACGGCGCCCGCTCAGGCGGCCGAACGCATCGAAGCCACGCGAACCAGGCCGGGAAGGTCCAGGATCAGCGCGACCGAACCATCTCCCAGTATGGTCGCGCCCGCCACGCCATCGACCGACCCGTAATTCGTCTCCAATGACTTGATGACGACCTGTTGCTGACCCAGCAATTCATCGACGAACAGACCAACGCGCCGCTCGTCTCCTTCCGCGACGACGATGAGGCCTTCATGCAGCGCGCGCGCCCGCGGCTCGACGCCGAATATCTCGTGTAAACGAACAATCGGCAGGTATTCCCCCCGGAAGGAGAATATCTCGCCGCAGCCGGAAAGCCGGCTCACTCCCTGAGAGCTCAGCTGCAGCGATTCGACTATGGAGGTGAGCGGCACGATGTATGTTTCGGCGCCAACCGACACCGACTGACCGTCGACGATCGCCAGTGTCAGGGGCAGCGTGATGACGAAGCGCGAGCCCTTGCCCACGGTGCTGTGTATTTCGATCTTGCCCCCGAGTTCCTTGACATTGCGGCGGACGACATCCATCCCGACACCACGGCCCGACACGTCCGTGGTCTTCTCCGCGGTGGAGAAGCCCGGCAGAAATATCAATTCGTAGATCTGCTCATCAGCCGGCTCCTCATTCGCGCCAATCAGGCCACGGGATCGGGCTTTCGCCAGGATGCGGTCCCGGTCGAGGCCACCGCCGTCATCGCGAACTTCCACGGCAATATTTCCCCCACGATGGCACGCATCCAGGTGAATGGTTCCGACCGGGGATTTCCCGGCGGCCTGGCGCACTTGCGGCGTCTCTATGCCGTGATCGACGCTGTTGCGCACGAGGTGCACCAGCGGATCACCGATCTTCTCCATCACTGTCTTGTCGAGCTCCGTCTGCTCGCCTGTCAGCTTGAGATCAATCTGCTTGCCGAGCCGCTGCGCGAGGTCCCGGACCAGGCGGGGAAACCGGCTGAATGTAAAGCTGATCGGCAGCATGCGCACCCGCATGACACTTTCCTGCAGCTCCCGCATGTTGCGCTCGAGTTGATTCAAGCCGCTGCGGAACTGCTCGGCGACCGACCCTTCCAGCTTGCGGCCGAGCTCACTCAGCATGGCCTGGGTAATCACGAGCTCGCCCACGGTGTTGATCAGCTCATCTATTTTTTCGATGCCGACCCGGATCGAGCTGTGCTCGCCCTTACCCGCCTTGACGGGCTCAGTGTTAGGGGAATCGGCGGATCGTGCTGCCGGGAGACCACCCGAGACCGAAGCAGAAGTGACCGGCGGACTCGCTGCCGGTGCGGCGACCTCGACG
>Ga0181534_10000818_pt1 | contig 21488 bp, 15 predicted proteins | sample PEATcosm2014_Bin_37_FD_119758 | JGI IMG/M metagenome (GOLD analysis project Ga0181534, IMG submission 119758) | Peatland microbial communities from MTU Mesocosm Facility, Houghton, MI, USA - PEATcosm2014_Bin17_10_metaG | ecosystem: Environmental > Terrestrial > Soil > Wetlands > Peat | place...
GGTATCTATTCCTTCGAAGCGCGCCCCGAGAAGCTGACCGAGCCGTACGCGGCGATGTTGGCTAAAAGCGTGACCGCACAGAAATTCTTCGACCAGCAGGCGCCGTCCTATCGACGCGCCGCAATCTGGTGGGTGATCAGTGCCAAGAAAGAAGAGACTCGCTTGAAAAGAGCGCAGACCCTGATCGACCTGTCAAAGAAGCGACAGCGGATTCCTCAATTCACGCGGCCGTGACGGCAGGCGTCGAGAAACTGTTTGCGCGCCGGCGCACTCTCGACTTCGGTGGCTAACATTTGAGTGAGCTCCTCCAGGCTGCGTGCCTTGGCAACCGCTCGCTTCACGAGAAGCTTCGCCATCGGCCCCACGTAGTAGGCCAAGCGCCGCTCCAGCGACTCCATCTCAGTGACGTCCAGCGACAGTAATTGGTTCTGCAGGCTGCTTGCGGGTGTAACGGCTGGCGAAATCGCAGGCGCCAGTGGGGGTGCGCTCAACAAACCCTCAATGTGGGCACTCAACCGCGCGAAGTGGGGCTCGCGCGGCGGCGGGAAGGCATCCAACCAGTGCGGCGTGCTCAGGAAATATTCGAGGCTCTTGGCCGGCAACACATCCTCGATCCGAAATGGCAGGATCGGGATCTCCCGGTGCACGGCTCGCTCAACTTCGCGCCTGACCTGCGGGGACGCGTTACAGGCCGCCGAGAACACCAGCACCATCAGCCGCGCGCCCGAGATGGCCTCTATTATCGCCTCGGCCCAGTCGGTGGCCGGCGATATGTCGCGGGGTGCAACCCACACACCGATGCCTCGGGCCTCGAGCTGAGCCACGAGTTGGAACGCACAGTCGCGGTCAACCTGGGAGTAGCTGACGAATACTTCGCGAGTCTTCATGCCGGCTCCAACAGCTTCATGGCCTTCTGCAGGCTAGTCCGCATCCGGTTGAATGATCGCGTCAGACCTGTCAGCTCAGGTCCGCTGGCCGGAGGAAAGTCACCCGCGGACGGGTTACCCACACTCAACTCTTCGGCCACGGTCGCAATACGACGAACCGGCCGCACGACCAACAGATACACAACTGCGTCCACAACGAGCATCGCCGCAACGAAGACAACGACAATCCAGACCATGATGGTGCGAAAAGCCGCATCTGCGTTTTCGGAGGCACTGGCCAAAGGCACGGAGACGATGCTCGCGCCGGCAACTTCATGCGGCTGCCATCCAAAGCCGTTGTCGCTCCCGTAACGGGCGACGAGCGCGACGGGAGCGGCTGCCGCCGTGCTATGACATTCCAGACAGGCCGTATCGACACGTATTGGGCGAGCGAGGTACAGCGATCTGCCGGTCGGCGTGTCCCGCTCCCCCGTAATCTCTCCAGTCTTGGGATCGTTGCGGAATTTCTGGATCAGATCCGTTTCCCAGTCGGTAGCCCGGTCGCGGAGGTTGGTTGGATTGAGCGTCGCTTCCTTGTAGGTGTACTGCGGATGCTGCTCCCGCAACTTGAGGAAGTTCTGGGTCGCGGCATAGAACGGCACGCTCTGCGGCAGAAATTCGCCTTTCATCCGGCTTTCCAGCAGCGGCAATATCTCTGCGCTGGTGTAGGTCCGGATGGCCAGCGCACTGTCCAACATCACGCCGGCCTCCCGCATGACATCGAGCTTCGCGCTCTCCTGGAGCAACGATCTGCATCCATAACTCAACGCAATAGCGGCGAGGAGGAGCGTGGCCCCCAGGATGAGATTGATTCGAACCAGCAGGCTCATGTCATGCCAGGGGCAGGTGATGCGGCCGGACCAGGAGATTCCAGTCCTGATGTTCTTCCAGTATGAGCGCAAGCGCGCCTTCGATCGAGCCCTTGACGGCCGAAAGTGGGTCGCCGGTCAAAGTGGCCATACTGTGTTGGATGCGGGCGATTGAATCCCCGAGGTCGCGCGCCAGGCGCTCGGATGTCGTCGCCAGCCGGTAGGTCTCGGCCTGCGCCATGGCGCCGTGGAGCGATGCACCCAACGCCGGGAAAAAAGTCGTCACCAGTGACAACCACAGCTCATGAATAAACAGATGCATCAGGGCCGCCACCGCGGTCAGCCCAAATAGCGTGCCGTTGATTCTGTGGACGCGGTGCAGCAAGGCGTGCTGCTTCGCCGAAACGCGATGATGGTAGCGGCGCTGCCCCTCCAGGGTGTCGATCGTCCACTGGATGTAGTCCCGGACGAATTCAGGGTCCGACCAGGCGCCGTCCAGTTGTTTGCGGGTGTCGGGCTCGATTTGAGCACACAAAACGGACACGTCATCGGCCGTTCGCAAGTGCTGACCGGGATCAAACAGCCGTACGTACCAGTTGGGTTCGGTGGCCGGGGCGTTGAAGTCGAGGAGGGGCGCCAGCATTGGCAGATACGATGTCAGCTCTGCGGTCGTTCGGGCGCGGAGCCATTCGCCCTGCCAGTCACTCCGGTGCCCCAACCAGTAGATCAGGAGAACCACCCCGATGATGAGGACTTCGCAGACGGCCCAGACCCGGGCGTAGGGATGGAACATGTGCGACGGGCTGTCCCATCCCAACGCCAACGGCAGAACGGCGCACAGGACCGCGACGGCGCTGAGCAGGTAGATAACCCAAAATCCACTGCGATACCGGTCGCCGTAGTCCAGAGCGCGCTGGTCGAATCGGTGGTGAGTTGACTCAACCGCCGCGAACAGGGGCGACAACCGCGCGGGCTTTTTGGGGGCCGCCTGGCGGGGAAACGACTCCAACCGCACGCCGATCAGCAGCAGACGCTGAATTGCCTGGTGAAGCGCCATCGCAGGAATTACCCGATGATCTCGTAAGTCGCGGCGAAAATGGTGGGTGCCACTATCCCCAGACTGCCGTCACCGTAGTCGACGAGCCAGTCACCGGGCTGCCCCCGCAGCCGCGACACCCCGTCGGCCAACAAAACTTCAAACGGACTCGACATGTGTACTGCCATGATTGAGTTGGTCAGGCTCCCGTAACGCCCATCCTGACCGTCGGAGGTCGGGGGCACGGCCCGATATTTTTGCCCAAAGTGGGCTCGCGAGACCCGCCATTTGTCGCCGGCGCGGCCGGTCACGATGGCATCGCCCGGGCGGGCCTGAACGACGCCTTCACGGGTCTTGATCGCCGCCGGCTGGGCAGCAAACTGGACGTCGACCTCGATGGGCAGCTTGCGGGCCAGGACCCGCCCGGCATGGGTGCTGACTTCAATCGAGAATCCCGGGCGCGCGCTCGAATGGAACACAGGTCCTGCTGTGCTCCCGCTCATCCGGCTTTGCGCCTCGCTTCCTCGATCCGTGTGCGCCACAGTCGAACGTCGTGCAAGCCACGCATGGAGGCCGGTAACTGATCCAGTAAAGAGGTCGACTCGCGCAACAAAGCCGCTGCCTTTGGAGGGGCCGTCAAGGCCTGAGCATACAACGCAATCGCCAGCTCGAGCGGTTGCCAGTTGTCGCCATGATTCTTCCTGGCGAGCCCGCGCTGGAGCTCGACCACGGGTGCAATAGTTTCAGCCGCCTCAGCCATGCGTCCCTGGCGTACCAGCGCGAGAGTGAGCCACGTGGAGAGTTCTCCCAGCTCCCGGAAGTCCTGCACCGAGCCACTGCTCACGATCTTGCGGAATTCAATGCCTTCACGCGCCGCCTGCTCCGCAGCCGCAAAGTCCGCACGCCCATACTCGATCCGGCACATCACCAGGGAGGCGCTGTACATGACGCTGGCCTTCTGCAGCTCCTCATGCGCGCCGTCGGGTTTCGCGTCGCGGAACGGTCCGATGATCGGAGCGGTCAATTGATGAGCGGTTTCCAGATCGTCCCGCTGAAAAGCGATCTGCGCCGCCGGCAGCTTTTCGGCGGCGGTAATGAGCAGCGTCGGCAGGCTGCCCGGCGCTGACGATTTCCGAACCTGCTCGCCAAACGGCACACCCTCTGCAACCAATCGCTCTGCGGTGGCGAAGTCTCCCACGGTCGCGGCCCGGACCGCCGTGTCCGCCATGATGTAGGCGCGTACCAGTTTGAACCCGCGGCCGCCGTAGGCGGCGTGGTTGAAATCCTCCACCCCTTTTTCCAGCCAGGACAGGCTGTCCACGAGTTTGCCTTGTGCCCAGAGCGCGCCGCCCACCGACTGATGCGCGACACCCAGGTTGTTCATGCTCGTGACATTTTTCGGATCGAGCTTGAGCAGCGTCTCGGAGATCTGTACCGCGCGCTGCCCCACCTTCAATCCCGTGGCCGGATCGAGCAAGTCCTGCGTGGCGGTTCCCATGTTGGACTCAATCACCTGCTCGGCATGCAACGCGAGGCGATACCCTGGACGCACCTCCAACACCTTGTCTGCCACGGCCGCTGCGTCTTCACCGACTCGCAAGGCCTCTTCGTCCTGACCGGCATTGGACAGGGCGGTGACGAGCCATGCACCGGCCTCAGCGTACCAGGCGCTCATTTCGAGGTTGCTGAGATCCCGGGCACCGAGGCTGGCGGCGATGCTCATTGCCTTGCGCTCGATGGGAATGGCTTCGCTGTTTTTGATACCGGACGTCAACTGATATCCCTGCCGACTCAGCAACTCGACGTACGTTCGACGGACGGCGGCAGAGGCATTCGGAGCATCCGCCACGGGTTGGAGCAAACCGACCGCACGGTCCAATTCATTAACGGCGCGCGGATCATTCTGATTGTCCAGGATCTGAGCAGCGGTGCCGTGAGCCATGGCCGAGGCAATCAAAGTCGCTTCCGAGTGGTCGCCCCCCGCACGCAGCCCGTCCAACAGCGCGCTGGCTTCCTGAGTGTCTTTTGAGCCGCTATCGAGATTTCCCAGCAACCGCGATACGCGAGCGTGATGGATCAGCGCCAGTGCACCGTTTCTGATGGTGTCCGTCCCTCTCAGGTTCGGCGGCACGGCATGGAAGTAGTCGATCTGGCGCTGCGAGAATTCCGCAATCGTTTTCAGCTGGCCGAAGCTTTCCAGCTCGCGCACGAAATCATCCGACAGATAACCCAACAGATTTTCGGCTTGCGCCCGCGCTTGTTCGGCGGCCGCACGTGTCTCCTGTGCCTCCCGTTCTGCGCGTCGCGCACGTTGCCCGGAAAAGACGGCAAACACGGCCGCGCCGATCGCTACTATCGCCAACACAATACAGACACCGGCAACCTGCCGGGCCTTCACGAGCGCGCGGCGTGCAGACAGCTCCCGCTCCTTCTGCTCATTCAGCAGCCGCTCCGTGGCTTCACGCGCCTCCCGTTCTTTGCGCAGGTCGCGGCTTTCCTTGACGACACTGCACAACACGTCATGTGTGAGCTCAACACGGCGGATATCCAGCCGCTCTTCAACGCGTAACAGGCGCCGATTGACCAACAGCGCCAAGGTCCCCGGCGTCGCGCCGGCAGCCGTCAGGCGACTGATCAGACTCTCTTCAGCCACATTCTCGCGAAAGCCCGAGGCAGTCAGCAGGTCGTCCTCAATGATCCGGCGCACCGCGGCCGGCTGGTCCGCCAGCGCCCGCTCATAAAAGTTGCTCAGGATGCTGGCGTGCGAGCCCGCCAACAGGTCGAGCGAAATCTCCTGGCGACCCTGCGACAGGCGGGCGTCATTGAGCTCGCGGCAGATCAGGCTCAACAGGGACGGCTCGACTTCGGCATTGGCCAGCTCGGCGCCGCCGGCGACAAAGCGCACGATCGCCTCGGCCACCTCTTCGGTCACCAGCTTCTTGCCGGGGCGCAGGACCGCGGTCAGGGCTTGCGTGCCGGTCATCGGCGCGAGTCGAAGCCGGTTCTGCGCGATACTGGGCATCGACGTCTTCAGACTTTCCAGCGGCGCCAGATAGTCCTCGCGCAGCGCAATCAACACGCGGTAGTCGCTGCGCGCAAAATCAAACCGCTCGGCGGCGGACTCATCGGTCTCGAACAGGGTCTCGAGGGCCGCGGGCGGACGGTTTTCCACTAGGTCCGCCAGCTCCGCAATGAATCTCGCGGCCCGCGCGCGCCCGAAGTCGTCGCTTTGAGCGAGCGTGAAGATTTCCTCGAACTGGTCGAATATCAACAGCGGAGTGAGTGTCGTGCCCGAGGCATCCCGCAACACATCGTCCCGGTGGTGCAGAAACTCCCAGAGCGACTCGTCGTGCAGCGCCACTCCCGGTTGGGACCACTGGCCCGAGTCGCTCGTGGCGCGAAAGATGGCCTGTTTGATCTGCTCCGCGGGCTCGGCAGCGTCCCGACTATAGTCAATGCGGACATACACCGGGCAGTAGCCCTGACCGCGCAGTCTGGGTACCAGACCGGCGCGCAGGATGGAGGTCTTTCCCAACCCCGACTGGCCAAACAGCACGGTGAGGAGCTTCCGCTGCACGCGCCGCGCGAGCTCGGCCACCTCGTTCTCACGTCCGTAGAAATAACTGCGCGTTTCCTCCGTGAAGGAAGCAAGGCCCAGCCAGGGATTGCCGTCGTCCACCAGCCCGGATGAGGCGACCAGTTTCTGCGCGGCGCTCATGGAGATCTCGCGCGCATGAAATTGCTCAAGCGTTGCGCAAATTCCGGCGTGACCCGTCCGCCCGGCAGATGATTGAAATGGAGTGCCTTGAATTTCTCCGGCACGAGCGCTTCGCCTGCGTTGGTCGAATCCACACAGACCGGCAGGATAAACAGCGCCTCGTCGGCCATATTGCGGGCGCGGTCGATGGCGTAACTCCACTCACGGCGGAAGTAACCTTCCAAACGGCGTTGAGTGGTCGCTGAGACCACCGGGATGAAATAGGAGCAGTTCGCGATGTTGCGCTTGATCTTGCGGTCGTAGTCGTCACCGGCTTCGAGCCGATCCATGTCAAACCAGGTGGTGATTCCCGCTGCTTCCAAACCCGCTTTGATCTGTTGGACCGCAGCCAGGTCGTCACGCGCATAGCTGATGAAGACTGCATTGTCAGGCATCTCTCGCGCCGGTGGCAGGAAGCGTACCGGCGCGGGAGTTACACTGCTGTTGCCGCGGCGAGCCTGCCACCGTGTGTACAACTCTTCAACAAATCGCTCGGCGCCCCGATAGATTCGCGTCCGGACGCTCACCTGCTGGAGGAATTCCACGAGTCTGTCATCCTGGCTGGTATGGTCGTCCGCCAGGATCTCGCCAACATCGCGTGGATCCGACAGGCGCTGCCGCTTGGCCATGCGCAGAAACAGGCGTGCCAGCCAGTTGGAGAAGTTGCTGCCGATAAAGAGCAGATGACTGTGTTCCAGCTCGTGGAACAGTTTCTCGGGTGCCAGGTGCTCGTTCTGCAGGGCGCAGATGAACTCCAGAAGGTCCTCATCCGAGATGACATACGTCGGGGAAGCGGACAGCTTGCCAAACAGGTGATACACCAGTGGGCGCTGTAACCTCTCCCGCTCAGTGGGGAGATCCACCACCCGGTTGGGCGCATACGACAGTACATCCGTCGAGGCTGTACCACCCGAACGTTCCAGGTTGATGGCGTTCTCGAGCAATGAATCGAAGGTCGTCGAGACGAAAAGGTCGAAATCGGTGATGGCCGCCAGCTTGCGCAGCGCCGCGGGTGGTTCGAAGTTCGCGTCTTTGATGATGCTGCGGAGGCGCACGTAGGCCTCCTCGCGACGCCCCCGGTTGGCCAGGAACCAGCAGACCACGTCATTCAAGGTATAGGGCTGAGGCAGGTCGGCTGTGTTGACGTTGAGTCGGACGGCCAGGCGCTCCGCAACCCAGTCATGCAACAGTCGTGGCCCGCGATCGGTCGAAACCATCAGGAGCTCGGGGCCCACGATGGGTATGACTCGACGCTCCTCGATGAAATTCAGCAGGTCATCCCACGCATCGTCATCCAGCGTGCTCATCGATGATGCGATGGCTGAAACGTTGGTCATAAGGAGCCAGCCCGGCGAATTGCAGCGTTTTGTTCTTGGTCTGTTGCAGCAGTTTGCCTAGAAGTATCCTGCCCTGCAATGCATGCTAGGCTGCGCGGACATGCGTTTACTCCTCGCTTGGACACTCTGCCTGATATCTGTCGCCGTGGCGGCTGAACCGACCCGGTTTCCCGTACCGGATTGGCTGTTTCCCCGGAATCCGCCCGCACTCGCGGATCCGCCCGCGCCCGACGCTGTCGAACTGATCCACCTCTCCAACAGTGAGGCGGCGTTCACCGAGGCACAGCTGCTGAACATGTTCTTTGTTCCGGATTGGCATCCTGAGCGCCATGGGCCGATGCCTGCGGTGGTGGCGTATGGGCGTACCCCGGGGGTGTTCGCTTGTGGCCACTGTCATATGCCGCAGGGCCAGGGGCGGCCGGAAAACGCGGCTTTGGCGGGCCTGCCTGCGCAGTACATCCTGCAGCAGGTGGCCGATTTCAAAAATGGCGCCCGGCATGGCGCGACGGAGCAGGGCTATCTGCCCACAGACGCGATGATTCGGGTGGCGAAGAACGTGACTGACACTGATCTGGCTGCCGCAGCCGACTACTTCGCCGCCCAGCATATGACCCGACGTACACGGATCATTGAAGCAGCTCGTGCGCCCAAAATGCATGTTGTTGGATGGACTCATGCACCAGATGCGGGCGGTGCTACAGAGCCCCTCGGGGAGCGTCTTCTGGAGATGGCATCGGATCCTACGCTTCACGAGCAACGGGCTGACGGACAGATCTATGTTGCCTATGTACCAGTGGGAAGCATTGCCCGCGGCAAGTCTGTTGCCCGTAATACGTGCGCGGCCTGTCATGGGCCGGGTTTGCAGGGGCTGGGGTTGATTCCGCCGCTGGCGGGGCGGTCGCCTACTTACATTTTGCGGCAGTTGGTGGCTTTCAAGACCGGCTCCCGGGATGGCGTGGCGGGTGCGCCTATGAAGGGAGTGGTGGCGGGGATGAAGATCAATAACATGATCGATGTGGCCGCCTACGCGGGCTCATTGCAACCCTGACGACGCCTGCTAATTGCACCCGCGACCCACGACCTGTGGCCCGCGCGAGCCGTGCGGGCCGTGCGGGCCGTGCGCGACAATCAACGGAAGTCCCGCGATCCGACCTGGACTCTACCCAGCCAATGCGAGTAGTCACGCACCTTCGCCGCGATCACATGGATGACCCCCAGCTCACTCTGCAACTCCCCCTGCACCACCATCAACCGCGCCCCGAAAACCGCCTCGCGTTGAGTTTGCTGGACGCGGGGCCACACAATGAGATTGCTCATCCCCGTCTCATCCTCCAGCGACATGAAAACCACACCTGAGGCCGTCTCCGGCCGTTGACGGTGCGTGACGATCCCCGCGACGCGGACAGTAATGCCACTGTTGAGTTTCAACAAGTCAGCGGCCCGGTAAACCCCCAGGCGTTTGAGCTTGCCTCGAATGAGTGCCAGCGGATGGCGCCTGAGCGTCAACCCCGTACCGCGATAGTCAGCAACAATATCTTCACCCTCGCTGGGCGCCGCGAACCCCATAGCCCGTTCGCGCGCTGACGTACCAGCAAGTGCACCAGGCAAGCGCTCCACTCCGATCGCCCCCCAGTGCGCTTGCCGCCGATGCCCCGCAAGTGTTGTAAGCGCCCCCGCCCGGGCCAACTGCTCCATCGACCGTTGCGGCAGTTTGGCCCGATGTGCGAGCTCGTCTATATCTGCGTATGGACGTCGAGCAGCGATTGCCAGTCCTTGTTCCTCCGCCAACCCGGACACCATCCGTAAGCCCAACCGAACTTCAGGCTCACCAGCCGCTCCAGCCTCCAGCGTGCAATCCCAGTCGCTGCTCAACACATCAACCGGCCGAAACACCACACCATTACGGCGCGCGTCATTGACGAGTTGCGCGGGCGCATAAAACCCCATGGGCCAGCTATTGAGCAACCCAGCAACAAAAGCAGCCGGAGCATGGCGTCGCAACCACGCCGACGTATAAACCAACAAAGCAAACGAAGCGCTGTGACTCTGAGGAAATCCATACGACCCGAACCCCAGAATCTGGTTGTAGATCTGTTCCGCAAATTGCGCGCTGTAGCCTCTGTCGAGCATTCCTGACATGAGCTTGTCGCGATAGTCCGTCAAGCCTCCCTTGCGCTGCCAGGCAGCCATCGACCGACGCACCTTGTCAGCCTCGCCGGCTGAAAACCCGGCAGCCACCATGGCAATCTCCATCACCTGCTCCTGAAATAGAGGCACCCCCAGGGTAGGTCCCAGGATCTTCTCCAGCGCAGCGTTTGGATAAGTCACCTTCTCCACCCCCTGGCGCCGTCGCAGATACGGATGCACCATCCCGCCTTGAATGGGCCCTGGCCGGATGATGGCGACCTCAATGACCAGATCGAAGTAACAACGCGGTTTCAGTCGGGGCAGCATCGTCATCTGCGCCCGCGATTCAACCTGGAACACGCCCACCGACTCGGCCTTGCATAACATGTCGTAGGTAGCCGGATCCTCAGGTGGAATGTCCTGCATCCGGAATAGCCGCCCCTCGAACTTCCCCTTCAGATCCAGCGCCCGCCGGATCGCCGACATCATGCCGAGTGCGAGGCAATCCACCTTCAGCAACCCCAGCGAGTCCAGGTCATTCTTGTCCCATTGAATGATCGTGCGATCCGGCATCGCCGCGTTTTCAACCGGTACCAGAGTGGCTAGCGGCTGTTGCGACATCACAAAACCGCCTACGTGTTGGGACAGGTGCCGTGGGAACCCCACAATCTGCGCGACGAGTTTCATCAGGAGCTGGGCTATCCGCGACTGCGGGTTGAATCCCAGCTTGATGAGCTGGGTAGGCACCTCCGTCGCGCCATCAAACCACTGCAGGGACTTGGCCAGCGCATCCACCAGATCCAGCGGCAGTCCGAGTGCCCGGGCCACGTCACGAATCGCCATGCGCCGCCGATAGGTAATCACCGTCGCAGCGAGTGCCGCCCGGTGCCGCCCATACTTTTCGTAGATGTGCTGCATGACTTCTTCGCGCCGCTGGTGCTCGAAATCAATATCGATGTCGGGTGGCTCGTGGCGCTCCTTGGAGATGAAGCGTTCCAGCAGCAGGTTCATGCGGGCGGGATCGACTTCAGTGACCCCGAGCACATAACAAACCGCGGAGTTGGCTGCGCTGCCGCGCCCCTGGCACAGAATGCCGTTACTTCTGGCGAAGCTCACAATTTCCTCCACGGTCAGGAAGTAGTGCTCGAAACGCAGCTCCCGGATGAGCACCAACTCGCGCTCAATGAGCTGGCGGACGGCCGGGGTGGGGCCCTGTGGCCAGCGCCGCTTGATGCCTTTTTCAGTCAACGCTCGCAAGTGCCCGGACGCGGTCATCCCTGCGGGTACCAACTCTTCAGGATACTCATAGCGAAGATTCTTCAGTGAAAAGCTACAGCGCCGCGCGATCTCCACAGACTCGGCCAGCAGCTCAGGCGGATACAGCTTCCTCAGCGTGCTCAATGGCCGAAGATGACGTTCACCGTTGGCAAATCCCTGGCGCCCGATCTTGTCGACCGTCGTTTTGAGACGTGTTGCCGTCAACACATCGTGTAGTGGCCTTCTGTCCCGAATGTGATAGTGGACATCGCCCACTGCAACCACCGACAGGGCGAATTGCCGGCCACAGTCCAATAGCGCATCCAGCCGTTGAGCGCTGTCCTGCTCCAGGTGGTGTGCATGCGCCAGATGCGCCGTCATCGTGGTCAGGCCCGCAAACCATTCAACAGTGTGTGGCGTGATATGCCGCCCTGGAATCCACAGAGCGATCGTCTGGGAGATCGCGTCGCCCTCGAAGTCGGTACGGCTGATGCTGTAGGTGCCTTTGGGCGCGGCGCGGCGGGCCCTGGTGATCAGCTCGCAGATCTGCGAGTAGGCAGCCTGGGTGGGCGCGAACAGGGCAATTCGATCGCCGTCCTCGAATCGGAACTGGCTGCCGATGATGAGGGGCAGGCCGACTGTTTCGGCGGCTTCATGCGCCCGGACTATTCCGGCTAGGGAGCACTCATCCGCAATCGCCAATGCGGTATACCCGAGCTCCTTGGCTCTCTCCACCAACTCGCGTGGGTGAGACGCTCCCAGCTGAAAGCTGAAGTTGGTCAGGCACAGCAGCTCTGCGTAACCCACTTCACGCCCACAGACCTTGCAAATACCAGGAGTGGGTTCCGTTCTCTCGAAACAACCACCAGTGTGCACCCTCCTGTGTGCGCGCCAGATAGTAATCGCGGCTGGTGTCCTGGCCCGTCCACCATCCAGCCTCGATCCGCTCCGGTGTGCCGAGCAGTTGCGGCAGGTCACTGATCTGTTGCGGCTCATTGAGGAACCACAAAGGCCGATCCGGAAGGTCCGCGGAAAGACCGGCCCCTGTGTCGTCCGACAGTACGCACCAGGCTTTTTCAGGCCGGTGATCGTCGCTCAGTCCCAGCCGTCGAACCGCTTCTATCCCCAGTCGGGCGCGCAGTTTGTCCAGCAGAGCCGACCAGTTGTCGTTTTCGCGGTGCGGGTCATCGAAGATATCACCCTGGGTGATCCGAGGCTCGACAAACTCGCCCGCGTTCAGTTGAATCGCCGTCACCGGGCTCGGAATGGCTGTGCGCTCCAACTTCTCTCTGAGCAGCGCAAACAGGTGCGAAGCATTGCGTTGCGGCGCGCTGGTTACGAGTCGTAATACTGTTGTTGCGCTGTCTGCGTGTTGCAATGTCACTGCAAGGTGCTGGATGGCCACATCCCTCCCGCGCAGGTACCCGGCGAACTCCTGCAGAATGCGCCGCAACGGAAACAGCAGCCCGTCAACACACTCGACTCCCTCCATGAAATCAAACCGCCGCCGATAGATCGCAGCCGCGCGATGCCGCCGCCTGACATCAGCCCTCTCCCCCAGCAGGCGCTGCAAGTAGTTTGGCAGCTCTTCGCCGAACCGCCGGGCGAGGGCGTCAGCGGGAACCGCCAGGAGATCCTCGAGGGTCGTGAGTCCAGTGGTATGCAGTTGGTCGATCGCCTTGGCGCCGATTGCCAGCCCGGCGAGCGGCAGTGGGTTGACTGCCCGGCGTATTTCCGACGGGTTGATGACGGGCAATACGTCGCGATGCCTGGTCAGTAAAGCAGCCGCTTCGATCGAGGGCGCGATACCCAGTGACAGGGTGTAGCCCAGTTGCTCGATGCCGCTTTTGAGCCGCGCACGGATCGTCGTCAGGCTGTTGAAATACCGGAGACTCGAGCCTACCTCCAGCCACACCATCCAACGCGCAACATCCAAGCAGACATCGCTGGTGAATTGATGAGCCCAGGAAGCCAGGGCGAGGATTGCCCGCCGCTCATCCACCTTCGAACGATCGAACATGCGCAGCTCCGGCTCTCGCATCATTGACGAGGGAGCGTCCATGCCAATGGTGATGCCCGCTTCGAGAGCAGATGTGTTGCAAGCAATTACACGCCGACGTGCGCCGGTGCCGTCTGTGACTACGGCCGGCCCTGGTTGCTGCGGTTGTCGCAGCTCCATCGCCAAATGGGGCAAATGCGCGCTGACCCACAACATGATGCACTCACGCTGCCGGCCGATTAAGTGGCAGAACCAACCTGCCAGGTTGGCCTCCGCGCACTTTGACGAGGTCGAGGCTCATGCCGTTGTCAGCGGCGGATAGCCCAATCCTCACGGCGGCGGGGGAGGCGTGGTTCAACGCCGAGGGCTGTCTGTATAGAAACGCACACGCTTTGCCGGTTTCGGCAGCGAGTTGTAAACGTCGTAGAGCTCGATCCTCATGCGCGGTGCTCCATAACAACACCGCAGCCGCGCCGTCACGCAGGAGTTGTTCTGCAGCCCACCGACCGTCTTCGTCGTTGTAGGCATCGACCCATAGCATTGAGCTCAGGGTCATGCCGTATCGCGCGAGGGCAGGGGCGTAAGGCACGTGCGGAGGCCGAACGAGAGCGACACTTCGGCCGGTCTCGCACCACGATTTCAGGGCGGGAAGCGTTAATCTCAGTTCTCCACATCCATCGGATTTGGGTGCAATTTCAACAAGGGCGCCAATGGGCCAACCACCACCGGGCAGCCGAGCGTCCAACGCCGCGTAGCCACTGCTTCGGGCATCGACACGTGCGGTTTCTCGCCCGCGCCAGAGGTGGGGAGAGTTCTGGAGCAGGGCCTGTAGTGATTCAGCCGTCATGAATTGAGCGTAGGAGCGGCTCGTCTGTCTGTACAGATGTACAGTAGTCCGCCGCGTTGGAATCGGCGCCCCTTTTCCCTTTCAGATTAAAAGCTTGGACCCCATCGAGATTTTTTCGCAGTACTAACTTGCACGCGAACTCTATATTTGCGTATTGTCTTAATTAAGCAATAGCTACAGAATAATCCCATGCGCTCAATGAACGCCCTCGCCGACCCTACCCGCCAACGAATCGTTGAGATGCTGGCCACGGGTGCCCTGTCGTCCGGCGAAATCGCTCGCCGATTCGAGGTCAGCGCCCCCGCGATCTCCCAGCATCTGAAAGCCCTGCGCGACGCAAAGCTCGTGCGCGTGCGAGCACAGGCACAGAAGCGCTTTTACGAGCTCGATGCAGAGGGCTTCGACGAGCTCACCCAATGGCTCAACCGCATTCGCAGCTTCTGGTCCACGAAGCTGGATGCCCTGGAACAGGAGCTTCGGAAATGACGGCACTCGATGGCTCGGTGCAGAAAACCGCCGCCGGGGGTTATGTGGTGGCGTTCGATCGCGCCATCGACCGGCCGCCCGCCCGCGTGTGGGCGGCGTTGACAGAGTCCAGAATTCTGGCCAACTGGTTGGGTGATGTTGAGTTGGATCTGCGGCTCGGTGGCGCCTACATCATCCGGTTTCGCAAGATGACCGTGGTCATGACGGGCACCATCACGGCCCTGGACCCGGGCAAAATGCTCGAATACAGCTGGCAGGAAAATTACGGCATGCCGGCCTCCAGGGTCCGATGGGAGGTAATTCCGGCCGACGGCGGGTGCCGCCTGAAGCTCTCACACACCTTCCCGCCGGAGTGTGTATTGACCGAGATCATCAGTTTCGCGGGCGGCTGGCATGCCTTTCTCAATGCGGTTCCGGCGGGTTCCGACGGACAGTGGGTTGAATATGCTGACGAAAAAGAGCTCGACGCCGGGTATCGACTGCGTTATCTGCCCGATCAACCCAAAGGCGAGAAGGTCACCTTCCTCCAAAATCCCGGCGTCCGCATGGAGCGCCTCCTGCCTGGCCCCATTGAGCGCGTGTGGGAGCATCTGACCAACACGCAGCTGCTCGCCGCCTGGTTCGGTCAGAACAGCAGCATCGAGCCTCGCCAGGGCGGCGCTGTACGCCTGCTGGATGGACACATTCGCGGGACCGTGACCCAGTGGCATCCCCCGAAGCAGCTTACTTACACGTGGAACGTCTTCGGCCCTTCCGACCCGCCTGACGCGATGTCAGCTTACCCCGAGTCCTATTTGACCCTGACGCTCGAACCGGTCGGCGATCACGTACTGTTGGTCCTGACTCACCTGCCGGTCCTCGAGCGTTTTGAGAAGCAGAATGCCATGGGCTGGCACACCTTCCTCGACATCCTCACCGATACCCTCACCGGCCAAAAAGTGCGCACGCGGCAGGAATACTCGGTGCGCAATGCGGCGCGCTACGGAGTTGACTTAAGTAACTTACAGCGTTAGCGCATGTCACTTTTTCCCCCTTCCCTGCGATTGCTATTTACACCACCGCAGGGGAGTCAACTCCAGTGTTACCAACGATCCAGGGTCCTTTATCGTGCTATTGGGCCAAGCAGCCGGACGGCCGCCTGGCGCTCGTCTGGGAGAAATTTTTCATGACAGTGCATAATTACGGGGGTCAAACGAAGGTGCTCCCGAATGAAACTGCCGTCCGTCCCGATTGCTCTGTCTCTTCTGGCCCTGAGCCCCGTCCAGGCGGCCGATACGGCGCCGTCACGCCGCTCGCTGAACGCCGACGACTTCTACAACCTGCAGCTCGTTAGCGAACCGCAGGTTTCGCCAGACGGCAAATGGGTCGCGTATCTGGTGAGTGGTAACGATCGCGACAGCGATGAGAGCCGCAGCACGATCTGGATGACCAGCTGGGATGGCTCGCAGCAGGTTCAACTCACCAATGCCGGGCACGACATCAGCTCGCCCCGGTGGAGCCGCGATGGCCGCTACCTGTCGTACCTCAACACCCCCGCCGGTGCTGACAAAAGTCAGGTGATGCTGTTCGATCGCCGGGGCGGTGAGGCGAAGGCGTTGACCAGCGTGAGCGACGATATTCAAAGCTACGAGTGGTCACCGGACAGCAAGCGGATCGTATTGGTGATGGAGCAGGGCGCACCCAAGGCGGCCCCTGCCGTCGGAGCAACAACAGACTCTCCCAGTCCGGCGGCCCCGGACAAGGCGGCATCTCCTGTGCCTTCGAAGCCAGACACGCCGCCCAAGCCCATCGTCATCGACGCCATGCACTTCAAACAGGATAAGGATGGCTACCTGGCCACCGGCCACAACCGCCACCTGTACCTCGTTGACGTCGACACCAAGGCCATCCAGCCACTGACCAACGCCCCGGGGCTGAATGAGGACCTGCCGGCCTGGTCGCCTGACAGTCGTCGCATCGCCTTCGTCCAGACTCGTGAGAGGGACATGGACTCCGACGGTATGACTGACATTGAGCTGATCGACGTACCCGCCGCGCCGGCTCTGCAGATCCACATACCTCCGTCATACTCTCAATCACCCACCACCGGCCCATCGGCGATCAATCCGGCTCTGCCGTCGCCGGCGCCGCGAACTCCGGCTACTGCGACGAAGCTCCTGCGCACATACGCACCCAACCAGCAGAAGCTGACATGGAGTCCGGACGGCGCATCACTGGCATTCCTGCAAGGCGTCGAGCCGAAGTATGGCCAATACGGCCAGGACCGCCTTGCCATTGTGAAGGCCACCGCCGGCGCGGCTCCCCAGGTCCTGACCGACTCCCTGGATCGGGCCGTCACCTCCTACGTATTCAACAAAGACTCGACCGAGATCACAGCGACGATCGATGACGACACAACGGCCTATCCAATCATCATCAACACGCGAACCCGCGCAATCAAAAAGCTGAGCCAGGGTCCCGCGATTACATCAGAGCTGAATAGCGCCGCCGGACACACGGCTGTCCTGTCTTCGAACGACACCTCGCCCACAGAGGTGTATGCCCTCGAGGGCGAGCATCTGCGAAAGATCACCAAACACACCGATGCTTTCATCGCGCAGCTGAAAATCGGCGCCGTACATGACCTGCAGTTCAAGAGCGCCGATGGCACGCCCATTCATGGATTGGTGGTCGAGCCGCCCAACTTCGAGCCGAGGCGGAAGTATCCAACCATCCTCTACATCCACGGCGGTCCCAACCTGCAGGATGAGCATTCATTTGCTTACGACGGCTACCAGTTCAAACGCCAGATGTTGGCGGCGAGCGGTTTCGTTGTGCTGGGTGTGAATTATCGGGGTAGCAGCGGCAAAGGCGACGCCTTCTCCCGTGCGATTCTGGCCGACTGGGGCCACAAGGAAGTCGAAGACCTCATGGCGGGCGTGGATGCCTTGATCCAGCAGGGGATCGCCGATCCTACCAAGCTGGGCATTGGTGGCTGGAGCTACGGCGGCATGCTGACCGACTACACCATCGGCTCTAATACCCGCTTTGCTGCCGCTGTCAGCGGCGCAGGGACGGCCAACCCGCTGGGCCTCTACGGCGCAGATCAGTACTACATGCAATATAACAAAGAGCTCGGCGACCCCTGGCGCAACCCCGAGGTGTACATCAAGCTCGCCTACCCCCTGTTACATGCAGACCGCATTCGTACACCGACGTTGTTCATGGGCGGTGATAAGGATTTCAACGTCCCGATCGTTGGCGGTGAGCAGATGTATCTTGCATTGCGTACGCTCGGCGTTCCCACCGAGCTCATTGTCTATCCGGGGCAGTACCACACACTGACTCGCCCGAGCTTTTTGAAGGATCGCGTTGAGCGCATGGCTGCTTGGTACACCCGCTACCTGATAAGCTCTGCCCCCTAACCAAGGGGCCCCTGCAATGAAATTTCAGCTCGCCGCAAAATCCGCTCTGTTCGTCTCACTCTGTCTGTTCGCCGGTGTTGCCGCCGCGGCGGCGGCGCCCGATCCGGCACTGGCGAAGGCCATTGCCGATCCAGCGCGCACTCCCAAATTCGTTGCACGCGATCCTGCCCGTCATCCGGCTGAAGAACTCACGTTCTTTGGTCTCACTCCCAAGATGACTGTCGTCGAGGTGTGGCCGGGCGGTGGTTACTGGACCGAGATCCTGGGACCCTATCTCAAGACTTCCGGTCACCTCATTGCCGCCGTGCCGGTGAGCGGCGAAAGCGCGGAAGAGGATAAGGGGACCTCAGAGTGGCGCAAGAAAATGGAAGCCGCGAAGGATCACGTCGGGACTATCAAGATCACGGGCCTGGGCAAGGGCCACTACGATGTGGCACCGCCCAACTCAGTGGATCTGATTGTTACTTTCCGCAATCTCCACAACTGGATGGATGGCGGCTACTCGGAGGATGCGTTGAAGGGTTTCTACACGGCGTTGAAGCCGGGCGGAATCCTCGGCATCGAGGATCATCGTGGACTGGACACCAAGCCTCAGGACCCGAAGGCCAAGTCGGGCTATGTCCGCCAGGATTACACCATTGAGATGGCCAAGAAGGCCGGCTTCGAGTTTGTCGGCGCCTCTGAAATCAACGCCAACCCGAAAGACACCAAGGACTATCCGGAGGGTGTCTGGACGCTGCCGCCGACACTGACCATGGGCGACAAGGACAAGGCGAAATACGTAGCGATCGGCGAGTCCGACCGCTACACCCTGAAGTTCCGCAAACCCGCGAAGTAACGATTATCACCGGGACGCGATCCACCTCGCGTCCCGGTACGACCGTCCCAGGCGCCTCCCCCGTGCCGCGGTCGCACCCGCCGGGCCCCAACAACTGCCCCCGCGGCGTCCCCATCCGCCGAGCCCCAACAACTGCCCCGCGGCGTCTCCATCCGACGGGCCCCCAACAACTGCCCCGCGGCGTCCCCATCCGCCGGGCACCCAACAACTTCCCCCGCGGCGCCTCAGTAACCCTCCCTGAAGCGCAACCAGCGCGTCGCCCCGGCAGGGGCGATGCCGCTGCTACCCCCGCGCCACACTCCGCTTCAACACCCCAAATAACACCGGTTGGCTCTGCTGCAACTGCTTGCGCAAAGCCATCTCCTCCTCCTCCCGATGCCCCCGATGCGCATGAATCCACCGATGCACGCACCGGTAATGATCCTCACCAGGCGAATCCCCCCGCGGTAGATCAACACTCAACTGCCGCGCCAGCCCCTGCTCATGCAACAGCAGCCAAGCCGGAAAGTCCTCCGCAGCGAGCCCATCCTCCTCATCGCAATCCAAAAACGCCTGCCACAGCGCACTCAAATCCGGCTGCCTGAGCCGCGCTACTCCAGCAGCGGCCTCATCAGGCGCCAACCAACACAAATGGCACCACGCCGTCAGCGCCTCCACACGTCGTCGCCGTCGAAATGAGCTATCCGTAAGCCGCAAGCACAAAGGCGCATGCAACCACCACTCACCCTCAGCAGTGACACTCTCACTCACCCCAGCCCAATCCTGCGCCTGACTCAGAGCAAAACTACGATGCAGGTCCGGCGCATCAGCCGAATAAGCGCGCCCCTCGAGTGCATCAGCCAGATGCCGCCACAACGGCGACAGATAATCCCGCGACCCAGACCCCAGCAAATGCCGCGCAGTCGGCCCGATGGCAGTGAGAAACTCCAACCGCCCAGCCGGATCCTCCACCGGCCGACTCGAGTCCTCGAGCGCTCGGACGAGCTGATCAAACGCCGCCAGGTCGGAATGATTGGGCGCCTGTACATACAGCCGATCCAGCTGCCGTTGACTTTCAATGGCATTGCGCGCGGACAGCGAGCGGGCAATGCCATTCGTCAGCGCCACCACCGGATTGTCAAAAAACAAATCCATCTGCGGCGCATTCTGTGCCGGCAGGTAGCGGGTTGCGATCAGCTTGTGCAACCGGTTGTCGGCGCTCACACGCAGTGCCGCCCCCGCGGAAGCAACCCCTGCGGAAGCAACCCCAGAAGTAACCCAAGCGGAAAACTCCTGCGTTTGCTCAACCAACCCTATGCTCCGTGCATAGCCAACCGCCCGCTCGATCTCAGCCACGATGTTGCCCCGATCCCCCATCAACACCTCGTCCAGCACTTCGATCTCGCGACGGCGCCACGCCTCGTAGTCGCTGTAAAACAGCCGCCCGGAATTGAAAAGCAGATCCAGAGGCGCAAACGCCCCCTGCTCCATCAACTGCGCGTCCACCTGCGCCTGCAGCTCAGTCTCGATTCCCATTACGGCGCCAACAACATTTCGAGGTCTTCCACGTTGAGCGCCGTCGGAGACGCGCTCTTCTCAGTATAAAGATGCTCGGCGAGCACCCGCTTATCTGCCTGCAACTGCAGCATCCGTTCTTCCACCGTATCCTGAGCAATGAGTTTGTACACAAACACCGATTTGGTCTGACCTATGCGATGCGCACGATCGGTGGCCTGCGCTTCCACGGCCGGGTTCCACCAGGGGTCATAGTGGATCACCGTATCGGCAGCCGTTAAATTCAGCGCCGTACCGCCCGCTTTCAAGCTGATGAGAAATAGCGGCACTTCCCCGGCTTGAAAGCGCTGCACCACCGCCGTGCGATCCTTCGTCTCTCCGGTGAGCAGGCAATACGGAATGCCCAGCGCCGTGACAGCAGCCTCGATCAAGCGCAACATCGAAGTGAATTGCGAAAACAACAATATCCTGCGCCCCTCCGCGATCAGCTCCGGCAACACCGTGGTCAACCATTCCAGCTTGGCGGATGGCACGGCTTCCTCGGTCTTGACCAGCCGCGGGTCACAGCACACCTGCCTCAGTTTCAACAGAGCATCGAGGATAGTGATCTGACTCCGCGCCAATCCCTGCTCGCGTACCACTTCGAGAACCCGCTGGTGCATTGCCAAGCGCACCCCGTCGTAGAAGTCACGTTGCTTGTCATCGAGCGTGATTGGCGCGACAATCTCCACTTTCGGCGGCAGCTCCTTCGCTACTGCGTCCTTGGTCCGGCGCAGCAGAAACGGCGCAAGACGCGCGCTCAGCGAGGCGGCCCGCGCGCGATCGCCGTTCTTCTCAATGGGAGAGCGATACAGCCTCTGGAAATGCCGTTCGCTTCCGAGCAGCCCCGGCTGCAGAAAATCAAACAGCGACCACAGCTCGCCAAGATGATTCTCGATCGGCGTGCCGCTCAGACACAGGCGAGCGTCCGCGCGGAGCGCCCGCGCCGCCTGCGACACCTTGGAGGCGGGATTCTTGATCATCTGGGCTTCATCGAGAATCACCAGCCCGAAATCCCGCGCCATCCAGGTCTCGCTGTCAATCAACAGCAGGGGGTAGGCAGTGATGATGACCTGCATGTCCTTGAGTCGCGCTGTGGACTTCCGGCGTTGGGCGCCGTGCCAAACGAACA
>Ga0181534_10000822_pt1 | contig 21439 bp, 20 predicted proteins | sample PEATcosm2014_Bin_37_FD_119758 | JGI IMG/M metagenome (GOLD analysis project Ga0181534, IMG submission 119758) | Peatland microbial communities from MTU Mesocosm Facility, Houghton, MI, USA - PEATcosm2014_Bin17_10_metaG | ecosystem: Environmental > Terrestrial > Soil > Wetlands > Peat | place...
CGGGCGCGTCAACGAGGTCCACGTTTTTCTCGAACCGGACGAACCCGCCGGCTACTACATCGAGGAAATCATCGAGGGCAACACCATCGTCCAGACGCTCGCCGCCGTGCAATACGACGAAAATGAATTGAAACGCCAGATGAAGGCGCAAATGGACGAGGCGATCAAGTCCGACCGCATGAAGCCGTCCGAGGCGATGCGCCTGCTCGATGATTACGAGCGCGGGTTGAAGGCTTACACTTATCTCTCATTTTGAATGAAGAGGACGAATGCGGAATGAAGAATTGAGATTCAACCGTGTGCGTTAAGCTTGTTTCTTCGTTCTGCATTCTGCATTCTTCACTTCCGTCATGCCTGAAACCGCGCCCAATGCCGAACTGCTTCGCTCGCTCGGACGTCTCGCCCGCGGCCTGTCCGCGCTGTTCTGGGGGCTGCCCGCGTCGCTGGTGATTTGCGCCGAAACCTCCCGGGCCGACTGGCTCAAGCCATGGGGCTTCATGCCGGCGTTTGCCGCGACAGCGCTGCCGCTTTACGGCCTCTGGCTGATGGGCGATTTTCAAAAGCAGGAGCGCCCGTGGCGCGGCGCGCTCGACCGGGCGCAACTCCTCGGCCTCGTCAACGTCGGCCTCTGCCCGTTTCTCTACTGGCACAACCAGATGCCGGACCAGCCGTTTTTCAGCGCCGCGATTTTCCTGCTTGCGCTGTCGGCCATCCTTTTTCTGTTCAACCTGAACGTTGTCATCCGGCAGCTCGGCGCGATGCTGCCGGACGAAACGCTCCGGCACGAGACGCGCCAGTTCACCACGTTCAACCGCTGGCTGCTCGCCGTGCTCTTGTTTTTCGGCCTCGCGTATGCGGTCCTGCTGCAGGACCCGCGCCTGCCCGCCGCGCTCGGCGCGCTGTTCGGCTGGCTGCAGGATTTTGGATTCTGGGGACTGACGCTTTTTGCGCTGCTGCCGCTGGCCATGACGATGGCGCTCATCTGGAAAACCAAGGAAGTCATCCTCGACAGCGTTTTCAGCGTGAAATAAAAAACCCGCCCCGTCTGCGCTGGAATGCGCACCGGCTTCGGTGACGTGAGCGAAGAAAACATGCGCAAAGAAATTGCGCGGTTCGGCAAGGTGTGAGGAAGTAATTGCCGTGAATTCTTTTGGCCGGAGACATTGCTCCCGCCGTTGGAGAGCTTCTGTAAATCAGCCGCTGAAGGAACTTCCACTTCGCGCATTCTTGACCCCGAACTTTTCCAACTCGCGCCGGAAGAGCCGCCGCTGCACCTCGTTGCGCCCGCGATATTTTATGGGTTTTTCAGCGTGAAGCCCGGCTGTCCCCGCCGCACCCAGACCGCGTGATGGCTGACACCAAACATCTTTTGGAATTCCTTGGGCGTGGCGTCGGAATGTTTTTTGGCATGAACATGGGGTTGCTGCGGGTCGAGTTTTCGCCCGATGTCTTCAGCTCTTTTTGGGGCCGGCATTCCTGCTTGCCCACGTCCAGATAGCGGTAAACGGTGCTCCGCCCCAGATCAAAACGCCGGGCGGCCCCGGCCTTGGAGCCGCCCGTCTTGATGAATTTCACCACCCGTTTCCGCAAGCCCATCACACTATGTTCCAATTTCAATATGATGTGCCATAGTGTCGAGTGCGTGGCGCGCCGGCGCACAGCGCCGACGCCACAGATGGGTTTATGAGCCGACGCTGGCCAGTTCCTCGTTGTTTTCCACGTTCACGATCTTGAACTGTTCGGCGTGCATGCCGGTGTCGGCGCGGAAGGACAGCTTGCCGAAGTAGCGTTTCTCCATTTCAATGAGAAGCTTCTCGTCCTCGTTGCGGAGCCGCTCCAACACGGTGGGATTGACGACAATGCGGAGCTGGAAGTCCGTTTCATCGCGCGTCCGTTTCTTCAGGATTTCCTGGAGCTTGCGCTGGATTTCCACGCTCATGGTGATGGCGCTTTTCACCTTGCCGCGGCCCTTGCAATACGGGCAGTCGTCATAGACCGCCGCGCTCACGCTTTCGGTGTGGCGCTGGCGTGTCATTTCCATGAGGCCGAGCTGGGTGATGGGCAGGATGTGGGTCTTGGCCTTGTCGCGGCGCAGGCCGTCCTTCATGCGCGAATAAACCTGCTGCCGGTCGCGCTGGTGTTTCATGTCAATGAAATCGAGCACGATGAGGCCGCCCATGTTGCGGAGCCGGAGCTGGCGGCAGATTTCCTCGGCGGCTTCGAGGTTCACCTTCAAAATCGTGGATTCCTGATCCTTGCCGCCCTTATGACGGCCGGTGTTCACGTCAATGGCTACCAGCGCCTCGGTCTCGTCAATGACGATGTAGCCGCCGCCCTTGAGATGCACCTGGCGAGAGAAGGTGCTTTCCAGCTGTTTGCTGACGTTGAACCGGTCGAAGATCGGCTGCGAATCGGTGTAGAGTTTGACCTTGTGCGCCGACCAGCGGGCCTTGATTTTCAGCATCTGCGACTGCATCAGCTCGTGGGCCTTGGGGTTGTCCACCACCACGCGCTCCACGTCCTCGGTGAGAAAATCGCGCACGGTGCGCTCAATCAAATCGGGTTCCTGGAAAACGCAGGTGGCCATCGGCTGTTTTTGGATTTTTTCCTGCACGCTGCGCCACTCCTCAAGCAGGATGGCGAGGTCGCGGATGAAATACGGCCGGCGCTGGCCTTCGCCCGCCGTGCGCATGATGACGCCCATGCCTTCGGGAATGGCCAGTTCGCGGAGGATTTTCTTGAGCCGTTTGCGTTCCTCCTGATTTTCAATTTTGCGCGAGATGCCGGACTGGTCGGAGTTCGGCAGCAGGACGAGATAGCGTCCGGGCAGAACCAGATTGGTCGTGACGCGCGGGCCTTTGGTGCTGATCGGTCCCTTGGTGACCTGCACGATGATCTCGCTGCCGGGCGGATAGAGACGCGGGATGTCGCGCTGGGTGATTTTGGGCCGGGCAGGGCGGCGGTCCCGATTGACGGGGCGTTCGACGATTTCCACGCCGCTGTCGAACTGGTTGGGCACGATGTCCCAGTAATGCAGGAAGGCATTTTTCTCGAAACCGATGTCCACGAACGCGGCCTTGAGGCCGTCTTCGAGGTTGCGCACCTTGCCCTTGAAGATGCTGCCGACGAGGCGCTCCTCGGTGGTGCGCTCGATGTTGAATTCCTCCAGCTTGCCGTCTTCAAGCACGGCGACGCGCGTTTCGAGCGTCTCGGCGTTGATGACGACCTCCTTGTGGATTTTCTTCTCCGGGCGGATGAGCCGCTGGACTTTTTTGACGAGCGTCGCCGCGACATTCTTGATGGAATCCAGAATGCCCTTGGACGGCTCCTTGATTTCCACCGGCTTGAAATCCTTTTTCTCCTCCGCGGGCGCGGGAATTTCAGATGATTGTCTGCTTAAATCCTTCTGGCCGGAAATGTTTTCCGGAGTTTGCGGGGATTCCTCGCGCCCGTCCCCGGGAGGCAGCCCGGCGGCGAGATTTTCGGCGCGTTCGATTTCGCCGGCATGGCGTTTTTCAAAAACGTGCTCATTGCCGCCCTGTTCGCTCACCACGTCGGCGCGCGCCTGTGTGGCCTCCCGGTCGGGTTTTTGCGGGTTGTGGCCGAGGCCGCCTTTGGGGCGGAAGCGCATGCCGCGGTGGCGGCGTGAAAAGTTGTTGTTGCTCATATCAGTATCCCTTTCGATGAATATGGACGTTTTGCATCAAGCCCACGGCGATCAACGAGCCGAGCACTGAAGACCCGCCGTAAGATAACAGCGGCAGTGGAATACCCGTCACGGGCATAATGCGAATGTTCATGCCGATGTTGATAAACACGTGGCTGAAGAGGAGCGTCACGACGCCCACCACCACGAGTTTGCCCAGGCGGTCGCGCGCCTGGCCGGCGATTCTCAATCCAGTGAAGAGAACCACCGCATACAGCGTGAGCACCATCACGCTGCCAACGAATCCTTCCTCCTCGGCAATCACGGAGAAAATGAAGTCGTTGTAAGCCACGTCGTGCGGCAGATAACCGAGGGCGTGTTGCGTCCCCTGCCGCCAGCCTTTTCCCGCCAGCCCACCGGAGCCGACGGAAATCAACGCCTGCCGGATGTTATACTCGTCGCCGAGTTGTTCCTCCCGCAGGCGTCGCAACTCCGCCGGCGTGGCGCCCGGCGAAGCAAAATGGGTGTAGTCCCGTCCAAAATAAACCAGCAGCCGGTCGCGCTGATACGGCTGCATCTGAATCTGCCAGCGGCCCGCCGGCACAAACAAAATGTCCGCCAGAAACAGCACGGCGAGCACGCTGACCGCGCCGGTCAGTTGCAGCAAATACCGTTTGGGCGTGCCGGCGACAAACATCATGATCAGCCCGGTCGGCAGCAGCACCAGCGCCGAACCCAGGTCCGGCTCCTTCAAAATGAGGACGAACGGCAGCATCATCAGCCCGATGCCCTTCCAAAACACCGACGGCTGCCTCAATTCATCCACCGGCCGGCTCAAAAAATTCGCCGACGCGAGAATGAACGCCAGCTTCGCAAATTCGCTCGGTTGAAATTGGAAAAAACCGAGGTCAATCCACCGCCGCGCGCCAAAGCGCATCGAGCCGATGTGCGGGACCAGCACCGCGACCAGGCAAAGAATCATCGCCCAGTAGGCTACGAGCGACCACCGCGCCAGCGTGTGATAATCCACCACGCACAGCGCCGCGCCCGCACCGAGGCCGAGCGCATACCAGACAATCTGCCGCGCCCAGCTCTGGTCATACCACGGCAGCGGAGACGCCGCCTGATTCACCATGGTGGCGCTGAACACGAACGCCACGCCCAAGCACATCAGCCCGGCCAGCGCGACCAGTTGCAGCCGGGCCAGCCGGGGATGACGTTCGTTGAGCGCGATGTTGATCATTTCAATTGGCCTCCGCCACGACTCCCGGCACGGCCGGATTTTCCTTGTTCAATATCGCCGCGTAAATGTCGTGCGCAATCGGTGCGCAGACGCTGCCGCCGGAGCCTTTGTTTTCCGACTGAACCAGGACCACGACGGCGTATCTCGGATTTTCGTAGGGCGCGAACGACGCGAACCAGTAATTCCAACCGCTTTCCTGGCCGTGTTCATTTTTCATCTGTGCCGTGCCGGTCTTGCCGCAGATGTTCAGGCCGGGCACGACCGCCGCCTTGCCGGTGCCCTCCGGGTCTGTGGTTTCACCGAGCATCGCGTCGCGCAAAATTTTCAGGCTGCGCGGCTTTACGCCGATCTCGTCGCGCACGAGGCCGGACGGGAAATTTGTCGCCGTTTCGCCGCTGGACGGATCCTGCGGCTCGATGCGTTCGACAAGCCGCGGCCACAAAACGGCGCCGCCGTTGGCAATGGCGGAATAGACGACGGCCATTTGCATCGGCGTCACCGCCATTTCGCCCTGGCCGAAACAAATGTTCGCCGAGTCGCCGTCGCGCCAGTCGGACTGGTTGATCCGCTCCAGCGTCGGGAAAATGCCCTTGGTTTCCTGCCGCGTCGGCAGGCCGACGGATTCGCCGAAATGGAATTTGCCGGCGAGCCGGACGATTTTTTCGATGCCGGTGCGCAGGCCGACCGTGATGAAGTAGGTGTTGCTCGAGCGGATGATTGCGCGGCGCAAATTGTAATCGCCCGGCGGCGCGGTGTCTTTGATGGAACGCCGCCCCATCACATAATGACCGTGGCCCGGGTCTTCGGGATTTTCCGGATCGTTGACCATCGCGTTGGGATCCAGGCCGTCATCCAGCGCGGCGAGGGCGACGACGGGCTTGAAAATGGAGCCGGGCGCGTAATTTTCCTGCGTCGCGCGGTTGATCAACGGGCGAAATTTCGGGTCGTTCAGCCGCGCAGTTTCCTTTCGGGATTCATCCGCCGGCAGCCCTTTCACAAAGTAATTCGGGTCCAGCGCCGGCGATGACACCATCGCCAGCATGTCGCCGCTGCGCACGTCCATGACGACCACCGCGCCGCGCGCGTCCGCGCCCTGGTGCGCCGCGAGTGACGCCTCCGCCGCGCGCTGGATGTCGAGGTCAATCGTCAGCACGACGTTGTGGCCGGGTTCCGGCTCGTCCCAGATGTTTTGGGACTGCCGGTAGCCCTGGTTGTTGACCAGCACCGATTCCCCGCCGGCCCGCCCGCGCAATTGCGCGTCGAAAGCATATTCAATCCCGGTCACGCCGCGATAATCCGGCAGCCGGTAATTGAAGAAAGGATCCTCGCCCTCCTGCGAATCGTTGTCGTGTTGCAAATAGCCCAGCAGGTGTCCCGCCGTCGTGCCGAGCGGATAGCTGCGGACGGGCTGCAAATCCACGTCCGCGCCAAGGTCGCCGGTGAACTGCTCCTCAAACCGCGCAACCTGTTCCGGGCTGGCGTCGGGAATCACGGTGTAAGGCATGGCCAGCCGCGTTTCGTAGTCGCGCTGAAATTTCGCCGGGTCGAGCGTGATCGGCTGTCCCAGTTTCTGGCCGGCCTGCGAAACGATGACGCTCGCCACGCGGTAACGCGCCTGCCCGCGGAGCTGTTCCATCTGATCGAGCGAAAACGCGAGCCGCTTCCGTTCGATTTTCGTCAGCGGGCGCTTGAGCTGTTTTTCCTGCGCGGCGATGAACTGCGCCCGGGCGTTGGTGGCGCGGGCGTATTCGGCGCTGAAGGCGACGCTGAATTGTTTCCGCAAATCGTCGAGGTGGAGGCACAGGTTGTAGCTCGGGCGGTTTTCGGCCAGCACGCGGCCCTCGCGGTCCAGGATTTTTCCGCGCACGGCCGGGAGGCGCACGGTGCGATACGACTGCGTGTCGAGGTGGCCCTGGTATTCGCGGGCGGAAACCACCTGCACCCACCACAAGCCCGCCAGCAAAATGAAAAGCCCGGCCGCCAGCATCCCGGCCACGAGGCGCAGTTGCGGGTCGTTCTTTTTCAGTTCGTCAAAAATCAGCATGGCTTCATTGGCGTCCGCGCCGGATTTCGCGGTCGGGACGGAAACTGGTTTCGGCCTGCGGCTGGTAGCCGAGCGCGTGATGGCACCAGTCGAACAGGGCGAAGATGACCGGTGTCGCGGCCGCGCCGCCGGCAATCATCACCAGCCATTGCCAGAGCGAACCCCAGCCCAGCAACGGCTCCTGCCCGCCGGTCAGCAGCAGCAAAACGCCCAGCAACGGCACGGCCCCGCTGGCGGCGGCGCCGAGGATGATCTGGGCGAAGGGCAGGTCGCGCAAAATCAGGTCGCGCCGCAGACAAATGGGAAAGCCGACGGCCAGGAGCGGCAGGATGCTGACGCCGAGCGGATTGGCGGACAACGCGTCGAATCCCAGCCCGCCGAACGCGGCGAGCAGCGAGACGGTCACGATGTTGGTGTTCAACGCCGCGTAGATCATCAGCGCCGGCAGCAAATCCACCTGCGCGCCGAACAGGTGGCGCGGCAGTTGAAACGCCGCCTCGCCGAACACCGCGAGAAACGCGGCGGCCAGGATCAGGATGGTGTTGAAAAAATTCATTGAATCAATACCCAGACTTGATCCAGCGCGCCGAGGTCGGCGGACAGTTTCACGCGCGCCTCGGTGTAAAGGCCGAATTCGGCCTGGCGCGAATCCACGATCTGGCCGACGGGAATTCCCGGCGGAAAAATCCCGCCCTCGCCGCTGGTGACGACTTCCTGGCCGGGTTTCAAATTCGCGTTGCCGGACAAATAGGTCAGATCCACGAGCGAATTTTCCAGCGGCCCGCCGGGGCTGATGACGCCCATGTCGTGCGCGGGATTGAGGATCCGCGCGGAAACGCGGCATCTCGGGTCGCCAATCAAGACAACCTGCGACTGCGCGTAGCCGACGGCTGAAATGCGGCCGACCAGGCCGTCGGAGGTCAGCACGGGCAGATTTTCAACGAGGCCGTCGCGCTTGCCGAGGTCAATCTGGACGGTTCGCCACCAGTTGGCCGGGTCGCGCAGGATGATGCTGGCGAGCTTCAGTTTCCATGGTTGCTGCCGCTGCCAGCCGACGAGCGCGCGGAGTTGGTCGTTCTCGTGCGCGGTCGCGGCGGCCTGTAAATCCTGGATCTTCAGTTGCTGGTTTTCGCGTTGGAGGGTTTCGATTTCCTTGAGCAATTCGCTGCGGGGCAGGATGGCGTCGGCGGCGCGACCCGGAAGTTGCCGGGCGGTGCTGACGGCTCCGAACAGGGGCAGAAACAGGCCGCTGATGCCGAGCTTGAGGTGTGAGGCTGCGTGTGAGGGCAGGCTTAAAAGCAGCGCCACCACCAGTGCCATCGCGCCAAGCGCGAAATAATGTTTTCGTTTGAACATCCTGCCGCTGCGGTTCTTCAACCGCGTGCAGGTGAACGAGGCGGGAAATCAATACTTTGGATTGTTCGCAATGCGCTTGACGAACTCCAACTGCTCCAGAACCCGGCCGGTGCCTTCGGCCACGGCGCTCATGGGATCGTCGGCCAGATGAACCGGCAGTCCGGTCTCGCCGGCCACCAGCCGGTCAATGCCGCGCAACAGGGATCCGCCGCCGGCCATGACCAGCCCGCGATCCACCAGGTCGGCGGAGAGTTCGGGCGGGCAGCGTTCCAGCGTGATCCGGATGGATTCCAAAATGCTCGTGAGCGGTTCCTGCAATGCTTCGCGAATTTCCTCGGAACGGATGGTCAATGTCTTCGGAAGGCCCGAACTCAGGTCGCGGCCTTTCACGTCCATGGTCAATTCCTGTTCCAACGGAAATGCGGAGCCGATGCGTATTTTGATTTCTTCCGCGGTGCGTTCACCTATCATTAAGTTGTAGGCGCGTTTCATGTGCGCGACGATCGTTTCGTCAAATTCGTCCCCGCCCACCCTCAGGCTGCGGCTGAAGACGATGCCGGCCAGCGAGATGATTGCGATTTCGCAGGTCCCGCCGCCGATGTCCACGATCATGTTTCCCGCCGGTTCATGCACGGGCAGTCCGACGCCGATCGCCGAAGCCATCGGCTGATCAATTAAAATGACGTCGCGCGCCCCGGCATGCATTGCGGAATCCTTGACCGCCCGCTTCTCCACTTCCGTGATTCCCGAAGGAATGGCGATGACGACCCGCGGGGCGATGAGCTTGCGGTGCTGGACCTTCTGGATGAAGTGACGCAGCATGGCCTCGGTGATTTCGAAGTCGGCGATCACGCCGTCTTTCATCGGACGGATGGCCACGATGTTGCCGGGCGTGCGGCCCAGCATCCGTTTGGCTTCTTCGCCGACAGCGAGCACATTGGTCGTGCCCGCCTGGATGGCCACCACCGAGGGTTCCCGCAGAACAATCCCGCGATCCTTGACATAGACGAGAGAATTGGCCGTGCCCAGGTCTATTCCAATATCGTTGGAGAACAGGCTTTTTAATTGCGCAAACATGAATTTACCTAACGCAAGACAGAATAAGAGGCGGGAAGCATAAACGTCAAGATTATTAACAACCAGGAAATGCCGGCCTTTGCGCCCCCGGATTTCGAGACGACGACGGGAAAAATGGTGCCAGCGACTGGAATCGAACCAGTGACCTCGGGCTTATGAGTCCCACGCTCTAACCAACTGAGCTACGCTGGCAACCAAAAAAGGCCTCACATTCTGCGCACAAAACGCGCACTGTCAAATCAGAATGCAAAAGCCGCGCGTCAGCCGCAAGAGCCATCGGCGCATTTGACGGGCATTTTTATGTCCCGGCCATCGCCCGGCCAGCAATCCAGCCGGTCGTCCAAGCGGCCTGAAAATTGAATCCGCCGGTGATGCCGTCAATGTCCAGCAGCTCGCCGGCGAAATAAAGTCCGGGGCAAACCCGGCTTTCCATCGTCTTGAAATCCACCTCGCCCAGGCGCACGCCGCCGCAGGTGACGAATTCATCCTTGTTCAGGCTCTTGCCCGTCACCGGAAATTCCGTGCGGATGAGCTGCCCGACGAGCCGGTGCTGCGCCGCGCGCGACAGCGCCGACCAGCGGGTGTCGCGCGAAATCCCGGCGGCCAGCACAAGCTGCTCCCACAACCGCGACGGCAGCGGCGCGAACGGCGTGTTGACGATCAGTTTCGCCGGCTGCGAATTGCGGCGCGATTGAAACTCCGCCGCGATTTTTTCCGCGCTGAACCGCGGCAGCCAGTTGATGTGCAGCGGAAACTGGTAGTCGAGCTTGTGCAATTCGCGCGCGCCCCACGCCGACAGCCGTAAAATCACCGGCCCGCTCAAACCCCAGTGCGTCGCCAGCAATGCGCCGCGTTCGCGCAGCCGCACGCCCGGCACGGACGCCTCGGCTTCGACGGAAACTCCCGCCAACCCGCGCAGCCACGGTGTCGCGATGTGAAACGTGAACAGCGACGGCACGGGCGGTTCGAGCTGGTGGCCGAGCGACACGGCGAGTTGTCCCGCCGCCGCCGCGCGACAACCGCCGGTCGCCAGCAGCAGGCGGTCGCAGGAAATGTTTTCGCCGGCCGACAACGCGAGTTCAAATCCGCCGTCCGCGCGTTTGGCAACCCGTTCCACGCCGCAGTTCAAACACAATTTCACTCCCGCCGCCTTCGCGGCGTTCATCAGGCAATCAACAATGGTCTGCGACGAATCGCTGACCGGGAACATCCGGCCATCAGTTTCGGTTTTCAGCTTCACTCCGCGCGCTTCAAACCATGCGACGGTGTCGCTGGCCTGAAAGCGTTTGAACGGGGCAATCAGCGCGCGGCCGCCACGCGGGTAGCGGGCGGTCAATTCCCGCGCGTCGAAACAGGCGTGCGTGACGTTGCACCGGCCGCCGCCGGAGATTTTGACCTTGGAAAGAAATTGCGCGCCTTTTTCGAGGAGGATCACTTCCGCGTCCGGCGCGGCTTCGGCGCTGGCGATGGCGGCAAAAAATCCCGCCGCGCCGCCGCCGGCAATCACGATCCGGCGTGCAGCAGAATTTTCTTTCACTCGCTCTTCCTTCCGCTTTCCAGATGAAATTTATGCAACGCCCGGTGAACAACCGGCGCCAGAACGATTCCCGTCACGGTGATCAACATCAGGCCGCTGAACAGCGCGTAGCAGCCGGCGAAAATCTTCCCCGCGTCCGTCTGCAACGTCGCGACCGGCCCCATGCCGGACAAAATCATCGCCGCGTTCACAAAGGCGTCCACCCAGCCCATGTTTTCGAAGAAATGGTAACCCGCCATGCCGATACCGAGCGCGCCGGCAACCACCGCCTGGCTCAACAGAAAACAATTGACCACCCGCCGGTAAAACGCCCGGCGCGGCAGCAATGGACTGGAACGGTGCTCAAACACGGCGTCAGGGTGCGCTTCCGGCGGGAATTTTCAAGTGTTCAAACGGCGTCCCGGCTTTTCGTCCGCGAGTTTCGGTTCAACCCAGATTCACCGGATCAATGTCCGCCGCCAGCGTCACGCCCTCCGGCAGCGCAAGCGTCCCGATGATTTTTGCCAGCGCCTGGCTCAATTTGCTCATCGCCCGCGTCCGCAGCATGATCTGGTAGCGGTAAAAAGTTTCCGCGCGCAGCAGCGGCGCCGGCGCCGGGCCGGAGATGGTCAAGTCACGGAACAAATCTTTCTGGGGAGCACACGCGCCTCGCGCGTCCTGTTTGGCGCCCTCGCCAAACAGATCGTCGTCAGCGGAGGCGCTGACGACCGCAGCCGTGGCGGCTGCGCCCCCCAGATTTTTCTCCAGCTCGCGTTTCAAATGTTCGGCGGAGAACTTCACCTTTTCCTCGTTGATGCCCTTGAGCGTCAGCAGCGCGACGCGGCTGACGGGCGGATATTTCAATTGTTCGCGGAACTCCATTTCCTGTTCGTAAAAACCGGTAAAGTCGTGCCGGCGCGCGAATTGGATCGCCGGATGAAACGGCGCGAACGCCTGCACGAAAACCTCGCCCTCGACGTCGCCGCGCCCGGCGCGGCCGGCGACCTGCGTGAGCAACTGGAAGGTGCGCTCGCCCGCGCGGAAATCCGGTTGGTGCAGCGCGAGGTCGGCGTAAATGATGCCGACCAGCGTGACGTTCGGAAAATGCAGGCCCTTGGCAATCATCTGTGTGCCGACGAGGATGTCGGTCTTGCCGACGCGAAAATCGCCGAGCACCTTCCGGTAATCGTCCTTGCGCTTCATCGTGTCGGCGTCCATGCGCCTGATGCGCGCCTGCGGGAAAAGTTTCGCCAGCGTTTCCTCGACCCGCTGCGTTCCGGTGCCGGCGAAACGGATGGCCGGGTTTCTGCATTTTTCGTTCGGGCAAACCGGCGGCACGCGCTCGACGTGGCCGCAGATGTGGCAGGCGAGTTTTTGCTCCTGCCGGTGGAACGTGAGCGCGAGGCTGCAATTCGGGCACTGCGCGACGTAGCCGCACTTCGGGCATTGCAGCGACGTCGAATAGCCGCGCCGGTTCAGAAACAAAATCGTCTGCTCCTTGCGTTCGAGCCGCTGATGAATCGCCTCCTTGAGCTGCGGCGAAAAAATCGGGATGCCCTTTTCGCCGCGCGCGGCCTGACGCATGTCCACGATGCGGACGTGCGGCATTTTCTGGTCGTCCACGCGCTCCGGCAGTTCGAGCAGCGCGAACTTGCCGCGCTTGCAGTTGTAATAGCTTTCCAGCGACGGCGTGGCCGAGCCGAGCACGACGACGGCGTTTTCCATCTGGCCGCGCATGATGGCGACGTCGCGCGCGTGGTAGCGCGGCGCCTCCTCCTGCTTGTAAGTGGATTCGTGCTCCTCGTCCACGATGATGAGGCCGAGCGGCTCGACGGGCGCAAAAATCGCCGACCGCGCGCCGATGACGATGCGCGCGCGGCCCTGGCGGATTTTGTGCCACTCGTCGTGCCGCTCGCCCGCGCTCAAATGCGAATGCAGCACCGCCACGAGCGTCTGCAATTTTCCGGAGCTGAACCGCGCCTTGAACCGTTCCACCGTCTGCGGCGTCAGCGAAATTTCCGGCACGAGGACGATCGCGCCCTTGCCCTGTTCCAGCGCGTGGGCCAGCGCTTGGAGATAAACCTCGGTCTTGCCGCTGCCGGTGACGCCGTGAAGAAGAAATGTGGAATTCGGAGTGCGGAGTGCGAAATGGCCTGCGGTGCCCGGCTGCTTCAATTCCGCACTCCGCACTCCGCACTCCGGGCTTAATCTGTCCATCGCCGCCTTGATTTTTTCCAGCGCGGCGGCCTGCGCCGGATTCAGCGGCAGCGGCTGCGACGGCAAAATGTGCTCGCGCGCATACGGATCGCGCTCGGAAATCTCCGAGGTGATTTCAATCAGCCCCCGGTCTTCGAGTTTGCGGACGGTGGCGGCGGTGGTCTCGGCCAGCTCGACCAGCTCCTGCAACGGCATCTCGCGCCGCTCCTCGATGATGTTCCAGACTTCCTGCTGGCGTTTCGGCAGTTTCGGAAATTCACCGGCCGGCGGCAGCGCGCGGACGAACAGCCGCTCGCGCCAGCCGGACGCCTCCTTGCGCACGGCTTCGGGCAAAACGGATTTCAAGGCCGTCTCCGGCGCGCAGCAGTAATATTCGCCGATCCACCGTGCGAGCTTCAGGACCTTCGGCGTCACCAGCGTCTGCGCGCCGATGACTTTGAGAATCGGTTTCAGGTTCGTGCGCGCGGATTCCTCGGCGAGCGCGGTGACGCAGCCCAGAATTTTTCGCGGGCCGAACGGCACCTGCACGCGGCTGCCGACTTCCACCTGTCCGACCAGCCCCGGCGGAATCGAATAATCAAATTCCTTCCGCAGCGCGATTTCAAGGCTGACGCGGGCGATCATTTTTCAATCGCGCGAGATGGCGCGCATTTCGGCTTCGAGCTGCCTTCGCAATTCCTCGCGACCGGCGGCGTCCGTCTCGCGCGGCACGCGCAGGATATTGCCGATGGTGACTTCGCAGCGTGCGAACGGCAGCGGGATTTGAAACCGGTCCCAGCTCTTCGCCCGGATTTTCCAGTTGAGATGATAGCTGACCGGAACGATGGGCAGACCGGTCAGTTGCGCGGTCGAAATCACGCCTTCCTGGACGATGTAGCGCGGCCCGCGCGGGCCGTCGGGCGTGATGGCGAGGTCGTGGCCACGCTTGCCCCACGAAACCATCTCGCGCAACGCCTGCGGTCCCCGGCGCGACGACGAGCCGCGCACCGGTTCCACCCCGAACCGTTCGAGAACGCCCGCGAGCATGCCGCCGTCCCGGCTCGCGCTCACCATCGCCGCCAGCCGCCGGCTCCGGTCGCGGCGCGCGACATAACGGCGGTAAAGAATCAGCGACAACGCCAGCCGGTTGTGCCATATCGCGAAAATAATTTTCTCCTGCGGCGCATTGGAAAAATAGCCGGACGGGTCATTCAGCCTGAATCGCATCGTCGCCGCCAGCGCGTGGGCCAGGACGTAAATCAACGCCGCCGCCAGCCGCTGGTGCCACTTCGGCGCGTGCGGAATGACGACTCCGCTTTTGCGTTTCGGCGCGGCGGGCAATGGCGTTGGGTTTTGGACTTCAGGCATCGGGCCGGCTCAACTTTTTTTCAGGCACGCGCGCACCAAGTCTTCAATCGTCGCCTTTGCGCCGAGCATTGCCTGCGCGGCGCGGACGGCATCGTGCGCCTCGATTTGTTTGAAGCCCAGCGCCATGAGCGCCAGCACGGCGTCGTTCAATTTCTGGTCGTTGGGCGAAAGCGAATGTTCCGCGCTGGCGGCCTCCCACGCGCCCACCGCGCCGACCTTGTCGCGCAATTCGACGACGATGCGCTCGGCGGTCTTCTTGCCGACACCGGAAATTTGCGAGAGCGATTTCACGTCGCCGCCGGCCACCGCGCCGCGGAACGCCGTCGCGTTCATGCCGCTCAAAATGTTCAGCGCCGTTTTCGGGCCGATGCCGGAAACGGTGCCGACGAGCAGCCGGAACAAATCCCGTTCCGCCGCCGACATGAAGCCGTAAAGGATGTGCGCGTCCTCGCGGATGACGAGCTGCGTGAGCAGTTTCACCGGCTGGCCGGGCGGCGGCAGTTTGTCGAACGACGACAGCGGGATGAGCACCTCGTAACCGACACCGTTCACGTCCACGACGACCTGTGTGGGCAGCGCCTCGACGAGTTTGCCTTGGAGAAAGGTGATCATGCGAGTGCGGAGTGCGGAATGCGGAATGCGGAATTCATATTCGTTTCAAAGGTGACAAATTGTATCGCGAATTTTCCCGCGCGTGCGTCAGCGCCAGCGCCAGGGCGTCCGCCGCGTCGGGCGCGGGCGGCTGCGGCAAATCCAGCAGCCGCTGGACCATTTTGGCGACGGCGGATTTTTGCGCCGCGCCGTAGCCGACGATGGCCTGCTTCACCTTGCGCGTGGCGATTTCGTAAATTTCCAGGCCCGCCTCGGCGATGGCGGCCAGCGCCGCGCCGCGCGCCTCGCCCATGATGATGGCTGTTTTCAGATTTTGGACGTAAAAAATTCCTTCCACCACGCAAACCGTCGGCGCGTGTTCTTTCACAACGTCGCGCAAAGTCTGGGAAATTTTCGCGAGACAGCGGGAACGTTCCCAGCCCGCCGGACAGGAAATCGTGCCGTGCACCAGCGCGACCGGATGCGGTCTGGCGAGCCGGATGACGCCGTAGCCGGTGCCGCGCAGCGACGGGTCCACGCCGAGAATCACGCCGTGCAAACTGGCGGCGGGCCGGTGATCCGGTTCAAAAACCGGCAGGGCTGCGCGAGGCGAAACCCCGCCAACGCGCTGCTGCATTTGCTCAAATTGCCGACGCGAGATGCCCACGCGCCGATGTTGCCAGCGGCGGCGGGGTTGCAAAAGCAAAAACGCCGCGCGTCATTGCTGCCCGTTCTGGTTTCTGCCGCCGCCGGACCTTTGTGATTGGGCCGGGGCCGAGGCCGGCGCGGACGAACCGCGGGACTGATTGCCCGCCGTCGCCGGCTGGGAATAATTGGGGTGCGATTCCGCCGGCGGTTGTGCCGGCGGCGATGGCGGCGTCACCGGCGCGCTCATGCGTCCGCCGGAATTGCCGGGATTGGCGCGCGGATTTTCCTGTTCAGTCTGCTGCGCTTTTGGGGACGGATAATGCCGTGTGTCGGTGGAATTGTAATTTGGCGCCGACGGCTGCACTGGCGCGAGCGGCGCATAGTGGTTGACCGGTGGCGAAGAGTGTTCGGCGGGCGGCGTCATTTCGTTGTGACCGGATGAACCGGGATTGACGACGGGCGGGACTTGCCGCTGACCGGGCGTCTGCACCGGCGGCACGGGCTGATCGCGGCGCGGCGACGGGTTGTTGTTCTCATTTCCGTGGCGTGACGGCTGGAATGGACTGCCGGTCTCCGGTCCCACCGGCGCAGGACGCGGCGATGCGCCCCGGTTCTGGGGCGGCTGCGGGTTGTTGTTGAAATGCGGGCGATTCACCGTCAGCGTGCGGCCGTCGCGTCCGAGCTGTTCGCCGCGCGCGACCGGGCCGGTCGTGTCGCGGATGGCAACGGGACGGATTTCCGCGTGGGTGACTGCGGTGATTCTGCCCGGATCAATGCCGTGATTGATGAAACCCTTGTTGTGGCTGTCCGCGTCGAAGCGGTTGATGACCGTCGTGCGGTTGTAAAATTGCGCCACCTCCCTCGGTTCGACGCGAAAACGCCGCGGATGCGGGTCGCAGAAATTTCTGGTCGGCACAAAGGTGAAAAAGTCCGCGCCCAGCCCAAAATCGAAATCAACCCCGACCGCCGCTCCACGGTAAGTAAAGCCGACCCCGCTCACAAAGGTTGCGAACGGCGGCAGCGGCGCCCAGCCGCAATAATCGTCCGAGTAGCGCCACGTCACCCACGACGGCCCCCAGACCGTGTCCGGCGCCCAGCACCAACCGAAGTGTTCATGATGGAACCAGCGTCCGTAGTGAAACGGCGCCCAGCCCCAGGAATAATCCGACATCCAATACCAGCCAGCGTCCGTATAAACCCAGTGCCCGTGGTCGCAATACGGCTGCCAGTCCGCGTTGGCCACCATCACTGTTGGCCGCCAGCAACGGCCATAGCCCTCCACGTCCACCCAGGTGCCATACGGCGCAAGATTGTCGTAAAAATAATCCACGGTGACCTCTGTCGTCGGCGGGGCGACCTCGGCCGTTTCGGCAGAAACCGGTGCGGCTGCCGCCATTTCGGCTGCCGGCGCGGGTTGCGGCTGCGGTTGACTGGCCGGTGCGGCCATTTGCGCCTGTAGCATTTGATCGCGCTGCATCATTGCTGTGACGAGTCCGTCCGGCGCACCGATGTCCTTCAAATAAATAATTTTGTCCGGATCCAGATTGAACATGCTGCCGGAGTTGGTGACATAAGCCATGATGACGGCTTCGCCCACGCCGGCCTGGGTGAGCTTGACGACCTGTGCCAGCGGGCTGGAGGGGTCAACGCCCGGCGGCAACGCGGCCGAATCGTCCGGCGCCACATTGTCGGGCGGAGTCGGGGCCGGCTGCTGGTCCTGCGCGTTGGCGATTGACCATGAGCGACCGCCGGACAGACACACCATTGCCGCCACCGTGCCGACCGCCCAGTAATTGGAAAATTTTGTTTTCATAAATTTAATCGGACTTTTGCCAGTCCAACCGTTCATTAGTTTAACAATCCGTTGACCCATTTGTTGCGCAACCCATTCACACCGGTAATGCCGGCGATGCAGGGCGTCAAGTGGTGTCCCCGCCCGGAATTGAACTGGGATCAACGGTTTAGGAAACCGCTGCTCTATCCATTTGAGCTACGGGGACAACCTAATAAAATCAATATATTTAGAATGTTGTAAAAAATTATTTTGACAATCTGATACTGAAATCTGATACTGTTTGCATGAAAACGAAGTGGACAGGGCAGACAGCTGCAAAACCGGGCAAGGTTTGGCAGCCGACGCAGTATTCAAATTTAATCCGCTATGTTCCATCGGGGACATTCTTTGCACGATTGCGCGTGGGTGGCAATCTCATTCGCAAGAGTCTCAAGACGGATATGCTGACCGTGGCCAAGCTCCGGCTGGGCGATCTGGAAAAATGCGAGCGTGTATTTGTGGAAACCCGCAAAACTGCCAGCAAGGGGCGTATGACGTTCGGGGATTGCCTGACCGTTTACAAAGCGCAGACCGAAGCCAGCAGCCTGTTGAAACCTTCGGCCAAACGTTATCGCGCAGAAGTGATCAACAGCATTTTGAAATCGTGGCCGGGAATTGAGGCTCTGGATGTCCGGCGGATCAGCGCCAATGATTGCAACACATGGGCGGCGAAATTCAGCAGCCAGTATTCGGCGACGCGGTTCAACGGCACGGTTGGCGTGCTGCGGGCCGTCTTCAACGTGGCGATGGCCAATGACACGATCTTTCGCAACCCGGCGCTGGGGATCAAACGGGCAAAGGTGCGTCCGAAAAGCCTTGCGCTGCCGGAACCGGGACAATTCGAGCGGTTTGTGGCCGAACTGGAAACCGGTGCGGGGCGGGATTCGCAAAATTGCGCGGACTTGGTGTGTTTTCTTGCCTTCGGCGGATTCCGCAAGGGGGAAGCGGCGAACATTACCTGGGCAGACTGCGATTTTGAAAAAAAAGAAGTCGTCGTTCGCGGTGATCCTGAAACCGGCACGAAGAATTGGAGCATCCGGCGGGTGCCGATGATTCCCGATATGCTGGAACTGTTGAAACGTCTGCGCAACGAACGTCCGGGCGAACCGGCGAGCAATCCCGTGATGCGTGTCCGTGAATGTCAGAAGGCGATGGATCGAGCAGCCAAGGTCGTCGGCATGGAGCGGATCACGCATCATGACCTGCGGCATCTGTTTGCGACACTTTGCATCGAGAGCGGTGTTGATATTCCCACGGTGAGCCGCTGGCTTGGACACAAGGACGGCGGCGCACTGGCGATGCGGGTTTATGGGCATCTGCGGGACCAGCACTCGGTGGCGATGGCGCAGCGGGTGACATTTTCGCGGAGCGACAGCGGCAATGTAATCCCGCTGGAATCAGCGGTGACAAAATGAATTTTTACGGAAAAGAAAGCGGACCGCAGCACACAATCACCGGTCGTGTGATACCGTTGTGTGAGGCCATGCACCGGGCGATTTTGAAGGCGTCGGATCGGCCACTGGAGGAGCCGCGGCATTCTGTCTGTTTGCCGGACTGGGTCCACAAACTTTGCGATGAACTCACCAAGACCATATTCAAAGGCATGATTGAAAGCGATCCCAGGGAAAACAAATTTGTGGCGCGGGACTATGGCCGAATAGTTGGTTTCATTTTGAGAGGTGTCGTCTTTTACGTGAAAGAAGTGCCCGCGCTTTTGAAAGACGACGGGTTGCTGGATCTGACGGATGAACGGGCTGAAAAATTGAAAAAGGAGGCCGGTTTGCCAATGCTCTTTGCGATGGCGAGCCAGACGTTTCAAAAACCCATTGCAAACGAAGAGGCGTTGATTCAAGAAGGGGGAGAACGGGTTAAGGAAAAAGGCGAGGAATTGTTAAAAGGGTTTTTCCTGATCGGCCGCCATCTGTTGAACCAACCGATTGAAGAGCAGCACGAATTTCTCTGCGGCATTCCAGAGGGATTTGTATCGTTTCTGAACAATCAGGGGGAATTTGCCGGGAAGCGGAGGATGTTTGAAATTTTTTTGCTGCTGGCAATGCATTGGCCTGAAATTGCAGAAATGCAAAAGGAGCAACCGGCCAAGACGCGGAAATACCTTTTGGAGTGGCTGGAAAAGGAAGAAGGCAAACAATTGGTTGAGGATGCCAAGGTGTTTTATGCGATTTGTGATGACATTGGATTAGACATGGCCCCTCCCGGCCATCCCGTCGGTGTCAGTTCTGGCCAATTATCGAATACGGTTTTTCCTCAATCGGTTGTTGTCCCAAAAGAAGATTGAGAAAATGGGGCATGATTGAAAATCGTGCTCCACAAGAGTCGGTTCCGAAACTGGCGTTGAACCGGGTTGAGGCCGCGCAGGCGCTCGGCTGCTCACCGGCCACGATTGACCGGCTGACCATCCGCGGCTTGCTGCGTCCGTGCCGCGCCACCTACCGGCCCGTTTACTGGGTCAAGGAATTGGAGAGATTTCTCAAGGATAATTCCGTTGCCGATTACATCCGCCCGGAACCTTCCACCAATGGCCTGCCCGGCCACAGGGCCAGTCGGCCCGGATCGGTTTCCCGTCCTCAAAGCAATTTCCCCGTTGCGCCTCCGTCCGCAGCGGGGAACCAACAGAATCCGGCGGAAAATAACAAAAGGTTAAGCAATGAAAATCAGTGAACTGAAGGTGCTGTCGGTGGGGCGTGATAGTTACGTTCCCAAAGGGCAGCGAGAAGGCGACATGGTCGCCCGGTGCATGGATGGCGGCTTGGTGCCGATGTCCATATTTGTGAACGTGCATCTGTCGGGTGACGATGCCCTGAAACACGGCGCGAAGATTGCCGGGAAAATCATCGAGGTGGAAATCAGCGGCGACGGGCGGCTGAACATCCCCTTCGCCGGCGCGCCGTTGAAGGTGTCGGGCGGGGTGATCGTCAAGGTCGTCTGATGCCATGAAAACGAGGAACCTCCCGGAAATGTGGTCGTTGACGGAGATTGAATGGCAATTCTTCGGCACGTTCACATTCTGGGAGCCTTCCTTGCGCGAGCGGGAGAGTGGGAAGAGCAATTTCAGGAGATTATCGAAGTTTGCGGCTTTTGGGAGAGCATTGCATGAAGCAATAGATTATTCACCCAGGAATTTTGGTCGGCGCAACATCAACTGTCTTCGCCTGGAACAAGGCGAGATCGGGGGGTTGTGGCACTACCATTTTCTAATGGCCGGGCTGGGGCAACATCAGGTCAACCGTGGCACATGTGAATTCATGAAACGCCTCTGGCTGTCAAAGTCAGGGGCGGGAATCATTCACGGCGGTTGGTGTGATGTCCGCGTGTTCGACACGTCGCAGAATGGCATCGAATACGTCACGAAATGTTTGGACCCGAAGAATCGGTATGAGTTCAACAAGTTCGGGCTGGCGCAGTCACTTACATTCTCACCCGCGTTTGTCCGGGTTATACGGGCGCGGGAACGGAGGAATGATGCGTTCTGCAATGCAGGACAAGAAAAGGCTGTGGACGGTGGCAGGGGCATCCCAGGCGCGATTATATGAGCCATGCGGTGAGTTGGTTGGGACTCGAAAGAGCGTCCGTAAATTCAATCCAACGCCGTTTGGAATTCATGCGCCCGTAAAAGCGACCGGAGACAGGCTTTCCGAACAATGGCGGCTGCATTGAAAACTTTGCTGTGAAGAGGAACACGGCAAGGGATTCCCGTTTTGGGCGGGCGCGCGCGGAGCGCGCGGCCGCCCAAAGGGGGATACTTGAAGAAGAACTATGCCCGGATGAAAACGACTGAACAGAAAATGGTGTGGAAGCTGGTAAAGGCCGGCGAGGACAGGCCGCTGACGGCGGCGGACCTGGCTTTGCTGCTGCGCCTCCGGTTCGCGTTACAGGAATATGAAGCGGACACCGGGCAGGAA
>Ga0181534_10000823_pt1 | contig 21426 bp, 21 predicted proteins | sample PEATcosm2014_Bin_37_FD_119758 | JGI IMG/M metagenome (GOLD analysis project Ga0181534, IMG submission 119758) | Peatland microbial communities from MTU Mesocosm Facility, Houghton, MI, USA - PEATcosm2014_Bin17_10_metaG | ecosystem: Environmental > Terrestrial > Soil > Wetlands > Peat | place...
GTCGTTTTGCCGTTGCTGCCGGCAACGCCGACGACTGGAATCGAAAACTGTGAGCGCCAGGCATGGCCTGCCTTTTCCAGCGCAGCCTGCGTATCGGTCACCACAATCTGCGGTATCGCCACCGATTGCAGCGTGTCGACCAACGCTCCGGCCGCCCCCGCGGCAGACGCGCCAGATACAAACTCGTTGGCGTTGTAGCGCGGCCCACGGAGTGCGATGAACAAGTCGCCTCCGGCCAACGTGCGAGTATCGCTGGAGACAGCTTTGTACTCGCGGTCCGTGCCATGCAGCTGACCACCACATGCTTTCGCAAAATCGCTCAGAGTCCGCTTCATGAGTTGGCCTCCTGCGACGTCAGCCCCGGCGGCTTCGACATCTGCGACCGTGCTCGCTGTGGACCCGCCGACTGCGAGCCAGCGCACTGTGGCCTTTTGGTTGCGCCTGCGGTTGGTCGCGTCATGAGGTCGCTCCAGGCGAGCCAGTGCTCTGCGCAATTCCGTTTGCGCCGTAGGCCGCTGCCAACTCTTCGCTCACCACAGCCTGATCGCTGAACGGCCGCTTCGCTGTCCCGTAAATCTGGTAATCCTCGTGTCCCTTGCCTGCGACGACCACCACATCACCGGCAGCCGAACGACGCAGCGCGGTTTGAATGGCTCGCTTGCGGTCGTGCTCCACTAACGTGTCCCGACCCGGCATTCCGGCAACGATGTCAGCCGTGATGCGCGCCGGATCTTCGGTGCGCGGATTGTCGTCAGTAACGATGACGTCATCGGCGAGTTCCGCAGCGATCCGGCCCATGAGCGGCCGCTTGCCCGCATCGCGATCACCGCCACACCCGAACACAACACGAAGCTGACCACGGCAATGGGGCCGCGCTGCCTGCAGAGCTTTCGCGAGCGCGTCGGGCGTGTGCGAGTAATCAACGATTGCCAGTGGCAAAGTCGCTGTACCGCCGAACAACTCCATCCGGCCGCTGGGCGCACGGCACTTTTCAATGGCTGCCGCGGCCTTGGGCAGCGGGATGCCCCAGGAGAGGAGCACGGCCAGCACCGTAAGCACGTTGTCGACGTTGAATTTTCCGATCAACGGCACGTTGAGCTGAATGTTGCCCCAGCTCGACTCGACGTCGATCGCGAGACCGGCGGATTGCGGGGTCGCACGGATCGCACGCACCTGCTCAACACCCGCAGGAACAATCGACGTTCGTGAGGTGAGCACGAGGCGGGACGACGACGGTTGACCTGCGAGTTTCGCGCCGAACGCGTCATCAGCGTTGATGACCCGGTTGGCGAGACTGGGCCACTGGAACAGTCGCGCCTTGGCATTGCCATAGGCCTCCATCGTGCCGTGGTAGTCCAGGTGATCTCGGGTGAGATTGGTAAACGCGGCGGTGTTGAAGCGAACGCCACCCACCCGGTTCTGATCGATTGCGTGCGAGGAAACTTCCATAGCGACGCATTCCGCGCCGAGACTTCGCAACGCTGCAAGGTGTCGGTGTACGGTGACTGCGTCCGAAGTCGTATGTTCGGTTGCGGTTACGGCAGGCGGTACCCCAAACCCCAGCGTTCCCATGTAAGCAGCGGGGCGATCGCAATGCTGCAGGGCCTGGGCAAGCAACCAGGCGCAGGTTGTTTTGCCGTTGGTGCCGGTGATCCCCGCCACGGTGAGAGCTGCCGACGGTTCACGGAAGAAACGATCAGCAATGGTTCCGACATGTTGGCTCAGCTGTGGAACGGGTGCGACAAAAATATCGGAGCCAAAGTCCGGCACGGCCCGTCCGGCTGTTTCCTCGTACAGCACTGCGCTAGCGCCCAGTGACACAGCTTGCTGCGCGAACTCGAGACCGTGGTGCGTTCGACCGCTGCATGCCAGGAACAGCGCGCCAGGGCTAGCGGCTCGGCTGTCGAGCGTAACGTCGCGTACGACCAGTTCATCGGGCACGCTGACGAGGCCGGCCATCAGATCGGCGAGGCGTCGCGGCTCGTTAATTTCGCGACCTCCATTAACGGCAAGGCCGCCCTCGGCGGCTTGAAGTCGGTTGTGCATGTGCGGCGTCATGGGAGGGCCGCCGTTCGCACGCCCGCCCTCGTTGGCGCGGGCACGATATCGTCTGGGGCATTTATGGGTCGATCAGGCTCGATTGCGAGTAGTCGTAACGCTCCGCCGACAACAGCGGAAAACACCGGCGCGGAAACTTCGCCGCCCTGATGTTTGCCCGCGCTCGGCTCATCGAGCACCACGACCGCAGCGAGCCTTGGATCCGTTGCCGGGGCAACACCACCGAAGACCGCCATGAACTTGTCAGTCGAATAGCCACCGGCAAAAGCTTTCCAGGCGGTGCCGGTCTTGCCCGACACCCGGTAACCGGGAATCGCCGCCCGCTTGCCCGTCGCTCCTTCAGCAACCACCACTGACTCGAGCATTCCAATCAGTGTCTTCGCAGCCGGCTGTGCCATCACGCGTTGTCCCACCGGTGCTGTGTCAACACGCAAAAACGATACCGGGCGCGAAAGTCCGAAAGAGCCGACCGTGGCGTACGCATGCGCGAGTTGCAGCGCGGTCACGGAAACACCATAGCCGTGCGACATCGTCGAGATACCAATGGGCCGCCACTGCGAATAATTCGACAGCAGACCGGCCGACTCACCGGGATAACCGCTCGTGGTCACCTGCCCGAAACCGAATCCCGTCAATGTGTTCCAGATCAGTTTGGGCTCGAGACTCAACGCGAGGTGGGCCATTCCCACATTGGAGCTCTTGGCCAGCACGGTCGCGATGTTGATGGCCCCCAGGTTGTGCTCGTCTTCGACCGGCCAGTTGCCGACTTTGAAGTAGCCCGGGGACGTATCGATGATGCTGTGATCGTCGTACTTTCCGGACATGATGCCCGCGGCAACGAAGAACGGCTTCATCGACGAGCCCGGCTCGAAGATGTCCGTCGCGGCGCGGTTGCGGTACGTCGCAGGCAACATCTGCTCACGATCGTTCGGATTGAACGACGGCTGATTCACCATGGCGAGCACTTCGCCCGTGGCGACGTCGATGACGATTACCGAGCCCGCGCGAGCCTGCTGTTGGCGAATCGCCGCCTTCAGCTCTCTGTAGGCCAGGTATTGGATGCGCAGGTCGATGGACAACACGAGGTCGCGGCCCGGACGTACAGGACGGATGCTTTCAACATCCTGCACAATCCGGCCATACCGATCCTGAATGACGCGCTTCGCGCCGTCCTCACCGGCCAGCCAGTGATCAAACGCGAGCTCCAGACCTTCCTGACCCTCGTCATCGACGTTGGTGAATCCCAGGATGTGCCCGGCAACTTCACCTGAAGGGTAGTAACGACGGTATTCGCGTGACAGGTATACGCCCGGAATTCCGAGCGCCTTGATCTGTTCAGCTTCACTCGGCTGGCGGCCGCGAGCGAGATACAGGAAAGACCGGTCGAGATTACTCGTAATCCGGCGCGCCAACTCCTGGCGATCCTGCTTCAGGGCACTAGCGAGTCGCGGTATCTGGTCCGTTGCAAGGGCGAGCTCCTTTGGATTGACCCAAATGGAATCAACAGGCGTGCTGACGGCGAGGGGTTCGCCGTAACGATCGGTGATCGTTCCTCGATGCGCGGCGATGGTGGCGACGCGGGAGACACGGGCATCACCCTCCTTCGCGAGGAAGGTGTGATCAACCAGCTGCAGGCTGACAGCCCGGTAGACCAATCCGCCGGCGCCGCAGGCGATCAGACTCATCAAAAGATAGGCGCGCCAGCGGAACGACGCCGGGGCGGAGGTCGCGCCTTTCTTTTTTAGTTTGGAGAATCGAGAGGTCACGGGGCGATGATCTCGATCTCTTTGGGTGGGGGCATGGCCATATGAAGCTTTGCGCTCGCCACGCGTTCAACGAACGCGTGCGTGGACCATGCGCTCTGCTCGAGCTGCAACTGGCCCCACTCGATGTCGAGGTTGTCACGGCGAGTGTCCAACCGTTCGAGCTCCACAAACATTTCGCGCGAGCGATGCTTCAGGTAGACCGCAGAGGCGGCTGAGCCGAGCGTGGCGATCCACAAAACCGGCATCGCAATCCACATCACGCGGCTCATTTGATTTTCTCGGCGACGCGCAACAACGCGCTGCGGGCGCGGGGGTTACTGTCGACTTCCTCAGCCACGGCCCGGCTCTTGCGGCCGACGAGCTTCAGCCGCGGCTCCGCGCCCACGGGCAACACCGGCAGGTCCGCCAATGCAGGATCGATTTCTGTCTGTTGCTTCATGAAGCGTTTGACGACCCGATCCTCGAGCGAGTGAAAGCTGATAACGGCCAACCGTCCGCCGGGCGCCAAAAACTCCAACGCGGCGGTGAGACCTTGCTGCAACTGCCCGAGCTCATCGTTGATGAACATGCGCAGCGCCTGAAATGTCCGGGTCGCTGGGTTTTTGCCGGGCTCGCGCGTACGCACAGCTTTCGCGACGACGGAAGCCAGTTGACTCGTAGTCGTGAGCGGTCGTGCTTCGACAATTGCCCGGGCAACGCGTCCCGCGAAGCGTTCTTCTCCAAGTGTTGCAATCACTTCGCGAATCTCGTCGACGCCCGCCCTAGCGAGCCAGGCTGAGATCGGTTCGCCGCGTGTCGGATCCATGCGCATGTCGAGCGGACCATCGGCGCGGAAGCTGAATCCCCGGCTTGGGTCGTCGAGCTGCGGCGATGAAACACCGAGGTCGAAGAGCACGCCGCGACAAGGTTGACCGTGCGAGTGAGCCGGCACGAGCGTGGCGAGATCGGCAAACGACGCATGGAGGAGCGTAAGCCGCACTTCGTCGGCAAAGCGCTGGCGGCCGGCCGTGATGGCTTGCGGGTCCCGGTCGATCGCGAGCACGCGACCTTGCCCACCCATGGCCTGGAGGATTTGTGCCGTATGACCGCCGCGCCCAAACGTCGCATCGACATAGTAACCGCCCGCTTCGAGGGCCAAACCGGCGAGCGCCTCTGCAACGAGCACCGGTACGTGCTCGTTCATTTCGCTTTGGTCCCGCGTTTCTTACCCGACGCCCGCCCGCCCGGGCGAACAAACCCTGAAATCTGCAACTCGTCGCTCATCGCTGCGCCTCACAGCTTCAGCGAATCGAGCTCGGCGGACCTTTCGCCCGCCGACGCCTCTTTCACCAGCCACTGGTCGCGCCAGCGACCCTCATCCCACAACTCAAACCGATTGCCCTGACCAATCAACATCCCGAGCCGCTCGAGCTTCGCGAATTCGCGCAACTCGGGAGGCAGCGATATCCGGTGATGCCCGTCCAGCTCCAGATCCGTCGCGTAGCCCACCAACAGACGTTGCAATCGCCGCGCTTCAGGATCCATGCTCGGCAGACTCATCAGCCGGCGTTCGGTCTGTTCCCACTCAGGCAACGGGTAAACGAGGAGACACTGATCCCGATCAACGGTGACTACTAAATGGCCTTGGCAGAGCTCGGCGATCTCTTCCCGGTAACGGGTAGGAATGACCATCCGGCCCTTGTCGTCCAAGGTGACCTTTGTTGCACCGCGAAACATGATCCGTGACGAGGGACTCGCCCATTTCCCCCCACAATCTCCCACCGGCCCCCACTATAAAATCGTGGGCCCCCCGTGTCTATTGAAATAGTGAGAAATTCGTCGCAGTCACAAAGACTTATAGGTGCATTGCAGAGCTTGCACACAGTCGCTGACGGGCATTCGCCAGTGCAATCAGCGGCTTGAAGGGCGTTGCTTATACAGTGCTTGAGGCGAAAGTCGGCTGGATAACCTAGTTAAGTTAAATGCGCTCAAGCTTATGTTAAAAGCTAGTGGTGAAAAGTGGGGGAACCCTTCCCCACTGCGCCAAACGAAGCCCTCCTCCCGGCGCTGCGCGCCGGCTGCATTTTCGGGGTCCCTTGGACCCCGTTGAACCCTGTGCGCAGCACATGAAGAGGGAGCCGACCGTAAGCCGGGTTCTGTCGTGGGCAATCATTCCTCTGGGATCCACGTCACCGTGGACCTCGAGCGACCTACCCGGAAGCGCGCGCGGATCAGCGCTGCACTCTCACGCCGGCTTTGGGCCTGCGCTGAGCGCTACTTCCCTATTTGGTCTTGCTCCAGGTGGGGTTTGCCATGCCGTCCTTGTTACCAAGTCCGCGGTGCGCTCTTACCGCACCGTTTCACCCTTACCGGACCTCTTGCGAGGCCTTAGGCGGTTTACTCTCTGTTGCACTTTCCGTGGGCTCGCGCCCCCCAGGCGTTACCTGGCACCCGATCCGCCGGAGCCCGGACTTTCCTCCACCCTCTTGCGAGAACAGCGATTGCCTGGCCGGCTCCCCGGTTCGACTTTACCACGCGTACGCCCGCCAGCATTTGCAACAAACGCGCAGCCCGCCAGCCATGCATCGCCCCTCCTACTGCCGCAAAGGCGCAGAGGTCTAGCCGCGCGACACGCTCGCCGGAGGGGAATTAGTCCTCGGCCTTCTGAATCAGTGCGTACGCCTCGCTCCGCGTCGCCCCCGTCAACTGCGCTGCAATCGACGCGGCCCGACCCGGCGGCAGCTCTTTGGCCAACAACTCCACGGTGCGTTTCAACATCGCTAAATCAACAGTACTGGCAACTTCCTCAGCACCACTCACAACCAACGTTATCTCACCACGCTGGAAATTGGCGTCCTTCGCCGACAGCTCGACCAACTCACTCAACTTCCCGCGGTAGATCGTCTCATGGGCCTTCGTCAACTCACGCGCCACCACTGCGCGGCGCTCGCCGCCAAACTCACTGACCATGTCAGCAAGCGTCTCCGCAATCCGGTGCGGCGCTTCAAAGAAAACCAACGTTCTCGTTTCACCAGCCAGCCGCGCCAACACCGAACGACGCTCACGTGACCGGCTCGGCAGAAAGCCTTCAAAACAAAACCGGGTCGTGGGCAAACCCGCGACCGCAAGCGCGGCAGTAATCGCCGAAGGCCCCGGAATCACCCGCACTTCGATTCCCGCGTTTGCCGCGGCGCTCACCAGCTCGTATCCCGGATCGGACAACAGCGGCGTCCCTGCATCGCTGACCAGCGCAATCACCTCGCCCGCCGCGAGGCGCGCCAGCAGATCGGGCACGCGTTGCCCTTCGTTGTAGGCATGCAGCGACATCATGGGCTTCGAAATACCCATCGTCTGTAGCATTCCCAGCGTATGACGCGTGTCCTCGGCAGCAACGAGATCAGCTTCGGCAAGCGCCTGGTGTGCCCGCGTGCTCAAATCATTCAGGTTACCGATAGGTGTCGCGACAACTTGCAAACGACCTGGTGCTTTGACCAACCCCTTCTCCCGTTAATGGCGACTATTCGTGTGCTCGCCGATGGTAGGTTGCCACTATAATCTCAGGCCCTGCCTGCCCGACCAAAGGCCATTCGACAAATGCTCTCAGCGCGATGGATTCCTCGCCTCCTCGTGGTTGCCGTGGCCGGATGGGCCCTGACGGGCTGTCCGAGCCTGAGCCCCCGCGCTGAATCGCCCCCGTCCGTGGACAACGCCGATGCCCTCGCGCGTTCGGGCGATTTGCTGGGCGCGGGCCACATGTATGAGGCACTGGCTGGCGAAAACAGTGGTTCGGATCGGAATGAATATCTGTTCCGCGCTGCGCGTGTGTACCTGTCGGCGCATCGTCCAGAGGAGGCCGCACGCGTGCTGGCCGCGGTCGAACAGGGATCTTTCACGGCCCAACAGGCCGTGGAAAAGCCCCTGTTGGATGTCGATCTGGCGCTCGCGCGCGGCCAGGGCCAACAGGCCTGGCAGCGCATCAGCTCGATCCAGGAGCCGCGAACTGCGCCTGAAGCGCTGCATTACTGGAAGGCGCGGCAACAGGCTGCCTTCGCGAGCGGCCGAGTCAATGATGCGGTAGTTGCCCAGGTGTCGCTGGAGCGCCTCCTGCCGACCACCCAGGAGTTGCGTCAGAGTCGTGTCAATCTGCTTGCCTCACTGCGTGACGCCAGTGAGCGCAACATCCGGATCGACCCCCGCTCCGCCACCGATCCAACCATTCGCGGTTGGTTGGAGTTGGGTCCCATTGCCGCGGCCGCGGCGCGCAGCCCCAATGCTTCAATTGCTGACATCGACGCATGGCGCTCCCGTTACCCGAACCACCCTGCCAGCGACATAGTGCGCAGCGAGCTGTTGAGTCAGCAGTACTCGCAACAACAGCAACAGCCGGCAATTGTCAGTACAGGTGGCACGCATATTGCGCTGTTGCTGCCGATTTCCGGACGCAACGGCGCCATCGCGACCACGATTCGCGATGGATTCATGACGGCGTATTACCAGACACCGGAAGCCCAGCGCACGCCGATCAACATATACGACACGGGTGAAACCGGGATTGCAGAAAATGTGGCGCGTGCCACTCAGGAAGGCGCGGACATCATTGTTGGTCCGCTGACTCGCGACGAAGTCGTCGCCGCAGCCGGGATCGTCACGCGCCGACCGCCGATTCTCGCGCTCAACTTCCTCCCCACCAGCCAGCCCGCCCCGACGGGATTTTTCCAGTACGCGCTCTCACCTGAAGATGAAGCGCGCCAGGTGGCACATCGCATTCTTGCGGACGGTCACAGGAATGGGTTGGCCATCGTTCCCGCGGGCGACTGGGGCACGCGGGTGCTGGCGGCGTTCAAACAGGAAATCGAGGCGGGCGGCGGCGGTTTGTACGCCACGACCGCGTTGGACACGGCGATGACCGACTATTCGGACGCGCTCACCACTGTTCTCCGCATCAGCGACAGCAGCGCACGTCACCGTCGACTGGAGTCAATTCTCGGCACCAAGTTGCAATTCGAGCCGCGGCGGCGTGGGGATATTGAGTTCATTTTCGCTCCGGCACAGGCCAACATTGAGCGCCTGCTGCGACCGCAGCTGCGATTTCATTTCGCCGGCAGCATCCCGACGTATGCGACATCGGACGCGTTCGAGCCCGATCCACACAACAATCAGGACCTCGAGGGGCTGATATTCCCTGACATGCCCTGGATGTTAGGAAGCGACCTCGCCGACGCGGTCCGCAACGCGCTGCAAGCCGCCTACCCCAACGGCGGCGGCCCACGCCGAAACCGGTACTTTGCGTTTGGGTTCGATGCCTACCGACTCGCCGCCGCCCTGCACAGCGGAGCAACCAGCCTCCAGGTAGACGGCCTGACAGGCCGACTCTCCCTAGATCCCGACCACCGTGTCCACCGCGAGCTCAGTTTCGCGCAGATCCACAACGGCGAAGTCAAAATGCTCCCCGCCCCGGGCGCAGTGACATGGAACGTCAACGAATCCGCGCGGCCTCAGCAAGCCGGGCAATAGGAGCATCAATGGATTGCCGCAGCCTCAAGGGACGCAGCGATAGGAACCTCTGCGGATTGACAGTCCGACAGCAGGCGGGCGGCACGTAGTCTGACGGGGAGCCTGACATGGATCGTCAGCAAATTGGTCGTGCGGCGGAGGACGCCGCGGTCGCATTTCTGACATCGCACGGTGTCGACATCGTCGCGCGCAACTTCCGCTGCCGCATGGGCGAGCTCGACGTGATCGGGCGCGAAGCTGCCACCCTCATCATAGTCGAGGTTCGCATGCGAGCGAGCCATCGCTACGGCGGCGCGGCGGCGAGCGTCGACTATCGTAAGCAGGCCAAGCTGCTGCGTGCGGCAGCCTTGTTCCTGCAACAGAGAAGAGATCTAGCGCAGTTGCGCGTCCGCTTCGATGTCGTGGCTGTTTCGCCGGCCGGCATCGAATGGATCAAACACGCCTTTACTTGACGACCTTCAACTGCGGTCTCGGCTTGCTGCCGCCCGTGTTACTGCTGCCACTGCTACCCCCGCCTTCCTCATTGGACGAGCTGGGTCCCTTTGGCGGCTCCGGGCCGAGGTCGGACTCGGAGAACACCATCCCCTCCCCCGTCTCCCGGGCATAGATCCCCATCACAGCCGCGACAGGAAACCGCACGTGATGCACAACACCCGCAAAACGCGCATCGAACTCAATCTCATCATTCCCCAACTTCAAACGCTGCGTCGCGCTCGGGCTGAGGTTGAGGACAATCTTCCCTTCTTTGACATACGCCTTGGGCACCTCAGTGCCGGCGCGTTCGGCGTCAACAATGACGTGCGGGGTATGTCCGCTGTCGGACATCCATTGATGCATTGCTCGCAGCAAATAGGGGCGTTTCGGCGGAGGAGGCGGAAGGGCCATATCAGATCAATCGCATTTCTTGTTCCGTGTCGGACAAACTCTCGCGGAACGCCGGCCGCGAGAAAATCAGGCTGGCGTATTTGATGATGGGCTGCGCCTGTGGCGGCAGGTCGATCTCGTAATACGGCAAACGCCACAACACCGGCGCGATCGTCGCATCCACCAGCGAAAACTCATCCGACAGAAAATACGGCTTCACCTTGAACAACTCGGTGCTCTGCAACACCGTGTCGCGCAGGATCTTCTTCAGTTTGACCGTGTTCTTCTTGTCGGGATCCTGCTCGATCTGCTGCACCAGCGCGTACCAATCGCGCTCGATGCGATACAGCGCCAGGCGGAATTGCGCGCGGGTCACCGGATCCACGGGCATGAGGGGCGGATGCGGGAACCGCTCATCCAGGTATTCGATGATCACGCGGGAGTCATAAAGGACGAGGTCCCTATCCACGAGCGTTGGAACACTGTGGTATGGATTCAGGTCGAGCAAGTCCTCCGGCAGCTTGCCTGGCTCAACGCTCACGATATCGATGCTGATGCCTTTCTCGGCCAGCACGATCCGCGTCCTATGACTCCAAGGGTCATTAGGAGCGGAAAAGAGCGTCATGATGGATCGTCTGCTCGACAAATTTCCGCTCCAGGGCCTATCCGTTGGCCGTTCTGCCGCCGGTCAATGAACGTCCTTCCAGTATTCTTTCTTCAGCAGATACGCCAACCAGGTGAACACCAGGAGGAACAGCACCACCCAGATTCCCAGGCTGTGACGCTGAATCTGCGCGGGCTCACCCACGTAGCTCAGGAAGGCCACGGTATCACGCACGAAGCCATCGTACTCTTCGGCATTCATCCTGCCGGGTGCAACCTGCTCAAAATGATCGAAAACCTGCTCGGTCGTTTTCTTGCCGTCCGCGCCCGTGTGCTCCTCGGACTTGAAAACCGGCTTTTTCACACCTTCCAGCTCGGACAGCACGTGCGGCATCGCCGTTGCGGGCAGCTGCAGGTTGTTCGCGCCCGTCTGCCGGGTGGGATCGAGGTAGAAGGTCTTCAGGAATCGGTACAGGTAGTCGGTGCCACGGGCACGGGCCATCAGTGACAGATCGGGCGGCGTTTTACCGAACCAGGCTTCCGCATCGGAGGCCGGCATGGTCGTCAGGATGTAGCTAGTGTCCTTGTCGCCCGGCTGCACCAGGTATTTGTCTAGGAGGTCGGGGGGAATCCCCAGGTCCTGACCCATGCGGGAGTACCGCATGTATTTGAGCGAATGGCAGCCGACACAGTAATTCGCGAAGTTTCGCGCACCGCGCTGCAACTGGTCGCGGTTAGCGATATCGAAGTCAGCGTGCCAGGACTTCCAGTTCGTCTGCGTGGCCCCTTCGGCCCCGGCGTCCGCCTCTGCGGCGAGCAGGGTTCCGGACGCCAACAGCAGCGTCCCGCACATCAACGCTTTCAGAGCGCGCATCGAATTAATGCGCATGGTAGGTCACCCTCGTTGGCTCAGGCTTCGGCGTCCCCATCCGCGAGTAAATAGGCATCAGGAAGAAGAACGCGAAATACAGCACCGTGAAGATCCGGGCGAGTGCCACGTACAAACCTTCGGCCGGTTGCAGACCGAGATATCCGAGGGCAACGAAAGACACGGCGAAAATCCCCAGGGCTACCTTCGAGATAAACGGCTTGTAGCGAATCGATTTCACCCTGCACCGATCCAGCCACGGCATCAGGAAGAACGAGAACACCGCGAGGCCCATGAGCAATGCGCCCATCCGCTGGTTCGGCACGGCGCGCAGGATTGCGTAGTACGGCGTGAAGTACCACACCGGCGCAATGTGTTCAGGCGTGGACATCGGGTTGGCCGGCTCGAAGTTCGGGCCTTCGAGGAACAGGCCACCAAACGTCGGCACGAAGAACACCACGATGGTGAACAGGATGAAGAACACGCCTACACCGAAGATGTCCTTGATCGTGTAGTACGGGTGGAAGGGAACGCCGTCGACCGGATGTCCATCCGGGCCCAGATTCTTCTTGATCTCTATACCGTCCGGATTGTTGGATCCCGTCTGCCGCAGGGCGACGAGATGCAACATAACGAGCAGCAGCAGGGCCAGCGGAACGGCCACCACGTGGAGCGAGAAGAACCGGTTCAGCGTGGAGTCGGCGATACCGTAATCACCCCGGATCCACTCGACCAACGGCGGCCCAACCGCCGGAATCGTGCTGAACAGGTTCACGATCACCTGGGCGCCCCAGAACGACATGTTGCCCCACGGCAGGACGTAGCCCATGAAGGCCTCCGCCATCAGCGCGAGGTACACGAGCATGCCGAGGATCCACAGCAGCTCGCGGGGTGCCCGGTACGAGCCGTACAGGAAAGCCCGGAACATGTGCAGGTACACGACGATAAAGAACGCCGAGGCACCGGTCGAATGCAGGTAACGGATCAGCCAACCGTAATTGACCTCCCGCATGATGTATTCGACGGAGTCGAACGAAGTCAGCTCGCCCGGCTTGTAGAACATCGTCAGGAAAATGCCCGTAGCGAGCTGCAGCACCAGCACCAGCATCGCCAGGGAGCCGAAGAAGTACCAGATATTGAAGTTCTTCGGCGCGTAGTAACCGGTCAGCTGGCTGGAGATGAACTCATCCACCGGCATCCGCTTGTTGAGCCAGCCCAGAAAGCCCTTGCGGACGGGCGGCGTGGGGGCCTGGGGCGCTGCAGCCATTAGGCGGCTCCTTCTTTGTGGGTTTCATCGACACCCACCACGAGCTGGAGCGGTGACGGGAACGAATACGGCGGAACGCGAAGGTTCACGGAAGCGGGGGAGCCATTGATGACCCGACCCGCGAGGTCGAAGCGCGACCCGTGGCAGGGGCAGAAGAAGCCGCCCGGCCAGGATGCGCCCATTTCGGCGGAGTGCGCCTCGAAACGCTGCTTCGGCAGGCATCCCAGGTGGGTGCACAGACCGATCAGCACCAGCACTTCGGGTACGCGGGCCCGGTATTCGTTCTTGGCGTACTCAGGCTGGTCGGAGTCGGCCGAGTCCTTGTCCTTCAGCATGTCGTCGTGGCCCTTGAGCTCCCCGACCATCTCCGGCGTCCTGCGCACAACATAGATCGGTTGGCGGCGCCACACGATCGTCGTCATCTGGCCCGGCTCGGTCTTGGAGACATCGAGCTCGACCGGAGCGCCGGCCGCCTTGGCACGCTCGGACGGGGCCCACGAGGAAATGAAGGGCACTGCGGCGAATACGGCCCCGACCGCCCCGGTGGCAGCCGTAGCCACGGTTAGAAACTTACGCCGACTCTGATCGACTTCGTCGTTACCGACGACGACAACGTTTTCCGCCATCAACCGTTCTCCCGCTTGCAGCCCAACCATCCGCGCGACGTTCGGCGCGCATACTGAAAGAAGGCACGCGTGCAGTTTCCGGCTTGCGGGGGGCGGCGCATTATACACAAACGAAAAAGGCCATTTGCGCGCGGCGTGTCCGCTGCATCAAAGGATCAATGAATGCGGGGACTCATTTTCCTGGCGGGTTCGGTAGTCGGCGGACTGGCTCTCGCCTTCCTGATCGTGATGGCACGGCCGGACCTGATCCGTCGCGATGCGCCAGTCATCGGTGTCCGGCCCTCCATCTCATTGGCCGGTCCCCGCAAGGCCGAGCCGGCTCCGGCCCGGGTCACCTACTCAGCGGCGGTCGAGCGCGCCGCACCCTCCGTTGTAAACGTCTACACGGCACGCGTGGTCACCGAACGAGTGGCGCCCTCGTCCCTGGGCGAGTTGTTTGGGGGCTTCCTGCCACGCTATCGGCAGAGGATCGAGCGTAGCCTGGGTTCGGGCGTGATTGTGGATGATGCCGGGCACATCGTGACCAACCATCACGTCATCGCTAATGCCGACTCCGTGCGGGTGCAACTGGCCGATGGCCGGATCGCCGACGCCAAAATCGTGGGGCGTGACCCTGACACCGACCTGGCCGTTCTCAAAATCGATCTGACACCCATTCCCATAGCCGTGCTCGGACGCTCGGACCAACTGAAGGTGGGCGACGTTGTGCTGGCCATAGGCAACCCCGTCGGGCTGTCACAGACAGTGACCCACGGCATCGTGAGCGCGACCAGCCGGCAACAGCTGGGAATTGCTGCGCTGGAAGATTTCATTCAGACGGATGCACCCATCAATTTCGGCAATTCCGGCGGCGCGCTCATTGATTCGAGTGGCGCGGTGGTCGGAATCAACACGGCCATCGTTGCCAAGAACCTGGGCGTCGAGGGCATCGGGTTCGCGATCCCGGTCAACATGGTGCGGGGCGTGCTGAGCGACATCATTGCGAACGGGCGCGTGATTCGCGGCTGGATCGGGATCGTGCCGGAAGACGTGTCCAACGACCAAGCCGCTCAATATGGACTGGCCCAGGGCGGCGTGCTGATTGCCAACCTGTACGTGGGCAGCCCGGCCCAACAGGCCGGACTGCAACCAGGCGACATCATTCTGGCCATCGACTCGGTTCCCGTGCGCGGCGCTCAGGACACACTGGGACAGATCGCGACCCACAAGCCGGGCTCGAGAATCGCGATCCATGTCCTGCGCGGCGGCAAGGAGCTCGACGTGCGCGCCCAGGTGAGCGAGCGCCCGCGAGTCAACTAGCTCGGCACCAGCCGCGCAAGAAAGACAGCGGGCCCACGATGCCAGCGTGCTCGCGACTCACTGACGCGGCACTGGGCGCGGCCAGCGTGCATTTGACCCGCCGCCGGCCGCGGGACATCTCGTGCCGCCTATTGCGCTAGGGTGCGAACTTGCTCAGGTTCACCGGTCCGCACGAGCGGGTCCAGCTATGCGCGTCCGCCCCTGGGTTGTGCCAACTGCAGTCGCCCTTGATGACATCGTCCGACTCTTTCGGCCCCCATGTCCCCTGTGTGTACTCGAATGGCACCGAGTCAACACTCAGGACCGGATCCACCACCGCCCAGGCAGCCTCCACCTCGTCCTGTCGCGCGAACAGCGTCGTATCACCAATCAACGCCGCGCCAATCAGACGCTCATAGGCTTCAGCTTCGTCCGGATCCCGCTGATCCACGAACAACTCCACGTCCCGACCCTGCATGGACGGCCCGGGCTTCTTCGCATGGGCACCCAGCGCAATTGCGGTGTCGGGGCTCAAGCGGAAGCGCAGGTAGTTGGGTTGTTCCGGACTCGCATCACCGAATACCCGCGCCGGCGGCCGCCGCATCTCAACAACAACCTCGGTTGCCGTGACCGGCAGCGACTTACCCGCCCGCACATAAAACGGCACACCACTCCAACGCCAGGAATCGATCTCGAGCCGCAGCGCCGCGAAGGTCTCCACGTGCGAATTCTTCGCAACGCCATCCTCGTCCCGATAACCAACAAACTGACCCCGCACCACATCCTTGGGTGCCAGCGGCTTGATGGCCTTGAGGACCTTTACCTTCTCATCGCGCAGCGACTCGCCACTGGCGCTCAACGGCGGCTCCATTGCGAGCAACGACACGACTTCCAGCAAATGATTCTGCACGACGTCGCGGATCGCGCCGACTTCCTCGTAGAACTTGCCGCGACCCGCCACTCCAAACTTCTCCGCCATCGTGATCTGCACGCTGCTGACGAAGTTGCGGTTCCAGACCGGCTCCAGGAACGAGTTGGCAAAGCGGAAGTACAGAAGATTCTGCACCGGCTCCTTGCCCAGATAGTGATCGATCCGGAAGATGTTGGATTCCGGGAAGGAGGCCAGCAGGGTCGCATTCAACTTCTGCGCTGACGGCAGGTCGCGCCCGAACGGCTTTTCGACCACCACCCGCGAGTTCTTGATGTCCAGCGTCTTCTCCAGGCACCCGATGACTGGCGGGAACACACTCGGCGGGATAGCCAGATAGTTCAGCGGACGCGTGGCGCCGTCCAGCGCCTTCTTGAGCGCCTCGTAGGTGGCCGGCTTCGTATAGTCGCCATCGACGTACTTCAACAGTGAAGTCAACTTCGACAGAATCGACTCATCGACCTTCTTCACCGCCGTGCGCACGCTGTCGCGCACATGGTCGGCGAGCTTCTCGGTGTTCCAGCCGGCGCGTGCGACACCGATCACCGGGATCGACAGCTGCCCGCGACGCACCAGGTTGTACAGAGCTGGAAAAATCTTCTTGAAACACAAATCTCCGGTCGCGCCGAAGATCACCAGGGCATCGGAATCGCTGCGCTCCATATCACTCCTTCTTTTCGTGGTGGCCGCCGAAGCCCAGGCGCATCGCCGACAACAGCTTGTCGGCATACTCGGCCCGGCCGCGGGACTCGAAGCGCGAGTACAGGGCCGCGCTCAACACATTGGCCGGCACTCCGATCTCGATCGCGGCCTGCACCGTCCAGCGACCCTCGCCGGAGTCGGATACCCGGCCGCCGAACTCTTCCAACTTCGGACTCTTCGCCAGCGCTTCCGCGGTCAGGTCCAACAACCGCGACGAGATGATGCTGCCGTGGCGCCAGACTTCGGAAATCGCGGCGATGTCCAGGTTGTATTGAAAATACTTCGGGTTGCTGAGCGGAGCGGTCTCCGCGTCCGACTCCCGGGTCTGCAGCCCCGCATCCGCATGTTTGAGTATGTTCAGGCCTTCCGCGTAGGCGGCCATGATTCCGTACTCGATGCCATTGTGGACCATCTTCACGAAGTGCCCGGCGCCAACGGGTCCGCAGTGCAGATACCCCATGCCGGCCTGGCCATCCGCGGGTACGGAGGAACCCTTCTTGTCGGGCAACTTTCCGCCCGGGGATAGCGTAGCGAAGATCGGCTCGATGGAGGACACCACGTCCTTCTCGCCACCAATCATCAGGCTGAAGCCGTGCTCGAAGCCGAGTACGCCGCCGCTCGTCCCGACATCAACATAGTGGATGCCGGAAGATTGCAACTCCTCGGCCCGCCTGATGTCGTCGTGGTAGTTGGAATTACCGCCATCGATGATGACGTCGCCCTGCTTCAACAGCGGGCGCAGCTGCGCGATCACTGTATCGACGACGCTGGCTGGCACCATGATCCAGACAACGCGCGGGCTCGGAAGTCCGTCAATCAGCTCAGCGAGGGTTTTGGCGCCCTTGGCACCCTGGGCCGCAATCGCCTTCACGGCGTCCGCGGAATTATCGAAGGCGACACACTCGTGGCCACCCTTAATGAGGCGGCGCACCATGTTCGCGCCCATACGCCCCAGTCCGATCATACCGATGCGCATACGTACTCCAGCAGTTGAGGCTGGCAATACTACGCGCCGGACGTGTCAATTCGCAGTCGGATTCGTCCGACGTCCAGCTTTATCTAGCCCTTATGAGATAGGCGCGGCATTGGCCGCGCGGAGCCCGGGCTTCGTTTCCGCCACCGATGGTTTCATTGGCGCGGCACTGGCCGCGCGGAGCCCGGGTCCTTTCCCGCGCAATGCCGGGGCGCCTGCGGCCGCGCCGGCCGTCGTCGTCGTCCGAATTAACTCGGGACGCGCTTGATCTGCGCGCCGAGCTGCGCGAGCTTCTCCTCGATCGCCTCGTACCCACGATCAATGTGGTAGATGCGTTCGATGTCGGTGCGGCCTTCGGCGATCAGTCCAGCCAGAACCAGGCTCGCAGATGCACGCAGATCGGTTGCCATGACCGGAGCGGCCGTGAGGCGCTCGACACCGCGGATGATGGCGGTATTGCCTTCGAGCCGGATTTCCGCACCGAGGCGCCGCATCTCCAGCATGTGCATAAAGCGATTCTCGAAAATCGTTTCGATGATCGTTCCCACACCATCGGCCACTGTATTCAGCGCTGCAAACTGCGCCTGCATGTCCGTCGGAAACGCCGGATAAGGCGCCGTCCGCACGTCCACCGCCTTCGGACGGCGACCGCGCATATCAACCTCGATCCAGTTGTCACCGACGCCCACCGTCGCGCCCGCTTCCTCGAGCTTGGCAAGCACGGCATCAAGGTGATCCGGACGTACGTTCTTGACGCGTACGTGACCACGTGTAATCGCACCAGCGACGAGATACGTACCGGCCTCGATTCGGTCGGGCAGCACATCGTAAGTTGTGCCACGCAGACGCTTTACGCCCTGGATGACAATCTTGTCAGTGCCGGCGCCCTGGATCTTCGCGCCCATGGCGATCAGGAAATTCGCGAGGTCGACGACTTCAGGTTCCCGCGCGGCGTTCTCGATGATCGTCTCCCCGTCCGCAAGGGTAGCCGCCATCATCAAATTTTCGGTGCCAGTCACTGTAACGGTATCCAGCACGAGCCGGGCACCGTGGAGTCTGTCCGCTCGGGCGCGGATGTAACCCCCGTCGATGCTGATATCCGCCCCCATCGCCTGCAAACCGGCGATGTGGATATTCACCGGCCGCGCACCAATGGCGCAGCCACCGGGCAGGGAAATGTCAGCACGACCGAAGCGCGCGACGAGCGGCCCCAGGACGAGGATGGATGCGCGCATGGTTTTCACCAGGTCATACGGCGCAAAGCATTCCTTCAGCGTGGACCCTTCAACTTCAATGCGCATGCGCTCGTCGATGGTGACTGTGGCGCCCATGCGCCCAAGCAGCTCGACAGTGGTCGTTACATCTTTGAGGTGAGGGACATTCGCGACGACGACTGGGTCGTCAGCCAGCAGCGCGCCGGCCAGGATGGGAAGGGTGGCGTTTTTAGCGCCAGAAATACGCACCTCACCCTCGAGCGGCACGCCGCCCGTAATCTGTAGCTTATCCATGGGATCACTTCGTTCCGGATTCTTCGGGAGTCAACGCCTCAATGGACAGCGCATGGATCTCATTCCCCATGCGCGACCCAAGAGCTTTGTATACGAGCTGGTGGCGCGCGAGGCTGCGCTTGCCCACAAATTCCGGAGAAATTATGCGTGCGGCGAAGTGTGTGTTGTCATCCGACTCGACTCGGACATCCGCTCCGGGCAGGCCCGCCCGGATGAGTTGTGCGACTTGTTCTGGGTTCATGTCTTCTCTTACCGGCCGCAAGGCCATGAACCAGTGTACAGCTTGGGGGCTATAATCCGCAGGCTATGCAGTCCACTGTCGCCATCTCGACACTTACTCCCGACGATTCGCAGCTGCTGGCCTGCGGGCGCAGAGCCCTCGAGATCGAAGCGCAGGCCGTGGCAATACTCGCACCGCGTCTGGACGCGGGGTTCGCCGCTGCCTGCCGTGTCTGCCTCGCTTGCGAAGGTCGCGTTGTCGTCACGGGCATGGGCAAATCCGGCCATATCGCTCGGAAGATTGCCGCGACTTTTGCCAGTACAGGAACCCCGGCATTTTTCCTTCACCCGGCTGAAGCAGGTCATGGCGACCTGGGGATGATCACGCGCACCGACGCCGTGGTGGCCATTTCCAATTCCGGGGAGACCCCAGAGCTCGTGCTGCTGCTACCACATCTGAAACGTCTTGCGGTACCGCTGATCGTCCTCGTCGGTAAGGTTGATTCGACGCTCGGTCGTGCTGCAACGGTAGCGGTCGACGTAAGTGTTCCAGAGGAAGCCTGCCCGTTGAACCTCGCTCCGACGGCCAGTACCACCGCCACTCTCGCGATGGGTGACGCCCTCGCCGTTTCGGTACTGGAAGCGCGCGGCTTTACCGAGCAGGATTTTGCTATGTCGCATCCCAGCGGCTCGCTCGGGCGACAACTCCTTCTTCACGTCGAAGATGTCATGCGAACCGGCGCAGCCCTACCGAGGGTATCGGCGGATGACCTGCTAGGTGCCGGTTTAATTGAAATGTCGAAGAAAGGACTGGGTATGACGGTCGTCGTGGATACCGACGATCACATTCTGGGAGTCTTCACGGATGGCGACCTCAGACGCGCGTTCGACAAGCAAATCGACGTGCACAGCACTCCCATGCGCGTCGTCATGACGACGAAGTGCAAGACCATTGGTCCACGAGCATTGGCCGCCGAAGCCGTGCATTTGATGGAGACGCATCGCATCACCGCGCTGCCGGTTACGGATGCACAGGGACGGCTGATCGGCGCACTCAACGTGCACGACCTGTTCCGTGCAGGCGTTGTCTAAGTTGAGAACGAGTAAGACCGCGGCTGCGATTCGCCTGCTGATACTAGATGTCGATGGCACATTGACGGACGGGCGGCTGTACTACGGACCCCGGGGCGAGGCGCTCAAAGTGTTTCACGTGCGCGACGGTGCGGGCATAAAACAACTGGATCGGGCCGGAATCCGGGTCGCGGTCATTTCCGGCCGCAGCTCAAAGATGGTTTCCGTGCGGTGCCGCGAACTCGGCATCGAGCACGTCGTCCAAGGAGCTGAGGACAAAGTGGCTGCGTTTCAGAAGCTGCGCAAAAAACTGCAGATGGCCGTCTCCGAGAGCGCTTGTGTCGGGGACGATACGCCCGACGTGCCCCTCATGAAGGCGGTAAAGCTCGCGTTCGCCGTTGCAGACGCTCACGACGACGCACTCCGCGCGGCGCACGTTGTGACGTCGCGACCGGGTGGCCAAGGCGCGGTTCGTGAGGTTTGCGACTACTTGTTGGACGCGCGCAAACGATGATTTTCCGGATACTCGCCGCGCTGCTGGTCATCGGAATCATCATCGGATCGTTTTTTCTGGGCGGGGAACAGCACGAGACGACCTCGACCACGACGACCCTGGATGCCTCACCCGCGGAGCTCGGCTACTCCGCGCGCAACGCAACTCTGGTGGAAACGGGAACTGACGGGTTGCCAATCTATACACTAAACGCCAACGTGATTCGTCAGCATCCAGGAGACGGCGTGGAGTTTGAGCAGGTGCAGATGTCGTTCCGTGACAATGACGGGCAGACCTGGAAGGGTCGGGCCGACCACGGTGAGCTGACCACCGAGACCGGCAAGGTCGATCTGAGCGGCAATGTACACATCAACGGACTGCTCCCCGGCTCACAACAGATGGCGGACCTGGCAACCGAAAAGATTTCCGTGGACACCCGCGAAGACATCATCACCACCGCCGAGCCCGTGACCATCAATTCGACCGGCCGGCATCTCGATTCGAAGGGGCTCGCGGCCCACCTCAAGGAGCACCACCTGGTCCTCGAGTCGAATGTCCGTGGAACCTATACCCCATAACATGATGTCACTGTTGCAACGAGTCGTCGTCCTGGCCACTGCGGTGTTGCTCATGAACAGCGCCGCTGCCGCGACTCATATTGCCGCGGTCAACAAGAACTCCATCCCGCTACCCTCCAAAGATGCCCGCA
>Ga0181534_10000824_pt1 | contig 21419 bp, 19 predicted proteins | sample PEATcosm2014_Bin_37_FD_119758 | JGI IMG/M metagenome (GOLD analysis project Ga0181534, IMG submission 119758) | Peatland microbial communities from MTU Mesocosm Facility, Houghton, MI, USA - PEATcosm2014_Bin17_10_metaG | ecosystem: Environmental > Terrestrial > Soil > Wetlands > Peat | place...
CATACACACTCGGGGTTTCTTCCCAAGAAACCGACCACGAGAGGATTCGGCTGATGGCCAAGAAGGTCAAAACAGCCGAACAGCGCGCGAAAGAAGCTGCCAGAATGAGAGCTTGGCGCGCCGCTAACCCGGATAAAGTCAAAGCAATTGCGGCAAAATGGAGATCCAAAAAAGAGAACGCGGAAAAGAATCGTTTGCAAGCAGCGGCGTGGAGAGCAGCAAATCCTGCCGAGGAAAAAGCCGCAAAAGCACGCTATTACGCGAAAAACAAAGAGTCCATAAACGCTGCAAATGCAAAATGGTACGCCGAAAACAAAGACAAAGCGCGTGAAACTAACCGTTTATGGTTGAGAAATAACCCGGACAAAGCGCGAGCACGCAGCGCAAAGTGGCGGGCGAAGAATCTCGAACGTTGTCGCGCCATGACGCTCGCCTGGACTAAAGCCAACCAAGAGCAGTTCAAAGCGACTATAAAAGCGTGGAAACACGCGAACAAAGAACGTGTCCGGAAAACGAACGCTGCATGGCATGCAGTAAATCCGGAGAAGGCGCTGATTAAAAAGTATTTGCGGCGCATGCGGGAAGCCAAATCCGGAGGTCGAATTCGTAAAGGCGACATAGCTTTCTTGATGGAGCAGCAGAGTGGTGTCTGCGCGTCGCTTTGGTGTAGTGAAAGTGTTCGTGAACGGAGACATGTTGACCACATCATGCCGCTCAAACTTGGCGGCTCAAATGAACGGGATAATCTCCAGATTTTGTGTCCGGTTTGTAATTTGTCGAAAGGATCAAAGCATCCAGCAGACTTCCTGGCGGAGCATGGCATAACGGAAGCCATGGTTAGGGAGTTCAGACAGTGTTGAACCTTCACGTCCCACCCGCTGCGTCAGGCGTATTCGATATCAACGCACCTGTACGTGAAGGAGCGCCACACGCGCGCTTGCCTCTTCCGGATCAGGTTTTCCAGCCGTATGTTTTGGGAATGGCCACCTATCTGGAGGCCATGAAAGCCTCGATGGGTGAGGTCGGCAAAGCAGTGGAGAGTTCACTCACTGAAGTAGTGAAAGCTCTCGGCATTCCGCCGCAGGCTTTTAGCTATTCCACGCTAAGTTTTATGCCTGATCCAGCCAACGCCGGGCTATTGCCTTGGCCTGGGATCGCGCCCGAGAGTTTGCAGAAGATCGCACGGGAGAATATTGCACCGCAGCTGGTCATCCGTAGCCGGGTGGCCGACCTCGCCCGCTACAGCGGTCTTTCTACCCAGTTGTGGGAGCCCGGCTGGTCGATCGGCATGCGCGATCCGAAAGAGCGGCCGAACACGCAGGACAAGGAAGACATCAAAGCCGCGGAACGCTTCATATGGAATTGCAACCGGGAAACCAACGAGGATGCACGTCAGCGCGACCAGAATTTGCTGCACCCCTTCGATATGTTCCTGCGACAGTTTGGAGATGATACCCACAAATACGATGGCTGGGCTATCTGGACGGATATGGACCGAATGGGGCGGATACGCGCTTTCGCCAACCTTCCCGCAGGTAACATACGGCTGGCCATTCCTGGCCGTGGATATGGGGGAGATCCCAAGTATTTCGCAGCCCTTGTCGACGATACCGGCAACCCTGTCCGCCCCTTCACCCGAAACACCCTCACCTGGTCTGTCCGAAATCCCCGCACGGATCCGAACACCTGGGGATATGGCTGGTCGGAAATCGAAATTGCTGTCACGATGGTTCAGGCGTTTCAGAACGCCATTCAACTGAACGCCGACACCTTCAGCCGCAATTCCATTCCGAATGGTATGCTGCTGCTGAAAGGCGATTTCTTCAATCAGGACCAGATCGACGCTTTGATGCGCGAATGGACCAACATGAAACGTGGCATCAGCAAAAGCTGGGGCATGCCAGTGATGTCCATTCCCGAAGAGTCCGAGGTTGACATTCTCAACTTCATGGACCTGAAGGGCGAGGAGATACGCTACAAGGACCACATCAATCTGATGGGCGGTCTGTACTGCGTCATCAACAATTTTCCGCCTTCGCGGCTCGGCATTTTCGCGTCCGGTCAGCATCGCGACAACAAGCCGATGCCGAACGAGTCCACCGAGATCGCCGGCGTCGACGACAACGGTCTCCCTGCCCTGCTCGGCTTCTGCGCCAACCGGATCAACGAATATCTGCTCTGGCCGAACTGGTCCCGGCTGCGGTTCCGTTTCAACGGTGCAAATCCGAAACAAGATGCACGGGAGTACGAAGCCCGGAAACTGGCCCGCACCTGGGGCGAAACGCGGGTCGAGGTTGATCTTCCGAAACTGACCACCGGTGTGCCGGAAGAAAACCGACCGCTGATGGAGATCATGAGCCTCTGCCCGGAGGATCCGGCGAAAGCAGGCGTGTTCCAGACACTTGCGACAAAATGGCTGGAGATGCAGGCGGGCGGCGGCGAAGGTGATGCCGAAGGCGGACCTGACGGAGCGAAAGATACCAACAAGGTCGGCGCACCGTTTCCGAGCAAGACCGACCCCGCGCGGTCGCTTGCGCACGGTCATCGCGGCGGTGTTCGCCGGGACGGGGTCAAGGAAAAGCAGCAGGCGAAGGAGCCGGCAGTATGAGCGAAGGTGAACGCCAGCCTCTCGCCAGTGAGCTAACTGGCGAGTTGATGCCGATTCCTGACGAGGGGCTGGTGTTCGTGCTGGTGAGGCTTCCCGAAGGAGCCGAACCGGGTGCTTTCGCATCTGTTCTGTCGCCGATCACGCGCCAGATAAAAGCGGTTAATCCGGATGCCCATCTCCTGGTGCTCGGCGCCGGGTGGTCGTTCCGGACTCTGAAAGCGAAGGATGCGCGCGAGTTCGCCCGGAACATGATCTCGTTTATGAGCGAAGACGATCTTGCCGAGATCGGTGTGCATCGGATCGAGGAGACCATGCTTTCCGCAGGTGAAATGACACCGGAGCAGATCCAAGAGTTGAAAACTCTGTGGGAAAAAGTGAACACCACTTCCCGCATGCCCCTTCAGGTGCAGCCACCCCGCGAAAAAGTGCTGGCCGATTTTTTCGATGCGCTGCCCAGCCTGACCGCCGAGGAGATGCGTTTTCTCGGTATCAGCCGGAATACTTACGAAGATAATCCGCTGGCTGAAATCATCGATCAAATCCAATCACGATACACAGGTGGTCCACCCAATGGCTGAACATGTTCGTCCGCCTTTCGTTCTGGTCTTTGCGTCCGATCTCCAGGGATGCGGCTTTCATCGCTGTGCCATCCCGCTTGTGTCGCTGGTGCAGAATGGTATGGCGGAAGGACGGCTAGATTTGGCGCAATGGCCGGCGGATATGATCCAGGCCGCGGCGCCGGATGTGATCGTGTTCCAGCGCTACGTTGAAGATGGTCAGATCGAGGCGATCAAGAACGCCCGCAAGGCGATGCCGGATGCGCTGTTCGTGTTCGAACTGGACGACTATCTCGGTGAAATTCCGAAGGCGTCGTTCCATGCGGGTTTCATGCCTCCCAATCTGTCCGAGCGCATCAAGACTGCGATGGCGCTGTGCGATCGGGTTACTGTCTCGACGGAACCGCTGGCGGAGTGGTTTCGCGACGATCTCGGCGCGAAGGATGTCCGGGTCATCGGCAATGCGGTGCCGATGGCGGCTATCCGGCCGCGCGAGGGACGCGCGAAGGACGGCGGGCGGCTGCGGGTTGGCTTTGCTGGCGGCATATCGCATGCGGGTGACCTGGAGATTATCCGTCCAGCCATGCAGGCGATCGGAGAGGAAGTGGAGTGGGTGTTCTTCGGCACGCAGCCGAAAAATCCGCCGGTCCGGGTTGAATTTCATCCCGGCGTTCCGCCGAGCGAATACCAGGCACACATGATGAAGCTGGATCTTGATCTGGTGCTGGCGCCGCTGGAGGACAACCGCTTCAACCGCTGCAAATCCAATCTGCGGTTGATCGAGGCGGGCATGATCGGCGCCTCGGTCATTGCTCAGAGGCTGGAGCCGTACACGCAGGGTAAGCCGCCCGCTTTCGCTTTTGCGGATGCGCCGGATGAGTGGACCGCAGCGATTCGTTCGTTCATGGCGACCACGCAGGCCGAGCGGACGGATGCGGCGGCGCGGCTGCAGAACTGGGTGATGAACAACCACACCCTGGAAAAGCGGCTGAAAGAGCGAGTCGAGGGCTGGCTGAAGGTCGACGAGGATATATTCGAACCTCGACCAGCGGTTTCGCCGCGAAAAGAAGATGTCGTGCTTTCGCTGGCCAAGGATGTGGAGCCGCCTCGTTGGGCCCGGAACATGACCCGCAAGTTCGGGCTTGTTGACGCCGCCAAGCGTGCAGTCAGCACCGGTGCGGATCTGCTCTGGTTGCGGCCGGGAACGACGCTGAACCAGGGCAGTTGGGACGCGCTCCGTGCTGCATTGGCGCAGGCGGACGGTATCGCAGCTGCGCTGCCTTTGGCGAGTGACGGTCCGAATGCTTTCCCGCGCAAGGATCACTGGACCCTGGTGTCCGCCGAGACCACTTCGGCCATGAACGAAGTGCTGGCGAAGCAGATGCGCAACCGGCGGCTGTCGGTGGCAGCGCTGTCGGGGCCGGTCGCGCTTCTTGGGGCTCGGGCGCTTGCGCTGATGGGACTGCCCGATGTCGATGGCTGCGATGGCAACGAGGAGCAAGCTCTGTTTGAATGGAGCCTGCGGGCAGGCATGAAGGGCTTCCGGGTTATGCAGGCTGCGGACGCCTTTGCTTCGGCGGTGATGCCGCCGATGGTGCCGACGCAGAAGGCGGGACAGCGGCTGCAAATTCGCGGCTACATGCAGTTGCTACAAGGTGGTCCGGGCGAGGCGCTGTCCGACCGGGAGCGTGTGACTGCGGAGATGGAATTCCTGAAATTGCAGTGGGCGGGCCCCCAGCCCGGCACCATGGGTTTCGGACACGACTATGCGGCATGGGCTGATCTGAAAGGCGATCTCCCGGCGCCGGTTCTGACCGGAAAATCCATTCTGTTCCCTGCTGACTTCACCGGTCGAGTGAACTTCACCGGCACGCAGTACGAATGGGTGGTTTTCACGGACGATACGGTCGAGTGGAAAGCGAACGGTTTCCGCCAACTGGAGAAAGCATGCCAAGACGCGGCCGAACATGTGGAAGTGATCTACGCGGACCACGACATTCGCTCGGCTGACGGCGGCCGCTATCCGGACATGAAACCGGATTTCGATCTAGAAATGTTTCTGGCTCGCGACTATATCACGCCCATCTGTGCGGTGCGGATCAAGTCGCTGCTGCATGACGTGACGGACAAGCACAGTCTCTACGCGGAGATACTGCGCATTGCGGAAGAAAGCCCGCGCGGCGCGATCCAGCATTTGCCGATGTTTTTGGTGACGGTGCCGGAGATTTCGTCGCCGGAGGAATTGGCGGTTGATGCGATCGGCCGGCAGATGGTGGTCGAGGAATACTATCAGGGGAATGTAGCGGTGAGGGCGCATCACATTCCCGGTGCGCTGTCGGTGGTGCGGAAATGGCAGCCGCTTTTGATGCACGATGGTTCTGCCGAAGCGCCGTTGATTTCCATCGTCGTACCCACTCTCGGGGGTGGAAGACTTATCCAGCCGTGCGTGAATACGATCCGCCAGCACACCAAATATCCGAATTTCGAAATTCTCGTTGTCCAAAATGGACCGCGCGCGGAGCCGGAATTGAACCAGGAATCGCTGGATGATCCGCGGGTGCGGGTGGTTCGGTATGATGCGTCAGGGCCGTTCAACTGGTCAGCGATCAACAACTGGGCAGTACGGGAACACGCGAAAGGCGAATATCTCTGCTTCGTCAATGACGATATCGCCAACGGCTCGGAGGACTGGCTGGACAACATGCTCGGCCACGCGGTGCGCCCGGATGTTGGCGCCGTAGGCGCACGGCTGATCCATCCGGCCGGTTTTGTTCAGCATGTCGGGGTGATCGCGCACAAAGGCATCGCCGGGCATCTCTACAAGGGTTCGCAGAACGGCAATCCCGGCAATGGCTGGCTGGCCGCATTGACGCATGAAATGAACGCGGTGACCGCGGCCTGCATGATGGTTTCGCGGGCGGCTTTTGATCGGGTGGACGGGTTCGACGAGGAGAATTTCCCGCTCAACTACAGCGACACCGATTTCTGCCTGAAACTGCGGAAAATCGGGCTGCGCAATGTGGTTGAAATGACCGCCGAGCTGCTGCATCCGGAAGGCACTTCCCGGTCCAATCCGGCGGATCAGGAAGGCATGGTCCGGCGGTTGCAGGCGGACAACGCACGGTTTGCGGCGAAGTGGCCCGATCCGGATCCGTACTGGCATCCCGATCTCGCGCTCGGGCTCGCCCAAGGCGGAATGGCCATTCCCGGACTGGATCGGACCCAGTTGAACTGGCCGCCGAAAGCCGCCGATCCGGCTGCTGAACGGGTCTTGCTCATCAATGACATGCCAGGTCAGGCCGGCCGGGCGCTGGAGTACGTCAAGAAAGGAGCGATCCCGCTCGGGGCCGACGCCAGTGGGCTTGTGCTCAGGCTTGTGGCTCCGATCCCCGCCAATCTCGGCGGCTGGGATGTGCGCAATGCCGCCGACATGGCGTCGGACCTGAAACATCTTGGCATCACCAAGATTGTGCTGCGCTCGCTGGTTGGTTCCGGTGGCGCGGCTGCTCCGGTGGAGGTTCTGCGCTGTCTTGCCGCAACCGGCATTCCGGTGGAGGCGGATCCGATTGACCCCGCGCTGCTGACGCCCTGGTTGTCGGACAAGGGCGTGCTTCCGGTGTTCGGCGCGATTGGCGCTTCCGACTGGAAAGCGGCGTACGAAACCCTTTTCGGAGCGCCAGCGGAAACAGCGGAGGCCGCGGACTGATGATGGGGCATCCGCACATGTTTCGGACGTGTCAAGACGAAGAAGACGCAGATGAAGACGAAGACGTATGGTGGCTTCGCGATGCTGAGTGGTGGCAGTTCTGGATGCCGCAATCTGGTCTTATCGGTGGCTGTATTGTCGGTTTGCTGATGTGGCTCATCTACGGGGTCGTGTTTGGAGCGATTATTAGATGGCTGATCTGACCCGCGTCAAAGACCCGATTGAGATAGCCGCGGCGTCTCCTGACCCGGTTATCCGGGCCATCGCCCTGAAATTCAAGGCGATGAAAGCTGAGCTTGATTCGCTGGAGGTATTCTTCGGTTTCTACGCCATGCAGATCAATGGCGCGTCCGCTGCGCCAGCGAAGCAGGCAGCAATGAAACTGCCGCCGATCTCGCTTCCGGCGACCGCCGAACCTCCCGTGAAACGGGAGCGGAAGATCATCAAGGAACTGGTCGACATTCTTTCCGCCGGACCGCTCAGCCTGGCCGATATGACTGCGGAGTATCATCGGCGGCACCCGGATGATCTGAAAACCAGCGAGGCTATCCGGGTGGCCGCTTTCAATGCAAAGGGCAGAATCGGACGTGAACCAGACAACGACAAACGGTACTATGTCCTACCAAGTTCCGACCCCGATCCAGGCGCTTAGCTCGCCTGATCCCGCCATAAGACAATTGGCGGAGAAGCGGGAACGCTTGCGCTGCGAGGTGGTGAGCCTGGAAGCATTCTTCCACGCCTATGCGCAGACGCCTTCCCTGCCTGCATCCGGTGCCACGCATGTTGCCATGCTGGAACATGCGAACATGATGAATGACCAGACATGTAACTGCGCAATCTGTGTCGAATGGCGCTTGCGCCAGAACGAGTGCGAGGCAGCGATGAAACTGGTTCCTAAAGGACATCAGTGGAGCATCTGCGCTTGCCCGGATTGCCGCTTCGCCGGGCGCATCCACCTCAATTATGTTGCGGCTTCAAATGTGCGAGACCTCGTGATCGAGATGGCCTTCCACGCGAACTGGCACTCCAAGCACGGCCCGCTGGTGATGCAGTGGCTGGAGAATGAACTGCGCTCGCCGCACTATACGGTGCGCTGGTGCGCCTATGAAATTGGCCGGCGGCCGGTAGATGAGTGGTTGAAAAAGTGTGAGACCCAGTTGTCCCCGATCTTGTCGGGAGCGGTGTTCATGATGGGTGAAGGTAGGCGCGTAGCCTTGGAGGAATGGCAGCCTTCGCAGCTTGGCGATGCCAGCGCTTCCGCTCCGATGTGGGCTGCCTGAAAACAAAACCGCCACCAAGGCGCGGACCCGGTGGCGGTTAAGCGGCGCGCAGGGGGCTGCGCAGCGCAGGGCGCGGCAGGGCGATGAACCAGCCGCTGTGTAATTTCAAGCAGTTTCGGCGGCATAAGTCAACCGTAAAATCGGCTGCGCGCCGTATTGACGACCTGGACGGTGATATTGTATTATCCTGAGCATGATACGGCTTGGGCGAGAAGATTATTTGATATGGTACCGTGCGGAAAGGAAACGGTGCAAAGCACTTGGCATACCTATGCCTGTGAAACAAATACTGCCAAAATCTTTTGATCCGGAAGTGCAAAAACAGCGCAGACGAGAAGCTAATAAAAGATACAAACTGGCGCATCCGGAGAAGGCAAAAGAGTCCAACGCTAAAGGTGCCGCAGAACGTAACAAGCGCTGGTACGAAAAACACCGGGCGGCGATACTCGAAAAAGAAAAAGTTAAGCGGAAAACTGAAGGCCGTAAAGCTACTCTTGCTCGTTACGCAGCCAAGGTAAAAGAACGTCGCGACATAGCGCGATCTATGAAGCATGTCGAAACGGAAGAAGAAAGAAAAGCACGATACCGAGCGTATCGTAAGAAGTATCGCGATAAGCGCATGAAGCGCGATCCTATTTATCGGCTTACTCGCGCGATGCGCGTTTCTATCTGGCGCATAATCCGACATAAAACACGCGCGGACAGACAACATAAAATACTTGATCTTCTAGGAACAGACCGCGCCGGCTTTCTGGCTCACCTAGAACGACAGTTTCTGCCTGGCATGACGTGGGATAACTATGGTGAGTGGCACGTCGACCACATACGACCGGTAGCGTCTTTCAAGTTGATCGACGAGGAACAGAACAGAGCCGCATGCCACTACACCAATTTGCAGCCGCTGTGGGGCGCAGATAACCGGAAGAAAAGCGCCAAGTGGACGCCTGAGACCTCATAGGTTGAGCGATCTGATCGCGCTACGCTCCGAGGCATGAGCACAGACCTTCTTGATCGCGCGATTATCGCCCAGATTCCTGTACTGATAAAAGCACGGGAACCGGAACGGTCAGGTCGTCGCATAGTCGAAACAGAGGCCAGCACCGAGGAAGTCGATCTCGATGGAGACGTGGTCCTGCAGTCCGCGCTGATCAACAGCGCAGCCAGTTTCATCGCCACCGGCCACCTGGACATCGACCATCTCAGCGAATTCGGCGCCCGAATGGGCATTCCCGACCCTTCCTCGTACATTGTCGGCCGGCCTTTGGACGTGAAGGCGATGCCGTACCGGCGCACCTTCGTGGAGGGTGAAATCCGGCGCAGCCTGGACGGTGCGGAAGATCCGGTGCGCAACCGCTATGACGAACTCTGGAAATCCTTGCGCAGCGATCCGCCGGTGCAATGGTTCGCCTCGATCTACGGTTTTCCGCTGGATTTCGACGATTGCACCAAAGCCGAGTGCTCCAGTACCCGTGCGACGCGGCTGGTGATCAAGGCAATCGACTGGCGCAGCCTGGCTTTCACCCGCACGCCGAAAAATACCGCGCTGACCTCGCCCGCGCGTATTGTCACGGCGAAATCTCTGTTGGCGGAAATGATTGCGGAAAAAGCGGCCAGTCGGGGAATGTTCTTCGCGCCCGCCACCGGTCCGGTCTCCGCGGCGGGAAACACCACTCCGGATCCGAAACACGGTCCGCCGCTCTCCAGTCTCCTCGCGGTGCCGTGCACCATGGACGACGTGTACGCGGCCGCGGACTGCACCAAATGCTGTTGCGGCGTCGATGGCATGCCTTCGCTCGGCGGCTATCGGCGCCACTTTGCCAAATGCCTTGGGATGGCCCCCGGTATTGCCGATCTGTCCGCGCATGCGCTGATGTACAAGCGTACGTTGGACGGTGTACTGAAATGCATCGCAGCCTGAAATGGCGCACCCCGGCCATCGCGATAATCCCGTAGAAGTAACCGCGCCGGGCGATCTGGACCGCGCGGCGCGGCGCATCTGGGATCCGTCTCCCGAGCAGGCCGAAGCCGGGAACTACCAGAAAGCGCACGTCATCATCGGCGGTCTGGACATTACCATCGAAACCCCGCAAGGCCGCACCCGCTCCGGCACGGCGCCGGACGGCACGCCCTGGTCCGTACAGATGCCTGCCCATTACGGCTATGTGAAGCGGACAGAAGGTGCCGACGGCGACCATGTGGATTGCTACATCGGACCCGAAGCGCACCAGGCGCATCTGCTTCCCGTATGGGTGGTCGACCAGGTGGACGCGGACAGCCGGAAATTCGACGAGCACAAGACCTTGCTCGGATTTCCGGATTCGCGGACAGCGGCGCAAGCCTATCTGGACGGATTTTCCGACGGCCGCGGCCACGAGCGCGCGGGCGCCTCGGTACAGATGTCTTTCGAGGAATTCAAGAAATGGCTTTTCAGTGAAAAAGCCAAAAAACAACCGCTTGCGTACGCACGTTCCGTTAAATTTACGGCATCGCTGTGCGGCTGTACCACGGATCATAATCCGTGCACTTGCCATTCCATCAAGTCGTCAAATGCCTCCGGAGGTTCCATGACCATTCAGCAGACCGACGTCGCATCGCCCAAGGCGCCGGGCATGCTCAACCGCTGGCTCTCCAAGGCCTGGGGTGCGTCCACTCCCGCCGAGCGAGCCGAGATGCTGAAGGAAGCCGGTCTCCAGGCAAGCGCGGAACTCGGCAAGGCCGTGGATCTGCTGCACGAGGGCGACGATCACGAGCAGATCGGCAAGGTCGAGGACATTTTCGACGGCGACCGCACCGACAAGCTGGAAACCGTCCGCGCGCACGGTCCGAAAAGCCACACGCCTCCGGGCAAGGTGAACGTCGGTCCGCCGCAGGACGCGGCCGGTTTCGGCGCCGAGAAGATGGAAGGCGAGTATTCCGAGCATGCGCCGCAGGCCGGTGTCGAGCGCGCCACCGAGATGCTGGGCCGCATGGTTTCCGCGCACAAGCACATGATGAAGTCGCTGCGCCAGATGGGTGCGGTGCTGAAGGCGCAGGACACGCGCATGAGCACGATGGAACTCGCACTGTCCACCGCCGCGATGCCGGCCATGGACACGAAGGCGATCGACAAGGCGGTTTCGGCGGCGGTGGCGAAAGCCATGGCCGGCGCGATCCCCGCCATCCTGAAGGCCGCGGGCGGCAAGATCGCCAAGGCGGACAAGGAAGACGATAAGGACGACGACAAGGAATCCGAATCGGGCAAGGACGACGAGGAAGACGAAGACGAGGAAGATGACGAGGCCGAGCAGACCGAGTCCGGCGGCGGCACCGATATCGAAATCGTCAACGAAAACGAAGACGAGGATGACGACGAAGACGAGGACGACGACGCTGCGAAGGCCGTCCGCAAGGCCGCGGCACGCGAGCGTCTGATCGCCAAGGGCCTGATCAAGCTCGCCCGCGACGCGGTGCGCAAAGCGCAGGACGCCATGGCCGATGGTCTGATGAACGCCGGCGTCCGCCAGCACAAGCTCGCGTCGGCCCGGCTGGCCAAGGCCCGCGCGCACTACGCGGTGGCGAAGTCGCTGCGCGGTGGCAAGACCGGTCCGAGCAGCCTCGCGATCGAGAAGACCCTCGGCACGGTGTCCAAGGCCCTGAAAGAGAACAAGGCCAAGAACCAGGACAAGTGGCCGGACCACAAGCAGATGAAGGAAGGCTCCGGCAAATCCGCCACCCCGGCGGCCGCTGCCGCCTCGCCGGATCAGGCGCAGCTTGCGAAAGCGGCGCAGGAGATGGCTTCGGCGCTGGAGAAGGCCAACAGCGGCTATGCGCTGCTGACGGCGGATGTGCAGAAGCTGCTCAGCATCGTCGGCAACCAGAGCCGCGACGATGGCACGCCGAACGCGCAGCCGCCGGTGGCGGCTCTGTTCAAGGGCCAGGCGGTGTCGAAGGAAGGTCTGCTGAACCTCGGCGTGCAGGAAGGCCGGATCAGCGCGCACGATCGCGACAAGGCTATGGATGCGCTCGGCATGCTCAGTATGGGCCTGCCGCAGAACATCGTCGACACGGCCATCGCGGGCCTTGCCCCGGCGGCGCAGGATATTCTACGGGCCGCGGCGTAAACCGGGCAGAAAGGGAACATCGACATGTCCGAACAGATCTCGTCCGCCGGCCCGAAGGTGCCGCCCGCAATCATCCTGAAGTCGATTGAGCGGCGCCCCGACGGCGAGTATGTCGATCCCGTTCTCGCGAACGGCGACACACCGAACGAGGAGAAACAGTATCGTTCGGTGAGCGCCATCCGCGCTTTCGAGAACTCGCTGCCGGCGCACAACAGCGATCTCGGCCCGCTGCGGCCGCTGTTCGCCGGTCTCGCGGTTGGCCAGCCCGCGCATCTCGGCAACAACCATGTGGTCGACACGGTCAAGATGCGGACCGAGCTGGCCAAGGCCGCCGAGCCGGCGAACGCATTCGCCCGGGTCTGGCGCGACACGCCGCGCTACTATCAGACCAATGCGCCCGGCCCGGTCCCCGGCTCCAGCCGCGGGCGTCTGCTGGAAATCGATCCGATCGAGGTGGCGAAATCTTACCCGGGCGATCCGCTGGCCAAAGCGGTGCTCGATGTCGGCACCCAGACCAACTTCACCTCCATCACCGGCGGTCAGTCGCTCGGCTACGTGTCGCTCGACACGCGCCTCGCCCGCGGCACCGTGCGGCCGGACAGCTTCACGCTCTACCAGGCGCTGAGCAAATCGCCGGCCTTCCAGGTGGTCGACTACTTCGCCTACATCGATGATCCGGGCGGTGCGCTGCCGGGTTCGGCGACCAGCGGCTTTTCCAACGTCTCCAGCGGCACGCTGACCACCAATGCGGGTATCTACACCCTGCAGTCGGTCAACCTGAAGCTGATGCTGGACGGCCGCGCCGTCACGCTCGCCTTGATGGCGCAGAACAACTTCGTGTCGGTGAACGAGCAGGAAAACGCCAACTCGGCGCTGACCGTGCTGCAGACCGCTGACTGGCTCTGCTACAAGGGCAATTCGACGGCCTTCCCGAACCAGTTCAACGGCATCGAGGCAACCACCCCGTCGGGCAACATCTTCGACTACCAGGCATTCTACTCCGCGAACGCGGTGGCGAATGGCTGGTCGACGGCGCAGACCCTCTACAACATGATCTACGAGGTGGCCGGCAACGTCGCTTCGTGGACCAAGTTCGGCCGCACCACGCACGCCTTCATGACGCCGATCACGGCCGGCTCGCTGCAATCGCTGATCACCACCAACCTGAACAACCTCGCGAATGCGTTCTTCGCGGATCGCCAGGGTATCGTGGTCGACGGCGATCTCCAGGGCATGCGGACCCGGTTCGGACCGATCCAGTTCCCGCTCGATATCGTCATCACGGCCCGCGATATCCCCGCTCAGGGCCAGCCGCGGTCGAACGGCACGACGCCCACCACCACGACCGGTCCCACCCCGCCCACCGGCGTGGTGATGACCGTCTCGGGTGCCGCCTACAGCGGCAGCAACTGGGGTGTCGGCGCCGGTTCGCCGTATGCGTCCGGCTCGACCAAGTACTACTACGCGGTCGCGTCCACCGACGTGAACATGAACGAGTCGACCCTGACCTTCTCTTCGTCCTATGTGGTCGGCTCGTCCGTCACCACTTCGGGCGCGGTCAACGTCGCCATCGCCGGGCCGGCGGCGGCGGATGCCACCAACTTCCGTGTGTTCCGCTCGGGCGCCGGTGGTTATCTGAACGCCTCGGGTTCGCCGACCGCTTTCCGCTATGTCGGGCAGATCGCGGCTTCGGGTTCTGGCACGGTTACCTTCGTGGACTACAACTACCTGATCCCGGGTTCGGAATCGGTCTACCTGCTGGACCTCCGCGAGGAAGACGGCGCGATGGATTACCGCTACCTGCTGCCGCTGACCAGGATCAATTTGTTCGCTGCTAACCTGTATATGCCGTGGTGTGTGGCCGCAATCGGGGCTCTTAGGAATAGAATCCCCAAGTTCCACGCGTACATAAAAAACATTGTGGTTGATAATCCGCAATGGAACCCGTTGGGTGCCAACGCCTAAAGCGTTGAAATCCAAAAGAAAAAGGCCCCGAAAGGGGCCTTTTTTGTTGTCTCAAGCCAGTAGCATTTTGGCTCGCGGCGGAACCCATACTTTGAAAATACCGTTCGCACGAATGTTTTTTTCTCGCGGCAGGTCCGGGTTGAAATAGAGCAGATTGCGCGACATCTTGTTGTCGTTCGACAAGTACCGCTGGTGCTGCACCCGATCGGGCAAAACCCAGAGGTAGGTTTCCTCGGTCCTCCCTTCGTAAGTGAAGCCGACTGTCCCGTGCCCGGCTCCAGTGGCATAGCGGGTGTCGATGAACGAGGTCACCGGCCGGTTGCCGTGCAGGCGCCGCAGACCTTGGATGATCCGGGTCATGCCGCCAGGCACATGTCCGCGGAAGGCGAGCCGGACGCATTCGTAGCTATCGCCATGGTCCGCGAACAGCCCAACACCGCAGAGCATTTCGCCGTTGGCCAGCCCGATTCGGAACGGGGCGTCCACGGCACCCATAACATGGTGATCGCGCAGGAAGACGGTCGCGTCCTCGGCGGACACTTCGACCACTGACAGTTCCCGGGCGCCGATCCCTTTCTCGGCGATGCCCATTTTCGACCGAAGCATGTTCAGCACCGCTTTTGCCCGGGCGTACCATTCGTAGTCGAACAGAATGATCGCATTCGGGTCAGCGTCTCGCAGAATGCACGCGAACCGGCCATCACGAGACGACACGTTTCGCTCGCTGGCGGCAAAGGTGGACAGGATGTACAGATCGCGGGACGATGCGCGCTTATCGCTGTGGATGCGGAAACCGCCGCGGCCGTTTTCAGCAGCTTCTAGTCCGGCCTCTCTAAGTGCGTGCGAGATCGTTTTGTAAGTGACCGTCAGGTCGGTCAGGCTGGTGTCGACATTTCGAGGTTGCCACTCGGTACCCCATATCAAAGCCCTGCGGGAATAGTTGCAGGACGAACAAGTATAGACGATATTTTGTTTCACAGTCGGCCCACTGCGGCTGCGCGGAATGATGTGTTCGATCGTCATGTTGTTGTCTTTTTTGTTGCACATGTAGCATCGGTTGTCCTGCCAAACGTGCAGTCTCTGGCGCCACACAGGGTCGATTGATTGGTTTTCCAGGTGCCGTATCCAGCTGTTGCTCTGCGGGTCTTTCGCCCAGTGCCGGATGCGCCACATGCTCTGCGCGGTGAGCAGCCGCTGGTGGAATTCTGGATCTGACGCGCGCCGCTCGCGCTGATAATCGCTTTGGTACCGCCGGACTGCCGGACGATTACGCTCCATCCAGGACTTCGTTTCTGCCTTCACGATATCCGGTTTTTCCAGACGGCGCTGTTTGGCGGCCGCCTTGGCTTTCTCGCGATGTTCCGGATCGTTTCTGTATTTTTCCAGTTTTTTGAGGCGCTGCTGCTCCTCGTAACCTTCGGGGCGGACGGTCTTGTTGCCGGCCTCGCGCCATTTCCTGGCGTTCGCAGCCATCGCACCTGGGTTGGCCAGCCGCCATTTTCGGTTCAATTCTTTCTTTCGGCAGGCGTTACACTGCTCCTCGTGCGGCATCTTCGCTCGCACAGCGGCGTCGGTGCAGCCGCGGCAGGATTTGATCGGGTTTGCTTTCACGAAACACTCCTTGAAGGGGAGCATCCGCTATACAACTTTTTGCAAAAAACTACAATAAGATTTTTTCAAAAAGAGTTTCATGTGAAACACTTCATCGGCGGTGACATCGCTACCGAAACCGCCTATGCTGCCAAAGACGTCACTGACAGCGCAGGTCCGTTACATGGTCTTCACCGCGAAGCTGCTCCGGGGTTCTCCGATCTGGCGGCTGTGGCGCGAACACGCACGTACGGGCGGCGATGTCATGGGTGTCCAGTTTCGCTGGGCGGCCGGGAATGACTATGTGACCGAGGCGCTTACCCTGGAGCAGATCACCGCGCTCCGCGGTGCGAACGGAGTGGTCCTGGAGGGGCATGGCCACGACGATGTGGTGGCCGCGGCGCCACCGGTCGAGCCGGAAGAGATGGATGACGACGCAACGGACATATGCCGATCCATAGCTGAAGTAGCGGCCGAGCTAGACAAGCACGTACAGGACATCGCAACCTCTACCCCGCCGCAGCACCAGCACCTTTCCAAGCGCGAGCGCCGGATGTTGCGTCAGCAACAGGCGGGAAATCCGCATGTCTGAGACCACTCTGCCAACCACATATTCGCCCGTCACTACCCGGGCGCTATGGAACTGGAACACTGTTTCGGCGGTGCCCACTTTGGTTCCCACCAGCGGCTTCACTATTGGAGAAAGCCCAATTGGTGGTCCGGCTGGTATTGGCGGCTCCTATGTCACCGGTCCCCTTCTGGAACCGACCATCATCACTTTCTCGTCCGGCGCCAAAACCAAATCTGGTTTGCAGCCGAACGATCTGCGGGCATACGTTCAAATCCCGCTCCAGCAGTACAGCAATCCGCCGATCCCGATCAGCGACGACACGATTTTCGGCTGGATACGTGAAGCGGAAGATGAGATCGAAACCGAGACCAATATCCGACTCTGCCAGACCGCTATTGCGGCCCCGCCGGCGAAGACCCAGCAAGAGAGCCAACTGCTCGGGCTGAACACGGTATACAATTACCAGCAGCTCGGCCTGGACTACGACTACGCAGAGCCTGGCTACGATTTTTTCTTCGAACGTGCGCGTGACGAAGGCTGGATATATCAACGGCTGCGTTGGCGTCCGGTCAAGGGTGTCGACTACGTTGATCCCGCCGGGATCGTGAGTGCCGCGAATCTGAACGGCACGAAAAATGTGGCTTTCATCTATCCGCTGCTGAACGAATACTTTCGCATGCCGCAAAGCTGGGTGGTGGAAGATCAGAACCGCGGACTGGTGCGTTTTGTGCCAGCCACTTCGGTGCAGATGCTGCCGCTGTTCGCCATGCAGTTGGCTTTCATGGGATTTGCCGAGAATGTTCCGCAAGGCATGTGGTTTCAGTACACCGCAGGGCTAACCCGATCCGACTACGCGGGATCGTGGGCTTTCATGAAACAACTCGTGTTGGCACGGTCTGCGGTGACGGCGCTGAAAAGCATGCAGTTATCGGTGAATTTCGGTGCGCTCGAAACCACCACGCAGGTGGATGGCTTGCTTTTCCGCAGCCGATACGATCCGAAAGGCGCGTTTGCCGGCGCCATCGAGGCATTCAGCGATGAAGTGAAGCGTCTGACGCGACGGGCGAAAACCATGGGCGGCGGTGTGCATCTGGGCAATCTCTGATGAGCGCGTTCGCAGGTTCATTCATTCCGCCGACTCTGAAAGCCCTTCCGCCGGGGGCATTCGAGGCATTGATCGCGACCCATGGGCAACGCTGCTCCTGGCTGAAATCGCACACATGCCCGTGCGTGTACGCCGGCAGCGGCGCCAACGGACAACTACCGCAACTGGGCTCGGCGCAGCGCAACTGCACCCAGTGCGGTGGTGTTGGCACTTACTGGGATCCGCCTTCCATTCCGGCCAAGGTGCTAATTACCTTCATGCACGTCTCGCCCACCCCCGACGAGCCGGGTGTGCGGATGAACGAATCGTACGGCATGTGGCAGACCGCCGAACCCTCGTTGACGGTGCCTTACTGGAACCCCACTCTGCCGGTCGGCGATCCTGGCCAGCCGACGAATATTTGGCAGAACGCATCCACCAATGATCAATTTGTGCCGGTCGATTCGCTGATCCGCTACACCGCAGTGCTGCAGGTGGGTGTGAAAGAGAACCTGCCGTACCAGCAGAATTTGCAGATCGAGCCGCAGGGTGCGGTGACGGTATGGGATCCGGTCAGCAACGCAGTGGTACCGGTCGAGAACTATTCGTCAGACGGTCCGACGGTGAGAATCGGCGGCTATCCGGTAGGCACCAACTACATGGTCGAGTTTCAGGCATCGCCGATCTATGTGGTGTTCCGCGCCGCGGGCGGCCTGCCGCATACGCGCGCTTTCGGTGGCGGCATGGCCAATGAGCCGAAGCGCTGGCGGCTGCAGTCGCTGGACTTCTGGACGAGGCAGCGCGGCGTAACCCAGTCGGCGCCGGGCTCGGTGCAGGTCGGCGGCACCGCGCGGCCGTACACTGTAATGGTTGGCAGTGCTAAAATAGGACCGTAATGAAAACCTTGCATTGCACTACAGTGCGGCGCTCGGCTCCGCCTAACAACGCTGTACCCTGCGACACCGGGCGCAGCAGCACCAAGCAACACAATGCGAGAAGTAGCACTACCCGAACTAGAGTTCAAGCATGAGCACGGGGCATGTCTTCGTCATCAAGACGGACCTTCCACCCGAACTCGTCACCGAGATCGGTGTAGAGATATTCGTGAAATGGATGAATTTCGCGCTCGGCAAGGACATGTTGAACGGCAAGCGGCTGTTCTATCCAAGCGGCCGCTATGCTTCATCGCTGAGTTTCAGGCAGGTCGACGAAAACACGGTCGCAATCCTGGCGGACGAAAGTGTGGCACCGGAGGCGCTGTTTCTGGAGGAAGGCCACCGTTCGTTCGACATGAAGACCGTTGCCGCGCTGCGCGGCCGCTCCATACCGATACACCGGCCGGTCGGCAGCGCGCAGCATCTCTCCATGACCGGTTTGAAGCGTGTTGGCGGCGGTCCGGCCAGGCCGATGATGTGGGCGGAAGTGCGTGCCGGTACGTCCAGTGGATTCGCATCGATCGGACCGAACTCTCCGGCGGACAGTTGGATCATCCCGAGCATGCCAGCTTATTCTCCAGCCGGAACATTAGCTGCGATGGCCAGGGGGATGGCTCAAGGATTAGTTTAATACGCAATTAAAAACCTCGCCAAGCTATACAGCGCCAGGCAGTAGTGCGCTGCACTGGACCGCGCGTAACCGCGCAGGGCCGTATACTGCTATAAATTAAAACCTTGCGCTACACCACCGTGCGTTGCGAAACAGGACAATACACCACTTCGCTATGCGCTAAAATGTAATAAACTAAAACCTTGCTTTGCACTGCCTAACAAAACCCTACGGTGCGACGCCTGACGTGGCACAGCAACTTTAGGAAGAACAACACGCCATATTATGCAACCTTCTTCAACTTGATATCCTCGACAGCCCACGTCTTGACTACGAAACGACCAAACGGACCTTTGCGTGCCGGACGGTAGTCGCCCAGACCCACCTTCTTCCCGGCGTCGTCAATTACGGCGCGGATCAGGGACGGGTCAAACATGGTGCCGTCGACATCCGGAGTGAACGAACATGACCAGTGATCCACTCGCGGCCGGTGGCACATCACGCGACCGCCGGTGCTGGGAATCACCACCGAGCGACTGTCCACCTCCCACTTGTCGGTGTTGAGCGAACAGACCAAGTCCTCAACTAACAGCCCGGCCGGAATGAGACTGGACTTCATGGTGGTCAACTTCGACTTACCCGCCTTGTGGAAGGTGCCCGCTGCGATAATGGTGGCGAAGATGTTCGGACCGGGGATATACAGCATGCCATTTTCGTCTGCGTAGCATTTCGGTGTTGCCTGCTCCCGCGGTGTGCCTCGACTGCCTTTGAATGAGGCACTAGTGCCGCTGGAAAGGGCTACCTCATTCTGCTCGGTGAAACGGTTCATCAGAAGAGGGGTAGTGCCCTCAATCGTCACATGGATTTTCATACCTAACTCCTTGGTTTGCGAAGCAGAGCGTCACGCTGCATGGCCTAGCAACGCGTCACGACGCGCTACTGACATCTATAGACAATGATTTACGATACGTCAAGTATGTTTTTACTACGCAGTTGTATTTTGCGGAGCCGCTGTGGTATGTCCCTAATATGCTAACCGCAGGACAAGTCAGAGCTGCTCGGGCGCTGCTGGGGATTCGTCAGTCGGACCTCGCCGCGCAGAGCGGTGTGGCCGAGATCACCGTAAAACTATTTGAAGGTGGAGCGCGGGACGCCCGGGTTAGCACTGCTGAAAAAATCCGCAGTGCGCTGGAGCGAGCGGGCGTCGAGTTTGTGGAAGGCGGCGTAAAACTGAAATCGGCTGCCTGAAAAACCTTGGCTTGCGGTGCTTGACCGGACCATACTTTACCGTACAGTACTACGCTTGGCAGCGCCGGATGCTGTTAACGTGCTACTCTGTGTTTCGTAAGTCAAGAGGATTTTGGTTCAGCAAATGAGTGGGTCCGGCCCTCCTGTTGTTGCGAGTCCGCTACCGGTAGGCGGAGCCGTGCTTCTACAGTTCTATGGCGCTGATCAAGGCAATTTTTCGCCGCCGTCTGGGGTTACTTTGATGACGCTCTCCCGGGCGGTATCCGGCGTTACAGGACTCGGCACGTTCACTCAAATATACAGCGGCACGCCTCTTCCTATTTGGGCAGACGTTGGCGACGGGCCAAGCACGTCTTCGCAGCCTTTGGATTCTACTCTTCAGTATGTGTGGCGGACCACTGATACGACTGGCACTACTCAAATCGGACCAATTACACCCGCAGGGTCAATAGTTACGACGCCAGATGGGCTGTCGCAGCTGTTGATTCGCCTTCTCCAGGCGGCTTGCGATAACGCTCCTATACCAGCAGGTGTAGCGGTAGCGCCGGTTCAGGTCAGCACAAAAATGCCGCAGGGCGGTCTGGCAGCGACACCGTTCATTGTCGTCAATCTGGATTTGTTCCAACAGAACGATACGATGATTGGTCAGGATGTTGTCCTGGTTACGAAACCGGACAATCTGTGGACGCTGCCGGGTTGGGCAAGACGGGTCTGGCGGATCAGTGTGTTCAGTCAGAATGCGGATGAGCGGGACTTCTATCGCGACACGCTGCTCATGGCTTTTCGGGCACTGAAAGCCACCTTGTTCTCTCAGATTGGACAGAATATCCGGCATTCTTTCCAGGCGACATCAGGCACCACCCACGATGAGTTCACTGGCCAGATGCCGGGTTTCTACTGGGCCGACGTCATGTTTGACCTGGAGGGTGTGTTTGATGTAACAATCCTCACCGGGTTCAATCTGATCGAGCGGATCAATGTGAACCTGGAAGTGGTTCAGGACACCGAGACGATCACGGATACGTAGCGCATGACCGAGCAGATCAGCATTTCCGAGACGAAACCGAAGATCGGCATCCAGGCGCAGATCATTCGTGCGTGCGGTCGCTGTGGGGCGCCGGGGGTGTACAAGTCTTCCGTTGATCGTGGCTGGGACAGTGTTCCG
>Ga0181534_10000825_pt1 | contig 21415 bp, 16 predicted proteins | sample PEATcosm2014_Bin_37_FD_119758 | JGI IMG/M metagenome (GOLD analysis project Ga0181534, IMG submission 119758) | Peatland microbial communities from MTU Mesocosm Facility, Houghton, MI, USA - PEATcosm2014_Bin17_10_metaG | ecosystem: Environmental > Terrestrial > Soil > Wetlands > Peat | place...
GCATGTCCGTGATCGCGAGGATCACCGTGTCGATATCGCCACTTTCGATCTGAGAAAGGAGATCTTTGCGTGTCAATCTGCCTGGTGTTGAAGTACTCATACGCCTCCGCTAACTCTCGTTCGAAATGGTAGCCGTGACCACCACGTCGCTCATATTGCTGACGATCCGCGGCGCGGACCGATGTGCAGGGACGTCAGTTGAAGTCGTTCGAGATAACCCTCTGACCGTCGAGAGAGTCGCCGTCGCGGACACTTTTCTCTGTTTCGGTTTCCTGGCAAAGCCGAATACGACCTGAACACAGAAACTCGCGGTTCTCGCTGACGCGGAGTTACTTCCCTTCGGCGCCACTTGGTCAAGTGAGCAGTGCGTGAACACTTACTTCGCGGTAGCGCGACCTCCAACGAAGAGCCTGATTCTCATCTTCTAGACTTCGTGAAAGTAACGAAGGGAATCCCGTGCGACGCACGCGAATCGTAGCGACAATTGGTCCAGCGTCTGACTCTGACGACAAGCTAAAGGAACTCGCCATGGCGGGAGTGGACGTCTTTCGACTCTCCTTCGCCCACGGGGATATTCCCTCAGGCATTGAGCGTCTGCGTCGTATTCGCGCCATCGCCCCCGAGTTGGCCATCATGGTGGACATCCCGGGTCCGAAAATCCGCGCCGGATCCTTTGGCACGTCGCCGGTTACCCTCTCGGTAGGCGATGACATCGTGCTCGTCGAGGCGTTCGGTGACGCATCCACGGCGAGTCGCATCACGGTCGAACGTGAACGAGTGCTCGCCCAACTCAAAGTGGGCGATCGGGTTCACATCGGTGACGGCGGAGTTTCGCTGATGGTGACCGAAATCGGCTCCACCGTGGAGGCCCGCGTGACGTCGGGGGGAGCGGTGATGGGCAAGCCCGGGCTCTCGCTGCCCTCCTCGATCATGGACGACCGACTGCCGACCGAAGACGATCGGCTTCGCCTGGAGGCGTTGCGCGATGAAGAGTTCGAGATCCTCGCGGTCTCCTTCGTGCGTTCAGGCTTTGACGTGGAGTCGGTCAGAGCCGTGCTCTCACGGCCCGACGTCATGATCATGTCGAAGATCGAGACGAGTGAAGGAATTGAGAACCTCCACGAGATCATCGAACACTCCGACTCGCTCATGGTGGCGCGCGGTGACCTGGGCGTGCGCCTGCCGATCGAGGAAGTACCACACTTGCAAAAAGAGATCGTGCGCCTCGGCATTCGATACGCGCGCCCGGTCGTGGTCGCGACCCAGATGCTCGAGTCAATGACCCACGCTCAGGTGCCCACTCGGGCGGAAGTGACTGACGTGGCTAACGCAGTGCTGGACGGCGCAAGCGCCGTCATGTTGAGCGGCGAGACCGCGATCGGCGATGACCCGGTGGGAACAGTTGTCACCATGGACCGTATCGTTCGACGCGCCGAAGAGTCGTTTCCCTACGCCGAGTGGGGTGCGGGACTCGGGATTCAGGAACTCGTCGCCTCCAGCTCGCAGGCTCAGCGGGTCACGGCGGCGATCACCGGCGCCGCGTGGCGCGCCGCGATGGACGAGAGCGCGGTCGCCATCGTCGCCTGCACCAGATCGGGTCTGACCGCGCGGGCGATCTCTCGCTTTCGCCCTCCGATGCCGATCGTCGCGATCACGCCCAACGCATCGACCGGCCGTCAGCTTCGCAGTTCGTGGGGAATACAAGAGATCTTCGTGACACCGATCAGCGACATTGACGGGCTCTGCGACTACGCCGTGACCCAATTGAAAGAGACCGGTTACGCCAAATCGGGCGACCCGATCGTGGTGATGGCGGGTTCGTCGTCGAACCTCGCTTCCGTCACGGACACTGTCCGGATGATCATCGTTCCATAAAACAACTCACTGACCCATTTTCGACAAAAGCGCAGTTTTGTGCTTACCATCGAAAAATGGAAAATTTTGAGCTCGTTGCCGATATCACGTCCGCCCAACCGGTGCCGATTCGTGCTGCCCTGACCAACTTGGTTGACGGGACCGTTACTGCAACATCGAACGGCTTCCACGTTGAGGGCCACGTTTCTGGTGACGACCCCCAAGACGTCAATCGTCAACTGTTCACGACCCTTCGCCGCATTGAGCCGCGAACCACCTTGCGTGCGCAGTGGACACGCGGAGGGACGGTGCATCGCTTCGTCGATCTCACGGCGCAGGGTTCCTTCGCTGTTGCTCAGAGCTGAGACGCTTCACTTCTTCGTCGGGAATCACGACGCCGATCAGACTGACGTCTAGATCGTCGAGGCAAAACTTCGCAGTTCGTCCAGCGACTCGGTCAGAACTTGGGACAACGACCGTGAGTTCCCCGGGCTGACCCACTCCTCGAATGAGGTTTTGAAGAGCGCCACCGTAACCTCGGCGACCAGGGTCGCCGTGGAGTCGTTGACCCCCCGCGAACGTAACGTGTCAGCGAGTCCCGTCGACAGTGCCTGCAGTTTGATGAGTTCGCGCTCTTGCAGTTCGGCGTTCGCGGAGATGATTTTTTGGCGCTTTTGGGAAAACGGCCGCCGCTCCTGGAGAAATCCGCTGACGGCTTGAAATCCGGCGAAGGCGGCGTCTAGTGGTCCGACCTCGAGGGGAGCGGAAGCGGCGCCCTCGGTGACGAGATTCTGGAACGTGGCCCCGCCGGGAAAGAGGACCTCTCTCTTGTCGGCAAAGTGACGGAAGAACGTCCGCTCGGTCAACCCGGCGCGTTCCGCAATTTCTGCAACCGTGGTGTTGTCGAACCCCTGTTCTAGATAGAGCTCGAGAGCCGCTACCTCTAGCCTCCCGCGACTGTCGGGTTGCCATCGGGTCATGCCTCGATGGTACCTGACGTCAGCCACTGACATGTGACCGTGAATAGGAGGTTCGCGCTTCAAAGGAACAATTGAGTGCCCTCGACAGGAGTCGAACCTGCGCACATGGCTTCGGAGGCCAATGCTCTATCCGCTGAGCTACGAGGGCAGTAGGGCTTTCGCCAGTTTTGGCAGTTTATCGGACGCCCTGAAACGGCAGATAAGACTGATCCACTTCAACTGTCAAGGGGTACGCGGCGGTCTCGTCAGCAGATCCGACTTGCTGCAAGATGCAATTTCGCTGACGTGGAAACATGGTCGAAACAAGGGCGGGTGACGTCGGTTATTGAGACCAAATAATTGAATTTCTGTTTGTCAGACGGGGAGTCGTACGTTAAATTCCTCCGCAAAACAGAGCACGTCCCGAGGGGACCTAAGCAAGGGGAGCTTGATGAGCGATAGCTCGGGGGCGTTGCCAACAGACGAACAGAAGCTTGCCGCTCTTGGCTACAAGCAGGAGCTCAATCGCGGGTGGAGCGGCTTCTCTAACTTCGCGATCTCGTTGACGATCATCTGTATCTTGAGTGGTTGCTTCACGACGTTTGGACAGGCGTGGAACGACGGTGGCCCCATCGCGATCTCCATTGGCTGGCCGGTGATCAGCCTCCTCGTCCTCCTCGTCGGGTTGTCGATGGCGGAACTCGCTTCCAAGTACCCGACAGCGGGCGGCATCTACTACTGGGCGTACAGCCTCGGCGGTGTCCGTTGGGCATGGTTCACGGGATGGTTCAACCTGCTGGGACTCGTCGCCATCGTGGCCGCAGTCGACTACGGTTGCGCGTCGTTCCTCAACTCGGTGCTCGCTCTTTACGGGCTTCACTTCATCGTCAACTTCACGACGACGAATCCCTCGACTGTCTTGCACAACACGTTCATTCTGTTCTTCATCATCCTCGCCGTCCATAGCCTTATTAACGTCTTCTCCTCACACTTGGTGTCACTGTTGAATCGAATCTCCGCCTGGTGGATGCTCGCCGGGGTAATCGTGATCGTGGGCGTGATGATCTTTGGGCCCTCGCAACACCAGAGCCTCTCGTGGGTGTTCTCGCACCGGATTAATAACAGTGGATTTTCGGGCCACTTCTACTGGTTCTTTGTTCTTCCCCTCGGCTTTCTTCTCACTATGTACACCTTCACCGGGTACGACGCATCGGCGCATCTTTCAGAGGAGACCGTCGACGCCGAGCGCGCCGCTCCGCGCGGGCTGTGGACGGCGATCGCCTACTCGGCGGTGGGTGGATGGGCCCTGCTCCTCGCCATTACCTTCGCCGCGACTCACATCGCTGCGATCAACGCCGGTGGCGGCGGCGCGGTTCCCATTATCGAGACGTCACTTAGTACCACTCTCGCCAAGTTGGTCCTTGACATCTCGACCATTGGACAGTTGTTCTGCGGAATGGGCTGCGTGGCGGCCGCGTCGCGCATGGTCTTTGCGTTCTCGCGCGACGGTGCCGTCCCCGGTCACCGCCTGTGGCGACGTCTGAACAAGAACCGGACGCCGACGTGGGCGGTGCTCTTCGTGGTCGTTTGCGCGCTGGTGATCACCATTCCGGCACTATTCGGAAACAAGGCCGGACTCCCGGTGGCGTTCTTCGCGGTCACGTCGATCACCACGATCGGGTTATACATCGCGTACATTCTGCCGGTCTTTCTTCGCTGGCGGATGGGAAGCAGGTTCGAGCCGGGCGTGTGGAACCTTGGAAAGCACTATCGATGGATCAACCTCGTTGCCATCGTGTGGGTCGTCATTTGTGTGGTCATCTTCTGTCTGCCGACGTCTCCCGCGGCGGTTCCGTGGGAGAGTGGTTTCAGTTGGAGCGACTTCAACTACGCGCCGATCGTCACGATCGTACTGACGCTCGGGGTATGGATCGCCTGGATGGCCGGTGCCAAGCATTCCTTCAAGGGTCCGGTGAGGACGCTGGACGATCCCGACGTGGGAACGCCAGACGATTCGGCCCTGATGCCTACGAATTGAGCGCGCGCTGGGCATCTTGATCTGCCCGTCACCTCGAGTCGTAGAAATGGGTGCTTTGACTCCCGACGCTCGTGCGCCGAGCGTGCTGGGTGTGACCTTGGGAGCGGGATTCAGGTGACTCGACTCGTCAGGTAAAGGGTAGGTAGGCGTCAAGAGGTTACCGACGTGCCCGTTCCTAACCCGGCGCAGTTTTGGCTTCGGGGGCCAATGCTCCATCCGATGAGCTACGAGGGCGCGCAACTGAGCAAGCCCGGCCGATTCGTTTTAACTCAGAATCATTCGGGACCAAGTGTGGGACGTTGTGCATCGCGTCATGAAGACACCGTCGATTTGGTTGTAACAAATATTCCACAACGATGGCGAGTTACACCGTGCTTGCGCATCACAGTCATTGCTCATCGCTCGGCCATCTTGCCGTCTTTCCCTGCGTAATGCGATTACAGGATTGATGACAACCTCGTGAGTTGTCTGCATTTACACTCCACCATTGGGTTTTCAAGGAATGAAAGTGCGAGATCACTCTCGCTTCCTCGAGCAAGCACTGGTAATCTTTAAGCCAGAGACTTATTAACGCCATGTGGAGGTCAAAATGGTTCGTGTTAGAGAATCGATATTGGCCAACCGCAAATTGGCCTTCTCCGGGGTGCTTGCACTGGCTTTGATCGCCGGAGTCATTGTCAGTCTGACCTCGTCGCCGCCGAGGGCGCTCGCGGACTACTACACCGGATGTAGCTACGGCTATGGCTCCAGTGGCAGTGCCGGTAGTTTCGGATCAGGTAGCGGTATTGGATACGGCTATGGATACATCGGAAGCCACTTTGCCTATGGGTACGGCAACGAGGTGTGCCCGATGTCGGTGACGACGTCGAGTCTGGCTGCTGGCACTGCGGGATCCCCGTATTCTCAACCCCTCAGCGCAACCGGTGGAACGGGGACGTACACCTGGAGCGAGACCGGCGGGCTTGACGGCCTTACCTTCTCGACTGGTGGTCTGCTAACGGGTACGCCTTCCACTAGCGGAACATTCCCGATCACGTTCACGGCTACCGACGGAAATGGTGCGACCGCATCAGCGTCGCTGACCCTGTCAGTCGCCGCCGCCGGTGGCGGAGGTGGGGGTGGAGCTGGAACGACTACCACGACTATCGCGACCACTACCACCGCACCTGTCACAACGACCACGGGAACATCTTCTCCCCCGCCTGCGAAGAAGTTCTTCACAGGAAAGATCGCCGGATTTGCCGTGCCGGGCAAGTCGTTGCAGTTCACCATTCCCGGCGCTGGTTTCTTCGGCAATCCGAAAATCACCAGCAATGAAGTCGGCACGAGGGTGATCGTTCTCCACGACCATGGAACGTCTCTCATCATCCGCATAATTGTTCCGCTTGGCTCGCGAACCGGTGAACACACGTTGACCATTCGATTTGCCAATGGCAAGACACTGAAAGTTAACTACTCAGTCAATTAGGCACTGACTAGTGGCTTATACAGGCAAAGTGTGTCCGCCTGTGGGGGACTTATTGCATGAATGGATTCTGAAAATGCGTTTTGGGGCAGACACGCCGTTAAGTCTCCGCGGAACCTAAGCACCTAGATATTCGAGTCGCGCCCCGATGATCAAAGTTGCCGTTGTCAGCCCATTTCCAACGATTTCTCGGGTCAGCCCGGAGAGCGGAGTAGCAGGGTATTCATTCACTCTCGCTCGACACCTGCCTCCGTCGGCCGCGGTTGACGTCATTGCGCAAAGGTCAGCAGAACTTATGACCGCTTCGCCAAACTTGAACATCCTGCGGTCTTGGAGGCCCGGATTCTTGGCCGCCAACGATATCACCTCCTCGCTAGCGGTAATTGACGTCGATCTCATACATCTGCAGCACGAGTTCCGTCTCTTTGGTGGAGTCGTTCCAACGGCAGCGGTTATCGAGGCTCTTAGATTTCGCCGAAGCGTCGCTGTCCCGGTTGTCGTCACGCTTCATGGCGTCATTCCAGTGTCAGAAATTAGCAAGGACTTCCTTCGACGCAGCCATGTTCGCGGCGCACCTCAATTAGCCCGATTGGCGGTTCATGCAGCGCTTCGGTCAATTAAGAAACTGTCTGCCATAACCATCGTCCACAACCAATACTTCAAGGACGTACTCGTCGCCGACTACCGGTTCAAGGAATCCTTGATATCCGTCATCCCGCCGGGTGTCCCGAACATTTCTGAGAGAAGACGATTATCCATTTCGGCAGTTGACGCCGTCGAAATTGGTTCGGCCAAGAACGTTCTCGTGTTTGGATTCCTAACCAGTTACAAACGCCCCGAGTTAGTCGTAGACACCGCCGTTGCGATGAAGGATGAACTAGTTCGGTTTACTTTTTGCGTGTCTGCGAATCCGAGGACAAATTCGAAGGCATATCTTGCGCGTTATGAATCATTAAAAAATTCAGTTCTCGCTCTAGGTGAAAAGGCAACTTGGTCTGGTTTCATTCCGGATGACGAGGTGCCGCAACTATTCGAGAACGCCGATCTATTGGTGCTGCCCTATGTCGACTGTGTTTCTGTTAGCGCGGTTGCCTCACTGGCGATATCGCATGGAGTCAAGATTTGCTACAGCGCTCCTCTCAGTCCAATCTTCCCGTCTTCTGATCTGAAGTTTGAACTGTCGGTAGCATCGCTTGCCGTAGCTATCAAGAAGGGCATAGAACTGGACGGCGGAGTTCCCGAACGCGAAACTGGCTTGATTTCTTGGAACGAGACGGCTCAACGAACGTTGGCGCTATGGGAAGCAAACGCGACACGACGGCGCGCAAATCGATAGTGGCTCGAATGCGAATCGCCGTCGTCGTTCCTGAGTTTCCGCCTTACACCATTGGCGGAGGCGGAGTGGTCTTTGAAGCTTTGAGCCGACGACTTCAGGGCCGACATGAGGTCAGAGTATTCACAGCTGACGACTCGACGAGGAGTTGGCACCGCCCTAGAACGGTTGACCAATTCGAACAGAAACTAACCGTAGTGAGGTATCCGCTCCTTCCCATGTTTCCTAGGGAGCCTTCTCTCAGAACCGTCCTTCCTCCGAATCCTCGCGCAGCGCTAGATATTTGGCGCGATTTGAGCGCTTGGGATCCTGATGTTGCGCATGTGCATGGTCTTGGGTACGCGTTCGTCGACTTCACTGCGGCCATACTTCGCCGTATGAAGATCCCGTATCTGCTCACCGATCACGGAATTCCTGCGAGTTTTGCAGAGCGTTCCCTCTTCGTCCGGAACTGTTATCGCATTTACCACAATCTGGCATTGAAGCGAACGGTCCGAGGCGCTGGCCGTGTGACGGCGGTATCCACACAAGAGACAGAACTTTGTGCACGGGAGTTCGAAACGAAGGTTCTTACCATTCCAAATGGGATCACCCCTTTGCCGCTCGGACAAAGTATGAGTTCAATCGGTTCCATTGACATCCCGGTTGCGCCATACCTTTCCGCCGCGGGCCGATTCGCGCCCCACAAGGGCTTCGACGTTCTCCTGGAAGCATTGCTCAGTACGCCGAAGCTTCCGCCGTGCTATATAGCTGGAGATTGGAAGGCGTCGGAGTACGGTAGGTCCCTTCACGCACGATCTCGCGGGAGAATCGTGTTCGTTGGACCCTTGAATCGCCGCGATCTTGGATCTCTCTTTGCGCACTCTGCCGCAGTTGTCGTCCCATCTCGAAGTGAACCGTTCGGGCTAGTGGGCTTTGAGGCGCTGACCGCGCACGTTCGCGTCGTCGCAACGCGGACTGGAGGACTATTTGATTTCGCTAATCAGCACATTCCAGCTCTGTTGGTGGAACCTGGAAACTCTCAAGAGCTAGCTGATGCAATTATCTGCACTTTGGAGAAGGGGCCGATCTCTGATGTGGAAGCGAACGCGTGCGCGGAGATGCTGGATCGCCTGAACTGGGACGACATCACGGTCAGGTACGAAAGGGAATTGGCATCGCTTCCCGCTCGTTGATGGCTTTGGGATGTACGACTCGATTTTCGTCGATTACCCTTTACTTCTTCGAGCAAAGATGTAGAACGATGATTTAGTCATGTTCGAGAGTGGATTTTCCGGGCTGGCTAACTGTTCCCAGTCCACTTTGTGCTCGCTCACCCAATCCACAAATGGCCGATGCTTTGTATAGCGGGGATTCCCTAATGAGCCCGAACTGTTAGAGGAATAGATAATCACGTATCTCTCGGCGCAATCGAACAGTTGGTCCATATATGCGCCATAAGTAGCGTCCTCCACCAGATGAAAGATCACGTCCAACGAAAGCGCAAGTTCGCTACGAAAGATGCCTTTCCTATCCATGAAAAGTTCTGGCTTATACAGAAAGAAGCTTTTGGAACTGTCACTGCAAAAGAGTTGCATGCACCGGACGAGGGCGTACTTTGACACATCAAGTCCGACGTAGACCGGGCACTCCAATAGGCTCAATTGGTTGCCATCGCCGCATCCAAAGTCAGTGACCGATGCCACGTGGTGATCCTTAATGAAGTTGTTAATGAATTCAGCTTTGTAGTCTGCCAAGACTCCCGTGGACCCGGGCCCTGAAGTTCCGCCAAGTCGATAATGGGCATTCCAAAACCGGTGAGAATCTCGACCGAGACGCCAAAGCAGCCAGTCCATCGCCCGCCCAGCAGCAACTCCAACCGAACTGGACGCAAAGCGAGACAAAAGTCGATGGTGCAATTTATTTCTCGAGATCATTTCAACCTATCAGGAGCCAATGGCGACAGCCGTAACGCGTTGACTCGGATTGCTACCCTCTCAGGACCGAGACTAGGTCTTCGTGATCTCATCAGTGTTCATTCGCTGTGGCGCCCCTGAGGAGTTTGAGTCTGACTGCCATGACACCAACGAGTCGTTGACACATTCTCAATTTGAAACTTCGCCAAACCTTATGTGACCAGAGCCTCGCTGATTCGTACGACCAGTTAACCTATGCGTCTGGCATCATTTGTGGCAATCGCTACTTGAATAGCAGGGGATTGATTTTGCTCCGAACGACACGCTCTATGGCTTCGTTTGTGTTTGACGAAAATGTCTTACGACTGTGTCGTGAGGGTGAATGGCGTGCACCTTCAGAAATGTGCAGAGCATTAAATGAGGCGACCGCTACGTGGGACGTTTGGCGAGTACTTGATGATTACCTTCCCGGCAGGATTTGGAATCAGATAGATGCCGCGTTCGGTCTCTAGTGATTGCGATTCGAAAGAGAGAGGTGTTTTCGGAACGCGGGTTCAAGGCAATCCTGCTTAACAGGCTGGCAGAGATCCAGCCGCTAGAGCGGTTTCTGTACTCAAGCGTCATTATCGCCTCCGTGCTCATGCGCTTCATTGAATTAAGTTCCCGCCCACTTCCGTTTGCAGATGAGGTGCTAGCAGCAGCCGACATTCGCGCCCAACTTAGAACTGGTCATCACTTTTCTGGAGCTCCTGTCATTTTCTATGACTGGATGGTGACTCTCTTCGACGGACGATTACTGTCGGGCGTCGTCCTCGGAACAAGTCTTCTGGATTTAAGGCTCATCTCCGCAACCTTTGGTGTGCTGACGATGGTTGCTTTAATTTGGCTCGGCATTGAGATCGGATCGGTTCGAGTAGGAGTTATCTCAGCATGCATGTATGGCTTCATGCCGTGGGCCGTCTATTTCAACCGAGTTTTCATTCCAGATTCCGAGTATGGATTTCTCTCACTGGTTGGATTCATTCTGATAGTACGAGCGTTAAGAAATCATCATTGTCGATGTCTCTATGTCGCGGTTGTTCCCCTTGTGATGGCTATATATCTCTACCCACCGGCTCTCATCACATCGCCAGGTATCGCTTTACTCGTCACATTTATATATCGCAAGGAAATCCTCGCCCATCATCTCAAACATGTTCTTGGATCGGGACTACTTGCGGTGTGCCTGTTGGGTTACTTCGCGTTCGTACACTTTTTCCCGCCTACTGCGTCCCTAACGAATGCCGACGCAACCATTTCGAGTCAAGGGCTCTGGCAGCACCAACTTTCTGTGATGGCGATGATCGACCGATTCGTTGTGGACTGGGCCAGTTACCTCAATCCGTTGTTTCTTCTGGTTCACGGCGATCCGACGACTCCAAGACAAACCATTGGCGTCCTTGGTGAAGTTGGCTATGTTATTGGTTGTTTCGGTCTTCTAGGAATCGTAAGCGCGATTCGTGGCCGAAGTCGAGAGCAGACGCTCTTAGTTTCTGCCTTGTTTCTGTATCCAGTCGTGGATGCGCTGACTTATTGGAATGCCAATGGAAGTAGCGTCGTCGGTTTTTTGGGTTGCATTGTGTGGTCAGTTCTTGCGGCAAACGGAATTCTGTTTGTTATCGGATATCGACCAAAATCCGACGAGCGCCGTTTAGAACCTGAACCCGCGAGTCGCCGCAACGCAGTACTCTCAATAAGTTTTTGTTTGCTCGCTCTTCAAATGATTTTCTTCTCTTGGTATTACCTTGTCCGGTATCCAATAGTTACGGCATCGAATTTTGAGATCGGCCTTCCACAAGTGATTCCAATATTGTACAGTCACGACGCCACCCGGATTCCTTTGATATTGCAGGGGGCATACCAAGAAGGTGCGATGCTCGATTACTACGACAACGATGAGCCCAAAGTGTTGGGGTCGTACCTTGACTGCTCGGTGCTACCGTACGACGCGACTCACTATGTGACGGCTGGCACGGCAATCGTAATTCACGAGTCGTCGGCGTATGAAGGTACGGCCGGTTGTGTTGCGGGAAACCAGTTGATAACCCTGGACCTGAAGGCACTGAAAATGGCGGGAACCAGATTCGTCGTCTGGAGTGTGTACGCAAATGCCCCGGGGAGCACTTATCGAACGGCGGTTGTGTTCATAGAGGTTCCCCGTGAACGGCAACACCGTGCCATCAATTCTTCCAAGTAGTAACTGCGCAGGGCTCGCACAACTGTCAGCTCACGAGATCGAAGAATTCGTGGGTGTTGGGACGGAAATAACCTGAGATGTTTCTTGAAGCGATTCCCGCTTGGCCAGCAACAATGGGTCTCTTACCATTCATTTCACTCAACATACATGTACTGTTGAATATGTTCACTCACGAGTCTTCCCGTATCGTTAGTTAACCACGGAACTTCGGCGAGGCATCACGCGGAGGCCACTTGAAGAATTCAAAATCGTCCGGAGCACGAACCAGTATTAGTCGGACCTTTTACAAGTTCGCTAGGCCATTTGCTCGGTGGTTCCTGAAGCACTGGATAAGGCATGATGAGTTGATCCGTGTAAGGCAACATATTCGCTATTTGAGTTACAGCCAACTATTGCAACGTGCTGAGTACAGCGGTGACATGTCCTTGTACGAACTCAGCGTGTTTTCGCAGAATGGCGAGGACGGAGTCGTCCAAGAAATATTTCGGCGCATTGGCACGACCAACCGGTTCTTCGTTGAGATAGGCGCCAGTCCAAACGAGGCGAACGCAGTATTTCTTGCTGACGTTTTTGGCTGGACCGGGTGTTTTCTTGACGCATCGTCTGCAGAGAGTTCAGCGTTGCACGCTAAGTATGCTAAGTCCGATCGAGTGAAAGTGGTCCAGGCGTTCGTAACCCCTGACAACATATCTGACTTACTTGCGAGTGCAGACAGCCCCGAAGATCTCGATCTGCTCTCAATCGACGTTGACGGAAATGATTACTGGCTTTGGGAAGCACTGACTCCATTTCGACCCAGACTCGTCGTAATCGAGTACAACTCGGCATACGGAACATCAGATTCGATCATTAGTGATTACAGGGAACAGTCGTGGGACGGTTCCTCGGACTTTGGTTCGTCCATGAAGGGAATGGTCGCCTTAGCTTCGCGTCTGGGGTATCGACTCGTCCACGCCGATACGACGGGTGTGAATTTGTTCTTTGTCCGCCAAGATATGTGCCCACTTGGAGCGTTTCTTCTCGAGGAGGAAGTGCTTTCACGAGTCGCCAATTTTTATCTCTACGACCTTCGACACCCGAGTAAGGACGCTCCGTAATAGGGATAGTCAAGCCACCTAGGACGCGAAGCGAAAAACCTCGATAAGCCCATGGCTAAGGTGCAGGTGAAGGACCCGACTAGATAAGTCCCTGCAATAGGTCTTCGTACTGTTTGAATGCGTCCTCCCACGAGTGCGCCCTAGCGAAGTTTTGGGCATTTACGCTGAGTTTCTGCCAGTCTCCAATTATTTCATCCAGACAGTTCGGGATTTCACGGACACTTCCGAAGAGCCTTCCGGCGCCAGAGTCATGAACAAGGCATGTCAAGTTGGTGGATTTTCTGGCGAGCGCCGGCGTTCCTCTTGCAAAACCTTCCATAAGGGGAAGCCCATAACCTTCCCAATGTGACGCTGATATTACACATGTGGCGTTCTTGTACAGAGACTCCAATTCGGCATCGCTCACAAAACCTCGGACGTTGACCGTTGCCATTAGAACCTCGTCCGGATGGAGAAACTTGGTGATGTCACCAACTCCTACGATCTCGATCGTCACCCCCTTGTGCAAGAGCCGAGCCGCCTTAGCGAGATCTCGAATGCCCTTTCTACGTGATATTTCACCAACGTAAAGGAGCGTCGGCTTGGCAGGGGCACGTCTTCCTATTGAATCCGGCGAAGCTGGAGCACCGTTGGCGATCAGAACAACATCGCGTCTTGTATAACGGCGCAACCATCCTTCGATATAAGGGCTGATCGCGACCAGTTTTGTCGCTTTACGGTAAAGGAGGGGATAACACAGATTCGTGATGACACCTTTGGCCATCTCCTTGACGTTCCTACGAAGCCAGAAAGGTGCAATTCCATGCGAGGTTACAATCCACGGTTTTGCACTAAATGCAGTTACGGACATCATTTTGAGAGAGTCGTGGCAATGCACGACGTCTGCACCTTTGATCAACTCTCTTAGCCGCTTAACTGAGTGAACAACGTTCGTTGAACTACTCAAATCTTCTAACGTCGCATCGATATCTGAACTCCAGACTATCGAGTCGGCCACCACCGTAATATTGAATCGCTCGCAAAGGTGCAGCACTTCCTCGTGAACGACGCGAGATTGTCCAGCCCCTTCTAAGAATTCTCCGACCGCAATCAGCAGGTTGGGCTTGACCGTGTTCAAGCGAGCTCGTGGAGTCGTCGACTCAATTTCCGATTTCTGGACGAATCACGTTTTCTTTGCCGAAAGACCGTACGAAGATGTTTTGCAGTTCTTCGGCGGGTCCCTGCCAGTGACTTCGCGAGGCTCACTTTTGACCTACGTTATTTGGCGGCGGTGTGCCAGCGTTTCCGTAAAACCGAAGAACTTTGAGTCGATAGTAAATTGCAAACGTATCGAGGAGCATATTACGCACCGCCTTGAGAGAAATGGTGCTGGTGAATCGTTCTCTTATGTTAACGGGCATCTCGACAAAGTTATGAAAGCCCCTGAGTTGCGCGACAACTAAGAGTTCCAAATCGAATGCGAATCGCTTTTCGACCATTCGCGGAAGTACGTCATTCAAGACATCTCGTCGAAGGACCTTGATGCCTGTTTGAGTGTCGCTGACGGGGAGGCGGAACAATATCCTGTTCATCTGCTGATAACCCCACGAGTATGCCCGCCGAAGGGGAGGGTATACGACTTCGGAGCGAGGGTGGCGCTTGCTGCCAAAGATAATGTCGGGGTGCTTTTGACTGATGACGTCAAGAAGGTTCGAAAGAAGGTTTGCAGGCAAGTCTCCGTCACCATCAATGAATCCAAGGTACTCTCCACGTCCTCTGGAGAGGCCCGCGCGAAGCGCGGCCCCTTTGCCTTGATTGTGGTCAAGACGCACAAGTGTCAACTGCTCAGATGCGATCGCTTTCAGCTGATCCTCGCTGTGATCGGTACTGCCGTCGGACACCGCGAGGATCTCATAGGAGACCTCTGAAGATGAGAGTACGTCCACGATCTCGCCGACGTGCTTGCCGAAACGGGAGCCGGGATTGTAAAAGGGAACGACCAAGGTGAAGTCGAGTTCAACAGGTGGAAGTTCGATCAGGGAGATGTCGTCAGCCGCATCCCGGGCCTTGGCCGCGGCAAGTGTCAAGAGCGCGGGGACGCCCGTCACAAGTAATGTCAGCAGGCTCACGATGAGCATTATCGCCGCGACCGAGGTCATGGTCTGGTGACGGAGTGAGATCAATAGGCTTGCGAGGGCCACGCCAAGCCACGGCGTTAGCGCGAGGAGTGAACGTCGTGCTAAATGGAAATAAATGAATAGGCTCAGAATTCCAATCACCGATGATGCAAATGCCAACAGACCAACTATTGGGATGGCGCCGACGTATTTTGAACCAAAAAGTATGTGGACGATCAGGGTTGAAAAAATGGTTAAGGCTCCCGATGCGAGAATGCCAAGGAGAGCTGTGAACTTCAATGCCTGCGTAAAGGCCCTGCGGCTTGCCAGGCTCTTGCCCCCCCCGCTCACCAAGTGCGGGAACGTCACGGCGATGATCACACTCGGGACGAAGAGCGCAATGTGAGCGGCGATGGCTCCAGCTGCGTACTGACCGGCAACCGAGGCAGAGAAGAAGTGACGGGCGAGAAACGTGTCGACACCAATCAGCGCGGTGTAACTGCCTATGGACGCGATGGACAGCATCATGTCGCGCCGGGTGGTGCGAACGACCGAACCGAGTGGCTGGCTACGCACCTTCTTGCGTGCCGAGAACAGCAGTGACCCTGTCGTAAATGCTTGCGCGAAGATGGTGCCGACGACGGCTCCCGTTACACCGAAACCAGCCTCAACCATTCCCGCGCCCACAAGTAAACGGATCGGGCCACCACCGAAAAATGCGGCGAAGGCCACCTCGCGGAATCGGTACTCACCGACCAGGGCCCCCTGCAACACCGCACCTACGGTTGCTAGCGGTATCCACACGCCAACCAAGAGCAGCGGCAACGGTGAGCTGACGTGCAAGAACCCATCAATCGTGGGGATCAGCGCCGCGAACGCAAGTGCGGCGAAAAATCCCACTATCATCGCTCGCCAAATGACTCTGCCGAGTGAGAAGGACTCTCCACTAGTCGTGTGGCCAACGACTGCCTGCGTGACGGCCAACTGGGCGGCACCGACCGGCACCGCCATCAGGCTGAGGATACTTAGTATCGACCCCACGGCACCGTAGTGCGATGGGCCGAGCAAGCGACTGATGACAATGTGGAAAAGGAAGTTCGAAACGCTTACGGCTGCAGTCGCGAGCAGAAAGGACACTGCGCCGCGTCCGAAAATTCCCGAAGTGAGACGGGCCCATAGAGCGGTTAACGCTCTTGGCGAAGGACGGGCGAATCGGGGTGCCACTGTTCCCCCTTCGGAAACGCGGAACGCTAGTCCCGTCCGTACTCCAATTTTATAGAATTCTAACGACACCTCGCATGAAAAGGCTGGAAAATGAAGCTCCGCGGCGCTAGTTGCGGGCATTCCTTCGACGGCTCTTTCGTTCTGCGATCGTCAACTCGATGCGCGCGAACCCGTGTGGCGAAACTCGCGAGCGTGCAAGTATGAGTGTTCAACGAAGGGATCGCAGTTGGAAGATGGTCTGAAAAGTTGGAATCGAATTTTTCTGGCCCTTCAATGAGCCCGAAAACGAGCGGAAAACGTCTTAACCGCATCTGGGGTCACCCTGACGTGGGAACTCTTCTTCTCGGCTTTGTTGTCGGGCTTGGAGTGTGCGCTCCACTGCTCGGCGGAAAGCGTGTCTTTCTCCTTGACTGGTCGAACGGACCCCATCTCGTGGTGGCGACCTCCGGCGCTTTGGGCCTTGACGGTGGCCTTACGACGGGCGTCGGTGGATCACTGGTGATGGTCGTGCTCAACCACCTCATCGGCGGAGCCTCGACGTGGCTTCCGATTTTGTTGTTTTTTCCAATCGCGGTGGTGGGCGCCGGGCGACTGGCTGGTCGCTCACGTTGGTCGCGCCTTGCGGCTGGGGTTCTGTATGCAGTTAACCCGTTTGTATTCAATCGCCTTTACGTGGGTCATCTTCCCCTCCTCATTGGATACGCGCTTTTGCCGTTCGCTACCGCGGCTGCTATTCGCTCACTTTCTTCATCAACGTCTGGATGGTTGGTTCCAACTCTCTGGTGGGCTGGTCTGACATCACTCAGTCCGCACTTCGCGTGGATTTACGGTGTGGTGATTCTCGGCGTTGTGATTGTTGCTCTGCTCACCAAACAACGTCCGCCTCATTGGATTGCCGGATGGTTTGCTACGTGCGTTGGAGGGTTTGTCGTCATGTGTGCGTACATAATCCTGCCGCAGACGGCGACCAATCTTCCTACGAAGGTTGGCTCGGCCAGCCTCTCGCTCTACAGGACAACCGGAGATCCTCATATAGGACTATTTGCGAACGTACTCTCCTTATACGGATTTTGGCGAACGGGACCTGGTCCGGAGCTTCCCAAAAATGTAATTAGTGGGTGGCCCTTTGTGATGTTTGCGATTCTCCTAATCGTCGCGATGGGTGCGTGGCACGCTCTGCAAAAGGAGAATTCACAACGTGAGATAACAGACCCTCATACAAGAGAAGGATCATCGTTCAGGCCGCGAGAGTCTCTCGGGGACCCCCCGAGACATGTTGCGAATAATGCCCCGTCACATCTGGATCAAAGACGGCTGGCAATCCTGCTGTTGTTGGTCGGAGTGGCGGGCTATTTTCTCGCGCTCGGTAATCAGGGTCCGACTGGCGGACTTTTTATGTGGGCTTACGACCACGTGCCATTCTTCGCGCTGATGCGCGAACCGCAAAAGTTCCTCATGCTCCTCGCCATGGCGTATGCAGTTCTCTTTGGATGGGGAGTGGAGCGACTGTCGCACATTGACATTTCCCCGAAGCGGTTCGGCGCAGTCGCTACTGCCGCTTTGTTTGGCGTGGCCCTTCCCTTGGGTTACTCACTGACAATATTTGACGGACTGGCTGGACAGATCACCTCAAGCCCGTTGCCGTCGGCATATGAGCAAGCCAACGCCCTCATGGGCACCGGCTCCGGAGTCATCCTGTATCTTCCATGGCACCTATATATGGAGTATCCGTTTACCAACGGTCGAGTAATCGCCAACGTGGCGCAGACTTCGTTTTCTCGAAACGTGATCTCAGGAGACAATGTTGAAACTGGCGGCATCGAGACCCAGTCCACGTCTCCTCGTTCTGTCTACCTACAAAGGCTCTTCGGCAACGGAACGCATACGCGCGTGTTCGGAGCGTCAGTTGCACCGCTCGGGGTCGAGTTCGTGGTGCTTGCCAAGACGGCGGACTGGACTTCGTACCGATGGCTCGCCAGCCAAAAAGACCTGAAACTCGTGTTCAACGATCCCTCACTCGAAGTGTGGCGAAATGAAGCGTATAGGGGGATCGGCCAGAGAGCGGTGAAGTTGACTTCGGTGTCGGGCTTTGTGGGAATACTTAGACTGGCAAGTTCTGGTGAGCTGGGCGACGGGGCCGTGGTGACCCGGCGTGGTTCGAAGGGCTCATCGAGTCTTTCATCGTCGGGACCGCAGAGTTCAACTTCTCCCAGGGATTTCGAAGTTCAGCAACTCTCGCCAGTGGCATACCGCATCGCAGCAGGATCGCCCGGGTGGGTCGAAGTCGATGCCACGTTTCAGAGGGGATGGCAACTCAATGGAGTTTCTGCGATAGAAAGTGCAGAGGGAACGGTGCTCGTGCGCGCAGGTGCAAGCAGCGGAGTGCTTCGATTTACTCCGTGGGGACTTGTTCGCAATGGGTACATCGTTTCAATTGGTACCTTTTTCATCTTCTCGCTCATTGTTATCGTCGACCGTCGACGGCGGAGAAGTGCAAAGAAGATTAACTTCCCGCGAAAGAAACCACCGGAAGTCACTTAAGTGGATTCAATGCTGTTCTCGACCCCCATTCGGTGCCCTCGACAGGAGTTGAACCTTCGCACATGGCTTCGGAGACCAATGCTCTATGCCGCTGAGCTACGAGGGCCGCTCCCAAAGCCTGCCCGACAAAATTTCTGAGAGGCCCGAAGCTTTGCTGTCCAACTCGTAAGGTAAACGTATGGGTGTTGAGCCAATAACGGCCTCTCTGTTTCCGGACACGGCACAGTTGCGCAGCGACGGAGCCAGCATTGGCGGCGTTGAGTTGCGCGATCTAGCGGCGACATTCGGCACCCCGTTATTCGTCTACGACGAGGCGACCCTGCGCCAGCGTTGCCGTGAGGCGGCGCTGGCCTTCGACGATGGCGTGGCGTTCGCGTCGAAGTCCTTTCTTTGTGGCGCGATGGCCCGCCTGGCCTACGAAGAAGGTCTCTGTGTCGACGTCGCCACCGGGGGAGAGCTCGACATCGCATTGCGGGCCGGCGTTCCCGCCAATCGGATCATCGTGCACGGGAATAACAAGTCTCGCGAGGAGCTCGAGCGCGCTATCGCGGTCGGAATCCATCGACTAGTCGTGGACAATTTTGATGAGATCGAGAATCTCCGTTCCCTCGTTTCTCCGTCAGCCCCGCTCAGCGCGCTGGTGCGCGTGACGCCAGGCGTCGAGGCCCACACGCACGAGTACGTCCGAACCGGCCAAGAGGACACCAAGTTCGGGTTCTCGGTCGCGACGGGTGAAGCCCGCCGAGCGATCGACCAGCTGAAAGAACTTCCGGGGATCGCCCTACACGGGGTGCACGCGCACATTGGCTCCCAGATCTTCGAGGTCGAGGGGTTTCGCGAGTCGATGACGGTGCTGGCCGAGTTCACGGCGGAGGACGACTTCGACGAACTTTGCGTGGGGGGAGGCCTCGGCGTGGCCTACGTGTTCGGAGAGAGTGCCCCCTCGATTGGGGAGTGGGCCACGGCGCTACGCGACGCCGCGGCCCGCTGCGGACTGCGTTCTGACGTACGAATTCTGGCGGAGCCCGGGCGGGCCATCGTGGCCCAAGCGGGTGTCACGCTCTACCGGGTGGGCGTCGTCAAGCCCGTCACCCAGCGCACGTACATGGCGGTCGACGGGGGAATGAGCGACAACCCCCGCCCGGTGCTCTACGGATCGGGCTACGAAGCCTTCGACGTTGACCAGCCGCTCGCGGAACGACCGCAACAGGTTCGCCTGGTGGGCAAGCACTGCGAGAGCGGCGACGTCCTCATTGATGAGGCCTACCTGCCGGCGTCGACGGGGGTGAACAGTCTTATTGGCACCCCCGTCACCGGCGCCTACGGGTACTCCATGGCCTCGAACTACAACCGAGTCCCTCGCCCGGCCGTCGTGTTCGTACGCGAGGGAGTGGCCCGAGAAGTGCTTCGGCGCGAGACGTTCGACGATCTCGCGCGACTGGAAGTGGGAATCTAAAGCTGGCCGGACGTCGGTTAGCCTTAATTCATGAAAAGTCCGGTAGTTCGTGTCGGGGTGATCGGTGGCGGCACTGTCGGCACCGCCTTGGTCGAACTGCTGAGCGACCCCACCCGCAACGAGGCCTTGGTGGATGCCGCCACCTCGAACGTGGAGCTCGCGGGCGTGGCCGTCCGCGACATCGCGAAGCCTCGTCCGGGCATCCCGGCCGCCCTGCTCACCACGGACGTAGAGGCACTCATCGCCAGCGATTTGGACGTGCTCGTTGAGGTCGCGGGCGGAATTGAGCCGGCGAGAACCTATATCGAGAGTGCCCTGAAACGCGGCGTGTCGGTGGTGACGGCCAATAAGGGCCTGATGGCCGAGAGCGGCACCCAGTTGGCCCAACTCGCCCACGATCACGGCGCGGACCTCTTTTATGAGGCGGCGGTCGGTGGGGCCATCCCCATTCTGCGCGCACTGCGCAGCTCGCTGGCCGGTGAGCGCATCTCTCGGGTCATGGGCATCGTGAATGGCACGACCAACTACATCCTCACCAAGATGACGACCGAAGGCAGTGACTACGGCGACGCGCTGCGCGAAGCGCAGGCCCTCGGCTACGCCGAGGCCGATCCCACCGCCGACGTGGAGGCTTACGACGCCGCCGCCAAAGTGCAGATTCTCTCGACGCTGGCCTTCGGCACGCGACTCAGCGGCGAAGAGATTGCCCGAGAGGGAATTACCGGCGTGCGAAGTATCGACGTCGATGTCGCCACCCGCATGGGATACGTCATCAAGCTCATCGGGGTCGCGGAACGGGTCGGTGAAACCGGAATCTCTCGGCGCGTGCACCCCGCCATGGTTCCCGTGAGCCACCCGCTGGCGTCGGTCAACGGGGCCATGAATGCGGTCTTCGTCGAGGGCGTGAAGAGCGGCCCCTTGATGTGGTTGGGCCAGGGCGCCGGCGGAGCACCCACGGCGACGGCCGTCCTGGGTGACCTGCTGGACGCGGCGAGGAACCGCGTCAGTGGGCGCCACGATGTGCCCTTCAGCGGTGACCGCTCGCTGCACTACGTGCCGGCCAGCAGGCTGTCCAGCCGCTTTTATCTGAGTGTTGACGTGCTCGACCGACCCGGGGTGCTCGCCGAAGTGGCCGGTGTCTTCGGCCGCCACCAGGTCTCGATCAAGTCCATGGATCAATCGGGTTTCGACGACGAGGCCCGCCTCGCCTTTTTGACGCAC
>Ga0181534_10000826_pt1 | contig 21394 bp, 24 predicted proteins | sample PEATcosm2014_Bin_37_FD_119758 | JGI IMG/M metagenome (GOLD analysis project Ga0181534, IMG submission 119758) | Peatland microbial communities from MTU Mesocosm Facility, Houghton, MI, USA - PEATcosm2014_Bin17_10_metaG | ecosystem: Environmental > Terrestrial > Soil > Wetlands > Peat | place...
AAGTTCTCGACGCGTAAGTGCCAGCGCCTCCTCGATTTTCCGACGCGGTCCAATATCGCGAGAAATTGCTGCGGCCCCTACCAGTTCGCCACTGAAGTTTCGAAGCGGCGACACTGTCTCATCGACCAAAACCTTGGCGTTGTCCAGACGAGATCGCTCGACTTCGCGATGGACTATCCTGTCACCCCCCGCGTCACGCAGGATTTGCATGATCTCAAGGGCCATTGCCGGCAGTATTTCGTCAAGTTTCGCCGATATTGCCTCGTCGAGGCTTACCCCGTAAAGCTCCTCAGCCCCACGGTTCCAGCTGGTAATTCTCCCTTTGAGATCGACCGAAATGACCGCGTCGTCGGTTGAATCAATTATGGCGGAGAGCAGAATCCTGTCCGCGTCAGAGTCGCGAATGTTTGACAACGCCTGTTCCGATCGCTGGGCCTCACGAACAGCCGAGGCAATCCTTGCACCAAAGGAGGTCGTAACTCCGTTCGAGGACGAATGTCGACCCACACCTGTTCCTTCGCCTCCTTCGCCCATCGCTCCTTCGATGGCGGGTGCCAATCGCGCGCCACCTCCATCGTGAATCGGCGTTATCTGCGCTCCTCGCAGTACTTTGCGTTTCTTCATGGGCCGACCATGACTCGACACTTCGCGACTGGCTTCACTGGATGATCTCCGTCGTGCCGACGATTGAGCCGACTCTCCTACATCGACCGAGGTGCTGACCAACCGACTCCGACAAGTCCACATGATGCACTTTCTAGCTCCCCTAGAGATCCGACGCTCCAAGTATCAACGCTTCGAGACATCAACCCGAGCAACATAATGTCTGAATTATCAGACGTTCGTATCCTCTTCGTGCAACGTAACGAGGAGTTCGGCCTGCGAATGGACTCCGAACACCAGGAAGATTTCACTCAGCACCCCGCGGACTGTACTGGGGCTGACATACAGCGCCGAGGCAATTGTTTGAACGCGCTCTCCCCTCAATAATCGACGCAACACTTCCATTTGACGACCACTTAGCTCTCCGAGCTTGGCAAAGTGACTCTCCTTCGGAAACTCTCCAAAGCTTTCGAATATTCGGCTCGCAAGAATCTCGTGCGCAATCCGCCAGAGGTGTTCTTCCAGCACGGAACTGCGATCGGGGCGCGGATCGCGCGAGATCTTCTCGGCGGGTACGAGAACGAAACACTGTCCCGAGACTCCCTCCAGCGCAGAGATGATGCAGCAGAAGTCGACGTTGCCTCCATCGCCACCTTCTCGTCGTAATCGAAAAGCAAGCGCGTGTTCGAGAAGGTCGATCGGCTTTCCATCATGCAGGTTGACGAGATCTTGTCGCTCCAAAGGGCTCAAGAACGGGCGACCCACGAGCGACTCTGGCTTCACTCCAAAGATCTGTGACGCATTGTCACTCACCGATTCAATCTGACCGTGCGCGTCGATGAATCCGAGGACTAACGCGCGTAAGACGTCGTCTTTTGAATCGGTGAACCGGAAGGATGTGGGAACCGTTCCTAGGTTCATCTCTGAGAGTGCGACGGGCTTTCCCTGGAACGAGATTGCTCTGAGTCTGGACCACATGATGTGTTCGCCTGAACGAACGACGGCGGGATTGAGCAGTCGATGTGCGGAGTACGAGTCAACGACTCCTTCGCGAAGTTGCGTGAGCGAGATGACCAGATTCTCTCGCTCTTCTTCCCTAAAGAGGGTAAGGGCGGGAAATCCCGAGATTTCAACGTTGGAGAGACCAACCATTTGCGCAAAATCCCTGCTCACCGCCCGGAACGTGAAATCCTCCAGATCGATCAAGGAGATCGCGAGTTCGAATTCTCCGTGTGATTGCCATAGCGCGAGCGAAGATTCTCCAGTGGTCAAGACTCGATCTGAGGAATCGCCGCCAGTTGGGCCCATTCGGCGAGACTATCTCTCTCAACGGAGTAAATGTAGATTATTTAATTCTCAAACTCGAACGTGGCCGTCGAAGAGTGACTCGACCACCTAACAGAAGCCCCGAGCACGATAATCGCGTTACAGGATTTGCTCTTCGATCTCAGTCGGATGGTGCGTACGATGCCCGATGAGAACCAAATGCGGAAGCGAGTGTGGTGAGTTCTACATTGCGACGAACGATTCCTTGGACCGTTGTCGGCGCTCTTGTTGTCTTGTCCGCTTTCTCGGTCATATGGAGCGCCTCACAGGCACCAAGATTTTTTGATGTTCCCAGTTCGCGAAGTAGTTCCGTTGTGAATGCCCTTCGCGAAGCTGCCCTGGCGACCAGGGATTCGAAGAGCTTCACTGAGATCACGCGAGAACGCGGGGAGGGGCCTAACCCGGTGATCTACCAGGCACCCGATATGTCGTCCAGTAAACCGCTGCTGGATTTTTCAATCGTGAGCGTCGGTCAATACACCTACATCCCTAGCCGGTGCGGAATGAAGTCTTGGGAGAAAATCTTCACGCCGACTGGATATGGACCGGGCGGTGTGATGTACGACCTCGATGTCTTGCTCTCGGCTCAAAGAGTTGTTCGGCGCGGTGACGAGTACTTTGCGGAGTGGGTGCCGAGCTTTCCTTGGGTCCGAGTGGACGTTGTCGCCGCGGTGAGACGTGACAAGGTGATTGCCGAGCGAGAGACATTCGTCTATGGCCAGGGCACGGGATGGTTTCTGCGACCCTTAGCGCAACACGATTACGGCTACACGGTGCGCTACACCCGCATCAATTCTTCTCCACCCATCAGAGTGCCTCGGCGCGGACATGTCGAAACAAGTAGTCGTGAGGGGCCGTTCAGGTCCTGCGCATCCTACGGGGCGATTTCCTTTGAATTTCCAACAAGTTCGTAACGGTGACCACCGGGCGCCCAAGGGACGGTGTGCCGAACCAAACCTGACACGGCGAATCTCCGTTTAGTCCGTCGAGATCTCGCAGAGCGTTTCAGTCGTAGCTAAAACTCCCGATGACGCGTCCGGTCATGGCATTGACAATGACGTTCCAATAGTGGTTGATTGCGCCACCCAGGCCCAGCGAAGAGATCGGTACTCCTGTGATTCGAACAATGTACGCGGGCATCGGCTTTGGAATCAACGACTCGGTTCCGACCCAATCGTGAATAATCTGCTGGTCGTTGACGTACCCGCCCAACGATTCAAAGACAACACGCCACGGTTCCTTTGTCCCGTAATCGTCCCTCACTATGCGCGCCGCCTCCCCGGGGGATATTCGCACGCGAGTTAGCTGGGAGTCGTCAAGACGCCCAAACATCAGCTGACCATTGACGATCATGCCGTGGGGCAGAGGCTGATACGCGTTGCGGTAGGCACCGAAAGAAACCGTGGAGCTTGACGCACTCAAGACAGCGGTAACTGCAGTTGAAACCACCAAAAACGAGATTGGGGCTAGCCAAAGTATTCTGCGCCGTACCGTACGGCGATTGTACCGCCAATAGATCCGCACGAAGGAGCGGCGTGGCCGCTACGGGCGCACGTGCAGCGAGGTGATAAACCACGAGTGGTGGGGCGAAGCGAAGAAGTAGGTCTAGTAGGCGGAGTGACCAAATCGACCGAGCGGTATTCGCGTTCACTCGCCATCTTGGGCTTGATGATCTTGTCGTTGGCGTGTCCCCTCGCTTCGGGCGGCGCGTCCACCCCGAAGACCACGTGGGCATCGTTGGGAACTCTCACCCCATCCGCTCTGCAGTCTTCGCAGTGGGGAAATCCCGTCGATGCCAGTGCGGCGTCGTCGACCTACTCCTGGTGTGGCTCCGACGGTATCCGCGTCGCGCTATCAAATGGCTCGGTGAAAACTGTGCCCGAGACCGGCATCGAAGCGATGCTCGCGGCTCGTGCGCTCAACATCAACCACAACTCGAAGGTCGTCTGCGACGTCGTCCTGACGGATCCCCTTGACCCCAACACCGTGTACGCCGGCTTCGAGGCGGGCCAGAACTACTCGATTCCACCCGTCGCCGTGGTGGCGATGTACACGATCAATGACGGGGCATCGTGGCACTTCATTCCCCCGCCCACGAAGATGACGTACCTCGATTTTGGCGGATTCGCTCTCCGCAACAACATCGTGCAAGCTGTCTTTACGAACCAAGTGGACGTTGCGAGGCCTTCGACTCGGTGGTCAATCGACGCCGAGACGGCGTGGAGTCATGGGACGTGGGAGTCCGGCTCGCTCGCGTGCCCGACGGTCGGCCCTTGCGTCACCTTTGGCCCGCAAATCCCTCAGGGAGCATGCGGCATGTCGAGTTGGCAACAAGCTTTGCTCGTTTCGCTGCCGGGCTCGCTTCCGGGCGATCCCGTGTGGGAGGGCACATCGTGGGCGTCGGGAATCCCAGAGTGCGATCCCGGTCTTCTTTTCACGGCGCAAGACAACGATGAGTTCTTGCTCGATTTCGCCATGCGAGATCCCTTAGCTCGATCGACCGACGGCGGCTACCGCTGGCAACCCGTCGCGCTCCCCAAAAGAGACGGGCTCGAAGTTGGCGGTTCTCCGATCGCGGGGAACGACGTAGCGACGATCACACCGTCCGGTGACCTTCTCGTCGTGATCGGCCCCGCGTACGCAACGACGGAGCGACTGCTCCTCCTCGCGCCCGATGCGACGCAGTGGTGTTCGGTGTCGGGAGTTCTGCCGTCCGACACGCGCGCCGATCCGATCCGCGCGATGGGCGCGACGGCATCACGGCTGGTCTTACTGCAGGACTCGACGACGGGACCGCTGGCCCAAGGGGGCGCGGAACGCTCCGTTCCCTTGATCGCGCTGCGCTGCTCGGCATAGGTCAAAGGTCGCCGGTTCGCCCGTTCCCGAACTCCTCGTCCCTTTTGAGGCTGTCGAGAGTCTGATCGGGCAGAAACTGGCGTGCGCTTTGACCAGTTGACGTTGTTTGAATGGTCCGGTCATTTCGTCGTCGCGTCCTGAGCTCTGGGTGCCGACAAATGTCAGCATGATCGGTTCAGCCGTCAAACGCTTCTCTGGAGTGCGGTTGCGAACTAGTGGATAAGAACCTTCAACGCGTCGTACTTCGAGGCGTTTCCGAACACGTCGTACGCCTCAAGCACCTGATCAAAGGAGAACTCTTGGGTCACGAACGCTTCCACCGGGAGCTGCTTCTCGGTGACGAGCTTGAGCAACATGCCCAGCGTGTTGGTGTTCACGAGACCCATGGAGATATCGATGTTCTTGATCCACAACTCATTGAGCGCAAGATCGACCGACTTGCCGTGTACGCCGATGTTGGCGACGCTTCCTCCGGGTCGAACAATCTGCGTCGCCATCGTGAAGGTCTGGGGTAGACCCACCGCTTCGATCGCGACGTCGACTCCCTGACCGTCAGTGAGGGCCAGCACCTGCTCTTTCCAGTCTGAGTCACCCGAGTTGACGACGTCGTTCGCACCAAAGTCGTAGGCCCGCTTTAAGCGAGCACCGTCGAGATCGATGGCGATGATCTTGGAGGGACCGTAGAGACGAGCGGTCGTCACGGCGGCCAGGCCGACCGGGCCCGAGCCGATGACCGCGACAACGTCACCGGGGCTCACGCGGCCATACTGCACGCCGATCTCAAATCCCGTGGGCAAAATGTCGGACAGCAGAATTCCCTCTGCGTGACTCAAGCTCTTGGGCATGGGATAGACCGAGTTTTCGGCGAACGGGACGCGCACGTATTCGGCCTGCGTACCGTCGATCATGTACCCGAATATCCATCCGATGCCGGCGATCCCTTCTGGATCCAGACAGTGGCTGTAAAGCCCCTGACGACAGTTGGAGCACCGTCCACAGGAACTAACGCAGGACAAGATGACTTGGTCGCCAACCGACAGTTGAGTGACCCCCGAACCAACCTCCGTGATGACGCCGATTCCTTCGTGCCCAAGAATTCGACCAACCTCGACCTCGGGGACGTCGCCCTTCAAGATATGCAAGTCGGTGCCACAGATGGTGGTGGCAACCATTTTCACGATCACGTCGGTCGGGCGCTGAATCACAGGATTGGGTACGTCTTCCCAGCTCTTCTTTCCGGGACCCTTGTAAACGAGTGCTTTCATGGCGCTTTCTCCTTATCCTCGGTGACTCCCATCGACTGAGCAAAGAGTGCTTCGACGGTGAACAGTCACTGCTGATGACTGGTCCAATACTCGTTGGTCGTCGGAACCGGGCGGTAGTGGCAAACGTCCCATTTCGTTCAACTCTCGCCATTCCACGCCCGCACACGCATTCGCTTCATTGGGCGTGAGTGCAGCAAATACGAACGATTATGAGGCACTCTCTCGAACGACCACGACCGGACACGCGGCGTTCGTAACGCAGTGCTCGCTGGTTGAACCAATAAGCATTCCGATGAACTCACCGTGTCCTCGACTACCCACGATGAGAAGCTCGGCCCCCCGTGAAGCCTTCACCAGCACCGGAGCCGGGTGGCCCTCCACGATCTTGAACGTCACGGTGATCTTGGGATGCGCCGCGCGAAGTGACAGCACGATGGGTTCGAGAGCCTTTTGCGCGTCGCTCGCCGGGTTGTAACCGTCGGGAATAACGCCCCATCCGAGGTTCTCCGGCCACTCCCACGCGGCGATGACTTCCAGCTCAGAATCGGTGAGTTCCGCTTGACGCGCCGCCCACTCCAGCGCCCGTTGGGACGAGGGAGAGCCATCGATGCCAGCGACGATACGGGGCTTGGTTGATTCCTCAGTTGTCATAGATCTTCTTTTCGATTGCGCCTTACGTCGATTCAACAAGACAGGTTGAGACTAGCGCTGGGTTGTTCAACGTCGCGCAACGTTCCTAGGGCAGAGGGGGCGCCGAACGCAACGATGTCGCCCTGTAGTTGGCACGCCCACGGGCACGACGAGAAGACGTCGTCACCGAAAGCGGGAAACCCGTTGACGATCTGGGGCGAATGGCCCTAGAAGCACACTTTTCCCTCCCTTGACAGAAGACCAGAATGTGACGTTCGACCCTAGGGAATCCCTCACGGGCCAGTGAAAGATGGGGGCATGAAGACAATGCTGGTAACGCCACGACAACTCCTCAGCACTCGAGCCGCGCGAAATCGCCGAAGCCGAATGCACCGCCCAGCGCAGATCGCTCAATGGGCGCGCACGGCCTCAACCGCTCCTCGAGCCGACACGGCGAACTAAACGCCATCGTGGACATCGACACGCAGAAGCGAGAATTAGAAGACGACTCGAACACCGAGGCGTCGTTGCCCCCGACCTCATACCCCCAAGAGTTGGAGGCCAATATCGTGATCGACGGAGGCAAGACGCTCCTCCTTCGCGCCATTCGCGACGCCGACGAGGACAAGCTCGTAGATTTTCACAGTCATCTGTCCGCGGACTCCATCTACTGCCGCTACTTTTCCTTCCATCCAGAACTCTCTCACGATGAGGTGCACCACTTGACCCACGTCGACTACGACAGCCGACTCGCCCTGGTGATCGAAGACGGCGACGAACTGGTGGGGGTCGCTCGCTACGAACGCTATCCCGGCACTTCGGACGCGGAAGTGGCTTTCGTCGTTCGCGACGACTACCAACACCTCGGCCTCGGTAGTCGACTGTTCGCGAGTCTCGCCGCCGCCGCGTGGCCACGCGGCATCTCGACCTTTAGAGCCGAGACGCTCTGTCGGAACCACGACATGATGTCGGTGTTTCACCGCAGTGGATTCGCCATGACGTCAACCGTCTCCGCGGGCGAGATCAGCGTGCGAATCTCCGTCGAGCCACTCGATAACCCACACCTACTCGCGCCGCCCAGGACATTTCGAGACCACCCGTGGTCCTAGTCGTCAACGGACCCTGCGACGACAGCGGCCACGAAGACCCCGGGCATCCCGAACGTCCCGGTCGCTCGATTGCCGCGAGGTCGGCGATCGCCGACCTTCACCTGGAGAGTGATCTCATTACCGTCGCGCCGCGAGCGGCCTCGCGGGCCGAGTTGCTGCTGGTGCACCAGGGTAACTATCTCGACGAGCTCGGCGCCTTCTGTTATGACGGCGGTGGCGACATCGATCAAGATACCTACGCCACCTACGATTCGTGGTCGATTGCTCAGCACGCGGCCGGCGGAGGACTGGCGGTCATCGAGGAATTACGTGACCGGAACGAGGGCGTGGGCTTCGTCGTCACTCGCCCGCCAGGTCACCATGCGCTCAGGGATCGGGCCATGGGCTTTTGCCTGCTGAACAACATCGCCGTCTCAGCCGCCGCGCTTTCGCACCAAGGAGAGCGGGTTCTCATCATCGACTGGGACGTGCACCATGGCAACGGCACGCAGCAGATTTTTTGGAACGACCCCAACGTCCTCTACGTCTCGACTCACCAGTCGCCTCTCTTTCCCGGCACGGGCGCGGCGGGAGAAGTCGGCGGTTGGCAGGCCATCGATGGCACGGTCAACATTCCACTACCACTCGGCGCCACGGGCGACATCCTTCAACGGGCGTTTGAGGAGGTGGCCGGACCCGTGGTGGAGCACTTTGGGCCGACCTGGGTGCTGGTCTCGGCGGGGTTCGACGGTCATCGCGCTGACCCACTGGCCGAGTTTGAACTCACCAGCGGTGATTTCTCAAGGCTGACCCAGCTCGTCGCGTCCTTGGCCCCGCGTCCCGGGCGACTGGCCCTCTTCCTCGAAGGTGGCTACGACCTCGACGCGCTGCGGTCCTCCATTCACGCGAGCCTGGCCGCGGTCCTCGGAGTTTCGTATACAACCGAACCTCACTCACACGGCGGTCCGGGCGTCGATCAACTGTTGCACGTGCGCCACGAGCGTCGCGTTGCGGTCGAGACACTGCGCTCTCTCGAGGCCCAGGAGGACGCTCCGTGACCGCCCCGCGAACGATCGCCGTCGGCTACGACGCCTCGCCGGATTCTGAGTCGGCGGTCCTTTGGACATTTCACAACGCGGAGCCGCACGACTCGGTGATCATCGTGCACGCGATAGGCCTGCTGGAGCATCTTCGCACCACGCCGTCTCACCATGAGATGCCGCCACGACTGAGCGAACTCGCACGCGCCTGCGGCTTCGATGAGCGGCACCTCCACTGGTACGTGGACGACGGAGATGCGTGTTCGGCCTTGTTACGCGCCGTGGCTCCCCCGATCAACGCCAGTCTCTTGGTGGTCGGATCGCGCGGACTCAGTCATCGAGCCGGACTCCCCCTCGGCAGCACCAGCCTCGAGGTTGTTCAGCACGCCACTATCCCGGTCGTCGTGGTGCCGACCAGCTACGCGAGCTCGTGACCGCGATCCACCAGTGATATTTCGTGGACACGGTCTGGTAGACGAAGAACGTGACGTTTGTCCCTATCACGGCTACGACGGGTGGGCGTAACGTCGGAGTCGACGGGGGGTTTCTACGTAAGGGTCCCGTCGTCGTTCGGTGCCCGCAATCCGCTCTGCAGTGTGGTTACGGGTGCCGAGCGGGCATCTCTTGGAGAGGACTTCCTGTGCGCGCGAACACGTTTCACTCACGCGGTGACCCTCTCGACGTCTCCCTAGGTCAAAAATCGTTCGTTGCTCCACGACTCTCGATACGGGCGATCCCGTGGTGAATAGCCTCCCTAGTGGCGCTCGCACACCGCAGGATGACCCCGCGTACGCTCGTGATCGCACACGCTTAGCGTTGCCCGCAGCGACGTGCAGTCACCCGTCGTTCGTGCCCGTCGTTCTCGGTCGCGAGCAAATGGCGAAAGGAGCCACTCATGGTCAACGTTTTTCTCGTCGATGACCACGAAGTAGTGCGCCGCGGGGTTCGCGAGTTGCTCGAGAGTGAAGACGACATGGTCGTGGTCGGTGAGGCCGGCAGCCAGGCCGAAGCCCTCGAGGCAATCCCGCGCATTCATCCCGACGTCGTCCTCTTAGACGTCCGACTTCAGGACGGCGACGGTGTCGAGGTATGTCGAGAGATTCGATCTTCTTCACCGGACATCGCCTGTCTGATGCTGACGTCCTTCGCCGATGACGAGGCATTTCTCGGAGCGGTGATCGCCGGGGCGGCGGGTTACGTTCTCAAGCAGATCAAGGGCAACGATCTGGTCGCCTCGGTCCGCAAGGCGGCTACGGGGGAGTCACTCCTCGATCCCCTGTTGGTGCGACAAGCTCGGGCGCGACTCGGTCGTGATGTTGAAGAGGAGCGACTACGCCCCCTCTCTCCTCAAGAACGACGCATTCTTGAACTCATCTCCGAAGGAAAAACGAATCGTGAGATCTCCGAGACCATGTTCCTCGCGGAGAAGACTGTTCGAAACTACGTGTCGAACCTTCTCTTGAAATTGGGGATGAAGCACCGCACCGAAGCGGCCGTCTTCGCCGTGCGGGCCACCGAACGACAGAGGAAGTCATTCGCTGGGCCTGAATAGCAGCGGGATAACCCGCCGGTCGTACGTCACCGCGGGCCCGTGACACTTGTTTGACGAAATCGAGCGGGTTGCGAGAGGGCTCCGCGTTCGGAGCGATAGCTGCCGTGGCCCAGCACGACAGCTCGTCTTACTCGGGCGAGGTCGGTGACAGGGGCACCCGCCACTCCAAGATCGAACCTCGGGGCTCGCGTCGACGCACACTGAAGGTGCCGCCCAGATTCTCGGCCCGCGTCGCCATATTGCGAATGCCATTCCCGGCCGAAGGTCCGTCGCTCATGCCCACACCGTCATCCACCAGAGAGAACGAGAGCCACTCGCCTTCCAGCGAGACAATCGCCTCGATCTTCGACGCGTTGGCGTGTCGCGCCACGTTGGAGAGCGCTTCGCCAAAGACGTGGAGCAGGTGATCGCTCACTATCGCGGGCACCCCAAAGTCGACCGGGCCGAGAAACGCGACTCGGGGCAGTACGTCAAGTTCCTGGCGGTAGCGTTCGGCCAATCTCAGCATCTCTTCGCGAAGACCGGTCGACGGCTGGTTACGGTTGGGCAAACGAAAGATGGTGTTTCGAATCTGGCGGATGACGTCATCGAGCGTTTGGACGGCCGCCGAGATCCGGTCCCCCACCGAGCCGGAGATCGACGAACGCAGGGCCTCCAGCGACATGCCGAGAGCGAACAGCTCTTGAATCACCGTGTCGTGCAAATCCCGGGCGATGCGTTCGTCCTCGGCGACAATGTTCAAGCGATCGACCTCTGCGCGAACCGAACCCATCTCGACCGCGGCGGCGGCGGCGCTCGCGAAGGCCTCGGCGAAGGCCACGTCGAAGGCCTGGTAGGAGGGCCGACCGTGCACCCGACCCAACACGAGCGTACCGAGTCGGCGTTGGTCGGCAACGAAAGGAACGTAGAGCCCGGGCCCCAGGTCCAGATCGCTGACGCCGGTGGGAACGTTGTCAGCGTTTGAGAGATCATCGATGACGTCGGGTCGACCAGAACGCATGACTTCCGCCGATCGGCTGGTATCTGACGACAACAAGACGCCCAGCAGGATCTCGGTCGCCTCGCCATCGACCGAGACAATTTCAAACTGTGCGGAGTCGGTCGGCATGGCGATCCACGCCGCGTCAGAGTTGCAGAGCTGTCGAGCGCTCTTGGCGATCATCGGCAGGATCTCGAGCATCTCGGATCCGGAGAGCAGGCTTTCAATGATCTCGTTGATCGCGTGAACCCGGTCCAGTACTCGTCGGTGTTCTCGGGCATCGCGCACGTAGGCCGCCACGTACTGAGCGTCGTGAATCCTCACGGGAGTGAGGCTGACGTCGATGGGGAACTCCGCTCCGTCGCGGTGCCGCCCCGAGAGTTCTAGCCCGACACCCATCTCTCGAGCGTGCGGAGACTCGAAAAACCGATGAAGATGTCCCGCGTGCGCTTCCCGGCGACTGTCCGGTACCAGTACGTCGACGGACTGGCCAATGAGTTCCTCCGGCGCGTAGCCAAAGAGAACGGTGACGGCCGGACTGGCCAACACGACCTCGAAGCGGGAATCGATCACGACCACCGCATCGGGACTTGCCGCGAAGATCGCGTTGAGGAGCCCTTCCGGTTCTAGAGGTCCTTTGGAAACCTGACTACTACTCAAGGCGTCTCACTTCCGATAGTTCGACTAACCGAGCCGTACCGTGCGGGCCAACCAGATTGGGGAACTCCTCAAGTGTTACACAGGGGTACTCAACGCTCCCCCGACTCCGGGCTGACCTCAAAGTGAGGTGTTTTGGGTGTCACTCAGTGATTCGATGCTTCGTCGGAACGGCTACTCGGCTCTCAGGGTGCGAAGTCGATGCGTTACGTGAGGAGCTCTGTGATCAATCGTGCTACTCGGCCTTCGATCTCGTCGCGAATCTGACGGACCGTCTGGAGGTCCTTGCCCGTGGGATCTTCAAGTACCCAGTCCACGTAGCGCTTCCCGAAATACACGGGGCACGAATCACCACACCCCATCGTGACGATCACGTCAGCCCGACGGCCCATCTCATCGGTCAGTTTCTTCGGCGACTCGCTCGAGATATCGAGGTTCACCTCCCTCATCGCCTCGACAACAGCTGCGTTCAAACTCTCACCTGGATCGGAACCTGCCGAGTAGATAATGACCTGGTCGCCCGCGCAGTGACGAGCAAACGCGGCGGCCATCTGCGAACGGCCAGCGTTGTGGACACAGAGAAAGAGTATTTCGGGCGGTCTAGAAAGGGTCATGAGGCCGGCTTTCCTGGTCCCGCGCATCATGGACGACGATCACGGTCGCCGCGTCTCCAGAACTGATTCCGCCATAGAGCATTTTGACGAGTCCGAAGGCCAGCATTCCTCCTATCACTTCTGATCCCACGAACAACGGGGCGGACGCGGGGGCAATGCCCGCGAAGGAGTTCGAAAACATGCGACCCACCACGATCGCCGGATTGGCGAAGCTGGTCGAGCTGGTGAAGAAATACGCGCAGGCGATGTAGGAGCCCACGGCCGCCGGCGCGAGGGCGCTTCGATGCGTCTCCGCTAGTGCGAATATCACCAAGACGAGCCCCGCCGTTGCCACCACTTCGGAAAGGCCGTGGGCCAGTGAGCCACGGTGATCGGTCGAAAGAGTGACGGCGGCTCGTGAAAACATGAGGTTCGCCAAAACCGCCCCGCTCACACATCCCGCGACTTGGGACACGAGGTAGCTCCCGGCGGCTCTCCAGGAGATTCCACCAACCAGGGCGTCGACGAAGGAAATCACGGGGTTGAAATGCGCACCCGAAATCGGACCAAACGTCACGATCAAGACGTAGAGCCCGACGCCGGTCGCGGCGGCGTTCTCGAGCAGCTCAAGTCCGATCGCGTGTGGCGAGAGGGTCTGCGCGGTAATCCCCGAGCCGATGACAATCGCGGCGAGCAGAAGGCTCCCGAAGTACTCGGCACACACCTTCCTCCAGAGAGCAGCCTCTAGCAACACGTCATCCCCGCTCCGGACTCCGACGTCGGATCCAAAAAACAGCACGTGCCATCGCTCTCCAAGTTGGTCGAGGTCGGAGAGTCCGCGAGCACGGTGTACACCTCCCAGGGTGATCCATCGACCCCGTCGACCCACACCTTGTCTTGAACCGCGAAACAACACGTCGTGTTCTCCTCCAGTCGCGTCGCGAGACCGCTCTCTGAGAGGTAGCGCGTGGCCGCGACCACCTCGTCGGTCGAAGAGACCTCAACCCCAAGATGATTGATCGAGCCCGCGGCGCCGTGATTCTCAATGAGTACGAGCTTCAATGGGGGCTCGTCGATGGCGAAATTGGCGTAACCGGCGCGCACCTTCGCTGGGGTGGAGTTGAAGAACTTCGAATAGAACTCGATCGCTTCGTCGAGATTGGAAACATTGAGAGCCAATTGGACCCTGGACATGGTCGCTCCTTACATTGATAATCGTCGATGTAAAGATAGTCGTTACATTGATGTCTGTCAATGTTAGAATCTCTCTATGGCTCGAACAAAGACGATCACGATGGTTGGGGATTCAGGGGTCGCGTGTTGTAGTCCGCTGAGCGAGAGCACGCTGACCGACGAAGAGGCCCGCGAGGCGGCGTCGATCTTTGCCGCCCTCGCTGACCCGGTACGACTCCGAATGCTGTCCCTGATTGCGGCCGAGCCCGAGGTGTGCAGTTGTGCCCTCGAAGGGCCCCTCAAGAAAAGTCAGCCCACCATCTCTCATCACACCCGAATCCTCGCCTCCGCCGGCCTCATCGGAGGCGAGAAACGCGGCAGATGGATGTGGTGGCACGTCGTGCCCGGCAGAATGAATCAAGTCGCTCGAATCGTCACAGTCCGAGTTTCGAGTTAGAGCGATGATCGACATCGATATCGTCACCCCAGATGAGTGGGTGCGATGGCGCGACATGCGCCTGAGCGCGCTCCGCGAAGCGCCCGAGTCGTTCTGCTCCTCGCTCAGCGAGTGGGAGAACCAGGGAGAGCGGAGATGGCGAGATCGCTTGGCCGACGTCTCCGTGAACTTCATCGCCCGCCTTGATGGCCACGACGCGGGCATGGTGAGCGCCATGGCCTCAGACCAGGACGTGGAGTTGCTCTCGATGTGGGTTGCCCCGTTCGCACGCGGTCGGGGCGTTGGCGACGAACTGGTCAACGCCGTGATCAGCTGGTCCGATTCTCACTTCGGCTCCCGTCTGATACTCCGGGTGCTGAGTGGAAATCACCGAGCAGCGGCCCTCTACCTGCGCCGCGGTTTCGAATACGAGGTGACCACCACATCGGACCTCTCGCCCGCATCGGAGCGGCTCATGGTGCACGCGCGCTAAAGGTCCTCTCGGGTGCTCGCACCGAGAACGCGCAACTCCCGTCACGTCGCGGACAGTCCAGGTACTCAATGTGCTCGAGCCGCGCATCGTTCGCTGTGACGTAAGACCGGCGGACCTTCGTCGAGGCGCGAGGCGCGAATCTCCCGTGTCAAACTCAAAGGACTATGAGCGATGACACTTCTACGCCCTTGGAGAAAGTGTCGCTGGCAAGAATCGCACGTGAATGGACGAAGTTGGGGTTCATCGGATTCGGAGGGCCACCGACTCACATTGTGTTGCTGCGTCGTCTGTGTGTTCAGGAGCGTCACTGGCTCAAGCCCGAAGAGTTTGAGGATGCCATCGCCGCCACCAATCTTCTTCCCGGCCCGGCGTCGACGCAGCTGGCGATCTACTGCGCCTGGAAACTGCGCGGCGCCCGGGGAGCGTTCATCGGCGGCCTCGGCTTTATCTGTCCGGGCCTCATCATGATTATCGCCCTGTCGGCAGTCTTCCTCTCCAAGCATCCTCCGATCGGCATTCTCGGAGCCGCCGCGGGCGCCGGCGCCGCCGTTCCCGCGGTTGCTCTTAACGCGTCGCTCGGGCTGGTGCCGGCCAGTTGGAGGCGGCTCGGCGACGTCCTTGCGCCACGGTGTCGATGGGTCGCGTACGTAGCGGCCGGCACAGTGTCGGCGTCCCTCGTCGGACAGTATCTCGTTGCCACCCTCGTGGCGTGTGGCGTAGTGGAGATTGTGATTCGCCGTCACCGCGAATCGGGTGCGAAAGGAGTCTCGAGGTCCGTCATTGTCTCCGCTGTCCACTCCAGCGCAATCGGTGGACTTGCCGCGTTGGCCTGGGAGGCGTTGAAGGTGGGCGCCCTCTCCTACGGAGGTGGGTTCGTCATTGTTCCGCTGATGCAGCATGACGCCGTCGACACGTACCACTGGATGACGGGTCCGCAGTTTCTCAACGCGGTGGCGCTCGGACAAGTGACGCCGGGCCCCGTCGTGCAGACGGTCGCGGTTGTTGGCTACGCGGCCGCGGGGGTCGGAGGGGCACTCCTGGCGGCGGCGTTGGCCTTTGCGCCGTCGTTCGCCTTCATCGTCGGCGGCGGGTCCAAGTTTGGGAGTATTCGATCCAACAGGTCCGTTCAGTGGTTCTTTAGTGGAGCCGGACCAGCCGTGATCGGGGCCATCGCGGGATCGGCGATACCGCTAGGCCTCTCGCTGCATCTCTACTGGCAGATCGCGGTTCTCGCCGGGGCGTTGATCTGGCTGCTGCTCGCTCGTCGAAGCGTCGTGGCCTGTCTGCTGACCGCCGGGGTCGTCGGCACGCTCTTGGCCTTCGCGGGAGTACGTGTCTAAGGTGAAGAACGAAGCCAGGACCAATAGGAATATCACCTCGCAACCCGATGACTGCTGTGCCGCCCGGCCCAGTGGTTACCAGGCCCGCACCTTGCCAAGGCGGCTGACGCCCAGAAGAATGACAAACGCGACCCCGAGTTGAACCAGCGCGAGGACCATCGCCTGTTGGTGAGAGCCGAAGAATACCGCGTTGTAGAGGGCGATCGGCATCGTGGTCGCCATGGGGACCGAACCGGAGACGATCATGGTCGCCCCGAAGTCTCCCAGGGCCCGGCCAAAGGCCATCGCGACTCCCGCGACGATTCCGCGCCGCGCCAGAGGCAACGTTACGAGGAACGCAACTCGCCATCGCGACAGACCCATGGCCCGCGCCGCCTGGGCAAAGCGCGGGTCGACACCGGCGACGGCGGCGCGGGAGAAACGCATGCAGTACGGGAACGACTCGACTATCTGCGCCACGACGATCCCGGTGAAGGTGAACGTGAGCGGATGACCGAAGAGGTGGACCTCCGCGCTGCGAATCGGTCCCGGTCCGCCCAGTCGCGTGAGGAGGTAGTAGCCCACGACCGTGGGCGGTAGCGCCATGGGCAGGCTGAAGACCGTTTCGATTGCTCCGCGGCCGGGAAAGCGACCGTTCGCGAGGAGGTACCCGAGGGCAACGCCCGCGACGGCGACCACGACCGTTGCTTCTAGGGCGGCGCGCAGCGAGATGGTGAGCGGATTCCAAATCCAGGGCGGTATCCCCAGATCGTTCAGCCAGGAGTGCGGTATGAGGCCGATCACGGCAACTCACCACTCGGCGGACGCTCGTGACGGGGCTCAGTCCGAGCGGGGCGCTCGATCGACCGTCTCGCGATCACCCGCCCGTCGCTGTAAGCAATGACGACGTCACCGAGATCTTCGGCCTCTTCGGCGTCGTGCGTCACGAGGACCGCCGGAACACCCGACCCGACGATCACCTCTCGGATCACGTTTCTTAGTTCGCGGCGAACGGCGGAGTCGAGCGCGGAGAGCGGCTCATCGAGGAGAACCAGCGCCGGCTCGCCGGCGAGGCCACGCGCGAGCGCCACTCGCTGACGCTGACCGCCCGAAAGAGAACTCGGCCGACGGTCGGCGAACTTCTCCGCGCCCACGCGTTCGAGCCAGGCCCGGGCGATCGCCCTGCGTTCCTTTCGACCCGTGGTCTGGCGCACGGCGAGAGCGACGTTATCGAGTGCCGAGCGGTGCGGCAGCAGCACACCATCTTGAAAGACCATCCCAATGCGGCGCCCTTGAGTAGTGACGTGAACGTTGCGGTCGGTGTCGCTGACGACTCGTCCATTGATCGCGATGGTCCCCGTGTCGGGTCTGACAAGACCCGCGATAAGCGCCAGGGTCAACGACTTTCCCGCCCCGGAGGGGCCGAACAGCACCGCTATTCCCGAGTCCACGGCAAAGGCCACGTCCAGATCAAACTCGCCAATACGGCGAGTCACGTTCACGTCGAGTGCCGAGGTCACGTCCGGCTCCAGCCGAGCAGCCCGACGCCAGTCATCGCCGTCACCGCCATCAGGACCAGGATGAGGATCATCGTGTTGCGCTCCGGCGTGGTGAAGGAGTCGAGAATCGCCAGCGATAACGTGCGCGTCTTCCCGTTGATATCGCCGCCGACCATCAACGTGGCCCCGTACTCGCCCAGAGCTCGCGCGCACCCGATGGTGATCCCGGCGGCGATGCCGCGACGAGCGAGTGGAAGGGTCACCCGCAGTGCGACCCGCGAATTAGACAGCCCCATCGCTCGCGCCGCTTGTTCGACCTTGGGGTCGACCCCTTCGATGGCGCTGCGCGCTGCCCTCATGCAGAACGGAAACGCGGCGACGCTCGCGGCAATGATGCACCCGGCGACGTTGTAGACGAGCGCGTGCCCGACCACGCGGGTCACTATCCCCCCCACCCGCGTACCGGGTGAGAGCACCTCCAGCAGATAGAAGCCAATCACGGTGGGAGGCAGGATGATGGGCAGACTCCCAAGAGTTTCGAGCACGTCACGTCCCGGAAATCGTTCTTTGGCGAGCACGTAGCCCGCAGCGATACCCGTGACCCCCGCGATGACCGTGGCCGGGATCGCGACGCGTAGGGTCAAGAAGAAGGGGCCCGAGACGACTCCCCAGTACTCAATCGAGCCGTCCATGAGGTGGGCGAAACCGAAGCCGAGTCCCCCACCGATGAGTGCGGTGGCGGCAACGATGGCGGCCTTCGACCGGCCTCCGAGCGTCAGGGCGAAAGCGCGCGCGCGCGTCATGCCGCGTTCGCGATTCAGTTAGCTGATCGGGTCATAGCCAAAGGAGGCTAGTACGGCCTGTCCCTTCGTCGAGAGCAGATAGTTGATGAACGCCTGCGCCGAGAGGCCGTCGGGGCTCGCCAGATCAGCGGCCGCAGACTGACCCTGATCGTCGTTCTCGACGACGACCCACTGCCTGATCGGCTGGTAGAAGCCATGCTGGCCCACCAGGGACTGCGGTCGGGTCGCGCTGCTCTTCCCGAAGTTCTGCGAACTGATCTCGGACGCGACATTGTCGTGCATTCCACTTACGTAGTTTCGATCGGTACACGACTCGAGATCCGAGATGCGGGTTGTCCAGCCGTTGGATACCGTCGCGTCCGCTGAGTTCACGGCCCCGCACTCTGGTACTTCTGCCCAGAAGTCCGTGTCGTCACCTGACGGAGATACCACGAATGACTTCGGAAGGAGTGCGATCTGGGAGGTTCCGGCAACGACGGAGTCCTGCGTGTAGGTCACGTTGTCGCCAAAAACTATTGGCAGGCTCGGATCAGAGTAGTTGCCGTTCCCGTCCTGCCCGCCCGAGGACGTGCTGGTCGTGTTGAAGTTGTCCAGGCTGGCGCCTTTGTCGGTCATCTTGTCGATCTCCGTACACGCTTGATCAGACGCCGTCGCGCCCAGGGCGCGACGCGGATGAGCGTGGTAGTACTCGACGGCGGCCACGTACAGCGACTCCATTCCCGCCAGTCCGTAGGGAGCGTTCGGCGCGACCTTCGAAGGGCCGCAGCCGCTGTTCGCGAAAACCCAGCCGTTCTTGGGATCGGCAATGGCGAGGTACCCGCCAGTGTTCGTCGACGCCGAACCTCCGCGAGTCTTGTCGGTATTCGCGAGGAGATCGCTCCAGACCTGGCTCATCGAGAAGGGCGCCTCGTTCTTGCCACTCTCCTTGAAGAACCCATCGACTGGTTCGGCGCACGTGGGAGCGTCCAGTGCCGGGGCCAGTGTCACGCCCGCCTGGCGGCACGAGAAGATCACCAGCCGCCCACTGGTGTACTGAGCCCTGGTGGATCCGATCCCGGGGCACGACGTTCCGTTGTTGTTGCCACCATTGGCGGCGGAGTACGCCGTGGAGTGTGTGTCGATGCACTGTCCGACCGTGTTCTTCGCAACGGCACCTCGGTTCTCGGCAGCGGGCGCGCCGTTGGGAATCGTGTCGTCAACGTTCGCCTCGTCGGCCGACGCAAAGAGGGCAAACCCAGCGGGCGAGTTACCCGTTCCGTCCGACGCGAAGTCAACACCACCATCGATCTCACCGGCGAGGTGGCCCGATCCACCGAAACTGAAGGTGACGCTGTTTCCACCGTTGGCGCTCTGAACGAAGTCTTGGGTCAAGAAGTCAAAGGCCGGCTCGGTGTTCGAGGCGGCCAGGAAGGTCGTACCACCCGACGCCGACGCCACGGCGACACCTCCGCCCACGGCGCCAGTGACGAACGCCACAGTTAGCACCATGGAGCCAACGAACTTCGACCATGAGAACCTGCTCAACACCCGTGCCCCCTTAGGAGTGGTCCGAGACTCGCGAACCATCAAGACGTTTGAGCATAAGTTCCCTCGAAGATGCTGTCAACGTATGTACGAAGATTTTGGACGAATAACTTGGCAAATATGGCGCTCATAGGCGCATTATCGCGTAAACCCTACCTGCCTCCTTACCACTCCCCGGCACTCACGAGACCGAGGTCACCGAGAATCCGAGCGCGCGAAGGACACCGAGTGAGCGCCGAAGTGACGTCGGTCAGTTGGATGTTGATTGGTAGGACGGCGAGCCGACGATGATTGTGCCACAGTGCGCACCGGGGATAATCACGACGGAGTTGTACTCCGGCGTAAAGGTGAGTAAGCCCTCACTTCGAAGCAGAGATATTGACGCGTAGGTGCCGTAGCGCTGACAGCTCCTTTTTTCCGCGCTCATAATCGACGCTCGTTCGACGCTTATTGCACTCGTGGTTCCCCTGTTCGTGGTGGCGCCCGACAGCACGAACACGGCAAAGCCGATGATGAAAGAAAGGACGAGAACGGCGATCACTAGATGCGAGAATGCGATCTTCTTCAACACAAGAACGCTCCTCTCGATCACGGCGCGGTGTGCGCCAAGGATAGACGCCGAGAACTACCCGGTACTTTCAGCGAGTGAACGAGGCTGTGGCCTTAACGAATAGTGCGAGAACGGAGCGGTGGAGGCATAAACTCAGCGTCTAATGAGTGACTACAGCGTGGGCGAAGCAGCGGCTCTGTTGAGCGTCAGCGCCGACACGGTTCGACGATGGATTGACAACGGTAGCCTCGAAGCGTCTCGAACGACGAACGGTCGGCGCAGAATCGAGGGCACAACGCTGGCCCAATTCGCCCGGTCACTCCACGAGGGTTCCGATCCTCTCGTGCTATCGAGCGAGTCCGTTCGCAACCACTTCACGGGCATTGTGACCAAGGTGATTAAGGACAAGGTGATGGCCCAGGTCGAGTTGCAGGCGGGTCCATTCCGTGTCGTCGCACTGATTAGCCGCGAAGCCGTGGATGACATGGGGCTCGTGCCGGGCGTCATGGCGGCAGCCGTGGTCAAGTCGACGAACGTGTCGATCGAACTCTAAAGAGTCCCCGCGTTCTTACGGGCACTCGGCATGGTTAGGAGCGCTATGAGACTTCGTGCCCCCTGGTTGAGAATACTTCCTCGCTGGTCCTCGTACGAGCGATGACGCAACCCCGCGCCGCCGTATCGACCTGGGCTCCCCTTCGAGTCACCGTGTTCCGGTGGCTGTGGCTGGCCTCTCTGGTCAGCAACGTTGGCGCCTGGATGCAGACCGTGGGCGCTCAGTGGCTGCTCGTGCACGCCGCGCACGCCGCGATCCTTGTCTCGCTGGTCCAGACCGCCGACATGCTCCCCGACGTGCTCTTCGCCATCGTGGGCGGCGTACTCGCGGACACTCTTGACCGGCGACGCTTGCTCATTGTGGTCCAAGCCGTCCTCGCGAGCGCGGGTGTAGCGCTGGCCTGGCTCACGATCGACGGTCAGATCACGCCCGCCTTACTTTTGATGTTCACCTTC
>Ga0181534_10000827_pt1 | contig 21393 bp, 18 predicted proteins | sample PEATcosm2014_Bin_37_FD_119758 | JGI IMG/M metagenome (GOLD analysis project Ga0181534, IMG submission 119758) | Peatland microbial communities from MTU Mesocosm Facility, Houghton, MI, USA - PEATcosm2014_Bin17_10_metaG | ecosystem: Environmental > Terrestrial > Soil > Wetlands > Peat | place...
CAGCTGTTCAAGCAGCGCCAGCAGCTGGCGCGGGAATTGCGCGAACGCACTGAGACGCTGCGCTTGAACGAGATGTTCACGGCGCTGCTCGCCCACGATCTGCGCAACCCGTTGAGCGCGATCCTCGCCTCGGCGCAGTTGCTCGATCGGCGCAGCACCGAGCCCTGTGCGCAGGAAGCCGCGGCCCGTATTTTGACCAGCGGCGGGCGCATGAGCCGGCTCATCGAGGACATGTTGGACCTGGCGCGGGTGCGGCTCGCCGGCGGCATCGTGGTCAAACCCGAGGCCGCCAATTTTCACTCGCTGGTCGACAAGGTGATCCGGGAGCATCAGGCGGCGGCACCGGACCGGATCATCGAAGTGCAATCGTCGGGGGATTTCTGCGGTGAGTGGGATCCGGAGCGCATTGCCCAGATGACGTCGAATTTGATCGGCAATGCGCTCAAGCACGGGGATGCGAAATCCCCGGTCGGCGTGCGGCTGGACGGCGCCGATCCGGCGCAGGTTTCACTGTCGGTGACCAATGGCGGCTCGATCCCGCCGGAGGTCACGGAACACTTGTTCGACCCGTTTCACGCCGGATTGCGCCCCGTCGGACGCAATGGCGGCCTCGGCCTCGGCTTGTACATCGTGTTCCACATCATCGAAGCCCATCGCGGCCGCATCGAGGTACACACCGGCTGCGCGGATGAGACCGAATTCCGGGTCACCATACCGCGGGCGCCGTCCCGGGCCGGGAACTAACGCGGCGGCGCAGGGGTCGGGTCAAAGATCAACAGGTCAACAACACGGCGGGTATCCCATGAAAGCGATTCGTGTTCATGCATTCGGCGGACCTGAAGTTTTGCAGCTCGATCAGACCGAGGCGCCGCAAATCAAAGCCGGCGAGGTTTTGGTGCGGATCGGCGCGGCCGGCGTCAATCCCGTTGACTGCAAGATCAGGCAGGGCGGATTTCCGAAAATCACCCAGGCGCAACTGCCGGTCACATTGGGCCGCGACATCTGCGGCGTGATCGAGCAAAGCGAAGCGCGGGGAGAGGCGCAGGGAAAGGCATATCGGCCGGGCGACGAGGTCTACGCGCTGCTCGATTGGACCCTGGGCGGCTATGCCCAATTCGTCGCCATTCCCGCGTCGCTGTGCGTGCCGAAGCCCCAGCGCTTGAGCGTCATCGAGGCAGGCGCCGTGCCGTTGGCCGCGCTGACGGCCTGGCAGGGATTGTTCGATTATGGTGCGCTGAAGGAGGGTCAGCGCGTGCTCATTCACGCCGGTGCAGGCGGGGTGGGGCACTTCGCCATCCAATTTGCCCGCGAGCGCGGCGCGCGGGTATTCGCCACCGCGTCGGCGCAGCATCTGGATTTCGTTCGTGAGCTCGGCGCCGAGGTGGCGATCGATTACCACACCCAACGCTTCGAGGATCAGCTGCGCGAACTGGACCTGGTGTACGACCTGGTGGGCGGCGAAACCCGCGCCCGATCCTTCAGCGTGCTCAAGCCGGGAGGCGCACTGGTGTCGACGGTCGGGCAGCCCGACGAGCGCGAAGCGGACAAGCATCAGGTGCACGCCAAAGGGTACATGGCGCAACCGAACCGCCGTCAATTGGAGGAAATCAGCCGCCTGATCGACGCCGGCCGCGTGCACCCGAAAGTCACGCGCAGCTTCGCCCTCGAACAGGCGGCCGAGGCCCATCGGTTCCTGGAGCAGGAGCACCCGGCGGGCAAGGTGGTGCTCACCGTCGAGAGCTAGCGCGCCTTGCGCGGCGTGTCGGACGAATCTGGCAGAAACGCAGGGTGGCCCCGGATCCCACGCGCCGCCGTGCAATGAAAGACTGCATGGAACCCCGCAGCAGAATCGGGGTATGGAGCAGTCTCACATGGGTGATTCGACCTATACGGAAGCGGGTACCGAAGCCGGCGCCGGCGGCGCCGCGGGCAGCGCACTGCGGCTGACCCGGCATTGGGAGGAACAGGCCGCCGGATTGTTGCGCCAGGTGTTTCGGGGCGTGCCGGGATCCTTCATCGTCCGCCTATGGAGCGGAACCGCATTTCGCGTGGGCGCCGCGGCCGGGGAGCCGTTCGCCGCGGCTGCTGCGGAGCCGCGCTTCGTGTTGGTGTTTCGCAATCCCCGCGTGATCTCGACCATGGTGCTCGGACGCGATCCGTTGCGTCTTGCGGAAGCCTACTTTGCGGGCGACGTCGATATCGAAGGCGATTTTTTCGCGGCCTTGAGCCTCAAGGACCACCTCGAGGTGATGCAAGCCCCGCTGCGCGAGCGCCTGGGCGCGTGGCTGTCGGCGCTCAAGTTGCGGGCCGCGGATGCGCCGGCGGCGCACGCCTTCGGCGATCCGGCTCCCTCCCATGGCCGCAAGGTGACGGCGCACTCGAGGATCGAGAACCGCGATGCCATTCAATTCCACTACGACGTTTCGAATGAGTTCTATCGCTTGTGGCTCGATCAAGCCATGGTGTATTCGTGCGGCTACTTCGAACGGGTCGATGAGTCGATCGACGCTGCGCAGCAGGGCAAGCTCGAGCACATCTGCCGCAAGCTCATGTTGCGGCCCGGCGAGAAGCTGCTCGATATCGGCTGCGGCTGGGGTGCGCTCATCGTCCACGCGGCGCGCCGCCACGGGGTTCGTGCCCATGGCATCACGCTGAGCGAGAAGCAGCTGGGCGTGGCCCGACAGCGCATCGCCGAGGCCGGCCTGCAGGATCGGGTGACCGTGGAATTGAAGGATTATCGCGATCTCGACGCGACCGCTGAATACGACAAGGTGTCGAGCATCGGCATGTTCGAGCACGTGGGGCTCAAGAACCTGCCCCTGTACTTTTCGACGGTGCACCGCCTGCTCAAGCCCGCCGGACTGTTTCTGAACCACGGGATCACCCACGACCAGGCGGGTTGGCAGGACAATGTCTGGACACGGTTCATCAACCGCTACGTATTCCCCGACGGACAGCTCGATACGATCAGCAACATCCAAGGCGTCATGGAGGGTGAGCGCTTCGAGATCGCGGACGTCGAGGCGTTGCGTTCGCACTACGCGCTCACCTTGCGGCACTGGGTCGCGCGGCTGGAGCAGCGCCATGTCCGGGCGCTCGAGTACGTGAGCGAGGCCACCTACCGGGTGTGGCGATTGTACATGGCGGCGTGCGCGCTTGAATTCGAGAGCGGGCACCTCGGCATTTATCAGGTGCTCGCGTCAAAGCGCGGCGCGGCCGCCGCTTTGCCCCTGACGCGGCGGCATCTATACCGCGAGCCGGCGGCGGTGAACGATTGAACTATTTGCGACGCGGCGTTTCTTAGCATCCGTGGATGCAAGGAGAGGTGGCATGGCGAAGCATTACAGTGCGGCATTCACGATGTTCGTGTTTCTGCGCGGGCACCACGTGCTCGAATATTACTTCGGCGTGCGCGACACCCGGACCGCTGCCAACGACGGCGCGGCGCGGCACCGTGACATGCCCGCCGCACCCGCGCGCCTCAAGCGGCGCATAGATCCATGATGAGCGAGTCGATTTCGCGCGCCTCGAACGGCTTGACGATGGTCCGCACGTTCGGACCGAGGTAGTCGAGCACCGCCGTCAGGGGGTAACCCGAGGCGATGATGATGGGCGCCTCCGGTTTGATCGACAGGATGCTGCGTGCCAGATCGAGACCCGACATCACCGGCAAACTCACGTCGGTGATCACCACATCGAAGGACTGGGTGTTGAACTCGTGCAGCGCCTCCTCGGCGGTCGCGAGCGCGACGATCTGGCGCTGCTCCTGTGCCAGCAGTTCCGAGGTGACCTCGCGCACAATCGGATTATCCTCAACGTAGAGGATCCGCAACGGCCCGGCTGGGGCGGCGGGGGAGGATGCCATCAATTTACGCGCCTGAATCTTGAACCAAAGCCGCAGTCTGCGCCGCCCGCCCACCTTGCCCCATGGGCCATGGGCGCTATGCTCCGTAGGTCAAATCTGACGCCAGGTTACTGGACCTTTTGGATCAGCCACAGACCGGGTTTGCCGCGTCCATTGAGCCCGAGACTGACCAGCGTCGAATGACTCTCCCACAAGCGGGCGAGCGGCAGTCCCTCGCGATGCACACGGCGGACGATTTCCTCCGCCCGCCCCATGGTGCGCACCGGCCCCCCCGCTTCAGCGCCCAGGGACGGAAGCTGGTCCTTGAGGTCGGGCTGATCCCATGCTTGCGCTCGGCGCTGCGAGGGGAAGGCCGCGAGTGTTGGTGATCCGGTCCAGCCGGCCGGCGCGGCCGATTTGGGCGCTCGCAGATCCAAGTGCATCGCGTCCATGTGCATCGTTCCTGACCCGCCGGCGCGCGGCCGGGCGGCGCTGAGCGCAGAGGCGGCGGGCTGCGCCCCCGCCGAGCGGACCGGCGGTGCCGCCGTGGCGGGGAGGGTCACGAACGTCGTGAAGCCTGCCCCGAGGGCCAGCGCCCAGCACCCGGATAAAACGATGGAGTTACGCATGCGGTCAGTAGATCATCGGGCGCGCGGCTGGGGAATTCGCTGGACGCAGCATTTGGGCGTAGGACAGAGCCGAGCGGGACCGCGGCGGGGTGGGCGGGCAGGCGTGCGTTTTCTCTCACTCGGCGCGTGCCAGCAACACCCCCACGGCAAATCCGAGCAAGGTGCCCAATCCGAGCGCCTGCCAGGGGTAATCGCGCAAGTACCCGTCCGTGGTGGTGGCCGCGAGGCGCGCCTGGCGGCGCACCTGGTTCGCGCCATCGCGGATGGCGCTGTTGGCAACCATTGAGGCCACGCGAACCTTGGCACGGATCTTTTGGATCTCCGGACTTTCAATATCCGCGACGCGTTTGAGGAGGTCTTCGACCCCGTCGAACAACTCCTTGAACCGCACATCGATTGTCTCGTCTGTTCCCGTGGCGTCCATCAGAAATATCTCCTCAGGGTCAAATTGTGTCGCGGGCATTCTTGGTGCAGGCGCTCGACTTGGCACTCAGATAGCCGCTGATGGGTCCGTAGGAGGCCGCTGACAGGCAGGCTCAACGATGTGCCGGCACCGCCTCCATCAGCTGCGCCAACGTCCGGTTCAACGCTTCGCTGCCCACGGCATCGCCGCTGAAGTGACCGAGGCGCACCACCACCAGGTCGTGCGAGGGGATGATCAACGTGTATTGGCCGCCGGCACCCGCCATGTAATAGCTGTCCTTCGGAATCGGCAGACCGCCATCGCCATTGATCCAGAAAAAGCCCCCATAGATCGGTCGCCCGTCGGCAACCCAGGCCGGTGCGAGCGTGCGCACGAACTTCACGAATCCCGGCGGCAGCAGCCGCCGTCCCTGCCATACCCCATCGTCCAGATACAGATTGCCGAGTCGCGCCCAATCGCGGGCGCAGGCCAGATCGTATCCCTGGGTGAGCAGGTCGCCGAATGGATCTGTCTCGATCACCAGGGTTCGTACGCCGATCTGGTCGAACAGCGCGCGCTGAGGAAAACCGAGGTAATCCTCGGCGCGCCGCTCGAGGGCCAGTTTGATGAGGTAATTGACCAGCACCGGATCGGTGTTGCGATATCGGCCCACGGTATTGGGCGGCCACTCGAGCGGCCGGGTCGCGGCGTAATGAAACGAGTTCACCCCGCCGGTGTACAAGTACAAATGATCCGGATAGGGCCCCGTTTGGTCGTACTCCGGATCATACGGCGCCCGGATCTTGAGACCGCTCGACATGCGCAACAGATCGGCAATGCGGATCTTGGCGCGCGGATCGCCGGGCGTCTGCCACTCCGGCACGGGCGCCGTCTGCCACAGCGAGTAGTCGCCGCGCTCGATGAGCAGGCCCATGAGGGCCGCCGTCACGCTCTTGCCCATCGACCAGCTCTCGAGCGGCGTGTGCATCGAGATGCCCGGCGCATAGCGCTCGGCGATGATGCGGCCGCGCCAGGTGACGACCAACGCCGCCGTCATGCCCTTCGGGTCGGCGAATGCGGCGTCCACGGCGCGTCGGACCTTGGCCGCGTCCCACCCGCCGGGCGGTGCGGCGGCGGCTCGGTCCCCCATGGGCCAATCCTGAGTCGCCGGATCGGGCAGCGTGCTGACCACCGGTTGGGGTACGAAGTGCAGGGCGCTTTCCCCGGACGCGAACGTGACGCAGCCCTGTCCGCCGACGTACCTGGCCACCCGCGTGACGCCGCCGGGAACATCCACGCTGACGGTTTTCGCGGTGCGGTCGATGACCGGCGCGCCCAATTTTTTCCGCTCCGCGAAGGGTGCGGTGAAATAGCCGACGTTTTGCGCGGCGAACTGCGGATCGAGCCCGGTGATGAACACGGCCGAGCACATGATCTGGGCGAAGCCGGCGGCGTGATGTTCAAGGGGATCCCCGGGCGGGGGCTCATAGGGTGTCGGCAGTTCGAGCGCGCGGTCGCGGGCGAGCATGGCCGTCAACTGCGGGTTCGCATCACCGGCAACCGCGGCAACCGCGGCGCACGCCGCACACGCGGTAACGGCGGCAACTGCCCTGACGCCGTTCAGCGCCCGCGAGGTGCGTGATTGGTCTCGCACGTTGAACATCCCCCAGTCAACCCATGATGAGAGCACACGCTACACCAATTCGACGATTTGAGGGATGTCAGCCGCCGGCGGCGGTGCGTCGCGAGCGCGCATCCGGCGCGCGCAGCGCGGCCAACTGGTCGGCGGCGAGACGGAAATCCAGATCCTCGACGGCGCTGCGCAGCCGTTCGAACCCGGCTTCGCCCAGCAGCGGTTGCAGCGCCTGCGACATGTCGGTGAATTGATCGACGGCAGCCAGATTCTGACTTTCGAGCAGCGCGCACAGCTCTTCGATGTCCGCAGCGTTTGCCGGGCCGTGCCCGGCGTCCTGGCCGGTGGTTGCTTGAACGGCCGGCTGGCTTTCGAAAAACGGTTGCGCTTCTTCGCGCAGGGCGACGAGGGCTGCCGCCAACTGCGCGAGGATGCCCTCGAGCACATCCGGCGGCCGATCCTCCTCGAGTGCCCGTTCCGCGGCGCCGGCAAGCCGCATGATGCGGGTGGCGCCCACCATGCCCGCGCTGCCTTTGAGCTTGTGGGTTCGCGCCGTGAGTTCGCCGCGCCGATTCGAGTCGTGGACTGAGCTGGGCACTGCCAGGTCGGCGTAATCGCGCAGCATCCGCGCGAGCAGCGACCTGAACAGGGTGAGGTCGTCCCCGAACATCTGCTGCACGACGCCGGCATCGATGGACGCCATGAACGGGCGGTCGCCCGCGGGGGCGGCGGGCTTGGCATCGAGAATCACCATGGGTATGGGCGCACCGCGCGCCTGTTCCGCGAGGCGCCGCACGATGCGGATCAGCGCCTGCGGATCGAACGGTTTGCTCACGAAATCACTCATGCCGGCCTCGAGCGCACGTTGCCGCTCGCCCACGAGCGCGCCCGCGGTCAACGCCACGATCGGCAGCCGCGCAAGCCCGAGTTCGCGGCGGATGCGGCGCGTGGCCTCGTTGCCGTCGAGGACGGGCATCTGCACGTCCATCAGCACGACGTCGAGTTGTTCGTGGGTCGAGCCGACCTGCTCGAGCGCCTGCGCGCCGTCGGAGCAGGTTGCGACCACGGCGCCCTGGCGTTCGAGGATCCGCCGGGCAACCTCCAGATTGATGTCGCTGTCATCGACCACCAGCACCCGCACGCCGGCCAGCCACTGCGCGTGCAGCTCATCGAAGTTGGTCGATTGCAGAATTCTCTCGTGACCGTCGTGCCGCCTCCAGATGGAGGAGTTGATGGCGTTGAACAGCGCCGAGCTCGTGACCGGCCTCACCAGCACCGCATCCGTCGGCCGCAGGAACGGCTCGAACTCCAGATACTGGCGCGCGTAATCGGCCACCACGATCACCGGCGGCAGATCGCCCTGGATGCACGTGGCCTTGAGTTCATCGATCAAGCGATGGGCATCGGCGCCGGGCAGGTGCAAATTCAGCAGCAGCATGTCGGGCCAGGCGCCCGGCTGTGCATCGCCGACGAATCCCAGGAGCTGCTGCGCCGTCTCCGCGACCTGCGGCGTCCACCCGAGCGCGCGCACCATGGCGCCGAGACCATCCGGAACATCGCCGCGCGAGTCGGCGATGAAAATCCGCAAGCCCGCCTCGCCATGCGCATGGGCCGCGTCGGTCAGCGCCCGATCCAGCCTCAGCGGTATCTCGATCCAGAACGTGCTGCCGGCGGCCACGGTGCTCGAAACCCCGATCTCGCCGCCCATCAACTCGACGAAGCGGCGCGTGATCGACAATCCCAACCCGGTACCGCCGAAGCGGCGGGTGGTCGATGCGTCCGCCTGGGTGAAGGGGGTGAACAGGCGCTCGAGCGCCGCCGCCTCGATGCCGATGCCGGTGTCCTCGACCACGCAGCGCAGGCGCACGCCGTCGACGCTGCGCTCGGTCGCCGACACGGTGAGGCTCACCCGGCCCTTTTCGGTGAACTTGATCGAATTGTTCACGAGGTTGATCAGAATCTGCCGCAGCCGCGTCACGTCGCCGCGCTCCGCCGGCAGGTCGGGGGCCGCCTGCACGACGAGCTCGATCGATTTTTCCTGGGCCTGCGGCGTCAGCATCTGCCCCAGGTCCCGCGCGAGCTCCGCCAGCGCGAATGGCTCATCTTCGAGCAGCATTTCGCCGGCCTCGATTTTCGACAGGTCGAGCACATTGTTGACGACCCCGAGCAGCGCGCGGCCGGCGAACTGGATCTTGATCAAGAATTGGCGCTGATCCTCGCTGAGCGCGGTCTGCTCTAGCAGGTAGCCGAGACCGATCACCGCATTGAGGGGCGTGCGGATCTCGTGGCTCATGTTGGCCAGAAATTCGCTTTTGGCCTTGTTGGCGCGCTGGGCGACGCCGATCGCCTCGCGGAACTGCTCATCGAGGATGCGGCGCTGGGATTCGACGCGCTCGAGAAACTTCTCGCTTTCTTGCAGGCGGCGCTGCACCAGCTTGTGGGCCGTGATGTCGAAGTGCACCGAGATGTATTTGGCGATGCATCCGTCCGCGCCGAAAAACGGCGTGATGATGCTGTCGACCCAGAACAGGGAACCATCCTTCGCGCGGTTGCAGATCTCACCGCGCCACGAGGATCCCGCGCGCAAGCCACGCCACAGATCCGACCAGAACTCCCGCGGGTGCTGCCCTGAGTTCACGATGCGATGGTCCTGGCCGAGCAGTTCCTCGCGCGTGTGGCCGCTGATGGCGCAAAACGCGGCATTCGCATCGATGATCCGGCCGCGCTCGTCCGCCACGGTCACCAGGGCGTGCCGATAGAGGGAATCGAACATGCCGTCGGTTTCGCTCATGACCGCGGCAGGCTGCGTGCCCGGCGGCTTCATTGGCTGAACCTGCATTGGTGGCCGCCGCCCGATCGCGCGCTTTTGAGCGCCTGTTCGGCGGCCGCCATCAGCTCCTCCGCGCCCGCGCGTGCGTCCTCCCGGGTACAGCCCCCCACGGAGAGCGTCACCCCCGGGATGTTCAGGCCGCCGACCCCATCGAGCGCGCGCTGCGCGATGGTGCGCGCCCCGGCGAGGTCGGTCTCGGGCAGCAGCAGGGCAAACTTCCCCCCGGCCCAGCGGCCGAGCACGTCGGGCGGCCGCTGCGCCGCGCGGCGCAGCGCGTCGGCGACGGCCTTGAGGCACGCATCGCCGCGCTCCTCGCCGTGCTCGGCGTTCAATTCCGCGAAACCGTCGATGTGCGCCAGCAGCAATACCAGCGGCGCAGCCGAGCGCTGGGCGCGCATCCATTCATTGAGCAGCGTCTTCTCGAACTGGCGCCGGGTCAGCGCGCCGGTGAGAAAATCCATGGTGACCGCGCTGCGCACGGTGTCCGACAGCACCTTCATGCGCTGATAGGTGCGCACACGCGCGAGCACCAGGGAGGCGTGCGGGGGCTTGCTGATGAAGTCCGTCGCCCCGAGTTCGAGCCCCTTGGCCAGCAGTTGGGGGCTTTCGTGGCTGCTGATCAGGATGATCGGTACGGATGCCAGCGCGGGCTCACTCTTGAACGCCTGGCATACCTCGAAGCCGCTCATGCCCGGCATCTCCACATCGAGGAGCACGAGATCGGGGGGCGCTTCGCGTGCGAGCTTGAGCGCCGCCGGGCCGGACGTCGCGAAGCGCAGCGGCGCGAATTCAAGCAGGATGCGGTTGAGGATGCGGATCACCATCGGATCGTCATCCACCAGCAGAATGCTGAGTTTTTCTTGAGTCTGCGTCACGGGCCCGCCCGTCAGGCCGTCTTGACCTGGGGGTGCCAGTTGTCTCCGGGCGAGAGCGCCGTTTCGATGGCATCGGCGAGCGTGGTCGCGTCGAACGGCTTTTGCAGGAAGGCCGCGGCACCGAGCTTCATGGCCCGTTCGCGCAGCAGCGGGTTCGCGCTGGCCGTGATGAAAATGATGGGCGTTGCGGCGGATCCGACCATTTTTTGCAGCCGGTTGGTCACCAGGAACCCGTCGCCGGCCGGCAGCGAGATGTCCAAAACGACGACGTCGGGATTGTTCTTGACGACCGCGGAGACCGCGCTCACCGCATCCTTGGCGGTGTACACCTTGTAGCCCATGCTCTTCAGGCGCACCCCGGTGCCGAGTAAAACGGTGTTGTCGTCATCAACCAGTAGCACAGTCTTCATTGACGTTGGTACCTTGAGATTTTGCCTGCCATGACATCGAGCCCGTCTGCGTCCCCCGGCTGTCCAATGCCGAGCGGGCGCCGCTCTCGAGGAGGTCAACGGCATCGCGCCCCGAAACTTGAGTACTGGGACGAGGTGCGCAGAAGCGCGGCCCGTGTTGCGATCGAATGAGCGTCATGAAAACGCCGAGCATTCTATTGGTCGATGACGACCCGGGCAGCATCCAATTGATGGGGCTGATTCTCGCCAACGTCGGCAAGCTGCGGTTTGCCACCAATGGCACCGATGCGCTACGCATCGCACGCGAGGCGCCGCCCGACCTCATGCTGATCGATGCGGAGATGCCCGGCATGAGCGGGTTCGACGTGCTGAAGAGCCTCAAGTCCGAGGCGCTGCTGGCGGACGTTCCCGTGATCTTCATCACCAGCCACACGGCGGGCGGATTCGAAGTGTCGGCGCTGCAGATGGGCGCGGCCGATTTCATCGGCAAGCCGTTCAAGTCGTCCATCGTGCTGGCCCGCGTGCTGACCCAGCTGCGCATGAAGCACCAGGCTGACGCACTCAGGCACGCCGCAACCACCGATGCGTTGACCGGAGTCGCCAACCGCGGCCTGTTCGATCAACTGCATGCCCGCGAGTGGCTGCGCGCCAGGCGCGCCGGCGACCCCATTTCCCTGCTGCTCATCGACGTCGATCACTTCAAGCTGTTCAACGACCGGTACGGCCATCCCACCGGCGATGCCTGTTTGCGCGATGTGGCGCGGGCATTGCAGCGGGCCTGCCACCGACCGGCGGATCTCGTCGCCCGCTATGGAGGCGAGGAATTCATCGTGCTGCTGCCGCACACCGCGAGCGCCGGCGCCCGGCACATGGCCGCCCGCGCGTTGCAGGCGGTCGATGCGCTCGGCATCTACCACGAGGATTCGCCGCCGCGCCAGCACGTCAGCGTCAGCGTGGGCATCGGTTGCTGCGAGAATGCCGCCGCGCAGTGGGCGGATCCGGCGGAGCGGCGCTTCAAGGACGATGCGCACGGTCCGTGCGCCAGCGATCTGCTGGCGGCCGCCGACAAGGCTTTGTATGCCGCCAAACGCGCCGGGCGGCATCAGGCCTGCTTGCGCGACATCAGCGCCAGCGATGCCGAGGGCGCCGAGGCGGCGGGTGTCGGCGCGGCCGCCGCCGCGGCGTCCTAGCGCGGTTTCCCGCCCGCGAGGGCATCGAACAGGCTGTCCTCCGGGTGTCCGGCGCAGTGCGTCTGCAGCGTGGCCGCGAAGCGTTGCAGCCCGCTCGCATCGAACATATGGCCCCCCGATTGTCCGACCGAATAGCCGTACAGCCACATCATGATGGTGTCGGCGCTGGTCGGATCGGTGCGCACCAGTTCCACGTGCCGCGACTCGAACGTCGCGCAATTGAGCGTGGTGAGGTCCATGGGCTTGTCGCGTTTCGGTCTGACCGACGTGACCGCCTGCAGCAGACTGTTGCTGGGGTTGCTCTTGCACTCGGCATCGAGCGCGAACCCAAAAGAGGTGAGTGCATCGCCGTACATCACGTGTTCGCCCGCCTTGGCGACCGAATAGCCGAACAGCCACATCACGGTGTTGATCGCATCGGGACCCTGCGCCTGGTCGGCGCCCGTGGCCGCCGGCGCGGCGACGATCTCGTTCTCATACTTGTCGCAGCTCATGGTGGCAAGGTTCCACGGCGCCGCGCGCGCGGCAACGGGGAGCAGGCAGGCGATCAGCGCCAAGGCGTTCAGTGTCTTCATCATGATCAAACTCGCGAGGGGAGGAGTCGTTTCACCAGGGGCGCGAAGCGCCCGGACTTGACCAGCCGTTTCGCCGCTTCGATGTCCGGCGCGAAGTACCGGTCCGCCGCATAAAAAGCCACGTCCCGGCGGATGTCGGCATGCACCTGCTCGAGCACGGCGGATGAGCGCGCCGGGCGGTGAAAGTCGATGCCTTGAGCGGCCGCCAACAGTTCGATCCCGACGACGCCCGCCGCGTTTTCGTTCATCGCGGCGAGGCGCCGGGCGGCGTGCGTCGCCATGCTCACGTGGTCCTCCTGATTCGCCGAGGTCGGAATGGAATCCACGCTGCAGGGGCTCGCGATCGCCTTGTTCTCCGACACCAGCGCCGCGGCTGTCACCTGCGCAATCATGAAGCCCGAGTTCAGGCCGCTGTTCTCCACCAGGAAGGCGGGCAGGCCGCTCATTTTGGGGTCGACCAGGACCGCCATCCGGCGCTCCGACAGGCTGCCGATCTCGGCGATGGCGAGTGCCAGCGTATCGGCCGCGAAGGCCACCGGTTCGGCGTGAAAGTTGCCGCCGGAGAGCACATCGCCCTGCTCGACGAACAACAGCGGGTTGTCGGTGACGGCGTTGGCCTCCGTTTCGAGCGTGCGGCCGCACTGCCGCACGAGATCGAGACAGGCGCCCATCACCTGCGGCTGACAACGAAAGGAATAGGGGTCCTGCACGCGCGTGCAGTCCCGATGCGAGGCGCGGATCGCGCTGCCGGCGATCAAATGACGGTATTCGCGCGCCACGGCAATCTGGCCGGGCTGACCGCGCAGCTGATGAATGCGGTCATCGAAGGGCGAATCGCTCGCCTTCAGCGCATCGACCGACATGGCGCCGGCGACGATGGCCGCCGCCAGCAGGTCTTCCGCGCCGAACAGGGCCGCCAGGGCGAGCGCGGTGGACACCTGCGTGCCGTTGATCAGCGCGAGCCCTTCCTTGGGACGCAGCTTGGAGGGCGCGAGCCCCGCCAGGCGCAGTCCGTCGGCCGCCGGGAGGATCTTGCCGCCCACCCGGACCTCGCCCACGCCCAGCAGCACCGCGCTCAAGTGCGCCAAGGGCGCGAGATCGCCGGAAGCCCCGACCGACCCTTGGGCCGGCACGAGGGGGTACACCTCGTGCTCGAGCAGCGCCAACAGGGCATCGATCAAGCCGAGCGATATGCCGGAATGCCCGCGCGCCAGCGCGTTGACCTTGAGCACCAAAATCAAGCGCACCACCGCATCGGGCAGTGCCTCGCCGACGCCGGCGGCGTGTGACAGCAACAAATTACGCTGCAGCTGTTCGAGTTGCTCGGTCGGGATGCGGGTCTGGGCGAGCAATCCGAAGCCGGTGTTGATGCCGTAGGCGGCATCGCCCGCGGCCACGATCCGGTCCACGAGGCCGGTCGCCGCCGCGATGCGGTCCCGGTCGGCCGCGCCGATTTCGACGTGCGCCGGTCCCGCGTACAGTGCGCGCAACATCGGCAGCGTCAGGGCGCCGGCGCGGATGCCGAGCGCGGCGCTCACGGATGGGCTCGCCGCTTCGAGTCGATCATGGGCAAGTCTAGCCCCTGCTCGCGCGCGCAGTCGATGGCGATCTGGTACCCGGCGTCGGCGTGGCGCATGACGCCGGTGCCCGGGTCGTTCCAGAGCACGCGCTGAACCCGCCGGCCCGCCGCCTCGCTGCCGTCGCACACGATCACCACGCCGGCGTGCTGCGAGAATCCCATCCCGACGCCGCCGCCGTGGTGGATGGAGACCCAGGTCGCGCCGCTCGCGGTGTTGAGCAGGGCATTCAACAAGGGCCAGTCGGATACTGCATCGGAGCCGTCCTGCATCGCCTCGGTCTCGCGATTCGGGCTCGCCACCGACCCCGAATCGAGGTGATCGCGGCCGATCACCACCGGCGCCGACAATTCGCCGCTCGCCACCATTTGGTTGAACGCCAATCCCAGCCGGTGCCGCTGTCCGAGACCGACCCAGCAGATGCGCGCCGGCAGGCCTTGAAAATGAATCTGCGCCCGTGCCATGTCGAGCCAGCGGTGCAGATGCGGGTCGTCGGGAATCAACTCCTTCACCTTCGCATCGGTCTTGTAGATGTCCTCGGGGTCGCCCGACAGGGCCGCCCAGCGGAACGGGCCGATGCCGCGGCAGAACAACGGGCGGATGTATTCCGGTACGAAGCCCGGAATTTCGAAGGCCCGGGTCACGCCCTCATCGAGGGCGACCTGGCGGATGTTGTTGCCGTAGTCGAACACCGGCAGCCCCATGGCCTTGAACCGCAGCAGGTATTCGACGTGCTTCGCCATCGAGCGCTTGGCCTCGGCGCTGGTGCGGGCCGGATCGCTGACGCGCCGTTCATCCCACTGCTCCACGCTCCAACCCTGCGGCAGATAGCCGTTGACCGGATCGTGCGCGGAGGTCTGGTCGGTCAGCGCATCGGGTGCGATGCCGCGCGCGAGCAGCTGCTCGAGCACGTCGACGATGTTGCCAAGCAGGGCCACGGAGATCGGTTTGGATTTGCTCCTGGCCGCCTCGAGCAGCGCGAGCGCCTCGTCGAGCGTATCGGCGCGCGCATCGACGTAGCCCGTCTCCAGGCGCTTGGCAATGCGGCTCGGACGGCACTCGACCGCCAGCATGCTCATGCCGGCCATGGTCGCCGCCAGCGGCTGCGCGCCGCCCATGCCGCCGAGCCCGGCGGTCAGGATCCACTTTCCCGCCAGCCGGCCGCCGAAGTCGCGCCGCGCCAATTCGGCAAAGGTTTCATAGGTGCCCTGCACGATGCCCTGGCTGCCGATGTAGATCCAGGAGCCGGCGGTCATCTGGCCGTACATCGCCAGACCCTTGCGGTCGAGTTCGTGAAAGTGCTCCCAGGTGGCCCAGTGCGGCACCAGGTTCGAGTTGGCGATGAGCACGCGGGGCGCATCGGCGTGGGTGGGAAACACGCCCACGGGCTTGCCGGATTGGATCAGCAGCGTTTCCTGTTCGGTGAGTCGCTTCAGCGTCTCGACGATCCGGTCGTAGCAGTTCCAGTCGCGCGCGGCGCGTCCAATGCCGCCGTACACCACCAGTTCGGAGGGATTCTCGGCCACCTGCGGATCGAGATTGTTCATCAACATGCGCAGCGGCGCTTCGGTCATCCACGAGCGGGCACTCAAGCTGCGACCGTGGGCGGCGCGAATGATGCGGGAAGGTTCGGATGCAGACATGGCGTGAAATCCTTTAGGGGCGAAAGCGGCCCGACATCTCGTAGCGGGAGCCGGGATAGTAGAGCCGGGCGATCGAGGCGATCTGTCCGGCGGTCCAGGTGCGGCGAATCATCAATAAACAGGGCTCGGTGCGCTTCATGACCAGCAGCTTGCGGGTTCGTTCATCGGGCATCACCGCGCGCAGCAGATGCTCGACCTCCTGCAGCGGCGCCACCCGGACCAGGTAGTCGTGCGGCGTCGTCTGGCTGAAGTCGCGGGTGAGGTAGTCGGGTGCGAGCGTCGGCAGCACGTAGCGGTCTTCCAACTGCACCGGGCGGTCGTTCTCGAAATGCACGATGACGGAACAAAAAAGTTCGCTGCGCGGCGCGATTCCGAAGTCCGCGGCGAGTTCGGCCGCCGCACGCACGCGTTCGAGCGCGACGATCTGCGCGCGATGCGTGTGACCGCGGTCGCGGATCTCATCGGCGATGCTGCGAATCTCGAGCGGGTGTGCGCGCGCATGGCGGTCGGCGACGAAGCTGCCCACCCCGGCGATGCGCACGAGCACACCCTCGTCGCTCAATTCCTTCAAGGCGCGGTTCGCGGTCATGCGCGAGACTCCGAAGGATTTGACGATCTCGTTCTCGGACGGGACGCGGGTCGAGGCCGCCCATTTGCCGGAGCCGATGTTCTCCAGAATGTGCCGCTTCACCTTGAGGTAGAGCGGCTGCAGCGGCGCCAACGGCTTGTCCATGGCGCTAGCCTAAGCTGTATAGACAGGTATAGTCAATCGCCCGGCAGCGCGAGCCGGTGCAGCAGATCGCGAAACGGGCCGCGCAGCGCCGCCTCGGCCTCATGGCGGTGGTCTTTGACCACCCAGCGGCCGGCGACCATGACGTCGCGAATCGCCGCCGAACCGCCGGCAAATACCAGGTGATCGAGCATCGATTCAGGCCGGGCGCCCGCCAGGCTGGGGTGCATGTCGTCGAGCACCAGCCAGTCGGCACGGCGCCCGACGGCAATTTCCCCCGCATTCTGTCCGGTGGCCGCGGCGCCCTGCGCCGCCGCCTCCCGCCACAGCCGGGTGCCGACATGGGGCTCGGCTTTGGTTGCGAGCACGGCGCGGCGCTTTCTGCGCAGGCGTTGCTGATATTCCATCCAACGCAACTCTTCGGCCGGGCAGACGGTGGCCTGGCTGTCCGAGCCCACGCAAATGCGCCCGCCCAACCGCAGGAATCGCGCGGCATCAAAATGTCCGTCGCCGAGGTTGGCCTCGGTGCTGATCGACAGGCACACCACCGCGCCGCTCGCCGCGATGCCCTCAAGTTCCGTGCCCACCGCGTGGGTGGCGTGCACCAGGCACCAATGCCGGTCGAGCAATCCCGTGTCGAGCAATAATTCGATGGGCCGGCGGCCGCTGAACGCCGTGCAGGCCTCGACCTCGCGCAGCTGTTCGGCGACGTGGATGTGCAAGGGCATGGCCGGATCGAGGCTGCGCAAAGCCGGCACGGCCGCGTGCAGACTCGCGAGCGGTACGGCGCGCAGGCTGTGAAAGGCGGCGCCGGTGCGGGTGGTGGATGGCGCGCGCCGCTCCGCCTGCACCCGAGCTTCGATGGCGCGCAGGAACTGGTCCGTCTCCAGGGCGAAGCGCGCCTGCTCCGGCTTGAGCGCCTGTCCGCCGAAGTCGCTGGCTTGATAGAGCGTGGGCAGCAGTGTCAACGCGATGCCGGCGCGAGCGGCGGCTGCGTCGACCGCCTCCCATAGACCGTGTGCCATCGGGTAGGGAGCGCCCCCCGGTTGGCGGTGCAGATAATGAAATTCAGCCACCGAGGTGTAGCCGGCTTTGAGCATCTCGATGAACAGCTGGGTCGCCAACAGCGTGAGGTCCGCCGGGGTGATCCGATTCGCGAGCGCGTACATCGCCTGACGCCAGGTCCAGAAGCTGTCGCGCGCCGATGCGCGAAACTCGGTGTCGCCGGCCATCGCGCGCTGAAAGGCATGGCTGTGCGCATTGGCGATGCCCGGCACGACGCAGCCGGCGACCCGTTCCGCGCCGCTGCGCTGCGCGTCGGCGGCAGCGCCCGACTCGGCCGGGTGGTCGATGCGCTCGATCCGGCCGTCCGCACCGACGCTCACCCGCACGTCGTTTTCCCAGCCGTGCTGCAACAACGCGCATTGCAATTGATATTGTTGGGTCATGCTGCCTATACCTGTATAGGCAGGCTAGCTTGCCGTATCATTCGAGCCACGGCAAATAGCGGGCGGGCACGTGCGGACAGCGGCGGACGAAAAATGGGACCGGGTGTGGGTCGGAGCGAACATCGCCTCGATGGTCGCGGGTGGCGAACCGTATGGCAAGCTTCAAAGCGATGCGCTCGCCGTCGCGGGCGGGCGCATCGCCTGGATCGGGCCTTCCGCGGAAGCGCAATCCCGGGCCGCCGCGCAATCCGTTCCGGTGGTGGATTGCCGCGGCCTGTGGATCCTGCCCGGCCTCATCGATTGCCACACGCACCTGGTTTACGGCGGCAACCGGGTCGAGGAATTCGAGCAGCGGCTGGGCGGCGCCTCGTACGCCGAGATCTCGCGGGCGGGCGGCGGCATCCAATCGACGGTGAACGCCACCCGCGCGGCCGGCGCGGCCGAACTGCGCGCCGCCGCAGCGGTGCGTGCGCAGCGCTTGATGGCCGAAGGCGTGACCACCATCGAGGTGAAATCCGGCTACGGCCTGGATCTGCCGACCGAGCGGCGCATGCTCGAGGTCGCACGCTCGCTCGAACGTGAATTGCCGGTGTCGATCCAGACCACCTATCTCGCCTTGCACGCGCTGCCGCGCGAATTTCACGATCGGCGCGGCGAATTCGTCGCACTCGCCTGCGGGCCCTGGCTCGAATCGCTCGCGGCGGCGGGGCTCGTCGATGCGGTTGATGTGTTTTGCGAGACCATCGCTTTTTCGATCGAGGAAGGCGAACGGCTGCTGCGCGCCGCCGCCAAACTCAATCTGCCGGCCCACCTGCACGTCGGGCAGCTCAGCGATCTCGGCGGCGCGCAATTGGCCGCGGCGCACGGCGCGCTCTCCGCGGATCATTTGGAATACGTGGGCGCGGAGGGTGCACGGGCGCTGGCGGATGCCGGTACGGTGGCGGTGCTGCTGCCCGCCGCGTATTACACCCTGCGCCAATCGGTGCCGCCGCCGGTCGGACTGCTGCGCGAGGCGGGCGTCGGGATGGCGGTGGCGAGCGACTGCAATCCGGGCAGTTCGCCGTGCACCTCGCTGCTGCTCGCGCTCAACATGGCCTGCACCCTGTTCGGCCTGACCCCCGCCGAGGCCCTCGCCGGCGTCACCCGGCAGGCGGCACGGGCGCTCGGGCTCGGCGGCGAAATCGGCACGCTCGAGGCGGGCAAGCGCGCGGATTTCGCGCTCTTCGACATCGCCCGGCCGGCCGAGCTTTGCTACGCGCTCGGGGCCAATCCCTGCGTCGGCGTGGTGCATCGCGGGACCTTGCGCGGTTAGCTTGTCGAGGCGGCTGGCTTTCACGGTGGACGCGACGGCGCCGGGCTCGCGGGCCCGCGCGGCGCGTTTTCGCACCCTGCACAACGAGGTGTCGACACCGGTGTTCATGCCGGTCGGCACGCATGCGGCGGTGCGCTCACAGGGCCGTGAAGATCTGCTCGGCAGCGGCGCCCAGGTTCTGCTCGCCAACACCTACCACCTGCTGCTGCGCCCGGGGGTCGAAATTTTCGAAAGGTTCGGCGGTATTCATGGGTTCATGAACTGGCCGCGCTCGGTGCTCACCGATTCGGGCGGGTACCAGATATTCTCACTGCCCGGCAGCCGCACGATGAGCGAGGAGTGCGCCGAGTTCAAAAGCTACGTCGACCACACGCTGATCCGCCTGAGTCCGGAACGCAGCATCGCCACCCAACGGGCCATCGGCTCGGACATCATGATGGTGCTTGATCAATGCGTGCCCTCGACCGTCGATCGCAGCGTCGCGCAGGCTGCGATGGAACTCACGCATCGCTGGGCGCAGCGCAGCCTCGCCGCGCGCGGTGATTCACCGCAGTCGCTGTTCGGCATCGTGCAAGGGGCGGGCTTCGATGATCTGCGCACGGCGAGCGCGCGCGCCATCACCGAAATGCCGTTCGATGGCTTCGCGATCGGCGGCCTTGCCGTCGGCGAAAGCGCCGCGCAGCGCGAGGATTGCACGGCGCTGGTCACCGAACTGTTGCCGCACGATCGGCCGCGCTATCTCATGGGCGTCGGCACCACCCGTGACGTGCTCGAGGCGGTGCATCGGGGCGTCGACATGTTCGACTGCATCCTGCCGACCGCCTGGGCCCGCCAGGGCCTCGCCTTCACGAGCATGGGCCGGCGCGATCTGCGCCGTGCCGCCTATCGGGACCGGGAAGGGCCAATCGATCCGCAGTGCGATTGCTACACCTGCAAGACCCACTCGATCGCCTACCTCTTTCATCTGCATCGCGTGCGTGAGACCGAGGGCTGGCACCTGCTCGGCCTGCACAACATCCATTTCTACATGCGGTTGATGCGCCGCATGCGCGAGCACATCCTGGCCGGCACCTGGCTCGATTTCTACCACGCCCAGCGCGGCGTGCTCGATGCCCGCGACAATTACGGATCGGCGCCGCGGCACGTCACCAAGGCGCAGCGCCTGGAGCAAAGCAAGCGTCTGGGCCGATACCAGGTGCTGATCCGCGGCGGGTTCGGGCTGATCGGTGACACGCAGTCCGGCGAAGTGATGCATCCGGTGAGCGATCCGCAGGAGGAGGCGCGCTCGCTGTACGTGCGTCAGTCGCGGCTGCTCGAGCGGCTGCGCGCGCCGGCCCCCGGGCAGCTGGTGGTGTGGGACGTGGGGCTCGGCGCGGCGATGAACGCCATGGCCGCCATCCAGGCGGTCGAGGACGCGGCAGCCGAACCCGGCACGCGCGCCTTGCGGCTGGTGAGCTTCGAGCAGGATTTGGACGCGCTCAAGCTGGCACTGCGCCATCCGCACTGGTTCAGACACCTGCACCACGCCGCCCCCCGGCAACTGCTCGCACAGGGGTCCTGGCGCAGTGCGTCGGGCGCGGTCGAATGGCGCCTGCTCGAAGGGGACTTTGCCGCCTGCAAACACGCGGCACCCGCCCCGGACATCATCTTTTTCGATCCCTTCTCGTTCAAGACCGACGGTGCGCTGTGGACCCTGGCGGCGTTTCAGGAGCTGGCCGCCCTGTGCGCCGCCCAGGAAACCGAGCTGTTCACCTACAGCGCTTCGACCCGCGTGCGCGCCACGCTGCTCGCGGCCGGATTTTTCGTGGCCAGGGGTGGCGCGACCGGACCGAAAGCCGAAACCACCATCGCGCTGTCGCCCCGCGCCGCCGCATCTGACCATGGCCGGGAACTGCTCGGAGCCGAGTGGCTCGCCAAGTGGCAGCGCAGCGAAGCCCAGGCGCCCGTGGGCGCAGGGCCGGGCGACGAGGGCTGGCGCCAGGCGCTGCTGATGCATCCGCAGTTCCAGACGTAATTCGACCCCGCGCGCCGGCCGCGCGCGGAACTCACGCTCAACTTTTGCCGCCCGCCGCCGACAGGTTTGATCGGAGGTAATGCGTGAGCACGGTTGACTGGACTCCCGAAACGTTGGTCGCGGATATCAAGGATCTGGTTACCCTGCCGGAGGTGGCCCTGCGCATCGCGCGGATGGTCGAAGATCCCAACTCCTCGGCCGCGGACATCGGCGCCGAGATCGGCAACGATCCCGCGCTCACGGCGCGATTGCTGCGCGTTTCGAACAGCGCCGTGTTCGG